>Ga0163144_10026142_pt1 | contig 11361 bp, 8 predicted proteins | sample OliLak19BULKMAT1_FD_123175 | JGI IMG/M metagenome (GOLD analysis project Ga0163144, IMG submission 123175) | Freshwater microbial mat bacterial communities from Lake Vanda, McMurdo Dry Valleys, Antarctica - Oligotrophic Lake LV.19.BULKMAT1 | ecosystem: Environmental > Aquatic > Freshwater > Lake... | reverse complement strand
GGCACTCGGTGGCGAGCTCAAGGTCCCGTCGCTCGACGGCCAATCCTCGATCAAAATTCCGGTAGGCACCCAAGGTGGGACCGTGTTCCGGCTTCGTGAGAAGGGCATGCCCACGCTATCCGGAGGTCGTCGCGGTGATCTGAACGTCACCGTTCAGGTCGAGGTGCCGACCAAGCTCAATGGCGAGCAGCAGGAAAAGCTCCGCGCGTTTTCCGAATCCATCGGCGACCACAACTCGCCAATGCAGGAAGGCTTCTTCCAAAAGGCAAAGCGGTTTTTCGATCTGTAAAAAGACAGAAGACTGTGAGACAGAAGACGGTAAGACAGAAGACGTAAGACAAGAGGAAGAGGTGAACCGCGTTCGATTGGCGTCAGGGATCTCGGCTCTTTTGAATTTGTATCCTGTCTTCTCGTCTTCTGTCTTCTCGTCTTCTGTCTTCTCGTCTTCTGTCTTTTCATGTCCCGCTTCCACTTGCCACCTGACGCTTGGCTGGCCGATCCCGTCCTGACGGGTGATGAGGCCCGCCATCTTTCGCAGGTGCTGCGGATGAAGCCGGGAGATCAGATCGTCGTCTTCGACGGAAATGGCCGCCGTGCGCCTGCTGAAATTATTTCTGTTTCCCGCGATTGCGTGTTGTTGAAGTTGGGTAATATTCACTGTCCGGTCCCGCCCATGCCCGCCATCACGCTGGCTCAGGCGATTCCGAAGGGGAAAAACATGGATCTCATCGTCCAGAAATCCGTCGAACTCGGTGTTGCCGCGATCCAGCCACTGGTCACCCGCCACACCGTCGTGCAGCCCGGCGACGGGAAATCCGAAAAATGGCGGCGCAATGCCCTCGAGGCCTGCAAGCAATGTGGCCAGGACACGCTACCCGTGATTGCGCCACCGCTTGATTTTGACCGGTGGATCGCCACCCAAGCTGAAGTTTCCGGATTGAAATTGATCGCCTCGCTGATTCCCGGTGCCCGTCCGTTTCGGGAAATCTTGAAAGACCACCCGATGACCACCCGCGCCACCCTGCTTGTCGGGCCGGAAGGGGACTTCTCTGCGGAGGAAACCGCAGCCGCCCTCACGGCGGGATTCTTGCCGATCTCCTTGGGGTCCATTGTGCTCAGGGTGGAAACGGCCACGATTTTTTGCATTTCCGCCATGCGATACGAGTTTGACGCACTTTCAACTCCCTGATCATCAGATTTTTAAAATTTTAACTAATTAATATTGAACGAATTTAATAGAAGTTTAATATCTACAGGTCGTGAAGATGAACCGCATCCAATTGTCAATTTGTATCGCGCTGGGATTTCCCAGTCTGGTGCAAGCTTGGGAGCCTGGCTCCGTCCCGCAGAGTCCGAACCGGATGGCTGCCGCAGGTTTCGAGGTGGATAATTTCGACCGCAATGACGTGGTCGCCTTCTGGCATGCGGTATATCAAGCCTCCGAGGGCTACGAGACCCGCATCAAGTGGACCGGGAATTACCAGGGCAATAGCGGTGTGACCTCACCGGAGTTTGTCGATGATGTGGAGCGTCGGCTCAACTATTTCCGGGCGATGAGCGGACTCCACTCTTACGCCACGATGAATTCCGGATCCAAGGTGGTGATTGATTCTTTGGACGCCTTTAAGCCTGCGGCAAACACATCCAAGTCGGTGGCCGCGCAGGAAGCCGCATTGCTGCTGGTCATGAACTACAACGCGTCAACGGGGAGCAATCCAGCGCTGACCCACTACCCGCCACGGGGCCTCTCGGGATGGTCGTTTGCCTCGTGGAACGCCCTTTCGAAAGCAAATTTCGCATTCGGCCTCTACGGACCGGGCGCGATCACGGAGTATCTAGTGGAGAAGGGTTCCACCGGTTCGGCGACGTCCTCATGGAACAGCCAAGTGGGACACCGCCGTTGGTGTCTCTACCCGCGTGCGACGGATTTCGCGACCGGAGATCAACCGGGGGAGTCCGCCAATCGCCCGCCATCCAATATCCTTTATGTCATTCCTCATCCTTCCGAGATCGACAATGTGTCGGACTCCGGCTTCGTGGCCTACCCGCCTGCCGGTTTTTTCCCAGCGGAACTGAACTCACCGTTCTGGTCGCTCGGTCGCGAGGGCGCGGACTTTTCCTCCGCCACGGTGAAAATGACCGATTCCAGTGGCAGCCCGGTGTCGATCACCCGTATCAATGTCCAACCCGGCTACGGTGACCCGGCCATCGTCTGGCAGGTCGCGGGTTCCGCGCTGGTAAACTCCGTCTTCAACGACACCCGATTCAACGTACAAATATCGGGCATTTCCGGAGACTCCCTTCCTTCCTCCTACAGCTATTCCGTCACGCTCATCAATCCTGACCGCATACTCTCAAGCCAGAAGCTCACAGGCCCGTCGAAGGTGGCGACGAAGAAATCATCCAGTTATTCGCTCACGCCTCCCACCAAGGCCGAAGCCCTCGCGGTGGTGGTTTACAAGCTGCAAAGTTCCTCCTGGGTGGAGAATGCGGAGAGCCGGAAAAAGACGAAAGTGATCGATGGAACGGGTGGAAACTATCCTCTGCTCGCCAAGGGGTCGTCCCTTCGGGGATTCGGATCCATCTCCGGAAAATCCTCGTTTCGACTGACGTTTTCGACCTCCTATGATCCCATCAAGCGGGGGGTGCCGGAACAGATGTTCGAACTCGACCGCGAGATCATTGCCAAATCCAAGGCGAGACTCAGCTTTGATTTTCGCCGGGGTTACATGACCCGTGGCTCCGTCCTGGTCGTCGAGGGCAGTTCCAATGGCGGCCTGACATGGCAGACGCTTGGTTCCCCGATTTCCGGGGTTTCGGACACCCAATTCGACACCAAGATCTCGTCGGCTGACATCAAGCTTCCCAAGTCATCCAAGCCGATCCGCATCCGCTTCCGCTATTTCACCAAGGGTGGGATCATCTACACCCACGAGGCGGCTCCAAAATCGCCGACTGGAATCTTCATTGATGACATCACCGTGAAGCGCGGCGAGTGGCTGGAACCGACAATCGTGAATAACCTCCCAGGTAACGCGATGAGTTTCGCACTCAATCCGAAAAAGGTCGGTGGAAAACTCAAGAAGGGGGACAAGCTGATGCTCGCCATGCGCACCAAGCTGGGCGGCAAGTGGTTCCCGATCGGACCGGTGAAGGCTGTTTCGATCACACGCTGAATACGTGCCTCAGCCCGCCTCGAGTTCCTTGGCGGCTGCCCAGGTATCTTCCATTTCGGCCGCGGTCGCCGCTTCCAAGGTGAGCCCGCTTGATTTCAGGAGGCGCTCCATCTCGCCGAAGCGGTTCTCGAACTTGTTGTTGGCCGCAGCCATCAGCACCTCCGGGTCGATCTTGCGGAAGCGGGCAAGATTCACCACCGAGAAGATCAAATCGCCCATTTCCTCTGAAACGGCGTCGAGATCCTGGGCGTCCACCGCGGACTGGAGTTCCAGCAACTCCTCGCTGATTTTCGCCAGCACGCCGATTTCCACCGGCCAGTCGAAGCCGACCTTCGCCGCCTTTTTCTGGAGTTTCGATGCGCGTAGAAGCCCTGGCAGGCCCTTGCCGACACCGTGGAGATAGGGTTTTTCCCCGTCGCCCTTTTCCTCGCGTTTGATGGCGTCCCACTGTTGCAACACGGCATCCGTGTCCGCAGCCTCACTTTCAGCAAAGACGTGCGGGTGGCGGCGGACCAGCTTGTCGCTGATGCCGCGGGCGACATCGTCCAGATTGAACCGGCCGGCCTCTTCGGCGATCTCGCTGTGGAAAACCACCTGCAACAGCAGATCGCCCAACTCCTCCTTGAGGTGTTCGTGGTCGCCCCGCTGGATGGTGTCCACCGTTTCATAGGCCTCTTCGATGAGGTTTGGGATGAGGGATTCGTGCGTCTGCTCGGCATCCCAGGGACAGCCGCCGGGTGCACGCAGGCGGTGCATGATCGCCCGCAGTCGCGCGAGTTGTTTCCCGGAGTCGGCGCACCCGGTCATTTGCTCGTCGGTCATGGTGGCGGCTATTTGGGATTGGAGGCTTTCTGCAGGAAATCGCGCTCCTCCTGGGTGAGGCTTTGAAAGCCCTCGCGGGAAATCTTGTCGAGAATCTGGTCCACCGCGCTGTCCTGTTCCGTCTCTATCACCGACCGCGGCCGGAGTTTGGAAATGGGCCTGGGTGAAGTCAACTTCGGCCGGATCACCTCGACGTCCCGCAAGTGCCCTAGCAACCACGGATAACGCACCAGGAAATAGCCGAGGATCGCGCCGCCCAAATGACCCGCCTCGCCACCTTCATTTCCACCCAGCTTCAGCAGGATCGAGCCCACGGAAATCGCCATCAAGGCCAAGGCAAGCTGCCGCATGGAAAGCTCCACCGGCGGAATCAGCAACCTCACCCGGAGGTTGGGCGCGACAACCGCGACCCCGATCAGGATGCCGTAAATTCCTGCGGAGGCTCCCACCAGCGGCGTGTGATAGTTGTCGCCCGGAAGCACTCCCAACAGCACAAGCAGAGTGAAAAACACCCCGCCTGCGACGCCGCAGAGCAGGTAGAAGATCAGGAATTTCCTGGCACCCCACCAGCGTTCCATCCACGGACCGAAGAAGAATAGCCCGACGCAGTTGAAGAACACATGCCCGATGCTGCCATGGAGGAACTGGAAGGTCACAAACTCCCAGATTCTCCCTTGAAATACGGCGGATTGAATGGTGAATGCGCCGAACTCCCTCAGAGGTCGCGCACCCGCCGGATTTTCCATCATCACATCGAGAAAATAGATCCCCAAATTCACGATCAGCAGCCACTTCACCACGGGGGTAAGTTGCGAGAAGAACCCTGACGGCTCCCTGCGGTCTGCTCGGTGATAATCTCTGTCGGCGAGTCCCATCTGCCCACGGGTTAACACGGCAGGACGCCGCCTGCAAGGCCGGGTGAAAATTCTGTCACCTGGAATGGTTTCACGGGACGGCCGGAAACCGGTCTTACTGCGTCCGTTGGTTCGCTCCTTGGGGCGGCTGGCGCCTCAGGGCTGCAGTGGCTTGGGGCGTCAGCGGCCTCGGGAAAAATCCGATCATGTGAAAATTGTCAAAATTTCTCCGAAACAAAACCGGGGTCCGGCACGTTTATATCGCCGTTGCTGATATGAACATTTTATGGGCGGCCACCGTTTCGCGCCAAGCTTGAACCAAGCGGCTCGGGACGACGGCGGCTCACCACCAATCAAAAAGGCGGCGGGTGATTCCCGCCGCCTTTTTCCTTTGGACCGTATTATGGTGGTAACACTGCCGCGCATCAAAGGGCGTTTGCTTGGCCGGGCCCAACCTTTCCTCGCCATCACAAAGTGACAGAGGGATCACCATCCTCACATTAACTCGCGGTAGCCGAAGGGCAGCGCGTCACGCCACCGCCAGCCGTAGCGGGTGTATTCGTATAGGTTGAGTTCGGGGTAGCGGTAGCGATTGAGCGAGAGCGCCCGGCCGAAACTGGAAACGTCAAGATAACTGTAGCCGCCCCAGACCGGGCCGAGTTGCTGGGTCATCAAGACCGTGCCGCTGGTCGCGCCGTAGTATGACAGCGCCCACAGCTCGAAGCTCAACGAGCCGGAGCGCGAGATGCTGTGGTTCGCGACCTCCTCCATACCGATCTCGCTGGTGCTGTAGTAACCCGCGCCCAGGTTCGAGTAGCGGCCCCTCTGCGCGGTGCCGTAGCGGTAGTAGCTGGCGCGGCTACCGAGTTCGTAATATCCGAAGCCCTCCAGCGTCACATCCGCGGCGCGGGCGGTGGATGATTGGAATATTCCGGCGCAGCCCATCACGGCTGCTGCCACTGTCGATGCGATGGTTTTCATTTGGGATTGCTCTCCGCGTGCGTCGCGGTCGGTCATGTGACGTGGGCCGTGAAACGATATTCAGGGGAATTTCACCCCCGCACCATGGCTTTTTTCCCAGCAGCGGGAGTCCGGGGACAGAAACCGGGGTCAGGTAGCAAATCCTAACAGAATGCTGATGGCGGATGGGATTTTCATTGGATATCGAATCTCTAGTTAGAAGTGGATCATGAAGTTGACGACCGGCTTGCCCTGAGGGTGCTGCCGAGTTCGAGGAAATACGGGCCTTTGAAGGGACGGACCGAACATGAGCTGATAGGCACCCTCGAAGGCGGCGGGATGGGCCGCGGCGGTGGCGGCAGGCAGGAGACTGATAGATATGATTCGACTGGAATTATCGCCTCGAAACAACCACTTTTTCCCAGCCATTGGATCCAAGTTGGGCTGGCGCAGCGCCGCGAAGACCTCCCCGGTGGCGGATTCGGGAGCCTCCAGCGAGAAGCGAATTTCTAGCAAACAAACAGGCAACCGGGAAGGTTCAAACCGCTGCCTTGCCACGCACGAGGTTCAGGATGGTGGTGGTGTCGAGGGTTTGGGCGCGCTGCTGGATTTCCGGGATGTATTTGGCGTGGAGCTGTCCCGCCTCGTGGGTCAACGGGGTATAGAGAGATTTCATTTCGGCTCCCGCGAGCTTGCGACCGCCAGCGTAATATTTCACGGCAAGGTGGCCGATGGCATAAGTGGAGGCAAAGGAGAACGCGGAGCCGGTGGCTTGGTTGGCGATGCGGCCGGCGAGCTTGCCGCCGAGCTTTTTGCCAAAGCCGCCGATGAGCTTGCGGGCGAACCCTTCGATGACTTGGGAGCCTAACCCGATTCCTGCGGTCGCGAGGAATTCCTTGATGCTGGAACGGTCCAGCTCGAATCCATGGGCCTTGCCAATGCGCCACACCATCTTCATCTGGAGCGGCAGGATCGCCATCGTGGCGAGCGTTTCCGGCAGAAGTTCGAGCGCGCCGTTGAGGATCGAGTAGCGCAGGACCATGCCGCCCTGATCGGCCACGGCACTCGCCGGTCCTCCGGTTTCCAGAGGAGCGAGGGCCATGGAGTCCACCTCGTCGTCGAGGGTCTTCGCATCGGCCTCGCCGAGGGCGAGTTTGGCGCGGAGGCCATTGAGAAACGCCTGCTCGTCTGCAGAGATCGATCCGCCAGCCTCGCAGACGGCGCGCGCCATCTCGTAGGCGAGCATGCGCTCCTCACGGGTCTTCAACTCGGCCGCCGCGGTTTCCACCGAGAGCCGTCCCATCAGGATGCGGCGCGACACGGCGGAGACATCGCCACCGCCGAGTTCGCGGGCGAGCGTTTCGATGTGTCCTCGCTCATCATCGGACTTGTCGCCATCGGCAAAGGCGGCGAACAGGCAGATGGCAAGCAGGGATTCATGGGTCGGATGGGTGTCGGCGAGTTGCATGGATGAGGATCTGTGGTTGGATGCGCCAGCAGGGCGGAAGATCCATCGTCCGAATCCAGCGATCGCGCACTTGGAAATTCACGCGATTTTTCCACGGTAAGGATGGGTTTCATCTCGCGGTGCGAATCCGTCGTGGCCGGCAAATGATTGTTAGATCATTCAAGCCTGTGATTTCCGCAACACCCGGGCGAGACTGTTGGGATGACGACCTACGTTTATGAGACCGTTCCACAAAATGCCGATGAAGCGCCCGTGCGTTTCGAGTTCAAGCAAGGGATGAACGATCCGAAGCTCACCGAACAGCCGGGCACCGGGAAGCCCGTGAGACGACTGGTCTCGGGCGGGTTCACATTGTTGAGGGGCGAGCCGCCGTCCGCAGGATCGGTAACCGATCCATCGTGGCATCGGAAGGATTGAATCATGACGGACTCGATTTATTCGAAACCTAACCCCTCGTTTCATCAAGATTTGCGGCCTGCCTCATTTGGGCTAGTATGCTTTGCCATGAGCAAAAAATCAAAAGACCATCAATTCGAGCCAGGAAAATTTGTTGTTGATCCGGACAAGAAGTTCAAGCTTTCCACGCGCGATCCGGGTGATACCGGAGGGCTGAAGGACAAGAAGGCCGGCAAGAAGGCCCTGCTCGACGACGTCTCGCAGCTGGCCGATGCGCAAGAACTATTGTGGGCGAATGGCAGCCAGGCGGTGATGATCATCTTCCAGGCACTCGATGCGGCGGGCAAGGACGGCTCGATCAAGCACGTGATGTCCGGGGTGAATCCCCAAGGCGTGGACGTGACCGCCTTCAAGGCTCCTAACAGCGAGGAGCTGAAGCACCATTTCCTCTGGCGGCCGATGCAGAAACTTCCCGCACGCGGTCGGATCGCGATCTTCAACCGCTCCTATTACGAAGAGATACTGGTGGTCCGGGTGCACCCGGAGTTCCTCGACGCCCAGGTCATTCCCTCGCGGCTGAAGGGAAAGCCCCTGGACGAGCTGTGGACCTCGCGTTTCGACGAAATCAACCGTTTTGAAGAGTATCTCGTCGCAAATGACATCACGGTGATCAAGTTCTTCCTCAACGTCTCCAAGAATGAGCAGCGCGAGCGATTCCTCGACCGTCTGAACGAACCCGGAAAGTTGTGGAAATTCTCAGCCGGCGACCTGAAAGAGCGCGGGCATTGGGACGAATATCAGGAGACCTACGAAGAGATGCTGCGGGTCACCAGCACCGAGGCGGCGCCTTGGTATGTGATTCCCGCCGATCACAAGTGGTATGCCCGGGCGGCGATCGCCGACATCATCGCCCGCCGGATCGAGGAACTCGGTCTCGATCCGCCGCAGGCCACGGCTGAGCTGCGGGAGAATGTGGAGAAGTATCGGAAGGCGCTTGAGGAGTGAATGGTAACTTCAGCCAGGCCATCACATACATACGGACCGGTCGTTAGTTCGAGCTGAAGGATGGCAAGTGACACACTATCCGAACGACGGGTTGAATCCGTGGAAGCCCGGCCAGCCGGTCGGATGAGTCGCGCATGGGGCAGACGGCCTTCCAGGCGAATTGGCAAGGGCTGGATCGCGCCGGGGGCGATTGAAGCCACGGCCACACGCTGACTCAGGGCCTGGCGCTGAATCACTTCTTCGAGGAGAGATACTGGACGAGCGCGGTGAAATCGTCCAGCGACAGCGGGTCTGCCAAGCCTGCCGGCATTGTCGAGTTCGGTGCGTGCGCCTCGTCCTTCACATCCGCCCTGGCGACGGTGGTCACCGCGCCTGTCACATCGCGGAGGACGATCCGGTCGGCCGTGCTCTCGCTGACAAATCCCATTTTCAGGGTGCCGTCCTTCATGGTTAGAGTCACGGTTTGGAATCCTTGGGAAATGGAATCGTTGGGGCGCAGGATGGCGGTGGCGATCTGGTCCGGATTCATGATCGAGCCGATCTGCCCCATGTAGGGTCCGAGTGACGGTCCGCCCTGTTCAAGAGCGTGACAGGCGACGCATCCCTGCAGGGCGAAGAGTTCCTTGCCGCGGGTCGGATTTGCCGGGAGGGAATCGACTGCCAGAATCACATCCTCAATGGGAGTCGTAGCGACGGCACCCTTTTTCGAGGCGATTTTTGCGAGATCCACGGTGGGTTTCCTATCGAGATTTCCCTTCGACTCGCGGGATCCGAGTTTCGCAATGCCAAGGCGATACTTGTCATTGAGACTGGCGAGGAAATCGAGCTTGCCCGGTGCGGCATCCTTCAGTTCCGCTTCCAGAGCGGCACCGATGCGGGGAGAAGCTGACCATTTCACCGGCTTGTAATAAGGCCCGTGGCTGTCAGGGCGGGTCGTCCACCACCAGGATCCGTCATAAGGCGCTTCTTCCTGATAGAGCCTGGCCAGGGTGGTGAGAAGCTTCGCCCGAGGTGCGATGTCAGGGGTTGAGTTCAGCCGCGCAAGCAGGCCATCGGCCGCTGCGTCCGTGTGGAGACCGGTTAGCGCCCACAGCGCGAGGTCTTCCGACGAGGTGCCGATGGCACCGAGACAGGCATCCACCGCATTCAGGCGCATCAGCGCGTGGGCGGCGAGATGGGGAAGAATGATCGCGGGGTTCGGCGTGGCATGCGGTGCTGATGAGGACTCGCCGCCAACCTCTCCGGCCTTGCCGGTGGAGGCGTGGAACTCAACGGAATCTTCAGCGCCGAAACCAGCGGGCAGCTTTACCGTGGCGTTGAAAAGTATGGCATTCGGGGGCACCTGATAGATCACCGGTCCGGGTCCGCTTGCCACGACAGCATCGGCCGATGCTCCCTTTTTCCGCTTGCCCTTTGGCTGCTCTTCATCGGTCGGAAGGTTTTGCAAGCGGGCTTTTCCAGAGATGGGTTGAAGGCTGGCGAGCTTCACGGATTTGCTGTTACTCAGGGTGAAGCCCGCGTTGAGAAATGCGAGGCTCACCGGCTTGCTCGCGCCGTCCGTGGATACCAGGTGGAGGCGCAGCTCGTTACCCGGCTTGACGGCGATTTCCAATTTCGATTCGCGAGTGTTCTTCAAGGTGTCTTTCTGCGAGATGCCACCCGCGCCCCCGGCTTCGGGCTTGGTGAATGCAACTTGAAGCAACGCGGGCGCGGCTTTGGGATTTCCGATCCGACCGAGGGCGATGGCAGCCGCCGCCTGTTGCCGGGGCGTGCCGGTTTTCAAGGTTTCCACGAACGGCTCCAGTGGCATGTCGGCAGCCTTCAGGCGGGGAAGCCGGTCCGCCGCCGCCCGCAGCACGAACTCGCATAGCGCGTCGTCCGATGCGAAGGCCAGCAGGTTCGTAGGATCAGTCTCGATCTGGGCGAGAGTGAACAAATTGGCCACACGTGCGGCCAGCGGGAGCGAGGTGTCGCGGATCGCGGCAGCGAGGTATGGCTTCGCCAGAACCGCGTCGGCAGGACGATTCAGGAGCTCCTGCTGGGCATAGAGGCGGGTGGTGGCGCTCTGGCTTGCGAGCAGTTGGACAAGCTCGGGCGACTTGTAGCTGGAAAATGCGGGCAGGCTGCGGCTTTTCCAATCCTGGGGCGTCACCCGGAGAATATAGCCCTTCTGCGGGCTCCCCTTGTATCCGGCCCCATCCCAGGCACTCACGAACATCTGGCCGGACGGATCCACATCAAGGTCGGTCACTTGGGAGACCTGCATCATTTCCTCGACCTTTTCGGTGAAGCTTGGTCCGTCGGGTGTCAGCCGGTGGATGAAAACCGCCTTGCGTCCCCAGTCGGCCATCAATGGCTGGTTGTTGTATTTCTCCGGCCAGGTCGGCTCGGAAAGATATAAGGAACCCACGCCGGAGCCGCCTCCGAGGTCTTCGAGCGCGGGGATGATTTCACTGACGAAATTTTGGAACAAGCGGGGGTAGCCGTATTCGCCCGACTGGATGTGGTGGAGAAACCGGACGTTCCAGCCACCGCCGTCGTTGGTATTTCCCCGCGTGTAGCAGTTCATGAACGGGTCGATCGCCACATCGTAGATATTCCGCGTGCCGGTGGTGTAGAGTTCCATTTCCGCTCCGTTAGGCCGCACCCGGACGATCCCGCCGCCGAGGAGCGTCAGCTT
>Ga0163144_10026139_pt1 | contig 11363 bp, 5 predicted proteins | sample OliLak19BULKMAT1_FD_123175 | JGI IMG/M metagenome (GOLD analysis project Ga0163144, IMG submission 123175) | Freshwater microbial mat bacterial communities from Lake Vanda, McMurdo Dry Valleys, Antarctica - Oligotrophic Lake LV.19.BULKMAT1 | ecosystem: Environmental > Aquatic > Freshwater > Lake... | reverse complement strand
TAAAAAGTTGCCGTACACACATACGTCAGTGTAGTAGTGTACGTACCCGGAGCTTGCACGCCAGACACATTTGCAAGGTATGAGACGGTGAAGAGTCTAAAACCATCAGCTGTACCTTGAGAGACAACGTTTGTCGCAGTACCGGCTGTATATGAGTATTGGTTAGTGGTATTGACTGCAGCGACAGGCACAGCACTACCGGCACCAGCGACAGTAGCACCAAAAGTAGTTGGTACAGTATTGGCGACTAGGTTCATACCAAATTGTGAGGTACCTTGGGCTGGTGATGTGGCACCCGCACCAATAGAAGCAATAGTATTAGCACCTGAGGTCGGCAATACACCGTTATAGGTTATGACGTAGCCAGAGCTAGCGTTAGTGGTCACACCTACTTGTGATGTGCCAGTACCAGATGTAGATGGAGTTAGAGTACCAAGAGCTACACTTGAGCCAGTTGCACCAGAACAACTAGTAGATGTAATACCTGATGTACCGGTACAGAAGGTTAGTGATTCATCGACTGAAGCTGTAACGACGATGGCTGTTGATGTAGATACAGCAATTACACCTGAGTCTATTAGATTTGTCCAGGCAACGTCTGAATACGTATTCATACGTAAGTAATAGGTAGTGTTAGTAGCACTCGGGTTAGTAGCAGCTGTCCATGGTACCGAGACAACGCCTGATGGAGCGACAGCATTTGTATTAGTAATACGTAGTTTACCAGCAGTAGCGGTGTTGTTCGTCCAGCCAGAGTTAGTACCAAGACCAGTTGTTGTACCCGTGGTAGATGAGCCTACACTTGTGAAGCCAGATGGTAATGTACAAGCACCGGAGGCAGTTGTACAAGCGACAAGTTCTAGTGACTGTACAGCAGTTGCTGTTGGCAAGGCAGCCGTAGATAGCGTGTAAGACGTAGAAGCGGAAGGTGTTGAGCTACCAAGAGTGACTTTACGTGAGGTGATTTGAGCTGCTTGGGCGGTGCTAGACAGGGCAAATGGCGACGCAAAAACCGACAGCACAAATACAAATAGTAGTACGAGAGTAGCTCTTTCGCGCCAGAACATATAGATATGACTAATGAATAATTTCAACCAAATACCCTTTCAACTTATTTTTGCATTTAACCTATCTGCCCATATATTATTTAAGCTTATATAGAGCTAATACCCTTGAAATTTTTAAGGGATACATTAATAATACCATAACAATTATTGAAAAAACCTCTGTCTTACTAGTAGGTCCCGACGACAACATAAGTCTCGTTGCCGGAATAGCTACCACCAGGGGTTAAAGTTGCGATATTAGCAATGTATGAGACGGTATAATCAGTTCTTCCTGATGTTTTTGGAGCAGAAGCAATTGTACTACCTGCAACATACTTATAGAGATTGGTGGTATCGTAGCCAGGCTGAGCTATACCATAGCTAAATGAACTGCTTGGTACCTGCACCGGAATAGCACCAAACGTGGTTGGTGAGGTATTTGCAACGAGATTGATACCAAACTGTTCGGAACCGGTAGACGAGGCGGTGGGTGAAGCAAGGGCAGTGAGATTATGCGCACCATTACTCGGTGTATTACCGATCACCTGAACAATATACCCATAGCTTGTGTAGTTGAGCACACTAAAAGTAGCTGTGCCTGTAGCAGTTGAGCCATTTGTAAGGGCACCCAGTGCAACACTAGAGGTATTGACTATAAAAGATAATGACGGGTCATTGGTAGTAGTGTAGCCAGACTGAGTTTTGTAGCTTGTACCAGCCGAGTCACCCACCCCTAGATCACCAATAGTATCAAAAGACTTATAGCTAGCTGAAGACGAATCTATGACGCCCCCTCCACCAATAAAATCTTCTTGAATAGAAAAACTCGTAGAAGCTGCCGCCAGCACACTAGCCGGCTGCAGACATACAACAACAAGGCTCAAACAAAAAAAAGCCAAGCCACGCATAAAATTGTGCAGAGTTTTTAACCACATGTAACTCATTATAAATCATCTCTATCGCTTATGCTATAATTGAAAATATGTATGTAAAAATGCGCTACTTTACGGGTATATTTTTTGCCTTGCTTTCACTTCTAATAGTATTAGGAACACCATTGTCTGCGCTAGCCACAACCCAAACACAGTCTGGCAATGTCACAATTAATGGCATTATAGCTGGCCCGCCACCTGCGACAGCGCCAACAATTGATTCACCCTCTCAGGGTCAAAACTTTGACTACAAAAATATATCAGTCAGTGGTGGGTGTATTGTGGGCTTAATTGTAAAAGTTTTTCGTAATAATATCTTCGCTGGCTCAACAACCTGTCAAGCTGGTGGTAATTGGAGCCTACAACTTGATTTATTTGTAGGGCGCAATGACTTAATTGCCCGCCAGTATGACTTTTTAAACCAAGTAAGCCCAGACTCAGATACAATCACAGTATATTATGTACCGCCCTCTATTGCGCCATCTCTACCAGGTGAAAGCACCACGCCACCCGTTGAAACAGTTAACTTTGAACTAAATATTAACTATGACTTTACTGTGATTGGCGTGTTTCCAGGTCAGCCATTTCGTTTACCAATTCGTTTTGCTGGTGGTACTCCACCCTACGCTGTTAGTATTGATTGGGGTGATGGCACAACTAGTCTATACAGTCGGCCTAACTCAAAAGAATTTATGACCGAACATGTATATAAATACGCCGGGCTACGCACCGTTACGATTCGTGTTGTTGATGGGCTTGGTAATACTGCCTATTTGCAGTTTGTGGTAGTGGTAAATGGTAAGGTTAATTCACCCTTTAACTTCTCTATTTTTGAAGGTGGCCGGCTTGCTATAGCTTGGCCAGTATTGGCACTAACAGGTGGTCTTGGTGCAGGTATTGCCGCCGGTATTTTGCTTGAGAGACACTATTTACTCAAGCGCCGCGATAAACGCACAAAACGTACTAGACGCTCTACTAGGTACAAAAAATAAGCTCACTCAAAAACTCTAATATTGTTACGTTTTTCTTTGTCTAAATACCTATACTTTCTAATCAAGACTCTCTATACTAGTAAGCACAAGCTTTAATAAAACAAAGAGGGTATTTTTTGCAGACTAGTAAGGCAAAAGTTAAAGAAAAGACATTACAAAATATGATGTCAATCATCACCCCGTATAAAGCCAGTTTTATAATTGGTCTATTTGGCGTTATTGCTATTTTTCTCTCGGTATTCATTGCTACTCAGTTTACTCAGAGAGCCCAAGCCGCAACGGGCATTAATGAGCAACTCAATTACCAAGCCCGCTTACTTGACTCTACTGGAGCAGTTGTAGCCGATGGTACCTACAATATAGAATTCAAAATCTACCAAGATGGCACGGGCTGTGTCAGTGGTGGTTCGCCTCCTTGTAGTGGAACGCTTAAATGGACAGAAACTCGTACTAGTACCAATAAAGTCACAGTTAAAAACGGCTACTTTTCTGTAAACCTCGGCTCAGTTACTGCTTTTGGCACCAGCGTAGATTGGAACCAAGACACACTGTGGCTAAGCATTAATATTGGCGGTACTGGCTCTCCTAGTTGGGATGGTGAAATGACACCTTTCCGTCGCCTTGCAGCCGTACCGTACGCCATGAATGCCAAGCAACTTGGTGGACTTGATTGGAGCAAGTTTGTACAGATTGCTCCTACCGCAGTGCAGGTAGACAGCAGCGTACTATCTACTATCTTTCTTAACAAAACTGGTGCAAGCGGCAACATTCTACAGCTACAAAAAAATGGTAGTGACGTACATGTAATAGCAAATAATGGAGCAGTTACCCAAACCTATACCTCTACTTCTGCGACTGCCGGAAATGAGTTTGCAAGTACAATCAACCTCACCGACACAGGTGCCGTTACCACAGGTACAGACGATACCCGCGGCCTAACCTTGAGCTTAACAAGAACTGGTGCGAGCGGATCTGCGGTCGTAAATACCTATGGAGTGTATAGTCTTGTTGGTGGTGATACCGGCGGTATAAGTACAGCCGTCGGTGTTCAAGGTGTTGCCTATGGAACAGATACAAATTACGGTGTAGCTGGTACAGGAGTTGCTAATGCAAGTGCTACACTCAGTACTATTGACGGGATTATCGGTTCTATTACAAGCTCTGCGTTTACGGGTACAGCTACAGCAACAAATGCCATTGAGGCTGCGACTGACATCAGTACAGCTGGCACCTACACAACTTCTACTGGTTTGCTTGTTCGCTCAACTACCTTGAGTGGTGGTGGTATCATCACTACTAATAATGGTATATGGGTGCAAACCCAAACCGTTGGTGGTACAAATATTGGCTTGCGCGTAGATACTGCCGCTGGTGCGGGTACTAATCAGACTGTTTGGATTGCTGGCAACGATGCTAGTGCTACCATTGCATCTAAAGGTATTGCCTTTGGTAGCGCCAAGGACGTCACGCTTTACCGTGGTGGTGCAAATATATTACAAACCGATGGTGACTTCACCTTTAGTACTGGGGGTACTCGTACTATTAACTTAGCTACATCCGCTGCTGGTGCGGGTGATACATTGGCGATACAGGGTGCAACTGGGCTCGCTGCAGGCCCTAATGCCGGTGGTATTGTTTCACTTACCGGTGGTATAGGTGGTATATCTACTGGTGTAGGTGTTGGTGGTGCCGGTGGTGCCGTAAGTATTACCGGAGGTACGACTAATGTTAATGACTGGCAGGGTGGTGCCGGTGGTGCTGTTACTGTAGCTGGTGGCTCACCTCTTGCATCAGTGGCTGGTGCTACCGCAACTGGTGGCGTGCTGACACTCAATGGTGGTACTGGTGGTACCGCAAATGGTTTTGCTTCAGGTGTTGGTGGTGCCGGTGGAGCAGTATCTATAAATTCTGGTGGTGGTGGTGCAGCTGCAGGTGGTGGTAATCAGACTGGTGGTGGTGGTGCCGGGATTACCCTAACCTCTGGTAGTGGTGGTGTCAGTATTGGTTCGGCAGCAAATTCAAGTGCCGGTAATATAGTCTTACAGGCTGGTAGTGCAGGTACAGGTGGTGGTGGTGCAGCCGGCACCGCAGGCAGCATCAACTTACTTGCCGCAACAAATGGTGGAATAAATATTGGTACCAATGCAGTTGTTGCTACAATTCAGCTAGGCAATGCAACTGGTGCTACGGGTACCTATATTCATGCAGGATCAGCTGGTCTATCACTCGGTAATAATGGTATTTCAAATACTATCCAGATCGGCAATACTACTGGTGCTGTAGCTCAAACAATTAACATTGGTAACAATGGTACTGCTAGCTCAACCAATAATGTCAATATTGGCTCGAGCATTGCGGGTACTACTGCTATTACTGGGCCAACCACTATTACTGGCCGCACATCAGGTGCCCTAGATGCTCTTACTATAAGTAACTCAACTAGTACTGGTGCAATAGCAATTTTTAAAGACAATACTACGGCTGTTTTGACTATCGCTGATGGTGGCGGAATACTACTGCAAAACCAAACGAATTCAGCTAGTGCAATTCAAATAAAAGACTCAAGCACTGAGGTACTCTTTAGTGCAGATACTACAGCTCGTGGTGCTGGTGGTGGTAATTTAATAAAAATTGGTAATAGTACCGGTACTGATACGGCAACCACTATTCTTCAGCTTGATGGTGCAACAGCTGTACCTACAACCAACCTCTCTGCCCTCAATGGGGGTATGTTCTATAACTCTACAACCAATAAAGTCAGTATCATTGAGAATGGTGCTGTTAAGGTAGTGTGTAATACAACTGATGCAGGTTGTGGAGCCGGTGGTGCTACTACTCTACAAACCGCCTACGACGCTACTTCTGGTAACACTATTACAACCACAAATGCACGAGACCTTACTTTTACTTTTGCAGACACAGCTACAGACTCAAACTTTATAGTAAACCTTCAGTGTGTAACCTCATGTAGTACCAATGGTGTGTTTGCAATTCAAAAAGCTGGTACCAATGTATTCCGCGTAAGCCCAAATGGTAATATTGATCTTGGTATAGGTGGTATTGCTAGTACAATTCAAATAGGTAACACTACTGGGGCTGTTACCCAAACAATTAACTTTGGTACTAACTCTACAGCTGCCTCAACAACTAATATCAACATTGGTTCAAGTATTGCGGGTACTACGGCAATTACTGGCGCTACAACTATTACGAATCGTACTTCTGGTTCGGCCGATACGTTGACTATAAATAACAGTACTTCAACTGGTACTATCTTAAAGCTACAAGACAATGGCACTGCTATTCTTACCGTTGCAGATGGTGGTAACGTTACGGCTACAAAGCACTTAGCCTTTGGTGGTGCAGCCTCACTCGATAACTGCCCAAATCTCGGCGGTGCCTGTAGCTCTGTCGTTAATATACAAGAAACATTTACTAGTACTACCACTCTTACTACCGGCAATTACGTTAATATAACTCTTAACCCAAGTGGTGCAGCAAGTGCTACTGCAAATATTGCAGGTCATTTTCTGACTCAAACCCAAGCTGGCAATGCCCAAAACTTTGCTGGCATTTACGATTTGGTAGGTGGCTATTTTGGAGCAACTCACCATGGTTCAGGAACCGTAGGTACAGCTATAGGATCTTACATCGGGATAGAGAATGATGGAGGCGGGACTCTAACTACGGCAGCTAACCAATACTTAGTCATAAATAACACTAGTGGTACTATAGGCACAGGGTATGGACTATTTGCAAACCTTAACTTTGGTGTCGCGACAACAGCATATGGTATCAACATCCAAACAAACTCAGGTACAATAACCAATAACTATGGTATAGCCGTAGAATCGCAAACTGCTGGTACTAATGATTATGGTATTGCCATTGGCACCGCAGATACACAAACCCTATGGCTTAGTAAAGATGCCGACAGCACCGCAGCTAATGCAGGTATTGCCTTTGGTCTTACTGTTGGCACCCGAGCCAATCTATATCGTTCAGCTAACAATACCCTTACAACTGATGGTAAGTTTACTACCGGTGGTTTTGTTGGTATTAATGGTGCGGGAATATCTGCAAATGATGTTATTAATATGTCGAATACTTTCACCAATACTTCTGGTAATCAAAGTGGCATAAAAGATATTTTAACGGTTAACCCAGGCGGTGCTTCTTCAGCCGCAACCTATGGCACATATTTACAACTCACCACCCCCGGAGCAAATGCAAATAACATTACTGGCGGTTTAATTGCTGGGCACACTCGAATAGATCATGCGGGCTCTGGCACACTAAGCTCGGCATATGGACAGTATTCATTCATTAGCTCAACAAGTGGAACAATCACAACTGCTCTTGGCTCAATTGCCCAAGTTGATAATGCCTCTACAAATACCTTTACAACAGCTGTTGGTTCAATTGGGCTTACAAAAGTTCTAAGCTCGGGTGGTATAACAACTGCAGCTGGTATTGCTGGCAATGTTGATAATTCGGGTACCGGCACTATTGCGACCGCTAATGGCGTCTCGAGCCTTATTAATGTTTCTGCAGGTGGCACCATAACTTCTGGAAGAGGATTATATATAAATACCCCAACAGGAGCAGGAACCCTCACTGCGGCTTACGGAATATACGTAGATATTCAAAACAAAGGTACGAGTGCCTATGGTGCGCGCATTGATACCGCTACTACACAGGCATTGTGGCTATCTGGTGACGCCGATAGTACTACAGCTGCCCAAGGTATTGCCTTTGGCCAGACCGTTGGAACCCAAGCAAATCTATATCGTTCGGGGGCCAACGCATTAAAATCAGATAGTTCATTTACCGCTGCCGGGCTTGTATCTACAGCTGCAAATACTGTGCAATTTAATGATAGTGATAATTCTAATTTTGTCGCCTTTAAATCTGCTGCGACTGTTAGCTCAAATGTTACCTGGACACTCCCCTCGGCTGACGCAGCAGGCTGTTTTCAATCTAATGGTTCAGGAACTGTTTCTATAGCAGCCTGTGGCGATACCGAGGATCAAACTTTTACTGCTACCGGTACCTATACAAAACCAACTAATGCACTAATGGTAATTATCGAATCCTGGGCTGGAGGAGGTGGTGGTGGTGGTGGTGCTGGTGGTACTACAGCTGCTTCACGATCTGGTGGTGCTGGTGGTGGTGGTGGTGCTTATAACACCACGATTGTCACGGCTTCTACTTTGGCTAGTACTGTACCCGTAACTATTGGTGCTGCTGGTACAGCTGGTAACGGAGGTAGTAGTAATGTAGGTACTGATGGTGGTAATGGTGGTCAAACTTGTTTTAGTACTACTACGGGCTGTTTGGGTACAATGTACCTAACAAGTTTTGGTGGTGCTGGTGGTAATGGTGACGGTACTGCCGGTAGTGGTGGTGGTGGTGGTGGTGGTACTACATCTGTAGGTGCTAAGAACGCCACTGCTGCTACTGGTGGTACTGGTGGTACTCCTCTTGCTGCTGCTGCTGGCGCACAAAACTCTGGCTTCGGTGGTGGTGGTGGTGCTACAGCTGCTGCTACTGGTGCGGCTGGTGGTGGTGGTGCTTATGGTGGTGGTGGTGGTGGATCATCATCTTCTACAGGTGCGGGTAACTCTGGTAATGGTGGTGGTTCTGTACAGGGTGGTGGTGGTGGTGCTGCCGGTGGATCATGTGCTATTACCACCTGTACGCAACGCTCTGGTGGTGTGGGTGGTGGTGTACCTGGTGTAAGTGGTGGTGGTGGTACTGCTGGTACAACTGCAGGTCAGGCTGGTGGTGCGGGTAATGCCGGAGCTGGTAGTGGTGGTGACGGTGGTGGTGGTGGTGCGGTCGCCCCTGCCGGTACTGGTGGTGGTGGTGGTGTGGGTGGTGACCGTGGTGGTGGTGGTGGTGGTGGTGGTGCTGGCATAACCACAACTGGTGGTACGGGTGGTGCGGGTGGTAGTGGCTACCTACGTACCTGGACGCTACGAGGTGCTGGGGCTGACCTTGCCGAAATATATGGCACTAATGATAGCAGTCTAATGGCTGGTGACGTTGTGTCTATTGACCCTGCAATCAATGCTGGGGTGAAAAAAAGCAGTGGAGCTTATGACAGTCAGACAATTGGAGTAATCTCAACCCAGCCTGGATTGATTATTGGCGATAATACACAGGGTGGATCAGGCACGGCTCTTGTTGCACTCGCTGGTCGTGTTCCGGTAAAAGTATCTTTAGAAAATGGTACTATAAAACCCGGAGATGCTCTTACTCCATCTTCTACACCTGGGGTGGCAATGAAAGCCACCAAAGCCGGAGCAATTATTGGTCAATCACTAGGTACCTATGATGGTAATGGCCCTAACTACGTACTTGTGTTTATTAAGAATAGCCATGCTAATGGCACTAAAATTACTGATGTTTTAGAAGGCGTTACTACTAGTAATACTGACGCTCAACAAACCCTCGCACAAAAAGCTTTAGCTTATTTCTCTACTGAAGGTAAGGTACAGACAGATGCGACAGATATTTCTGAGATATATACAGACCGTGTGAGTGCTGCCCTAGAGGTGATTACCCCTCAGCTCACTGCCAATAATGTGTCTACAGACTCTATCACCTCTTCTACTAATACTAATATTGCAGTTGATCTTAAGAGTAACGGTAGATTAATCATTCAAGATAGCGAAAAAGCAGAAGTGGCCAGCATAGACGATAAGGGCAATGCTACTTTCAAGGGTACAGTTACGGCAGATAAGATTAAGGCCAATCAAATAGAAGGCTTAGAAGTGTTTACCAATAAAATTTCTGCTCTCGAGCAAGCCCAGCAAGCTTCAACCGGAACAACTACCCAACCAGGTGTAGCTTCAAACGGCACAACAAATGCAACAGTTAACCTCAAAGATATTACTGCTCAAACTGCCATTGTATCTGGTGATCTCACCTCAAATGGTACATTGTTTGCTAATGGTGCGCTCAAAGTTACTGGCCCGGCTGAGTTCTTAGGCAACAGTATATTCTACAAGCTTGCGACCTTTATAGATAAGACAATCTTTAAGAGTAGCGTAAACTTTGAGGCCCCAACCACCTTTGGTGACAAGATTATTGTTAATAACAATACTGCCGGAACAGTTAAAATACCAATTGGGGAAACAAAGATTGTTATACAGTTTAGTAAGCCATACAACACTCCACCAATTATTAATGCCACCCCAATAGGTATAATTGCACCAAAGTATGGAGTTACAAATATTACTAAAGATGGTTTTGAGATAGATATTGACCCTGCTCAACCAACAGAGACCCAGTTCAACTGGTTTGCCGTAGAAACATCACAACCGTAAGGCCATGTCTCTCTGTACATACAATACATTGACACAATAACTACTTGACTTTTAGACCGAGAGTTGTACAATGAAGGTGTTATTGTACCCACTACCCTTAGAAGGGGGTGAAAAATTAATGAGTAGTTTCTCTGAAGCACTCGTAGAAGCGCACTCTGAGTCAGAGACCGAATCACAGCTTGTGTCGATTATTCTTGATCTCTTTGAGATCTGGGATCACATCGATATGGGTCGTAGACGGCCAAACGACAAAGAGTCATACGCTGATCAAGCCTATAGGCTGGTGCTGGTGCTCGAAGCTGAGCCCTGGAACCTATCTACAGACGAGATCACTGAGCTTTCAGACTATGCCGAAGAGTTTCGCAACATCTTCAATCCGCCAGGGCCAATACTCCTGACAGAGACGGCATAGCAGAGGGAGACCAGACATGGATGTAACGTGCTTACTGCACGCCAAGTCCTTAATAGGCTACGGGTTGTAGTATTTACAGCCCGTAGCCTTGATCACTTTAGTGCAAGCAGAAGACCATCACGATAGACGGTCTTTTTTTGTATGCTTATATAAATTTATTTTTTCTTCAAAAGCTTTTTGAGATACATGCCTGTATAAGAGTTTTTGATAGCAGCAATGGCCTCAGGTGTACCCTCACCCACAATTGTTCCGCCACCGCTCCCGCCTTCTGGGCCAAGATCTATTACCCAGTCAGCACACTTAATAACATCAAGATTATGCTCAATAATCAGTACAGAGTTACCCATCGCAACCAGTGCTTGTAATACCTCAAGAAGCTTACGTACATCTTCAAAGTGCAAGCCTGTCGTTGGCTCGTCTAGTATGTATAAGGTTCGGCCTGTTGCCCGCCGGCTGAGTTCTGAAGCCAGCTTAATACGTTGCGCCTCACCACCAGACAGTGTTGTAGCAGGCTGACCCAGCTTAATGTAGCCAAGGCCAACACTACGCAATGTCTCAAGCTTACGTGAGATAGATGGAATATTACCAAAGAACTCACAGGCATTTTCAACCGTCATCTGTAAAACATCAGAAATGTTTTTACCTTT
>Ga0163144_10026138_pt1 | contig 11363 bp, 9 predicted proteins | sample OliLak19BULKMAT1_FD_123175 | JGI IMG/M metagenome (GOLD analysis project Ga0163144, IMG submission 123175) | Freshwater microbial mat bacterial communities from Lake Vanda, McMurdo Dry Valleys, Antarctica - Oligotrophic Lake LV.19.BULKMAT1 | ecosystem: Environmental > Aquatic > Freshwater > Lake... | reverse complement strand
CCATTTGAGGTTGGGGTTGGTCGACATGAAGTCGGCGGCCAGACGGGCGGAGTCGCCGTTGAAGCGGCGTTCGAAGCCGTAGGAGGAGACGCTCTGGCCGGCGAATTCGACGCCGACGCGGCCGGCCTTGTCGGCAAGGTCGAAGGCCCATGCGTTGTGGCTGTCGCCGGTGAGGGTGACGAGGTTGGCGCCGGCGTTGCGGGCGGCGCCATAGAGGCGTTGGCGCGCGGCGGGGTAGCCATCCCACTTGTCGAGGGAATAGGGCAGGCCCGCGTCAAGCGCGGCCGAGCGTCGTTCGAGTTCAGCCAGCAGGTCGGACGATGTGTTTCCCTTGAACCACGCGGTGTTGGGGCGCGGGAAGAGGAGCGCACCCATGATCACCTGCTGGATCAGCACCTGCCATTTCTGGCCGGATGCGACGGAGTCTCGCATGCCGCTGGCGAGCCAGGCTTCCTGCCGCGCATCCATCATCGCGCGTGTGGGGTCGGCGAGCGGGCCCGTGCCAAACGCGTCAAGCGCCTGCCGCGATGCGCCCTTCTCGAAGATCGCGGCGAGATCGTTGTCGAGCTGCTGCGAGCGGCCTAGCAGGCGGGTTTCGAGGCGAAACAGCGTGGCGAGGTTGCCGATGCGGTGGCTGCCATACCAGTCGCCGCGGACAGGCATCCATTCGCGCCAGGCGCGCAGGCCGGCGGCGCGACGGGCAGTCCATGGTCCTTCGGTCGCGGGATTGTGGGCGCTGGCACCGTCGCGCCAGCTGTTGTTGGCGGTCTCGTGGTCGTCCCACACGGCGATCATCGGCAGGCGACGGTGAAGCTCGGCAAGATCCGGATCGAGGCGGTAGGAGGCATAACGCTGGCGATAGTCGGCGCGGGTGACGATCTCGTGCAGGGGTGCGAGTGCGCGCTGGGCCGCTATGCCGGGTTGCGCGTCAGCGCGCGTGAGGGGAGATTCGTAGATATAGTCGCCGGTGTGGATGGCGAGGTCGATGTCGTCGCGCGCTGCGGCGTGGGCGTAGGCGTTGAACCAGCCGGATGTGCCGTTGGCGCAGGAGAAGACGGCGATGCGGAAGCTTTCAGTGTCGCCGTCCGGCAGGGTGCGGGTGCGGCCGATTTCGGATGCGGTTCCGTCAGGCGCGACAAAGCGGAAGTGATACCAGCGGCCGGGCGTGAGACCTTCCACGATAGCACGGGCGCAGCAGTCGGCCGCCGGCGTTGCTTCGGCCTCGCCGGTGAGGAGGAGGCGCTGGAAGGCGGGATCGTCGGCGATCTCCAGGCGCAGGCGTACGGGGGAAGGCGCGAGATAGCGCGTCCACAGCACGACGCTGGTCTGTGAGGGTTCGCCGGATGCGACGCCGTGAGTGAAGCCGCTTGCTTGTTGAGCGAAGGCGCGGCCCGGGAGCGCGGCGGCGAGAAGGCTCGAAGCGCTCGCAGCGAGCAGGCGGCGGCGACCGACGGAAAAGGCCATGAACTAACTCCGCAACGATCCCGCGTTGTATGGCGCATCGATGACGGTTTGGCGTCAGCCCGGCGGGCGGAGGTAGTCGCGTTTGCCGAGGGCGACGCCGTTGTGGCGGAGGATGTTGTAGGCGGTTGCGGCGTGGAAGTAGAGGTTGGGGAAGACGAAGGACTGCAGGTAGGTGGTGCAGGTCATCGGCATTTCCTGTCCGCCTCCGACGGGAATGTTGATGACGGTCTTGCAGCGGCCATCAATCGCTTCGGACGAGGTGGCCTGGACATACGCATTGGCCTTCTGCGTGCGGTCGATCAGCTGGGCGAAGGACGTCTCGACATCGGGGAAAGACGGAAGGTCTGTGCCGGCGAGGCGCGCTGCGCCGCGCGACATGGTATCGGTCGTGATCTGCACCTGACGCGACAACGGAAACATGTCCGGAAAGAGCCGGTAGTTCAGCAGTACTTCTTCGGGGATCTTCAGCGCCGCGGCGTGGTCCGCGCCCTTCTTGAGGATCGCGCAGAGCGAGCCCAGTGTCTGCGTGCTGGCATCCTTGATCAGGGTGGAGATCAGAACAGTCATGGCGGGCCTCGTCCTGCGTGAAGGGCTCTCATAGCGCGCACGGGCGCAGCATGCACCGGTAATTTTCGGGCGACACGATTGCGCCCTGTCGCTGCGGATCATAACGACGCTGGAGGGGGGCCGGCGTGGAGCTGCGGCTGAGAGTTCTGGCATGGTGTCATGTCGTGTTCGGGGGCGTTGGCTTCGGTGCGCTGGGTCTGTTTTCGATCATGTTTTCCTGCCGTCCTTCGTTGCCGGGATCGCGATACCGAGGCGAATTACGTGGGCGCGGTGGATCCTGTGAACAGAGGCTGGCATGCTGGCGGGTCATTCCCGCCGGCACGGTGCTGGCCGGGCTGAGCCTTTGGGCGTTTCACCACACCTGAGGAAGCAGCGGAGGGCGCCATGGCGGCGTTCGGGGCGTTTGTTCAGCGCGCGGTGGGGCCGCTTGTGCTGGCGCTGGTCGCGATGTTCGCGCTCGGCGTGATGCTCGGGCTTGGCTCTCTCTTCCGCGATGCGATCAATCCGCCGCGCGAGCAGGTGCTGACGCCGCTGCCGGACGGCGTGCCGGATGCCACGCCGGAGCGGCCTGAGTTCACGATGCAGGACCTGCCGCGCGCACCGGGACGGTGATGTTGCACAGGCCAATGCGGCCGACGGGCTGTTTGTAGAAATCGTCCTTCCGCCAGCGGCGTGAGTTCACCAGCGTGGCGAACGACGCGCTGTCGGTGCGCATTACTTCGAGATTGGTGCGCTGGCTGGCGGGGACGTCGGCGGCGACCTTGATGTCGGCATAGCGGCGGTATTCGGCGGGCGTCTTGTAGAAGCCGGCGTCGCCCGTGCCGCGTGGGAAGGCGGACATGACCTCCATCCCCTGGACCACGCGGCCGAGCATGGTGAGCTGGCGGTCGAGATTGCGCGGGCTGTGGCCGATGATGACGTAAAGCTCCGTGCCGCCGCCCGAATTCTCGTCACTGTCACGGCCGACGCCAACCATGCCGTAGCAGTGGGTGAGCCAGACGCTGGTGGCGTCGCGCGCTGCGCTCATGCCGTTGATGAAGCCGATTTCGTCGGCGTAGGTGTCCGGGTCGGGCAGGATGTCAAAGTTCGCGATGGCGGCGCGGGGCACGCTGAATTCCGCGTTCAGTTTCTCGACGCCGGCCTTCGGGGCGCGCGGAGGCTCCGCAGCCTGCGCCCACTGAGTGACAAAATTGTCCTGTACGCGGGTGACGGCGCCGTTCGCGAAGAAGCCTTCGCGGGAGAGCGTTTTCACGTTGGCCACGTGGTTCGGCGCGAACTCGGGCGCCATCTCGATGACGACGCGGCCTTCCGGGAAGTCCATGTAGAGCGTGCGCTCGGGATCGAGCGCGCGCCATTCGGCGGGCTTCGAGGCTGCGACCACTTCGGGTGGAGAGGGTGTGTTGCCTTCGGGGGGCGGGGGGATGGCGCTGGCGAGGGTAGCGGTCGGCAACTGGCAGGCGGCAAGCGCAAGCGCGGCAAGAGCGATAAGGCGTCTCATAGTCCCTCCACATCCGAAGCGTGAGGATGCGACGGGTGGACGTGAAGCTCAATCGCCAAAGCGCAAGACGCAGCTCCGGGAGCGACGCCTGCCGAAAGTCTGATGGCGATGGAAAGGCTAGACGCGGAACTCGCCATTTTCCCAATAGGTGCGACCCGAGTTGCGATCGACATAGTAGTAGCGGCGGTCGTTCTGGTCGTAGACGAGGTCGGAGCGTTGGGCGACCTGCTTGCCGCCGACGAAGCATCCACCCTGTTCCTGGCATCCTGTGTAGTAGCCAACCGCGGCACCGAGCGCTCCGCCAATCAGGGCGCCGGAAACGTCGTCATCGGAAATCGCAGCGCCTGCCAGTGCGCCGAGGCCGCCACCGATTGCAGCGTTGCGTTGGGACGGGTCGAGGCTGTCCAGCGAGGAACATGCCACCAGCGACAGGCTGGAGATGGCAGCGCAGAAGGTCGTCTTGAGAACGGACATCGGGGAGGTCCTTTGTGGGCGGGTTTGCTCTGTGTGGTGTAAACGGAGCTTGCCCCGGGCGGTTCCACGCTGGAGGCACGTGTTGCGCTGCAACCTTTGGTTTTGTCGCTGCAGCACATTACATGCAGAAGCTGTGGACCTGCCTGGCGTGGAGGAATAATCGCCCCAGCCCCCTGAAACCGGGGAGGTGGCGCCATGCGGGCGCGGCCTCGCCATCAAGGGGAGCGCGGTCGGGGAAACGTGCGGAGCGGCGCCGACAACAGATGTCGCGCCTCCATACATGCGAGGGGTGCCCCGGGGCAGATGTGAGCACCGCCGGCCAAGGCAAGATGGCGCGCGGCGCAGCGGCACCTGACCTCGGACTGATGAGGATTGGTGAACGCTGCGTCGTCGCGATTGGCGGAGCGGATCAACAGGTTAAGGGCGCCGCGCTTCCGGATGGGCGGCTGTGAGGTCAATTGTACGGAAGGCAATCGACCCGCTGTCGGCCACATGACCCTCCCGCGATATCCCAACCCAAGGTGGCAGCTACCTCAGCTTGTGCGTGCGTTTGGTCAATCGTCGAACGACAAGACAGGCCTCGCAGAGCGGGGCCGGGCTTGGTCTGGTATCAAGCGCGCTCGGCGGCGCTAAAGCACGTCCAGCATTTGCGCTACCAGGGGGTGGCGGACGACGTCGGTCTGGTGGAGGCGGACGACGCCGATGTCGCCGCCCATGCTTTCGATGCGGTCGGCCACGGTGGAGAGACCTGACAGTTCGGCAAGCAGATCGGATTGGGCGGGGTCGCCGGTGACGACCATTTTCGAATTCCAGCCGAGCCGGGTGAGGATCATCTTGAGCTGAACGTAAGTGCAGTTCTGTGCTTCATCCACCACGATGAAGGCGTTGTTCAGCGTGCGGCCGCGCATGAAGCCGACCGAGGCGATCTCGATCTGGCCTTCGGCGATCATCGCCTTGACCTGCCTGGCGGAAAGGCGGTCCTGCAGCGCGTCGTAAAGCGGGCGGAGGTAGGGCGCGAGCTTCTCTTCCATGTCGCCGGGGAGGAAGCCGATATTCTCGCCGGCGTCGACGGCCGGGCGGCACAGCACGATACGGCCGACCTTGCCGGCGCGCAGGGCTTCGACAGCCTTGGCGATGGCGAGATAGGTCTTGCCAGTGCCAGCTGGGCCGAGGGCGAGTACGAGGTTGGCGCGGTCGATCGCCTCCATAAGGCGCGCCTGCCCTTCGGTTTTCGGTGCCACGTTCTTGACGTAGGACTGGTCGCGTTGTGGCTCGTGCTGCTGGTAGGGCTGGTCGTTGGCGACCTGCTGGGTCCGCTTCCGTTTTCTGGGGTGGCGTTCCTCGCCCGCCAACGGGTCCCAGCCGCCTTCGATCACGCTGAGCTGAACGCCGGCATCACGGTCGCGGCGGCCCTGGAATTCGGCGCGGACGCGGCGGACGGCAGAACGTTTACCCATGCTGGTACTCCTCTGGCGGCGAAAAAGCCCGGGCCGGGTTTGGCGGCGCGGGCGGAAAAGCAAAAACGCCGCGAGCCTGTGGGGCGCCGCGGCGTTTGAATTCAATTTGCAGGGAAGAAACTGTTGGAGGCGGCGGCGGCCGCGTTTCGCAGCCTGCTGCATCGCAGGTGGATGGTGCAACCGTGCGCGGTCGACTCAATCCTGTCCCCCGTGTGTCGAAGCACCGTCCATTAGGGTCCGTCACTTCGAATCAGCTTCCTATGAGTAGACTAGTTCCGCATTAACGGAACTATAAAGGGTCAGTTCCCCAGCAGTGGTGGTCGACGAGCACTTCTGCCGGGGTTTGTTGCAGGCTGATGACACCGGCGCCGCGTTTCGAGCCGTTCGGGTGGATCCGCATGCTGTGGCGCGCGAGACACGACAGGGAAGGACGACCTGATGGCGATCTACGAACTCGACGGGGTGAAGCCGCAGTGCGACGCCGATAGCTGGGTGGCGGAGAACGCCGCCGTCATCGGCAATATCGTCATGAAGCGGGGCGCCAGCGTGTGGTTCGGCGCGACGCTGCGCGGGGACAATGATCCGATCACGATCGGAGAGAACTCGAATGTGCAGGACGGATCGGTTCTGCACACGGATGTCGGGCAGCCGCTGGAGATCGGTGCGAACTGCACGATCGGTCACATGGTGATGCTGCATGGTTGCACGATTGGCGAGAACACGCTGATCGGGATCGGGTCGATCATTCTGAACGGCGCGAAGATCGGGAAGAACTGCCTGATCGGGGCGAACTCGCTGATCACGGAGGGGAAGGCCATTCCCGACGGCTCGATGGTGATCGGCGCGCCGGGCAAGGTGGTGCGTGAGCTGAGCGTGCAGCAGGTGCAGATGATCACCGGTTCGGCGTATCATTATGCGGAGAACTGGAAGCGGTATGTGCGAGGGCTTCGTAGGGTGGACTGAGCGAAGCGAAATCCACCCTACAATCCGTACTCCCGTGTGAACGCCTCGAACGGCGCTGTCGTCGAGAGCACAGGATAGGGAAAGCTCAGCCAGGGTTGGCTGACGTCCAGCGTTTCGAGATTTCGGGAGAGTGCCTCCGCCACGTCTGGCTTCAGGGCGCCGCGGAAGTCGAGGAACTGGCCCCAGGTGGAGAGGCCGTGTGTTGGCCGCGGGCCGAGGAGCGGCGTGCGGGAGGCCGCATAGGCTGGGGGGAAGAGGCGGCAGTAGGCTTGCGTGTTGTAGAGCCACGAGTTGCCGATAACGGCTCTGGTCTCAGGCCAGCGGTTCGCGACGAAGCGGAACATCCCGGTGAGTTCAGCGCGGCGTTGCGGGGCATTGGAGGCGTCGAGCGGACCAGTTGCGTCGGTGTTGAAGCGGTTGCGGAAGTGGATGCGCACGGCGGCGTCCGCATCGGGCGCTTCGCAGGCGAAGTGTTTGCCGAACGGGAAGCGGTCGGCGGGCCATGGATCGGGGGGGCGGTGCGCATAAGCGGCGATGATGGTGTCGAGAGGCGTTGCGGGTGCGGCGAGGGCGGTGTCGATCAGTGAGAGGAAGTCAGGATCGGGCGGCTGTTTGGCGAGATTGCCGTAGGCGAACAGTCGGTGGAAGTTGGTGTGCCAGGTGACGGCCTCGGCCAGCGGCATGCCGGCTTTCAGCGACAGGGCGTCGGCATACTGCAATTGTACGCCAAAGAAGCTGCGCGCGATTTCCGCAGCTGCAAGGCCGTTGGCGTGTGTCACCGATTCTACATCCACCTTTGAATGCGGCCATCCTAGCGTATCGGGCGACAGCGCCTATATGTCGGCCATGGCAAAATTTTCCGTTCTTGATCTTGCGCCGGTTGTCGAAGGTTCGACCACGCGGCAGGCGTTGAACAACAGTCTCGACCTGGCCCGGCATGCGGAAAAGCTGGGCTATCATCGCTTCTGGCTTGCGGAACACCACAACATGCCGGGCATCGCGAGCGCGGCGACGGCGGTGGTGATAGCGCATGTGGCGGGCGGGACGTCGACAATCCGGGTGGGCGCGGGCGGCATCATGCTGCCGAACCATGCGCCGCTGATGGTGGCCGAGGCGTTTGGTACGCTCGCTGAGCTGCACCCCGGCCGGATCGACCTGGGGCTGGGACGGGCGCCAGGGACGGATCAGGCGACGATGCGAGCGCTGCGCCGCCATATGGGTGGGGCGGACACGTTTCCGCAGGACGTGGTCGAGCTGATGGGCTGGTTCGAGCCGCCCGTGCCGGGTCAGACGATCCAGGCGGTGCCGGGGTCTGGCGCGGACGTGCAGATGTGGATTCTCGGCTCCTCGCTGTTCGGCGCGCAGCTCGCGGCGCATCTTGGATTGCCTTACGCGTTTGCATCGCATTTTGCGCCGGGCGACATGATGGATGCGGTCCAGATCTATCGCGAGAGCTTCAGGCCGTCGCCGCGATTGCAGGAGCCGTATGTCATGCTCGGGCTGAACGTTATTGCAGCCGAGACGGATGAAGAGGCGAAGCTGCTGTTCACATCGATTCAGCAGGCCTTCGCCAACCTGCGCATGGGAAGGCCGGGCAAAATGCCGCCGCCGACCGCCAACCTGCAGCTCGATCCGATGGTGGAGCAGGGCATATTGCAGGCGTTGTCATGCTCGGTGGTTGGCGGGCCGGACATGGTGAAGCGCGGGATTGCGGAGTTTGTCGCACGGACGGGCGCTGACGAGCTGATGATTTCGGGCTCGGTGTGGGACCACGGGTTGAGGCTGAGGTCGTATGAAATTGCGGCGGCGGCGATAGGTTAGTCAGCCCGGCCTCGTCCTTCGGGACGGCTTCGGCTGCCTCAGGACGAGGGCTATCAGCCTTCAGCCAGTCTCGAAACGAGCCAAGCCTGGGCAACGCACGCGGTGCGCGTCCGTGAGGGACGAGCGCGTGCGCCCCGGCCTATCCTCGCGAGTCGCGTTTTCCTGCCGGCTTGCCGCGGAAGGGTTTGCCGGTGGGCTTGCCACCGAAGGATTTGGCGAATGGCTTGTCGCCGCGGGGCTTGAAGGTTTTGCCCGCTGGGCCTTTCGGGCCGCGAGGCTTGAAGCCCTCGGGGCGGTCGCTGTCGCGGTTGCGGCGCTCGGCAAGGCGCGTGTCGGCGTGCGGCTTGGCGGGCCGCGCGACAGGCGTTTCGGCTTCCGGTGTCCATTTGCGTTTCGGCGGGGCTTCGCCGGCAAGGACCGGGGCGATCTTGCCTTCGGCGCGGGCCGCGTCGCGGCGTTCCTTGCGGTTGAGGCCGCTCGGATGCAGCGGGGGCGGGGTGCCTTTGTCCTGAGCGGGGGCGTCAGATTTCAGCGATGAGTAGACCGGGTCGGCGGCCAGCTTGGCTCGCTCGTTGTCGCGATTCTGATGGCGGGCAGCGCGGGCCTCGTCGCGGCCGGAGCGTTTGAAGTCTTCGCGTGGCAGACGGGCGTCGCTGCGCGGTTCGCGCTCGGGGCGGTCGCCATAGTCGCGTTTTGGGCGCGGCGGGCGATCGCCGAAGTCGCGCGTCTCGCGGATGGGACCATCTTCGCGCGGCGCACGATCGGCGCGGGCGCCATCGTCGCGACGGGCGCGCATCGGGTGCGTGCTGTCGTTCGGACCCGGAGCGGTGGTGGGCTCGATCTGGATCTTGTCGTCCTGCGTGTCGCGCACGGCGATGGCGAACGCTTCGGCGGCGTGGCCGACGATCTCGAACTTTGTCTCGTCACCGAAGATGCGGATCGGGCCGATCTCGGCCTTGGTGATGTGGCCGACGCGGCAGATCAGCGGCAGGATCCATTTCGGATCGGCGTTGCGCTGGCGGCCGACATTCAGACGGAACCAGACACCATCGCCTTCGGAGGCGACGAAGCCGCGTTCGGCGCGGCCGCGCGGGGCGGGACGCTCCGAGAAGTCTCTGGGGCCGGCCTGGCGCTCGAAGGTCTGTGCGTTGCGCATGCGACCGTCGTCGGACACGTCCTCCGGTTCTGGCAGCTCGTTGCGCAGGAGGCCGATGAGGGCGGCGGCGAGTTGTTCGGCGGGGATGGTTTCGGCGAGCTGCTTGGCGACGGACTGGTCTTCCTCGGTGATGGTCGCGCTGAGCGACGGGTGCGCAAGGAGGCGCTGGCGGTCCTGTTCACGAATTTCCTTTGCGGTTGGCGGGCCGCTCCAGGTCGCTTCGATGTTGGCGGAGGCGAGCACCTGTTCGGTGCGGCGGCGCTTGGTGTGCGTGACAAGGAGGATGGACACGCCTTTTTTGCCAGCGCGGCCCGTTCGGCCTGAGCGATGAAGCAGGGTGGCCTTGTTGGTTGGCAGGTCGGCGTGGATGACGAGGCCGAGGTCGGGAAGGTCCAGGCCGCGGGCGGCGACGTCGGTGGCGACACAGACCTTGGCGTGGCCGTCGCGCAGGGCCTGCAGCGCATCGTTGCGTTCGCGCTGGCCCATCTCACCGGAGAGGCCGACGGCGTGGAACCCGCGCTCGCGCAGGGCGGCGTGGAGGTGGCGCACGGCTTCGCGCGTGGCGCAGAAAACGAGGGCGCGGCCGGCTTCGAAATAGCGCAGAACGTTGACGACGGCGCGCTCAGTGTCTCCGGGAGAAACACGCATGGCGCGGTAGTCGATATCGCCATGGGGTTCGGTGGCGCTCGTGGTGTCGATGCGGATGGCGTCGCGCTGGTAGTTCTTCGCCAGCATGGCGATGCCGCGGGCGATGGTGGCTGAGAACAGGAGCGTGCGGCGGGTCTCTGCGTTGGTCGCGTCGAGGAGTGTTTCGAGTTCCTCGCGGAAGCCGAGGTCGAGCATCTCGTCGGCTTCGTCGAGTACGGCGACCTGCAGCGCCGACAGATCGAGATAGCCCTTGGTGAGGTGGTCGCAGAGGCGGCCGGGCGTGCCGATGACGATGTGGGCGCCGCGCGAGAGGAGTTGTTGTTCCGCGCGCACGCTCATGCCGCCGACGGCGACGACGATGCGCGCGCCAGTGTCGGCGTAGAGCCATTCGAACTCGCGGCTGATCTGCATCGCCAGTTCGCGGGTCGGCGCGATGATCAGGGCGCGGGGGCGGTTGACGTGATCGAACCGTTCCGACTCGCCCAGCAGCGTGGAGGCGAGCGCGAGGCCGAAGGCTACGGTCTTGCCCGAGCCGGTCTGGGCGGAGACCAGCAGATCGGCATTTGGGCGGTCGGGGTTCTGGTCAGCCGCGACCACGGCAAGCTGGACAGAGGTCGGCAGGTCGTAGCCACGCGCGGCAAGGGCGCGATCGAGCGCGGGATGGACGGTCGGGAAGGGCATTGTGGGTCGTTTTCAGGTTCGGGGCGGGCCGTCCCGTTAGCGGGATTCAGGTCGCGGGGGAGGCCGGGTCTGGCGCGCGTGCCATACAGCAATTGGGGATAAATGCCACCCCGCAAACGGCAGCCGCGGTGGGGCGCGTCAGACTACCGCGCCGAAAATCATGCCGATTCCGGCGGTCACCAGCATGGCGATCACGCCCCAGAACACCACGCGTGCGACCGATTTCCAGACATTCGCGCCGCCAGCCTGCGCCCCCAGATAGCCCAGCAGCCCAAGGAACAGCACCGAAGCGGCACCCACGGTGAGTTCGAGGCTCCCGCCCGGGGCGAGCAACAGGGCAAGTAGCGGAAGGGCGGCGCCGAGCGCGAAAGTGATGGCGGAGGTGATGGCGGCCTGGATCGGGCGGGCCGTCGTGATTTCCGAGATGCCGAGTTCGTCGCGCGCATGGGCCTTGAGCGCGTCCTTTGCCGTCAGCTGATCTGCGACCTGACGCGCGAGCGAGGCGTCGAGGCCGCGTTCGACGTAAATCTGTGTCAGTTCCTGACTCTCCATCTCTGGGCTCTCGGCCAGCTCGCGCGTCTCCTTGGCGAGGTCGGCTTTCTCGGTATCGGACTGCGAACTGACGGAGACATAT
>Ga0163144_10026137_pt1 | contig 11363 bp, 10 predicted proteins | sample OliLak19BULKMAT1_FD_123175 | JGI IMG/M metagenome (GOLD analysis project Ga0163144, IMG submission 123175) | Freshwater microbial mat bacterial communities from Lake Vanda, McMurdo Dry Valleys, Antarctica - Oligotrophic Lake LV.19.BULKMAT1 | ecosystem: Environmental > Aquatic > Freshwater >... | reverse complement strand
GATCACCGCGCCGAGCCCGAAGCTCATCTGCACGATCACCGGCGCCATGAGGTTCGGGACGATGTGGCGAAACATGATCCGCGCGCTGGACGCGCCGAGCGCGCGCGCCGCCTGGACGTACTCGCGCTCGCGCAGCGACAGCGCCTGGCCGCGGGACACGCGCGCGTAGCCGACCCAGCCGTTGACGCACAGCGCGGCGATCACCACGCCGAGGCCCGGGCGCGCCACCGTCGCCACCACCGCGATGTTCATCAGGATGCCGGGGAACGCCATCAGGATGTCGACGACGCGCATCAGGATGTCGTCGATCACGCCGCGGAAGTAGCCGCTGATCGTCCCGAGCGTCACGCCGATCAGCGAGGTGATCCCGACGACGATCCCGCTGATCTCCAGCGCCGAGCGCGCGCCCCACAGCAGCTGCGACAGGGTGTCGATGCCGCTCTTGTCGGTGCCGAGCCAGTGATCGCCGGACGGCGGCTCGAACCGATGCGCGAGATCGAGCGCGCTCGGCGACGACGGCGCGATCCACGGGCCGATGATCCCGAGCAGGACGAACGTGCCGAGCATGCCGGCGCCGACCCACGCGCTCGGTGACAGCTTGCGGCTCACGCGACCCGGATCCTCGGATCGGCGAGCCCGTACGCCAGATCCACCAGGATGTTGACGACCACGTAGATCACCGCGATGAACAGCACGCAGCCCTGGACCACGGGGTAGTTGCGCTCGGTGATCGCCTCGAGCAGCAGCAGGCCGATGCCCGGGCGCGCGAACACCTTCTCGATGATGATCGAGCCCGAGAGCAGCGACCCGAACTGCAGCCCGGCGACGGTGATCACCGGCAGCAGCGCGTTGCGCAGCGCGTGCTTGCCGATCACCGCGCGCTCGGCGAGGCCCTTGGCCCGCGCGGTCCGCACGTAGTCCTCGCCGAGCACCTCGACCATCGACGACCGCGTCATCCGCGCGAGCATCGCCATCAGGTGCGTGCCGACCGCGACCGCCGGCAGGATCAGCGCCATCGCGCTGGTCTCGGTGGGCCCGGGCAGCCAGCCGAGCTGCACGAAGAACAGCAGCAGCAGCATCGGGCCCATCAGCATCACCGGCAGCGACAGCCCGGACAGCGCGAACACCGTCGCCGCGGTGTCGATCCACGTGCCGCGGCGCACCGCCGCGAGGATGCCGATCGGCAGCGCGAGCACCATCGCGACCAGCATCCCGGCGAGCGCGAGCGCGATCGTGTGCGGGAACACCTCGAGGATCCGGTCCATCACCGTCGGCTTGCCCTTGGGATCCGGGCACTGGTGGCCGAGCGTGCCGTCGACGACGTGGCCGAGGAACGAGCCGAACTGCCGGTAGAGCGGCACGTCGGAGTGGATCGACGGATCGGCGAGCCGCGTCTGCCGCAGGCCCATGCAGTCGGCGATCTTCTCGCGCTGCTCGGCCGTGGCCTCGCCGCCCGCGAGGTGATCGACCGGATCACCCGGGATCAGGTGCAGGAACAGGAACACCAGCACCGAAACGCCGAGGACGGCGATCGCGCCGAGCCCGAGGCGACGGAGGATGAACGACCCGATCGACACGGGTGGCCCACCGTATCACGTGCAGATCCGCGACCTACGGCGCGGCGGCAGCGCAGAACGCCTGGAGATCGCCCTCGAGGCTCTGATCGGGCGCCAGCACCGGCTCGCCGCCGTGCAGCCGCATCTTCTCCTCGTCCCGGCACTCGTAGCTGTCGCGGCAGTCGCCGTCCTCGGAGCAGGTGCGCATGCAGTAGCGCGCCTCGGCGGACCGCGGGACGCACTGGCCCCGCAGCGTGCACAGCTCGTCGAACGAGCAGTCGTCCGTGCCCGCGCTCGACGGCTCGTCCTCGGACACCGGGTCGCACGGCTCGTTGACGAACTCGCCGACGAAGAACCGCACGCACACCGCCTCCTCGGGGCAGGTGTCGTAGTTGCAGCCGACGACGGTGCAGTAGCCGTCCTCCTGGGACAGATCGCAGATCCGATCGCCGTCGGGGCTGCAGTCGGAGCTGATCAGGCAGCTGTCGCCGATCTCGTCGCCACAGGCCGCGAGGACCAGGGTCGCGAGGATCAGGAGGGAACGGGTCATGGGCGCGCGCATCCTAGCGACCCGTACGACCCGAGGCAAGGCAGGGGGGTTGCCTCGGGATTCCAGGATGTTGGAGCATGCGGGCCATGCGCAGCGTCGTCCAGCGGGTCACCCGCGCCCAGGTCACGGTCGCCGGCGAGGTGGTCGGCGCGATCGACGGCGGCCTGTGCGTCCTGGTCGGCGCGGGCGAAGGCGACGCCGCCGCCGACGTCGCGTACACGATCGACAAGCTCGTCAACCTGCGGATCTTCGCCGACGACGACGGCAAGATGAACCGCTCGGTCCTCGACGTCGGCGGCGGCGTGCTGCTGATCTCGCAGTTCACGCTGTTCGGCGACGCCCGCAAGGGCCGCCGCCCCGGCTTCACCAGCGCCCTCGAGCCCGTCGCCGCCGAGCGCCTCTACGCCGACGTCGTCGCCGGCGTCCGCGCCGCCGGCGTGACCCACGTCGCCACCGGCGTGTTCCGCGCCGACATGGCCGTCGACCTCGTCAACGACGGCCCCGTCACGATCCTGCTCGACTCGCGCAAGCTGTTCTGACGCGCGGCGCTCAGTACGACCGGTCGTTGTTCGTGATCCAGTAACCGGTGGTGGTCGCGGGCGGGTGCAGCGCGGTGAGGTTGCAGTCGGTGGTGGCGCCCGTGCCGTCGACGACCGGGGCGGCGTCGACGACGCGCCACATCTGACCGCCGCCGTAGCCGCCGGACGTGGTCATCGTCGCGAAGTCGGGGCCGAGGCCGTAGCTCGCGCGGAGGAACCCGCCGCAGTAGATGTTGACGAGCGGGCGCACGGCGCCCGAGCCGCCGAAGTACGCGACCATCACGCGGTACAGCGCGCCGTTGAGCGGGTTGTCGATGTTCGTGTTCTCGGGCCGACCGTTCTGGTAGACGCTGTCGACGTCGAGGCGCGGGTTGCGGCAGTAGCCGAGCGCCGTCCAGGTCGGGCCCTCGGGGCCGCCGCTGCAGTTGGCGAGCGGGCTGGTGGCGAGCCCCCAGTTGGCGGCGCCGCCATCGCCGGCGGTGCAGGTCGAGTAGAAGCAGTCATCCGGGTTGTTGGTGAACCCGGTCGGCGTCGTCGAGAACCAGGGCGTCGTCGTGCCCGGCTTGTGGACGTGGAGGTCGAGGTCGGTGTTCGCGCTGCGGTCCGAGCACAGCTCGACGCGCAGGCCCGGGCCGCCGATGTGGACGATGAACGTGCACTCGTAGACGGTGCCGTCGGTCGCCGTGATCACGACGCGGATCGTGTAGTCGCCGCTCAGCGTCGGGCGGAACGTCAGCGTCGAGGTGGTCGCGCCGGTCAGCGTGAACGACTGCCGCAGCGGCGTGGTCGTGGTCTGGAACAGCACGTCGCACGGGCCGCCGGTGACGGTCCACAGCCACGACGCGACGTTGCCGGAGAAGAAGCCCGCGCCGGGGATGACGTAGTTCGCGTACGGCACGCCGTCGGGCATGTCGCCGGGGCCCGGGCACGCGAGCTCGACCATGCAGCACGACGGGTTGTCGTCGTCGCAGCCGTTGCAGTCGTTGTCCTGGCCGTCGCACTGCTCCGCGCCGGGGCGGATCCCGCCGGTGCAGGCGCCCCACTGCGTGAACTCGCCCGAGCCCGTGCAGGTCTGGTGGCCGTCGACGCACGAGCCGACGCCGCGCCGGCCGGGCGGCCCGAGGAAGCACTCCTGCACCGCGCCGGGCGTGCACGCGCAGCCGTCGTCGGGGTGGCCGTCGCAGTCCTCGTCGGCGCCGTTGCCGCAGACGTCCGTGGTGCCGCAGCCGTCGGTGACCGGCGTCGTGCAGGCCCAGTCGTCGCAGACGCCGCCGTCGGGGTAGCCCTCGGCGTCGGGGTACGCGTTGCCGGCATCGAGCTCGGTCCACGGCCGTGCGTCGGGATCGTCGGGGCGATCGCGCTCGGCGTCGATCTCCTCGAAGCCGCCGCCGCCGTCGCCGTAGTTGCCCGGCTGCACGGACGGTCCGCACGCGCCGACGAGCAGCGCCACGAGGAGTGCCCGACTTCGGCTTCCCATGCCGCACGGTAGCGCAGCGGTTCCGAGAAAAACGCGGTTCGCGACTCACCGATCCTGACACCGACATCCGACGACACCGACGGCACCAGTGCTATCGTCGGCGCCGATGTCACGAGGGGGCCTCGCGCTGCTGGCGCTGCTCGCGTTCGAGGCCAGCGCGGCGGCGTCGCCGCTCGAGCTGTTCGGGTTCGGCGGCCGTTCGTGCGGGCTCGCCGGCACGGGCGTCGCCTCTTCGACCGGCTACGATTCGGTGTACCTCGACCCCGCCGGCCTTGCCCGCGTGCGGCGCAAGCGCGCGACGATCGGCGTCCTGCTCGGCGACTTCTCGCTCGAGCTGAACGGCGAGGACACCGAGACGGATCGCGCGCGCGGCCTGGTGATCGGCGGCGCGGTCCCGATGCCGCTCGGCGGCAAGTGGAAGGAGCGCGTCGGCCTCGGGTTCGGGCTGTACATCCCGGGCAAGTCGATCAACCGCGTGCGCCAGCCGTTCCCGCGCACGCCGATCTTCCTCGTGCTCGAGAACCGCAGCCACGTGATCGCGCTGCAGTTCGCGGTCGGCGCGAAGCTGACCTCGAAGCTCGATCTCGGCGTCGGCGTGATCACGCTGGCCGAGCTCGAGGGCGCGATCCACGTCTCCACCGACAGCGCCGGCCGGTTCACCACGACCTCGGAGCAGCAGCTGGTCACGCGGTTCGCGCCCGTGCTCGGCGCGCGGTACCGCGTCCGCGACGGGCTCGACCTCGGCGCGGTGCTGCGCTGGGAGTCGCGGTCCGACTACAACATCCAGGTCACCACCGACATCGGCGAGGTGGTGCCGATCCAGCTGCCGCCGATCCAGATCGCCGGCAACGCGCAGTACGACCCGCTGACGATCGCCGCCGAGGCGGCGTGGCGGCCGCGGCCGGACCTGCTGCTGTCGGGCCAGCTGCAGTGGCAGCACTGGAGCCGGTTCCCGCTGCCGACGCTCAACCCCACCGCGGGCAGCGCGCCGCAGGAGGAGCCCGACTTCCACGACACCGTGACGCCGCGCGCGTCCGCCGAGCTGACCGTGCCGCGCGGCGCGCTCGAGCTCGCGCTGCGCACCGGCGCGGCGTTCGTGATGTCGCCCGCGCCCGAGGCCACCGGCGCCCAGGCGTTCCTCGACAACCACCGGCTGCTCGCGTCGGCGGGCCTCGGCGTCGCGTTCCCCGGCTCGTCGGTGCCGCTCCACCTCGACGCCTGGGTGCAGCTCCACCAGCTGATCGCACGCAAGCACACCAAGGCGGGCGGCGTGTTCGAGCCGGCGGGCGGCCCGCCGACGGACGTGGTCGAGGGCGGCGGCCGCATCGTCGTCGGTGGCCTGACCGTGGGGCTGGACCTGTGAAGCGCCTCGCCCCACTGCTCCTGCTCGTGCCGTCGACCGCGGCCGCGAACCCCGCCGACATGTTCGGGTTCGGCGCGCGCGGCGCGGGCATGGGCGGCGCGCAGGTCGCCGTCGCCGACGACTCCAGCGCCACGTACTACAACCCGGCGCGGCTCGCCGGCGGCGACGATATCCGCATCGACGTCGGCTACCAGCTCGCGATCCCGACGCTGGAGGTCGACGGCGAGGACACCAACGTCGACTGGTCGCGCGGCATGACGATCGGCCTGCTCGTCCCGGGCCGCGTCGCTGGCCGGCGGATCGCGATCGGCGCCGGCATCGGGCTCCCCGATCAGCACCTCACGCGCACGCGCTCGCAGCCCAGCCCGCGGCCGCGGTTCGCGTACTACGACAACCGGCCGCAGCGGCTGTTCCTGTCCGCCGACGTCGCGTTCGAGCTGGTCCCCGGCCTCACGATCGGCGGCGGGCTCGCGTACCTGTCGAGCACGCAGGGCACGGTGAACCTCCAGGGCCTGATCGGGTTCCCGCAGCCCGAGGCCAGCGATCTCGAGCTCGCGATCAACGTCGATCTCGAGACGATCCGCTACCCGCACCTCGGCGTCGCGTGGTCGGCCACGCCGTGGCTCGACCTCGGGTTGAGCTACCGCGGCGGCTTCGTGCTCGAGCTCGACCTCGCGTTCCGGATCGACGGCGACGTCGGCCTCCCGGACCAGGAGCCGGTGGTCGACGAGGGCTTCCTCGCGCTGACCACCGCGTCCCAGGATCTGTTCCAGCCGGCGCAGCTCACCGCCGGGGCGGCGATGCGGGTGACGCCGCGGCTCACCACCGCGTTCGATCTCGCGTTCCACCGCTGGTCGACGTTCGACAACCCGGCGGCGCGGCTGGCGATCGACCTCGACGTGGGGCAGTTCAACGATCTCGTCAACCTGCCGCCCGGGCTGCCGCTGCCGCGCCCGCACTTCCACGACACGATCGTGCCGCGGCTCGGCGTCGAGCACCGCACGTGGGAGCGCGCGGACGGCGCCGCGTTGCGGCTGCGCGGCGGCTACGTCTACGAGCCGACGCCGGCGCCCGAGCAGATCGGCGCGACCAACTTCATCGACAACGACCGCCACATCATGTCCGTCGGCGCCGGGTTCGAGTGGCCCGGCCTCGGCGCGCTGATCCCGCGGCCGTTCGCGATCGACGCGTTCGTCGCGCTCACGCTGCTCGATGGCCGCGATCACGCCAAGCTGTCGCCCGTGGATCCCACCGGTGACTACCGCGCCGACGGCCGGGTGCTCGCCGGCGGCCTGACCTCGAAGTGGAGGTTCTGATGCGCGCCCTCTTGCTGCTCGGCCTCGGTGGCTGCGGCCTCGGCCTGACCGAGTCGCCGAGCGGCGGCGGCGACAACCTGCCCACGCAAGGCGCCGGGCCCTACGGCCGGCTCGAGCCAAACTTCGACACGATCGCCGACGAGCCGTTCGTGGTCTCGGACCGCGACGTCAGCTTCGAAGGCGCCGCCGCGCTGCGCCGGAGCGACGGCGGCCTGCGCCTGTGGTTCGGGATGCGCGAGGACGGCGGTGCGCAGGTGATCGGCGCCGCCGAGCTCGCCGATCTGCATCAGCTGCCCGACGTCGCGCCGCGCGAGGTGTTCGCCGCGCTCGAGGACTGGGAGTGGGAGGACGGCCGTGTCACCAACCCGGCGGTGATCGAGGTCAACGGCAACCTCGAGATGTTCTACGAGGCCGGGACCGACGCGCCGGTGATCGGCCGCGCCGTGTCCCTCGACGGCGGCGTCACCTGGGAGCGCGAGGCCGAGCCCGTGCTCGCAGGCGCCGCGTCCCCGACGGTCGCGTACGTCGACGGCGGCTACGTGATGTTCGTGACGCGGCCCGACGAGCCGGGCCTCTGGCGCGCCGAGAGCGAGAACGGGACCGCGTTCGCGTTCGCCGACGCGCCGTCGATCGTGCCGCGCCCCGGCGTCGTGGACGCGTTCGACACGCGCACGGTCGGCGATCCCCACGTGCTGGTCGAGACCTCCGACGCAGGACGTCAACACTGGGGCCTGTGGTTCACCGGCACCGCGGAGGCGCCCGACGCCGGGCCCGCGCCGACGGCGGTGGGCTACGCCGGCTCGTTCGACGGCGTCGCCTGGGAGCGGTTCGGGGGCGTGGACCCGGTGCTGGTCGCGCCCGCGGGCCAGCCCTGCGTCCTCCTCGAGGGCGGCGACGGCCTGATGCTGTTCCATGAAGAGCAGCGCCTCCACCTCGGCATCGCCGCCGCGGTCCACCCATGAGGTTGCCGTGATAGGCTCGAAGCCGCCGGCGGAGCCTCCGGCCGAAATCCGATGAGAGTCAGGTTTTGGGGTGTCCGGGGCTCCCTCCCCGTTCCGGGGCGGCAGACGAACCGCTACGGCGGAAACACGTCCTGCGTCGAGGTGCGGCCCAAGGGCGACTGGCCGATCATCATCGACGCCGGCACCGGCATCCGTCGCCTCGGCAAGGCGATGATGGAGACCGCGTTCGGCGAGGGCGCCGGGACCGCCTCGATCCTGATCAGCCACACCCACTGGGACCACATCCAGGGGCTGCCGTTCTTCTCGCCGTTCTATCACCGCGGCAACGAGATCCACGTCTACGCCCGGCAGCGCGAGGACACGCACCTGATGCAGATCTTCGCGTCGCAGACCGAGGATCCGTACTTCCCGGTGCCGCTGTCGAACCTGCGCGCGCAGATCGACTTCCACGAGCTGATGGAGGGGACGAAGTTCCCGATCGGCCGCGCGCAGGTCACGTGCACACGGCTCAACCACCCGTGGATCGCGATGGCCTACCGCGTCGACGTCGACGGCGCGTCGGTCGTGTACTGCTCGGACACCGCGCCGTTCAACGACGTCCTGCTCGAGCACGAGTTCATCCGCACGCCGCCGCAGGTCGGTGGCCCGCTCGATCCCGCGATCGCCGCCAAGCTCGCCGCGATGCGCGCGTCGCTGGTGCAGATGTGCCACGGCACCGACCTGCTGATCTACGACACCCAGTTCACGCCCGACGAGTACCGCCAGCGCCCGCACTGGGGCCACTCCACGCCCGACGACGCGATCATGGTCGCGCGCGAGGCCAAGGTGAAGCGGCTGTGCCTCTACCACCACGCGCCGAACCGGACCGATGATCAACAGGACGTGATCCTCGATCAGTACCGCACCGTGATCCGCGAGGCCGGCGACGACTTCGAGGTGCTGTGCGCGAGCGAGGGCCTCGAGGTCGTGCTCGGAGACGACGAGTGAGCGGCCAAACGTCCGGAATGATCGTGAAGTTCTATGGCGTCCGCGGCTCGATCCCGGCGCCCGGGCCCGAGACCAACGAGTACGGCGGCAACACGTCGTGCGTGACGGTGCGGACCAGCTCCGGCCACCTGATCATCGTCGACATGGGGACCGGCCTCGCGAACCTCGGCACCTCGCTGCTGCCGACCGAGTTCGGCCAGGGCCAGGGCAAGGCGACGATCCTGCTCTCGCACTCGCACTGGGATCACATCCAGGGTCTCGGGTTCTTCCCGCCGGTGTTCATCCCCGGCAACCAGTTCACGCTGTACGGCCACGCGAAGTCGTCGTCGATGCTCGAGGGGATCCTCGAGGGTCAGATGAACCCGAACTTCTCGCCGCTGTACACGCTCAAGAACCTCGGCGCGACGTTCGAGGTCCGCGCGATGACCGGCAGCACCGTGGTCGAGGCCGGCGGCGCGCGGATCACCGGCGTGCCCAACCCGCACGGCTCGACGACCGCGCTCGCGTTCCGGATCCAGGAGGGCGATCGCAGCTTCGTCTACGCGTCGGACGCCGGCTACCCGGACTCGGGCCCGAGCAAGGAGGCGCTCGCGCTCTACAAGGACGCGACCGTCCTGCTCCACGACACGACGTACACGCCCAAGGACCAGCTGCGTCGGCGGAACCGTGGCTTCTCCAGCTACGTCGAGGCCGCGAGCGCCGCGGTGACCTCCGGCGTCTCGCACCTCGTGATGTTCCACTACGACCAGGACTACGCCGACACCGACGTCGACGCCCTGCGCGACGCCTGCCGCGCCGAGCTGGATCGCCGCGGCGGCCAGAAGATCCTGCTCACCGCCGCGTACGAAGGCCTCGAGCTGCCGATCTGACGCCGCTCCCGCTGGCTACGGAACGACGACGAACTCACGCTTCATCAGCGTGATGAGATTCTGCGCACAGTCGAGGTCGCTGCCCGGGAAGTGATCGAGGACCTTCTGGAGCTGGCCGTGGTCGAGGACGAGCTGGAAGGTGTCGAGCTCGCTCGGCGACAGCTCGCGGAGCTTGCCGGCGAGCGGCGTCGGCACCGCGAGCGGCGAGCCGAGCGGCGGCAGGTGCCGCTGGATGTTGCGGAACTCGTCGAGCTGGCGGACGCCCTCCATGAGCAGCGCCTCGGTCGACTCCTGGATCTCCTCCATCACCTGCATCTCGACGCTCGGCTCGAGCTCGAAGGTGCCGGTGACCCACGTCAGCATCCGGTAGATCGCCTTTTGCGGCGACACCGCGTAATCGTCGTTGATGGCAGCAAAATACAGCTGGCCCTTGCGCAGGTAGATCTTGCCGACCGACCCCACCGTCCCGATCGTCAGCACGCCTGACTTGCGGCTGGTGCTGAGCAGCTGGAGCAGGTCGGGCAGCGGGATCTCCTCGATCACGCCCGACATCGGGCGCCCCGAGGTCGACTGCCGCTGGGCCCCGGCCTCGAGCCGGCGGCGCGCCTCGGCCTCGCTCTGGCTGGCGACCTCCGAGTCGACCCCGACCACCTTGATGATCGACGTCCCGACCAGGATGCGGTCGTTCTCGGTCAGCCGAGCGCGGCCCGCGATCTTCTCGCCGTTCACGAAGGTCCCGTTGGTGGACCCCATGTCCTGGATGAAGATGTCCGCCTCGGTCGTGGTGATCTTGGCGTGGCGCCTGGAGACCATGTCCTCGACGAGGACCATGTCGAGGTCGCTCGACCGTCCGATGATGATCTCGCGGTTCATCCGGAGGGGGAACTCGCCCCCCTGGTACTTGCCGGAAATGAAACGGAGAGCGTACCGAGGCCGATCAGTCATTGCGCCCACATGAAGGATAGTGCGGGCCCGAGGAACGGCGCAAGCTTACGGACCCTCTCTAACGGCGTCGTCGACGAGCTTCCGCCAGTTCGTCGGCGACGACTTCGGGAGCTTCTGGAGCCGGCGCGGTCTCGGGCGGGGGCTCGTCGGGGCGCAGGATGTGCGTGAGGCGCCGGTAGACGTCGTCGGACACGACGAGGCTGGAGTGCCCGAGCGGCACGGTCACGGCGGTCGTCCCGGGTAGCCGCGTGGTCTTGAGCGGGACCACCCAGTCGCGCGCGGCCGCGAGCGTGAACACCTCGGTCTCCGCCGGCAGCGGGCCCTGGGCCAGCTCGTCGAGGAACCGGCTGCGTGGCAGGAGCTGCCACGACGACGTCGACCACAGCCCGAGGGTCATGACGCCGGCGAGCGCCATCCACGTGCCCCGGACCGGCGTGCCCATCATCACCAGCCGGCGCACGCGGGCCTGGCCGCCGAGCTTCTTCACGTAGTAGAGGCCGATCAGCCCGCCCATCGAGTGACCGATGATGTCGATCTTCTGGAACGGGGTCTGGGCGAGGACGCGCTCGATCTTGCGGTGGATCAGGAACGCCGAGCGGCGGATGTCGCGGACGTTGAGCGTCCCGATGTTGAACGACACGACGACGAATCCGCTCTCGACGAGCCGGCGCTCGAGCATGTACATCGAGCCGCGCGTCCCGAGGAAGCCGTGGATCAGCAGCACCGGCGGGCGGGTCGGGTCGAGCTTGGCGAAGCTCGCCTGCCGGCGGATCCGGTTGCCGCGCGCGAGGTGGCGCAG
>Ga0163144_10026134_pt1 | contig 11364 bp, 11 predicted proteins | sample OliLak19BULKMAT1_FD_123175 | JGI IMG/M metagenome (GOLD analysis project Ga0163144, IMG submission 123175) | Freshwater microbial mat bacterial communities from Lake Vanda, McMurdo Dry Valleys, Antarctica - Oligotrophic Lake LV.19.BULKMAT1 | ecosystem: Environmental > Aquatic > Freshwater >... | reverse complement strand
TATTGGAAGTATGCACTGAGGTTTGACTGGTGAACTTTCACTTGCTGAAAAAGCTCATCGCCCTGGCTAAAAATACAGAGTGTGGCTTTCCGTGAAAGTGACGAAAGTGCTTCAAAGACTTCTGGATAGACAAATTGCGGGAACTGCTGGTTTAAAAATAAGTTTTGAATCTCACTTTCGACATCTGTAATTCCAGCTTTTTTACAAAACTCAGTGATCGCTTCTGCCAAATGAGTTTGTTTATCGCGAAGTTTTTTTTCTGTTTCCCACAGCAGCTGAGTATCCTGAGTATATTTTTTCAGTTGAGTTGTGAGGGTTTCTTTTAGTAATGTAGTATTAAAAAGTGTCCCGTCGAAATCGATCAGCAGGACGTCATTGAATTGGGCGACTGGCAAAGTTGGATTATTCATGCTGTATTATCCTTTCCACCGCTCTAATATCATTCCAAGCGTATTCTGTCTGTCCATAGCTCATGCTATGCTCGTGGCCTTTGCCAAAGATGGCGACGACATCGCCTTTACTGGCCAAGGTTTGAATGGCATACCCAATTGCGCTTTCTCGATCGGGCACTGTGTGGATGCGATCAAAGTTCTGGACGCCTTCTTTCATCTGCCGAATGATCGACCAGATGTCTTCGGTACGTGGATCCTCAGCGGTGAATACTGAAAGGTCAGCGATCTCAGAAGCGATCTGCCCCATTGGCTGGCGTTTTCCAGGATCGCGAAGGCCAGCACACCCAAAGACTGCGATCAGTTTTTGACCTGATTTCATATTTGATCGTAGGAAAGTCAGCACCTGTTTTAAGCCATTGGGAGTGTGCGCAAAATCTACCAAAATTTCCAATCCTAATTTATTTTTAATCATTTGCATGCGTCCCGGAACACCTGGAAAAGACGCTACCGCCGACGCAAACTCATCATCACTCACGCCAATTTCCTGGGCCATTTTGTAGACGAGTGTAGCGTTTTCTTGGTTATATTCCTGCGGGAAACGAGCGGTAATTGCGTTTGCAACCGAACTAGGGACACCTTCTAATCTCCTATATTTACCCACTTCACTTGGTAAAAGTTCCTTGAGTAATGCGTATGACTCATCACTGCGATTGATCCAAGCTTTTTTGGCTGAAGCTAGCATCGAAGTTTTGGCTTTTGCGTACTCCTGATAGGTGACATGATAATCCAACGCCTCGTGCTGTGTGATATTGGTCAGACCTGCATAATCAATATCGAGTCCCCAGGTACGGTACTGGTAAATGCCATGCGAGGTAGTCTCCAAGACGGCGTACTCACAGCCTTGTTCGACGGCTTTTTTGAGCAACTGCTGAATCTGCCACGGACCAGGAGTCGTGACATGAAAGCCAGTATCGATCTCTTCATCTCCCAAGTACGCGGCCACAGTGGAAATGAGGACTGTTTTCTTCCCCGCAGCCTTCAAAACATGATACAGCATACTAGATGTAGTGGTTTTGCCATCAGTACCAGTGATCGCGATGACCGTCAGCGCGCGAGACGGAAAACCATAATAGAGATTTGCCGGCAGAGCTTTCCAGAGGAAAGTCGTGAAGAAGTGATAGATTTTTTTGAGTCTGTAAATAAAAAGTCGCATTGGTGAAAGTAATTATAACTCAATGAGGAGACAGATATAAGAGATAAGAAATTGGATTTTCATTTCTTATCCGGTAAAATATTCAACTGTAAAAATAACTCCTGTGCAATATCGTACCACAGTGGTGCAGCGGTCTCTGAAGCCCATTGTGAGCTTTTTGGTTCTCGTAGCTTCACAAGCATCACGAACTTTGGATCTTGAGCGGGGGCAAAGCCGACAAAACTAGCGATGGTTTTATCTTCATCATAGTGGCCGGCGACTGGGATTTGGGCGGTGCCGGTTTTCCCGGCGATGGTGTACTCTTTGAGCACTGCCCATTTGGCTTCGCCTTGTGCGGCAGCATGAACCATCATGTCAGTGACAGTATCAGCACTTTTTTCAGAGATCGGTGTACCAGCGATCTTATCTTCAACCGGGATTTCTTGGCCATCGACGACGACGGCTCGGACGATTTTTGGCTTCATCATCACTCCATCGTTGGCGATCGCACCGACGGCTTTGGTCATTTGCATACCGGTGGTGACGATCCCTTGCCCGAAAGAAGCAGTAGCGACATCGATCGGTCGCCACTCGTCTTTGAGTGGAGTTTTGGTATCTTCTTGCAACTCAATCTCAGTCGGGTCTCCAATCTGAAAACGATCCAGGTACTCCAGAAATTTGTCTCTGCCCAAGGCTTCACCCACGAAGATCATAGCTGTGTTGTCGGACTTGGCAAGGCCATCACGAATAGAAATGTTTGGGGTATAGACTTCATTCCAAGTTTTCAGTTCGTATCCAGCGATTTCTCTTGGACCGACACAACGCGGGCATGGAGTATCGGGTGTGACGACTCCAGCATCGATACCAGCCGCGACGGTGAGAGCTTTAAATGTCGAGCCTGGCTCGTAGGCTTCTGCGACCAATGGGTTTTTTTGATTTTCTGTCGGGAAGTTATAGAAAGTTTGCTGATCGTAGTGAGGAAAGGCGGCCATTCCTAAAATGTTGCCCGTTTTGGGATCCATCACCACGACTTCGCCGGAGATAGCTCCGTATTTTTCGATGCCTTTTTTGAGTTTTTGTTCTAAAGTAAACTGTACATCGCGCCGGATAGTTAAGACGATGTCTCTGCCTGGGTGGGCTTCGATTTTCTCCGTTTTCGTAAAGAAAAGCGGTACTCCTCTGGCACTTTTTTGCCGGATGATATTGCCGGATTTACCTTCAAGCTCTCGGTTGAACATCCCTTCTATCCCAAAGTAGCCAGTGTCATTTCCCTCACTATCTTTCCCGACAAACCCGGTAATGTGTGCTGCTAGTGATGCTTCAGGATAGTCGCGCATTTGATATTGATCGAAACCTAACCCTAATATTTTGAGTGCTTCGATCTGTTCTTTCTGTTGCTTGTTCACTTTATTTTTGAGAGCGACCCATTTTTTCTCAGGTTTGGAAATTTTATCTGTTAAAGATTGTGAGACTAAAGCATTTCTTACTTCAGCTGAGAGTGATGCCATGCCAGGATCATCCGCGATCAATGGTGCGATTTTTTGTGCGATTTGATTTGGAGTTTCGAGTAGGACGTGCGGCTGAGCAAATAAGGTGAAGACATCTTTATTATCCACCAATACATATCCATCAGCACTGATAATTTTCCCACGCACTGCCGTGACTTTTGATGAGCTGGTGTACTGACTCTCAGCCATGACTTGCAGCTCATCACGCTTCACGATCTGCCAGAATGCAAGTCTGATGAAGATGCCAAAGAAAAGGAGATAGACTGAGTACTGGAGAAATGCTAGCCGGTGTGCCGACGGTTTGGAGGTATTTTGCGATTTTTTATGAAATTGAGTTCTCATCCTATACCCGCCAAAGGCGTGGATAACTTACAACTAACAACATACTACTATCTTTGTGCGACTTGATCGCGACTGATTGGTTGGATGACGATCGGCTTCTCTACTCTCACGAAGCGTTGTTGTTCTGATAGTTGGGTGACGTGCAGGATGGAGGTGCTACCAGTTTGTGTTTTCTCTAGGAGTTGCTTATCAAGCAAGAGTGCTTGCTGTTGTTTTTCTAAATTCGCGACGCGCATGCCGACGTTGATCAGCTGCGAGGAAAGCACCATGTTGACGACCATGCAAGTGAAGATGGTTCCGCCGCACAAGAGGTAGGTGATGATGCCGATGGTGAGTTTGGGATTTGAGACCATAATTTTTTGAATGATTTATATTATTGATTCGTAGGCCCGTAACTTTGCGCTTCTTGATCTCGGGTTTTTGTGTAACTCGTCGATCGTTGGGGTGAGTGGTTTTTTGGAGATCATTTCTCCAAGTCCTTGCTCGACCCATGCTTTCATACCACTTTTTGCGATCCGGTCTTCGCCATCATGAAAGCAGATGGTGACGACTCTGCCTTTTGGGGCAAGTAAGCTTGGTAGTTGCGGAAACATCAGTTCCATACTATCAAGCTCGCTATTTACCGCGATGCGCAGTGCCTGAAACACTTTCGTCGCTGGATGAATGTGTGTTTTTCGGCTAGTTTTAATTTTTAAAATAACTGACACCAAGTCTTGTCCGGTCTCATATGGTTTTTTCTCTCTGGCGTACACGATCGCTTTTGCAAGCTTGTGTGCCGACTCTTCTCCACCGTACTCTTCTAACAATTGCTCCAGCTGCTTGGCTGGCAGAATGTTCAGCAGGTCCTTGGCTTTGACACCCAATCGGTCGTCCATCCGCATATCAAGCTCAGCATCTTGGTCAAAAGAGAATCCTCGATGCTCACTCTTGAGTTGATCGACTGATGTCCCGAAATCGGTTAAGATCCCAGCAAACTTTTGTTCGATATTCAAGGCTTTGAGCGTGACGGACACTTTGTCAAAGTTTTCTCTTACGAGCAGTAGCTGACCAGTTTCGATTTCTGTGAGGAACTCTGTCTTTCCAAACTCAATCGCCTCGGCATCATGATCAAAAGCGACGACTTTGCCGCCTTTACTCATGATCGCTCGAGTGTGCCCTCCCCGACCAAAGGTCAGATCTAGGTACCACTCGTCTTTTTTTATTTTTAAAAGTTCGATAGCTTGCTCTAGCAAGACTGGTTTGTGCAAGTGAGTCATAAATACTTCGTCCGGGCAAGCGTTGATTATTCTTAACTAAATACTCAGTACTAACGACTAAGTACTACTCTCTCCCACTTCTTCTGCGATCTCTTCTGCCTCTTTTTCGATAATTGCGATGTAGTCGTGATAGGTCTTGGTGTCCCAAATTTCGATGCTTTTGAGACTGCCCACGATTACGACATCTTTTTCCAGTTTTGCGAACTCGCGTAGGTAATCTGGTATTCGGATACGTCCGAGCTTGTCGACTTCCACTTCTTGCGCATCGTTCGTCATCAAGCGGATGAAGTCGCGATGTTTCTTTTTGGTAAATGATTTACTTGTTAGATCCGAGACCGTTTCTTTCCAAGTCTCTTGTGGGTAGAGAAAAAGTCCTCCATCCAACCCTCTTGTGACGATGAATACTTCATTGGTCTTGAGTCGAAACTTTTTTGGTAATGAGACTCTTCCCTTGTCTTCTAGTGAATGATAATATCTACCGATATACATACTATAAGTTTATTTACCACTATTTTCCTTTTCATACCATTATTTTACATTTTCTTGGACAAGAGTAAACGAGAAGAAAAGGCGAAAGTGGGGAAAGTATAGAGGCTGTCGATTCATATGATATTTTAACTAAATCTTATTCCACAGAAATGTGTATAACAGTACTGAGAAAAAAGAATCTTAGTGAATGAAAAAAAACTGTACAAAGACTTACGAGTAAAAATTCCTCAAATAACGATCCAGGAATTTCTGAGAAGAAAGATCTTACTTTTGAAAAGTCCTTAGAAAAACTCCTGCCAATATCTGAAGTATAAGCCCTCCGTTTTTTCATATAATTTTCATCAAATAGCAGTAAAATAGGGGACAAATATTTTTGCTTGATGAAAATTCATTCATTTCTATCAAAATTGTACACACTTTTTTTAATAGTGTATTTTTTGGTGGCTCATGCGGGTGTGAGTGTGGCGATCGGTGAGGATTTTGATCCGACGAAAGAGTATAAGGTGAACTCTCAGACGGTGATTCGGGATAGTTCATCAGTTCCCACCAATTCGGTAGGCAGGCATCAGTTCAACGGTTCACCAGTTGAGGCTGAATCGGAGTTTATTCGGTTTACTAGACCTGAGGCTGTTGAGGGTAGGAGTTCTTCAGATTCAAATTCCTTTGTTAGTGGAGTAACTGAAGTGTTTTCTACGAGATCATTTTTTTCTAGAACTAGGGAGGTGCTTGGGAATACTGTCTCAGGTTTTACTGGTAGAATTGGTTCTGCTATTTCTGGGGTTAGAAATGTAGCTGGTTCAAGTGTCCGTTCGTTGTCTCGTTCTTTGGGTAATCTCATACCAAACTTTTCATTTGGAGATGTCTTGCAGCCACTACGACGTTTAGCGACAAATATTTCTAATGGTTTTACTACTGTGTCTTCTCACATCTCAACTTGGTTCAATGAGTTCGTGCTTGACTGGCAGACGGCCATCCAGAACTTTCCGCAAGACCCAGCGCATTTACTGACAAATATTGCACTCTTAAGTCTATCCGTCTCTCCTGGGATAGCTTTTTTTGTCTGGAACCCTACAACTGGCAAACCGATTAAACAACTGATGCGTACACTCTACGAAGGACCGATCTCGGTCGTCGATTTGTACCTTCACGCCATCTGTGCCATGGTTGCAACCTTCGATACTACTTTCCGAGGCTACGATTGGACGTTTTCCTATAACGCCAGCAAAGACTTCATGAAACGAGTTTCAGGAAGAGACATCGGCGAGTGGCAGCGAGATGCAGTCCTGGGAGTCGCGACTTTGACCATCGCCATAACTCTCTACTTCGCCCCAGCAGTCATCGCAGCCGCGAAAGCTGGCACCTTGTACATGATGACAGAGGGAAACACAGCCGTCACCGAAACGAGTCAAGAATGCGTAGTTGGTTGTGTCTCACCAGAGGATTTTGGAATCACCTTAGCGTTCAACATGCTCCCAGGATTTACACCAGACTTCGAAGCAGATCAAGCGATAATAAGTACTAAAAATGCGCTGCTGAAACAAAGTGATGAGATTAGTGAAGCAGGAAAAAGCTTGAGTAGAACTTCAAACAACTCTAGAGTGATCATTGTTGAAGGAGTTGAATACAGATTAACTGAACACGCTGTAGAAAGAATGACAAAAAGGCATATCAGTGCAAACGACATTCAAGAAGTTATTTCAAAGGGCGAAAAATTTTCTTACCTGCATGAGGACATTATTAAAACTGGTTACTACAGCCATGAGAGGAAGATGTTTATTGCATTTACTGATAAAATAACTACTGTGATTGATGATGTAGAGATAAAATATATTAACAATTTAAAAGGAAAAAAATGAAAGTAAAATACGATAAATCTGTTGACGCTGCATACATTGATTTAGATAATGACAAAGCTAAGTTTGGTTTTACTTATAAATGCGATCCTTCTCAGTTAAAAAATGCTCAAATAAATCTGGATTTTGATGAAAATTTTGTTTTAATTGGAATTGAAGTTCTTGATGCCAGTAAGCACTTATCCAACTCACTATTGGATGAATAAGTAATTATGCAAAACTCCAACCGACAACTCGGCTAATCATTAGAAGCCAGTCCAAAACCCAAACAACTATCTCAGTACTCTGGAGTTTCAGATTTCTTTTCTTACATGGATTTCAATACTTTGATCGATCAAGAGAAGTTTGACACATTTTTGAAGAACAACATAGAGTTATTAAAGTCTCACTTCTCCTCACTGCAGAACTTCTTTCGATCAGCAGATTTGAATGCTGATGAGAAGATTGATGTGATTTCTGAAGCTGTTCAGCACGCTGATCTCAATGTCCCGGATATTGATATCCCTGCTGAGGGTTTAGTAGAAAGTATTTTTGAGGCAATTGGTGATGCTATTGGAAATATTAGCTCCTAATTACTTCTCCACCACCACATACGCTTCCATCAGCTGTACATTTGCTGTTGCTTTATCTCCATCGACTGTCGTCTTGAATTCCTTCCAAGCCTTGCCGTCCCATCCGAAGATGGTGCCTGGTACGGGTTTGTCCATTTGGATAGTTAGGGTTGGTGCTTTGGCGCTGCCTCCGGTGGTGGCTAGGGTATAGACTTCAGATACTCTGTTTCCGGTGACTGGTCCTGGGAGTCCTGGTGAGTTGTAGATGATGGCGTACTTTATGTTTTTGAACTCGGTGGCTTTCATTGAAAATTTGCTATCTTTTGAGGCGAAGGTATCGGTTTTGATTTTATTGTCGATGTACTTCCAGTCTTGTTTGAGACCGTACTCTTCAGGTCCTTGGAACATCATGGTGAGTGACCCGCCTTGGACGTCTTCTTCGTAGCTGGTTTTACCACCAGCACTGCGTGAGTAGAGGGCGAATTCTTTGGAGGCTGGAAGGTCTGCGAGTTCGATGAATTGCTCATTTCCTCCGAGCGATGTCCCAAACTGGTACTCGGCTAAGTACTCGACGCTGTCAGCGGCTTTTGGCAATGCTTTGACTGTGACTTGCACTTCTCGTCCAGCGGTGGGTGCCATCACAATGTATGGTCTTTGATCGTAGGGAATCATGTTGACTGGTTTTTGAATTTTCTTTTTTTGTGATTGGGCGACGGGTTGTTCAGGTTGCTTTTTGCGACATCCGGTCAAAAACACTGCACTGAGGATGAGGAGAAAGAAAGCGATTTTTTTCATGAGTTGTATCTGATGTGTGATAATACTGTGCTTGTATTTTCTCTTTTTTTTAGCAAAATAGCAAGGGTAAGGCCTTAGGCCGCAGTATATTAACTACGGTCACAATCTGTGGCCTACGGCCTAATCCCTGCGGCCTCTCCAGACTTATGATTTCACTAAAAAGCTGCTTAGTTCGCTGATTGCAATCCTCTCTTGTTCAGCAGTGTCCCTATCCCTTACCGTGACCGTGCCATCTTCCAATGTCTGATAATCGATCGTGATACAGCGTGGCGTCCCTAACTCATCTTGACTCAAGTAGCGCTTTCCGATGTTTCCGCGATCGTCCCAGACCACCCGTAAGTTTTCTGCTTGGAGTGCTTTATAGACTTCTCTTGCTTTCTCGACGACTTCTGGTTTGTTTTTGACCAATGGGAAGACTGCGACCTGTGTCGGAGCGAGCTCGTCATTCAGATGAAGCACGATGCGATTTTTGGCTTCATCTTTTTGGTAGGCATCGACCAAGATCATCAGGAATACCCGATTGACACCAACCGCTGGTTCGATGACGTGAGGGACGAACTTTTTGCCTGAAAAAGGATCGGTGTACTCGAGTTTGGTTCCTGAAAACTCGATGTGCTGTTTCAGATCGTAATCAGTGCGATACGCCACTCCCCAGAGCTCTTTCCATCCAAATGGATAGAGATACTCAAGGTCGTAAGTATCTTTACTATAATGACTGCGCTCTTTATCAGTATGTTTGCGCCATCGAAGTTTTTCGGCATTGATGCCGAGTGTCTCAGTCACAAATTTCCACATCGAGGCTTTCCAACTTTCCATCAGCTCTTCCCAAGGAGTGACTTCTGGATCAAAGAAGTACTCGATCTCGGCTTGTTCGAACTCGAGTGTTCTAAACACAAACTGTCCTGTGGTCACTTCGTTACGGAAGCTTTTTCCGATCTGTCCGACTCCAAATGGGAGTTGAACTCGTGAAGAGTCTAAAATTTGTTTGAAGTTGGAGAAAATACCTTGAGCGGTCTCTCCTCGCAGATAGACTTTTGATTTTTCTCCACTGACAGATCCGATGGCAGACTCAAAAAGCAAGTTAAACGCCTTTGGATCGGTTAACTCGTTGCCATCAGGACTTTTAATGCCGTGCTTTTTAATGAATGCCGCCATCTCCTCGATCTTCATGTTTTCGATGACCACATCTTTGATATCAGGATGTTTCTCCAGCCATGCCTCGATCAAGTGATCGGCTCGATATCTCTTGTGCGAGATCTTATCTTCGACGAGTGGATCACTAAAACTGGACACATGCCCGGAAGCTTCCCAGGTCCTAGGATGCAGGATGATTTGCGAATCGATCCCGACCATATCTTCGCGTTTGGTGATCATCTCTCTCCACCACAACGCACGAATTGCTCGAAGCAACTCAGTCCCGGTTGGTCCGTAGTCGTATGAGTTGGCGAGTCCACCATAAATCTCAGACGTCGGGTATACAAAACCGCGTCGCTTTGCGAGTGCAACGATATCATCGAGTTTGACTTGTTTGTCAGTATCTGACATAAGTCTCCTTTATATTTCTCCTGCCATGGCAAGAGACACCTTTATAACTCGATATTGTCAATATGTTGGGAAAATACAAAATGATCCCTCAACATCGATCGATATCGATATTAGGGACCCGTAATGGGCGGTTCCACCCTAGTTTCCACCTCATCGGCGGACTCTTTTGAAATGTAGAGCTCCTGGCTGCCAGACCGATCAATGCTCCTTAGAACTGTATTATCGTTTGATTTAGTTACTTTGTCAAATTTGTATTGTTTGACACACTCAAAAACCGGTAACTATTCATCGGTCTATCCGCTAATACTGAGACGTATTCAGTGAGCGAGTGATACTGTGTTTCTGATGGATGTTGGTAGCCCATGGACTCGATGAAGCTCTCAATTTTGTGCTTAATGGTCGTAAACTGGTTTTGGGGAGTGTTCATCAAATGGAGCGCTTCTAGTAAAAAATCAAAGGCATCACTCACTTCTTGATCAGGGATCAGCCGATCAAACATTTCCAAAACCTGAAAGAGCTGTTTCATTTTCGGCAGTGAACTTTTGGTGTGGATGAAATCTTCTTGGAGGTTTACTTCAAGTAAATACGGCATGCCTTTCGTGGCGAGAATGCCTGCTTTGATATACATTCCTGGCTCCAGCACGCTACAACGAGACGAGAGCATGCTGCGAGAACCTTTGGCGATGACTGTGATTTTGCCTTGTTGCTGAGAAAGTAACGTGATGATACGGTCTTTTTCGCCGACGTTGACCCGCTTCATGATGATCGCGTCGAGTTGTTGTGAACGTTGAAGTTTCATATTCTATTTTTGAATAGTTGCCTTCTTCCTCAGATTAAATCTCGCGGATGAAGATCTTGAATCGCTTTCGAGTATTTGGGAGGATCCACTCAGTAATCTTCGTCAGAATCCAACTATTCAAGAACAGAATCCCTCACCATGGTTCAGTAAGGGATAGTGATAACTTTGTCCTTATCTAAGATCACTTCCTCTTGGTGTCCATCGACATCAAGGAAGTACTTTACGTTATCCGTGCCAGCTTGTTTTCTGACCTGAAGATTGTACTCTTTGGTGTTCTCATAAGGGACAGTATAGTTGATGACGATCGAACCATTTGCGAGTGGTGCGACTTTAAAGACTCCTTCAACGACTTTGAATTCCGGAAGATCTTTATCATCAGTTTCTTGCATTGTGCCTTCGTCAAAACCGTTGGTTCCAGTGATCTTGGCACCTTTTGGCAAGTATACACGTACCCAATCTCGCAGCGTCGCATTCAGACACAGCTGACCGGCTTCCAAGTTACAGTTACTTCCAGGATGTGGATTCTTATACTTGATCGTGAGTGTTTTGGTGATCATACCGTTTTCGACGGCGGACACTTTTTGATCGACTTCTTGGACCACGAATAGGTTAGATTTGGCTCCGCCGAGGTTGGCATCAACG
>Ga0163144_10026133_pt1 | contig 11364 bp, 10 predicted proteins | sample OliLak19BULKMAT1_FD_123175 | JGI IMG/M metagenome (GOLD analysis project Ga0163144, IMG submission 123175) | Freshwater microbial mat bacterial communities from Lake Vanda, McMurdo Dry Valleys, Antarctica - Oligotrophic Lake LV.19.BULKMAT1 | ecosystem: Environmental > Aquatic > Freshwater >... | reverse complement strand
CGCAATCCCGCGCCCGCCATCCAGATGGTGAAGCCGTGCGGATGATGATCGCGGCCCTTGGCCCCGATGCCCTGGGTGATGGGCGTCCGCCCGAACTCGGTGGTCCAAACCACCAGCGTATCCTCGAGGAGCCCGCGGGCTTTGAGATCCTGGACCAGGCCGGCGACCGGCTTATCCATACTGATGGCCTGTTTGACGTGGTTTTCCACCAGGTTTTCATGGCAATCCCAATTGATGCGCGGGGAACCGAAGGCGCCCCCGTGGAACAACTGCACGAAACGAACCCCCCGTTCGAGCAGGCGGCGCGCGAGCAGGCAATTCCGGCCGAACCCATCCGTCGCCGGCGCCTCCAGCCCATAAAGCCGGCGCGTGGCCTCGCTTTCGCTGGAAAAGCTCACCACCTCCGGGACACTCGCCTGCATGCGCGCCGCCAGTTCATAGGAGCGAATGCGCGCCGCCAGGGCGGAGTCTCCGGGATTTAATTCCAGAAATTTGCGGTTCATCCGGGCAAGGAGCCGGGATTCCGCCTCGCGCCGGGGCAGGGAGATGTCCCCGGGCGTGTTCAGGTCGGCAATCGCCTCCCCCGACGTGCGAAAGGCGACGCCCTGGTGCACCGCGGGCAGAAAGCCGGCCGTCCAGTTGATGGCGCCGCCCGCCGGCAACTGCCGCGGATCCGGCAGCACCACGAACGCCGGCAAATCCTGGCTCTCCGACCCCAGCCCATACGAAAGCCAGGCGCCCAGGCAGGGAAAGCCGTTCATGGTGAACCCGCTGTTCATGAAAAACGTCGCCGGGGTGTGATTGGAACTTTTCGACACCATGGAATGGATGAACGTCAGGTCATCCGCACAACCCGCGAGATGGGGGAGCAGCTCGCTCACCCAGGCGCCGCTCTGCCCGTGCTGCCGGAAGGCAAACGGGCTTTTCATCAGGCGCCCGGGCTGGCCGAAAAAGGTGTCGATCTTTCCCTTGTTGGTCAGCGCCTCCCCGTCATGTTTCACCAGATCCGGCTTGTGATCGAAGGTGTCGATATGGCTGACGCCGCCGCAGGCATGGATGTGAACGACGCGTTTTGCCCTGGGCGCAAAATGGGACGGACGCACCGCGGACGCCGGAGCGCCCGGCTCCGCGCGGGCCGCGCGTGCTTCCTGCTGGAACATCCAGGCCAGCGCCAGGCCGCTGATTCCGGCCCCGGCTTCCCAAAGAAAATGGCGGCGCGTCACCGCGGAAGAATTCCCGGCGCTCTCGGAGGGCGGCAGCGATGGCTTATCGGACATAAAGAAATTCGCTCGCATTCAGCAGGACCCAGCCGACGCTCTCGAGCCCATGGCGGCGCGCCAGTTCCAGCGCCTCCTGCAATTCATCCCGGCTCGGTTCGCGGCTGAGGGCCAGACGGTAGCCGAGCGTGATTTGTTCGGCGGATTTTCCTCCCGCTTCCGTGCGGAGCCTTTCCGCCAGGTGCCGCGTCTGGCGTTGCACGAACGCATTATTCATCAGGCCGAGCGATTGGATCGGCGTGGTCGTGACACTGCGCGCGGGTGTCTTGGTTGAGGGATCCGGGCAGTCGAGCGAATCCAGCAGCGGATCCTTGCCGGATTGAATGCTCATGCGATAAACCGAGCGCCGGTTAAATTCCTTCCCCGGCGAATCGATCAACTCATAAAAATGGGAGCCGCTCACGGTCACCTTGAACGGACGGAACCCCGGTCCGCCCGGTTGGAGATTGAGCTGGCCACTGATGCTGAGCATGGCGTCCCGGACCGCTTCCGCCTCGAGGCGGTGCAGCGGGAAATGCGTGAGCAGGCGGTTATCCGGATCCTGGGCGCGGGACGCTTCGGAGGTCGCGGTGGGCTGGGAAACCCGGGACGCCGGGCTCGAAGCTTGTTGATAGGTGGCGCTGGTCAGGATGAGCCGGTGCAATTGCTTGAGTGAGCCGCGCGCCTCGTCGCGAAACCAGACGGCCAGCCAATCGAGGAGTTCAGGATGGCTGGGTCGCTCGCCGTTCACGCCGAAATCGTTCGGGGTCCCGACGAGTCCACGGCCAAAATGATAATGCCAGATCCGGTTCACCATCACCCGCCACGTGAGCGGGTTGTCGTGATGGACGATCCATTCGGCGAGCTTCCGGCGTCGGCGACTCTCTGGCGCGTCGGAAGCCAGCGCAAAATCGGAGGGAAAAAGGCTGAGCGCGGACAAGCCTCCCGCCGTGACGATCTCCTTTTTCTGTTCCACATCGCCGCGCGCAAGCAAGTAGGTTGGATCCGGCGGCCGGGAGACGGCGGCATAGACCGGCGGAGGGGCCGGGAGATTTTTTAATTCTTCGCGAAGGCCCCTGGCCTCTTCAAGCCATTGCGACCGTTCCCCGCGCTGCCGCGCTGTCATGGCCCGGGTCACTTCGTCGGGGGTAAAGAACCGGGTTCCAAGGGAACGGGCGGAGGCCGCTATTTCCTCCGCGGTCAGCGCGCGATCGTAGAGCCGGGCCTCCTCGATGGCGCCGGCAAAAAAGCCGTTGCCCGCGCCGAGGTGACGCAACCCGATCAATACCCGCGCCTCGCTCGCGGGAAATGTTTGCAGCCCACTGTTCGGTCCGGACGGCGTGTAGCCCTCGCCGTAGATCGTGCCGTTGCGATAAAGCGTGATGCGATGGTCCGCACGGTAGGTCACGGCGACATGAACCCATTCTTCGGGAGTGGCGGCTTCATCCGGAACCTCCAGATCCCGCGTGCGCTGGAACAGGCTGCTCCCGGCCATCCATTTGCGGGAAACGCGTTCGCCAAAGACCAGGGCGTCGAAGGTTCCGCCTTCCCTGCTTGCAATCGAAAGAACACCACCCCCCTGTTGTGCGAGGTTCGAGACGACGACCCAGGCCTCCATGGTTTTCTCCCGAAGATCGCGGGACAACGGTTCGGTGCGGACATAAGCACCTTTGCCATCGAGCAGCAGGCGCCCTCCTGCGATCCGGGCGCCCCCGAGCAACGTGCCGTGGAGAGAGCCGCCGGAGTCGCGGGCATCGGTGTCAAACGTCCAGCGCGCCAGGGGCGACGGCGGTGCCGCAGCCGATCCGGCCGGGCGGGGGCCGGAGTTTTCCCCCAGGAGCATTTGCTCCCGCACCGCCTGATCGAGGGCGGCAGTCTGGGTGGAGAGAGTGTGAATCCGGGCGTTCAGCGCGGCGACCTGTGCGGTGCGTGCGCCGGCTTCGTCGGCCGTCTGCCATGGACGGGTTCCGTGCCGGACACCATCCAGAGCCGCTTTCAACCGGTAATAATCCCGCTGTGGAATGGGATCGAATTTGTGATCGTGACAGCGTGCGCAATTCACGGTCATGCCGAGGAAGGATTGGGCGACCGCGGCGATGATATCCTCCATTTCCTCCTCGCGAACGCGCGCTTTGAGCAATGCGCTGGCCGAGGAATTACCGGCCTCATCATAAGGGCCCGCCACGAGGAAGCCGGTGGCGGCAATGCCCGCGCGCGTCACCGGCTCCAGGGTGTCGCCGGCGATTTGCTCGAGGACAAACCGGGCGTAAGGCTTGTCCGCGTTGAAACTTTGGATGAGATAATCCCGGTACGGCCAGGCCTGCTCCCGCATCTTGTCGTACTCGAAGCCGTCGCTCTCGGAGAAGCGCGCCACGTCGAGCCAATGCCGGGCCCAGCGTTCTCCGTAACGCGGAGAGGCGAGCAACCGATCCACCACCGCGGCAAAGGCGTGGGGCGCTCGATCCGCCAGGAAAGCGTCCAACTCGGCCGGCGTGGGCGGGAGACCGTGCAGGTCAAACGTGACCCGGCGAAGCAGCGTGGCCCTGTCCGCGGGAGGCGAAGAGACAAGCCCCTGGGCCTGGCTCCGGGCCCGGATGAACCGGTCGATCTCACCGAGGTCATTCGGCGAGGGCGAATGCGGCACGGGCGGGAGCGGACGAATCAAGGGAGCCAGGGCCCATCCTTGGACGGCCGGAGCCTGAGCGGCCGCCGCCCCGAAGAGTGCGAACACTCCAACGAAAATCCCACACGCACGAATCACGTTGGGAACGGCGGGGCGAATCATATTGGGATCGGGCTGGGAGAACTTATATTCGTTGCCCGCCCGCGGAACAAGCGGGGAATCGGGGCTCACTTCGCCACGCGGGAAAGAGCCCGGGTTGCCCAAGTCCCGAGATTTATTCCCCGTAGCCGCTCCGTTGCGTTTTGCATTTCCTCGACCCTCGCTTCTGCAATTTGCATCGCCGGGCGCGGAGCCTGCTGACCCGGAAAACAGATTCGTAAGGAAATCGGAAGGTGAAGGAGCGCGCTTCAACTTGGCACTCCACCAGCTAACCGGAGCGGTTGCGCATCTCCTCGCCCGAGGCGGAGCGGGGCACGCAGCCGGAAACAGAAAGAACCAACCCAATCCCCATCCCATGAACCCTACCAACAAACTTGTCCCCAATTCGTATGAAGCTTCCATGGCATCCTTAACGCGCAGGCGCTTTCTTAAAACCGCGGGCCTCGCCGGGGCGCTGGCGGCGAGTGGGGGTAGCGTCATGGCCGCCGCGAAGCGGAACCCGGTTGCCCACCCTCCCGCGCAGTCGGGCATCAAACATTTCGTGGTGGTCACCATGGAAAACCGGTCCTTCGATCATTTTCTCGGCTGGCTGCCGGGGGCGGACGGGCGGCAGGCCGGGCTGACCTATCTCGATGAGGCCGGGGTGGCTCATGCCACTTACCCGCTCACGGGCGATTATCAAGGATGCTCCCATCCTGATCCCGACCATAGCTATCAAGGGGGTCGCATCGAATATAATAATGGAGCCTGCGATGGCTGGTTGCGGGCGGGGGAGAATGACGAATATGCCATAGGCTACTATCCCAAGACCGATCTTCCATTCTATGCGGGAGCCGCGCCGGGATGGACCTGCTGTGATCGTTATTTCGCCGCCCTCATGGCCGAAACCTGGCCGAACAAGATTTACACGCACGCCGCCCAGACGGATCGACTCGAGAACACCACGGAGCTCTGCACGCTCCCGACGATTTGGGATCGCCTCGCCGAACATTCCCTGCAAGGGCGCTATTATTTCAGCGATATACCTTTCACGGCGCTCTGGGGTATCAAATATCTCCCGATTACCCGGCATATCTCCCAGTTTTTCCGGGATTGCGCGGCGGGAACCCTGCCGAATGTCTCCTATGTGGATCCCCGGTTTCTCGGGGAAGATATCGGCATCACAAACGATGATCATCCTCATGCGGACATCCGCAACGGGCAGGCCTTCTTGAACTCGATCTACCGCGCCGTCACGTCGAGTCCGAATTGGGCCAACACGGTGTTGGTAATCAATTACGACGAATGGGGTGGCTTTTTCGAACACGTGCCGCCCCCGGCGGCGCCCATTCCGGCTTCCGATGCGGCCGCCGGCGCCACCGATGGACTGCGGGGCTTTCGCGTTCCGTGCCTGGTGATCTCGCCCTTTGCCCGGCGCGGCTATGTCCCCCACGCCATTTATGACCACACGTCCGTGCTCCGGATGATCGAATGGCGCTGGAATCTGCGGCCCCTCTCTGTCCGCGATGCGAACGCCAACAACCTGGCCGAGGTCCTGGACCTGAGTCGCGCCAATCTCACCGCGCCGCGATATAATGTGCCGGCCGGACCGTTTGGCGCGCCCTGCCCCTTCCTGCCTGAGGCCGACAAGTGGACATCCCTGGCCGGATTGGCCATGAGCCGCGGGTTTCCCGTCCAGCTCCTTTGAGGAGGCAGGCCGTGGTTTGCGGGCCCGGAGTTGCCAGCCACACCGGGCCAGCGCGAGCGCGGCGAGAATCAGGCTAATCACTTGGGAGATGGCGAGTGGGGCGGAACCAGGGTGAAAAAGGCGCGCCACCGCTGCGTAACGCAGATTTGTAATCTGCTGTATCGCCGAGTTGCACTCGGCAGAGTGTCGAAATGTTCCCGCGCGCTCGCACCGGCCGCCGCCCCGCAGAATGCAATTCTGCAATACAGCAGATTGAAAATCTGCGCCACGGTTATGAAATATCCGGGCTGGGTGAGGCCGCACGCGATCTGGCCGGTCGGCGATCCGAGGCGGTCACTTCGTGGCCCGTGAACCGTCCTCGTCTGCGCATGGATTGGATTATTTGCGGATACTGGCCGTGAGCACTTCGTGAACGAAATGGAGCTTTTGGATCGCGGGAGCCGAGAGGACGAAGGGGTAAAGATCCGGCAGGCCCATGCCCCGGTTGTTGCCCACGGTCAGGTCCGGGATCATATCATTGAGCCGGCAGGAAACGCACGCGGGATTGGCGTCATCCCCGGGCACCAGCCAGTTGCAGACCTGATGTCGCGACCGTTGGAGCATCGCTTGTAAAGGCGGCCCCGCGCGACGGGGCTCAACGCTTCCCAGGTGGCATCGCCCTTGGGCACGAGCGTGCTGAGATCGATGACATCCGGGAGAAACCCAAGCGCATGGTTGCACCGCACGCATTGGACGTTCTCAAAAAAAACCAGGCTGCCACATTTGTCGCAATGAAAGGCCTTCATCTAATGATCCATTTCGGTCAGGTCGCCCTGAGCGCAGTCCGAAGGCCAGTGCCAATTCATTTGGTAAGCCAGGAATGTTGCGGGGGGACATTGCAAGATGCCCGAGGCGAAGTGCGGTTCCGCGAGTTCCTCTCGAATGGCTTCTTCCCTGTCGTTCAATCCCTCCCCATGGATCGGGTAGGGCGCTGCCGCGACGCCCTGAGCTCCGGTCTCGGCAGCGACGCCCTGCCATCTTTGTCACGCTGGAGACCGGCTCATCAATGATGTGCTGACCTTGAGCCAGATGTCCCGCAGCGAGATGCAGCCCCGCCCCGTGTGGCGCTGCAGCCGTTAATTGAGGAAATCATCGAGCAGAATCCACCGATGCAATCTCCGCAGGCGGAGATCGAAGTGCGCGCGCCCGACACTGTCCTTGGCGATGAAGTCTCTCTTTCCCAGGCCATCTCCAACCTGCTCGGCAACGCGGTGAAGTTTGTGGCGCCGGGAGTGAAGCCGGTCATCAAGGTTTGGAGCGAAACTCGTGAGGATCGTGTGCGGCTTTGGGTCCAGGATAATGGCATCGGCATCAACCCGGCCCATCACGAAAAGCTCTTCAGGATGTTCCAGCGCCTGAATAACAATCCCACCTACCAGGGCACGGGCATCGGCCTGGCCATTGTGCGAAAGGCCGTGGAACGGATCGGGGGCACGGTGGGGACTGAAACCGGAGCGAATGGAGGAAGCCGCTTTTGGATCGAATTGAAAAAGGGATAAGCAGGACATGATGGATGCGCCGTTGATTTTGCTCGTGGACGACAATGATGAGCCTCCCACCATCGAGATGCTAAGAAATTGCTGGCAGCAATTCCGCCGGCCTGGGCTTGGCTGAAATCATCGACCTGTTCTGACCAGGTCGGCGGCTGGCGCGGGCTCAGCGATGTTCTTCTCCGCCCGCCCGAACCTTGGGTGGAGGTGCGCCCGGGGGACGGGAGGGAACCGCGCGGAGTGGAACCTGAGGCGTGACGTGGGGCGGCATCGGGTTGACACGCGGCGGCGAAGCGGGACTCGGGGCCGGGATCATGGGCGGAGCCGGGTTGATGGGCACGGCTTTGGCCGGCGGCGGCGGGGTCGCACTGCGCGGCGCCGGCATGCTCGGCCGGGGCTGAGGCTGGGGTTGGGGCTGGACCCTCGGGATCGGGTCCTGGGGCTGTGATTGAACGGGGGCTTGCGGAATGGAGGAATTACGGACGATCGGCGGGCGCGAGTCCGTTCCTTTCACCGGCCGCGGCTGGCCTTCCTCCCCCGGGATGGGGCGGTGCATCGGCGCATCCTGGCGCACGAGCGCCTCCTTCTGCCCGATGGCGACGGGCGCGGGTTTTCGTGGGATTTCAATCTTCGGGCCCGGCCGGTACACCACCTCGGATCCCCCGACCCGGGTGAGACGATCCGGCATCACCGCGGCGGTCCGCGCCTTCTCGCGGGGCATTTCGCGCACGGCGACTTCGCGCACGCGAGTTCCGGTCACGGTTTCCACGCGTCCGCGATCCACGCCCTGGTTGATGATACGATTGCCGGAACCGACCACGTAATTGTTCACCACCTTGGTATTATTGATGACGACATTGACCTGGCGGGGCGGGAGTCGCCGTTCCCGGAGATGACGATCGGCGAAATGATTGGCGCCGACAAAGGTGAAATGACCAACGGATAGGCCGAAGGCAAAGTTGGGCCCGACGTGATGCCCGCCGAAAGTCCAGCCGATCCCCGCGGAGAAATGGGCTCCGGGCGGCAGGGGCGCCCAGCCGTAATAAGAGGGTGATTCCCGCCAGCAGACCCAGGAGGGACCCCAGACATGATCCGGCATCCAGACCCAGCGGCGGTGCGGATGATAAAACCAGCGCCCATAGTGAAACGGAGCCCAGCCCCATGAATAATAGGAGTGCCAATACCATCCTGAATCGGACCAGAGCCAGCGGCCATTGTCGCAATAGGGGTTCCATCCCGTATTAACCGCGACGACGGTCGGCTGCCAGCACCAGCCATAGGGCTCGACAATGACCCAGGTGCCGTAAGGTGTCAGGGGTTCATAAAATTCCGCGACGGCCGGCGGTGGGGCGACTGGAGCGGGAGCAGGCGGAGGAGGAAGGGGCGGAGGAGCAGTGGGTCCAACCTGGGTGGGTTCCGGTACGGCGGGAACGGTGCGTGCCACTCCGGCCGGCGGCGCGGGCACGTTCGGCGGAGCAGGCACCGTCCGGTTTGTGGAGCCCGCGGGAGAGACGGCGCCCACGGCGCCCGAGTTGCCATGCCCGACCAGGGCTTTCAAAATCGAATCGGATATCCCGAGATCCTGGAGGTAAATAATTTCATCGGCGCTAATCGTGTACGGCGGCGCTTTTTCCACATAAGCCACCACCACTGTTTCATCCGCGCCCGACTGCGCCAGCCGTACGACTTCGGCCAGGGCGGGGGACAAATTAATCTGGGCGGCCCGGGCCACCTTGGGCTCGCTGTTGGGGTCGAACTCCGGCGAAGGATCATTGGCCGGCGCCTCCTGTCCCCGCGCCATACTCGAGGCGCCTGTTCCGATCGCGAACGCCGCCCCGAGGGCGATGGCGATGACGATGGCGGGAGTGCTTCGGAAGGGTCGTTTCCCTGGGGCTTCCTTCCGCCCGGTTCGAGTGTTCATGTCCCAATCAGACGGTGACTCGATCGCCCGTTGCGATCCCTGACTACTCGGATTGTTCATGCGATGAAACTTTAGCGCGTTGTGTGCCACTTGCCTAGAGTGGGCTGGCGGCGCAATGGAAGGGCAGATTGCCATCCCTAACATGCATGATGCATGGCGCCGCGATGCAGGAGCAGGGTGGGGAGCGGCGGGAAACGCCTGAAACACTGGCAGGCCATTTGCTGAAAGTTTCCTTCGCCGGGAAGGATCACATGAGGTTCCTGATTCCGGCCGCGGAAGCCCTCTGGTCCGTGGTTAATTTCCTCCGCGGCATTGCAGAACGGGGGGATGACAGAAGAAGGAAAACCAAGCGCCGCATCGGCAACCTCTCGTTGCCGTGCGGCGTTGGGAATTAGGGGGAAGGAACCGTTCCGTTCCTCAGCCCAGATTGGACTGGAAAGTCTGGGCTTCCCGCAGGCGGGACCCGAAACCGTTCTGAACTTCGAGATACTTCCGGCCGTGATCCCGGGTGTAGCGTTCGTAGAGGATGCGATAGGCCGGGCGCTGGACGTCCTGAGCGATGGGGTCGATGACGAGACATCGCGCGGAATAGCTCACCTGCCAAACCGCTTCATCGATAGCCGGGTCGTTCTTTTCGGCAACATTTTTGCCGGCCAATCCGCCGACAAAAGCACAGGCCACCAAGCCTAGCACCGCGCCGACCGGGCCGGCCACGGCACCAATGGCAGCGCCCGCAAGCGCTCCTCCCGCCGCGCCCACTCCAGCCCAAATCGGATGGACAGTCCTTTTGCGGTTGGGCGTTTCCTGGTTGGCCACAAGGACGCCGCAGGCTTTTTGGGCTCTCATATTTTTATTGGTTAAATTGTTTCGCTGCTCTTCCGCTTTTCACATTTTCAATCGGGCCTGTCGCGGTCGATTGATGCATCGGTTTAAGCCGGAGGCGTGCCAGTTTGGATCGTCCAGTTGGACAGCAGTTTTTCGGAAGGATTTCGAAGATTTAAGGGAAGCGGCGGTTTTTAAGCCCGTGCAATTTTCACAGGCTCATGCAAAAGGCATTCCAAGTCGCAAGCAGCGACGTTTTGATCGTGGTTCGTGACAGAGGGGCGCGTTGAAGGAGATCACCTGGCGCAGCGGGCGTGCCACCCTGGCTGCTTCCGGCAATTGCAATTAGCGCGGGCGCCCACGCAGCAACCCGCAACTTGCAAGCTTTCCGGACCGCCGACCCGCGTCTTCGCCCCCAAATTCTCATGGCATGTTTCCAGCTAAATCGTCATGGCAACCTCGCCAGTCGAAATGCGTGCCATGAAAAAGCTCAATGGAAGTCCCCCCAAGGGAAGGGCGGCTCCCCCTGCGCCGATCTCCCCATCCGCATCGCCTGCATCACCGTCATCTCGTCCGGCTGGATCGTCCGAGTCGTCCGCATTCGCCCGGCGTCACATCGCCGAGATCATCAACAATGAGCGGTTGATGCGGGAAAACTGTGATCCGGCCGAGCGGTTGATCCTGCGGGTGACGCGATTTTCCGGTTCGATTCCCTTTATCACGCTGCATGCGGCCTGGTTTGGTCTCTGGATATGTTTGAACCTGATGCTTCCCTCGCGACTGCGCTGGGATCCCTTTCCGTTCACCTTTCTGACCCTGGTCGTTTCGCTGGAAGCCATCTTCCTTTCGACCTTCATTCTCGTCACCGAAAACCGGGAGGCGGCGGTGGCGGAACGGCGCATGCACCTGGATTTGCAGATCAACCTGATGGCCGAGCAGGAGAGTACCAGGATGTTCGCGCTCCTGCGGAAAATCGCCGAAAATCTAGGGGTTCACCCGCCCCAGGATCCGGATTCCAAAGCTCTCGCGGAAGAGACCCAGCCTGCCAAGATTCTCGATTTGATTGATGAATGCCTCAAGGAAAACGAGCCCGCCGCGGCTGCGGGCCGGAAGTCAAAAAAGTGAAACTGCTGTCGTCAGATTTCCCACCCGCTTCCCGCTCCGTCTCGCGCCGGCTGCGCTATGGGCCGGATTCAGCCACGCGAAAAATGCAATGCATTGCAAAAGCCAAAGCCAGGGTATGCACGGTGCAAACTGCGGCGCGAACTTCGGATGAGTTTTTGTTCTCATTATCACGAGTTTCATGGGGATTCATGCTTGGCATGCGTCCGGCTAACGCTGGGTCGCACTTCATGAGTATCGAGTCG
>Ga0163144_10026132_pt1 | contig 11364 bp, 8 predicted proteins | sample OliLak19BULKMAT1_FD_123175 | JGI IMG/M metagenome (GOLD analysis project Ga0163144, IMG submission 123175) | Freshwater microbial mat bacterial communities from Lake Vanda, McMurdo Dry Valleys, Antarctica - Oligotrophic Lake LV.19.BULKMAT1 | ecosystem: Environmental > Aquatic > Freshwater > Lake... | reverse complement strand
TCCGGTCCACCGGACGCTGAACGTGTCCGCCGCGGTCATCCCGAGATCACCGGGGTTGCCGGTGCTCCAGTCGGTGTAGCCGGGGCCGACGGTGTCGATCGTGGTGTCGACGTCGCCGACGCCGCGCGAGTCGTCGAACCCGGCCTGGACCAGGCCGGTGAGCTGATCGGCGCGCGCGCGGAACCGGTGGCGCGGGACCGGCTGGACGCCGACCCCCGGTCCGGCGAACCGGAGCTGGAACAGCGCGTCGACCGTCTGGTCCGCGATCGCGATGCGCAGCGGGTACCACCCGGTGGTCGCCGCGGTGATCGGTCCGCTCGACTCGGCCGCCCAGTTCGCGGACACCAGCCGCGCGAACGTCGTCGTTCCCGGCGGCGCGATCTCGACGAACCCGTGGTCGTCGGCGAGCAAGTAGAACGTCCACGTCCCGGCCTCGAGGAAGACCTCGCCCTCGTACCACTGCGTCCAGTGCTCCCCGCTCGTGAGCCCGACCGACGGCGGCGTGTCCGACGCCCAGCTCACGTAGGTCTGCCACGCGATCGAGGTCTTGCCGGTCGGCGCGAACCCCTGGACCTGCGCCCACGTCGCGGTCGTGCCGTCGACGAAGTAGTCGGTGTCGCTCGCGCGCTGGACCAGGCCGCCCGTGTAGTAGCCGAACGGCGCGACCGCGCCCCAGCCCTCGACCGTGGCCTCGGTGAGCGTGCCCGCGCCGTTGGTGAAGTCCGCGCTCGTGTCGTCAGTGAAGCTGCGCGACGCGAGCTGCGCGTCGTCGAGCATCGCGTCGGGGATCACGGCATCCGGAGCGCCGGGGTCGGCGTCGGGCGCGTCGACTCCAGGTGACGCGTCGATGCTCGGACCACCGTCTCCGGACACGTCGGCGGAGGCGCAGCCGCTCAGCAGCGCGGCGATCGCGGCAAGGTCCATCACCCTCATCGCCGCGACCGTAACAGGGAGGCCGGCATGGCTGGCCAGGAATCTTCGGCCCTGCTAGCGTGCCGCCTCCGTGAGCGCAGGCATTCAGTTCGTGCCCCTCGATCATCCTCGGTTCCGCCGCGCGGATCGCGAGATCTTTGTCCGCACCGTCGTCGGGGACTGCATGTCCCACGCGTGCAGCATGAAGCAGGAGGGGACCGAGCGCCTCGACGCGTGCTGCCAGTACGGTGCCGACACCGACATCGGCGAGCGCGACCAGATCCTCCTCCACGCCGCGCAGCTCCGCACGATCCTCCGGCCCGAGGCGCGCACCACGCCGTGGTTCACCGCGAACGAGGAGGTCGACGCCGACTTCCCGTCGGGCCGCCACGTCCGGACCCGCCAGTTCCGCGCCGGCTGCGTGTTCCTCGCGCACGACGGCCGCGGCTGCGCGATCCACCGCGCCTCGATCGAGGGCGGCTGGGACTTCCACGGCGTCAAGCCGCACGTGTGCCGCCTGTTCCCGCTGTCGTACGACACCGAGTCGATCGTCGTGTCCGACGACTACCTCGACTACTCGTGCGCGTACGAGCCGGACGCGCCGACGCTGTACCGCAACGGCCGCGACACGCTCGCCGCCGTGTTCGGCGAGCCGCTGGTCGTCGCGCTGGACGCCGCCGAGGCGCAGCTGCGGCGCAGCACGCCGGCGCGCCTGCCCGTGATCACCGAGCCTCCTCGACCTTGATCGCGTAGCCCTTGAGCGCGGGCTCGGGGTCGGCCTTCGAGCGCACGCGCACGACCGAGCCCGGCGCCTCGACGACGCCCGCGACCAGCGTCCACCCGGGCGGCACCATCGGCGCGCTCCAGAAGTAGAGCCAGCGCGCGTCGGCGGGCGACAGGTTCACGCAGCCGTGGCTCTTCACCTTGCCGAACCCGTCGTGCCAGTAGGCGGCGTGGAGCGCGAGGCCGTCGACGCCGTGGAAGAACTGCGTCCACGGTACGGTCGACACCGAGTACGGATCCTCGCCGGTGACGCCGTTCATGTCGGTCTCGGTCAGCTTCTTCTCCATCCGCCACACGCCGGTCGGCGTCGCGTGATCCTTGCGGCCACTCGAGATCATCGTCGTGTAGACCGGCATCGTGCCCTCGTAGGCGACGAGCACCTGGGTGTCGAGGTCGACGTCGAACCACCGCTCGCCGTCCTGCACGATCGGCGGCGGCGGGGCCTCGCGCGCGACCCGCACCTGCGACGCCTCGATCCACTCGCCCTCGCCGACGCGGTACGCGACCGGCGCGCCGTTGGCCTCGACGGTCTCGAGGATCGCGAACGGCGTGCGCACCTCGACCTGGCGCAGCGCGCCGCGCAGCGCCGCGTTCTTGCGGATCCAGACGTGCTTGGCGTCCTTCGATTTCGGCCACACGAACGCGACCGGCAGGCGGAGGCCGGTGTCGTCGCCGAGGCGGAGGCCGTGGTACTCGCTCGGCTCGTGCACGCGGATCGACTTGAGCGCCACGTACTCGTTGCCGCGCGAGATCTTCCAGTAGACCTTGTCGCCGAACGCGAGCTCGCCGTACTTGCGGACGGTGACCGAGCCGAGCAGCGGCCGGCCCGGCACCATCGGATCGGGCACGCGCGACGACGCGACCTCCACGGGCGCGGCGGGATCGACCTGATCGGGTGACGTCACCGGTCCGCCGGCGCTGCCGAAGCCCTCGCCTGCGGGCGGGACGCCCGCGTCGGGCGGCGGCGGGTCGGCCTTCTTCGGCTTCTTCTTGTCGTCCTTCTTCGCCTTTTTGTCGGGCAGGACGTACGTCGTCGCGCCCGCCTCGATGATCCGGCCGTACTCGCCGGGCACGATGTCGCCGCGCTCGAGGCGCGGCAGCTCGACGCCGATCGGACCTCGCGTGTTGGGCTCGAGGTACTCGCCGCACACCCAGCCACGCGGGGTGATCTCGACCCACGGCTGCTTGCAGCCGGCCGCCTTCTCGGTGGCGGTCCACGCGACCCGGGTGTCCTCGGCGATCGTGCCGATCTGCTTGGCGTCGCGCCCCGGTCGGAGCCGCACGGCGATCGTCTTGGTCAGGCGGAGCGAACGCGTGCCGTCGGGGAACTCCGGCGTCTTCGGCGGCGGCGGCTTCGGCGGAACCGAGGGGAGGTCGGTGAGCGCGGCGGCGGCGTCGATCGATGCCGCGGCGGCCGGGGCCGCGCGCTCGTCACCGCCGCAGGCGACCAGCCCGCACGCGACCAGCCCGAGGACGATGCGCTGCCGCACGATCCTGCTGTAGCACAACCGGTGATACCCTGCGGGCACCACCATGAAGCTCGGCGAGATGCTGATCCGGGACGGGCGGATCACCGACGCGCAGCTCCAGGAAGCGCTCGCCGTGCAGGCCCGGGGCGGCGGTCGGCTCGGCACCGTGCTGGTCGAGCTGGAGCTGATCGAGCTCGACGCGCTGACGGTGTACCTCGGCCTCGAGCTCGGGATCCCGATCGCGACCGGCGCGATGCTCGAGCGGGCGAAGCGCGCCGCGGTGCGCCTGCTGACGCCGGAGCAGGCGTTCCGGTTCAAGTGCGTGCCGCTGGTCGTCCAGGATCGCCAGCTGATCGCGTGCCTCGAGGACCCGCACGACTTCGACATCCTCGATGGGCTGGCGCAGCTCACCGGCTACCGCGTGATCCCGCGCGTCGCCCCCGAGATCCGCGTCTACTATTACGTCGAGCGGTACTACGGGATCCCGCGGCCCGCGCGGTTCGTGAGCTTCGCGGAGTCGCCGCGCGGCCAGGTCGCGCCGCCCGACGAGAACCTGCCGGCGCCGCCGCTGCCGGGGTTGCCGCCCCGCGCGGTCCAGCCGATCAACGCGCCGTCGCCGGCGCCGGTGCTGCGCCGTCGCCGCATGACGCGCAACGTGCCGGTCGGGGCGTTCGAGGACGTCGAGTCGCAGTTCGGGATCGCGACGCCGGCTCCGGCTGTGAACGACGCCGCGCCGCCCGAGCCCGCGGTGGATCCGCACGAGGCGCTCGAGCTCGAGGCCGAGGACCTGCTGATCGAGCTGGAGGCCGACGCCAACGACGCCGCCGAGGCCGCGCCGGTGGGATCCGCCGCGCCGCTGACCAACACGCTCGTGGAGAAGCGGCCCGCCGCGGAGTACCCGCCGATCACGCCTCACGAGGCGCTGCGCCGGATGGCGGACGCGACCGAGCGCGGCGACATCGCGACCGCGATCATGGGGTTCGCGGCCGGGATCTTCGACGTCGCGTCGCTCCTGCTCGTGCGCGACAACCTCGCGCTCGGCTGGAAGTGCTCGGGCGCGCCGGGCAACGATCGCATCGACTGCCTGCTGGTCCCGCTCGACGCGCCGTCGATGTTCCAGGCGGCGGTCACGCGTGACGACCAGGCGTTCCACGACGCGCCCGCGCCCTCGACCGTCCACCAGTACTTCTTCAAGGTGCTGCGCGTCCCGCAGCCCACCCGCGCCACCGTCACCGTCGTCTCGATCGGCAAGCGCGTCGTCAACCTCCTCTACGGCCACCGCTCGATCCGGCCGGAGCTCACCGACGGCGAGCTCGCGGACGTGAAGGACGTGACCCGCGCCGCCGCCGAGGCGTACGTGCGCCTGATCGCGCTGAGCAAGGGCCGCTGATCAGACCCAGCGGCCTGGGATCACAGCCGCGAGGGCGTCGAGGAGCAGGTCGTTCTCCGCGGGCGTGCCGATCGTGATGCGCAGGCAGCCGGCGAGCAGGCCGCGGTCGAAGTTGCGGACGAGGACGCCGCGGGACGCGAGGCCCTGCCACAGCGCGGTCGCGTTCGCGGTCTTCACCATGATCAGGTTGGCCTCGGAGTCGAACACGCGCAGCGCCGGGAAGCCGCGCAGCGCGGCGAGCAGGCGGGTGCGCTCGTCGATCACCACGCGCGCGCGCGCGCGCAGCAGCTCCGCGTGATGCGTCAGCATCCACGTCGCGGCGCGGATCGGCAGCGAGCCGAGGTTGTACGGCGCGCGGACCTTCTCGAGCTCGGCGGTGATCAGCGGGTGCGCCACCAGGTACCCGACGCGCAGGCCGGCGAGGCCGACCTTCGACAGCGTGCGCATGACGACGAGGTTGGGCGGCACGCCGACGTGCGCGAGCAACGTCCGGCCGCCGTACTCGATGTACGCCTCGTCCGCGATCACGATCGTGCTCGGGTGGCGGCGGGCGAGCGCGAGCACGTACTCGGGCGGCCACAGCGTGCCGGTCGGGTTGTTGGGCAGCGCGAAGAACGCCAGGTTCGGCCGCTCGCCGGTCATCGCCGCGGCGATGGCGTCCTCGTCGAGCGTGAAGTCGTCGCGCAGCGGCACCTCGACCGGCTCGAGGTGATGGCCGAGCGCCGCGATCCGATACACGACGAAGCTGGGCACGGGATACAGGCACGCCGCGCGCGTGCGGCCCACCGGCGGCTCGCCGAACGCCGCGCACAGCAGCGTGATCAGCTCGTCGGAGCCGTTGCCGAACACCAGCCAGTCGGGCGCGACGCCGAGCTGCTGGGCGACGACCGCGCGGAGCTCACCCGCGTCGGTGGGCGGGTAGCGGTGGAGCGGCACGGTCGCGAGCTCGGCGGCGAGCGCGCGCGCGAGCTCCTCGGGCAGCTCGTACGGCAGCTCGTTGGCGTCGAGCCGCGCGCGGATGTGCGCGGGCCGGGGCACGTGATACGCGGTCATGCCGCGCAGGCCGCGCGTCACCAGCTCGCCGAGCCGGTGCGACATCAACGAGTCGTTGCGCCGCCGCCGCCCGCCGGTGCTCGCGCCGGGGACGCGGATCATCGCCGACCGGCCGTGACCGTCGAGCCCCTCGACATGGGCGAGCGCCTCGATGTCGGGCGCGTGCGCGCGCGCCGCCGGCTCGTCGTACTCGATCAGCGACGTGCGCTTGCGGAAGTCGTGGACGCCGAGCGGTGACGCGTAGCGCGCCGCGCCGCCGGTGGGCAGCACGTGGTTCGCGCCCGCGAGGTAGTCGCCGGTCGCCTCGCTCGCCCACTGTCCCAGGAAGATCGCGCCCGAGGTCGTGAGCCGCGCCGACACCGCGCGCGCATCGGGGACCTGCAGCTCGAGGTGCTCCGGCGCGTAGCGGTTCGCGATCTCGATCGCCTCGTCGAGCGACCCGACGATCACCGCGACGCCGTGACGCTCGAGCGCGGTCCGCGCGATCTCGGCGCGCGGCAACGTCGCGAGCTGCTCGACGAGCGCGGCGTCGACCTGGGCCGCCAGCGCCGCCGAGGTCGTCACCAGGATCGCGCGCGCCTCGACGTCGTGCTCGGCCTGCGCGAGCAGATCGGCGGCGATCCACGCGGGGTTCGCCGACTCGTCGGCGAGGATCAGCACCTCGGACGGGCCGGCGACCGAGTCGATGTCGACCTCGCCGTAGACCATCCGCTTGGCGACCGCGACCCACTGGTTGCCCGGCCCGACGATCTTGTCGACCCGCGGCACCGTCGCGGTGCCGTACGCGAGGGCCGCCACCGCCTGCGCGCCGCCGATCTCGAACACGCGGTGCACGCCGGCGAGCCGCGCCGCGAGCATCGCCTCCGGCGACGCGCCCGGCGTCACCATCACGATCTCGCCCACGCCGGCGACCTTCGCCGGGATCGCGGTCATCAGCACCGACGACGGATACCGCGCCGTCCCGCCGGGCACGTACAGCCCGACCCGCGCGAGCGCGTCGACGCGCAGCCCGAGCCGCACGCCGTCGGCCTCGACGTCGAGCTCGGCCTCGACCTGGCGCCCGTGCCACGCCCGAATTCTCGTCGCAGCGTGCTCGAGCGCGAGCGCGACCCTCGGCGCGACCTGGCGTGCGAGCTCGTCCCAGCGCGCGGAGGCCACCTCGTAGCCGGCGCCCGCGGGCGCGCGCTTGTCGAACCGCTCGGTGTACTCGCGGACCGCGTCGTCGCCGCGGGCGCGGACGTCGGCGAGGATCGCGCGGACCGACTCCTCCACCGCGGGCGCGGTGATCGTCGATCGATCGAGCAGCGCGGCGAGCGCGGCGGGATCGTCGGGGCGCACGGTGCGGAGCATCGGCACGCGGCAGGATGCCATGCGCGCGCGCGATGAGGGAGGCTTAGTCGTCGTCGATCGGCGGCCGCAGGCGCGCGTTCGCCGCCGCGAGCGCCAGCCGCGCGAGGTTCGCGTTCGGGATCCGCCGGTCGTAGTCTCGCCAGATCCGCGTGTCCGTGCGGCAGTCGAAGCCGCGGCATGGCCCGGGGCGCTGCGCGTAGATCGTGCAGCCTGCGTCGAAGTGTCCGCACTTGCCGTCCACGTGCCGGATCCAGTACGGCCGGTCCGCGTCCCACGCGACCACGCCCTCGTCGAGGTCCTGCTGACTCAGGTGCACCACCAGGCTGCAGCAGATCGCGCGACACCACTGCAGATTCTCCGCGCACGGGATGTCCACGCTCGGCACCGCGTACTTGTCGACGGCGGCCCCGAGGACCGGCAGGTGACGCGGCATCGAGCCATGGTACACACGCGCCGATGTTTCGCGCCGTCCCGATCGCCGCGCTCGCCGTGCTGGCCGCGTGCGAAGCGCATCCCCGACCTCGCGGCGAGGTCACGCAGCTCGGCCACGTCGGCAAGGTCCAGCTGATCGCCGTCCGGGGCGACTGGCTGTACGCGACCGTGATGCGCGACGAGCCCGCCGGCGACAAGCCGTCGATGGTCGGCCCCGTCGACATCTGGAGGGCGCGCCGCACCGGCGGCGACGCGACCAAGCTCGCCGCCGACCTGCCGCCCGGCGTCACCGCGTACGGCGACGACATGGCGTACGTCGCCGGCGCCGACGGCTCGGTCACCGCGGTCGACCTCGCGACCGGCGACGCCCGGCCGATCGCCGAGCTCGGCACCTATCTCTACGCGGTCGCGGTCACGGCCGATCACGTCCTCGTCACCACCGAGCGGGACGGCGTGGTCCGGCTCCGTCGTACCGACGGCGGCCGCGTGCCCACCAGCTCGGTGGGGAGCGCGCTCGGCACGATCGACCGCCTCGCCACCGACGGGCCGCGGATCGTGGGCTCGTCGATCGCCACGGGTGTCGTGCTCGCTGTCGACGCCGACGGCCGGGTGGCGCCGATCGGTGAGCCGCAGAACCGGCCGACCTGCCTCGGCCTCACCTCGACGCACACGTTCTGGGCCCGCGATGTCGATGGCCACAAGAGCGAGCTCGTCGGCGTCGCGCACGGCGGCAGCGTCGTCGACGTGATCGCGCCGCTCGAGTCGAGCTTCCCGAGCTGCGCGGCGTGGCAGGACCGGATCTACGTCGCTGACGAGCGTCAGCTCCGCGTGGTCGTCCCGGGCAGCCCCCCGACCAAGGTCGTGCTCACCGGTTGGGTGCCGGCGCTGACCGCGACCGCTGACGGGGTCTACTGGGTGCAGATGGTCGCGGACGGCTGGGAGATCCGGATCAACCGGCCTCCCGGCTAGCTACTCCTCGTCGTCGTCTTCCTTCGAGTCCGGCAGCTTGGCCTTGTCGGGGTCGTACTCGTCCCAGTCGGGGCGCGGGCGATCCGGGTCGTACTCCTCGGGCTGATCGTCGGGGTCCGGCGTCACCTTGGGATCCTCGCCGGGAGGCAGCGGGCCCTCGAGGACGTCGCCGGACAGCTGCGACGGGTAGCGATCGCCGTAGCTCTCGACCAGCGACGACGGCACGTCCTCGCGACCGTAGCCGCCGATCTTCACGACGTGCTTCGGCGCGGCCCACATCGCCCACGCCTCGTCGTCGCGCGTGATCACGACGACGCGCACGCCACCGAGCTTCTTCTCCTCGACCTGGTAGCCCTTCTCCTGCGCGAGCCGGCGCACGAACTTCACGGTCTCGCGAAGGATCCCTTCGGGTCGCTCGTAGCGCGTGACCATCGCGGTCGCGATGTCCTCGTCCGTGAGGCGGTTGATCTTCTCGGCGTCGTCGCGCGCGTAGGTCGCGGCGTACGCCACGCCGCGGTTGCCCGCGACCCAGACCTCGACGTCGAGGACCTCCTGGTAGCGGCGGAACCGCCAGCCGCCGACATCACCCTCGATCACGCCGCGCGGCGGAGGGGGTGGATTTCCGCCGCAACCCCACAGGACCGCGACGAGGACCAGCCAGGAGACGCGACGCATCACGGCGATAGTACTCGATCGTTGACACCTCACCGGCGGCGATGAATAGTCCGCGCACTTCACATGGCCAACTACCTGTTCACCTCCGAGTCCGTCACCGAAGGCCACCCCGACAAGGTGTGCGACCAGATCTCCGACGCCATCCTCGATGCGATCATCGCCGAGGACAAGCACTGCCGCGTCGCCTGCGAGACCTTCACCAAGACGGGCTTCGTGCTGGTCGGCGGCGAGATCACGACCACGACCTACGTCGACATCCCCGCGATCGTGCGCCGCACGGTCAAGGAGATCGGCTACTCGGGCTCGTCGATGGGCTTCGACTGGGAGACCTGCGGCGTGATGTCCGCGATCGAGCAGCAGTCGCCCGACATCGCGCGCGGCGTCGACCGCGGCGACCCGGCCAAGCAGGGCGCCGGCGATCAGGGCCTGATGTTCGGCTACGCGTGCGACGAGACCAAGGAGCTGATGCCGCTCGCGATCCAGCTCGCGCACAAGCTCGCGTTCAAGCTCGCCGAGGTCCGCAAGAAGAAGGCGGGCGGCATCGACTGGCTCCGCCCCGACGGCAAGACCCAGGTCTCGGTCCGCTACGAGGACGACAAGCCGGTCGCGGTCGACGCGATCGTCGTCTCGACCCAGCACGCCGAGAGCGCCAAGCAGAAGATGATCGTCGACGCGATGCGCGAGCTCGTGATCAAGCCGATCGTGCCGAAGCACCTGATCACCGCGAAGACCAAGTTCCACGTCAACCCGACGGGTCGGTTCGTCGTCGGTGGCCCGCAGGGCGACTCCGGCCTCACCGGCCGCAAGATCATCGTCGACACCTACGGCGGCATGGCCCGCCACGGCGGCGGCGCGTTCTCGGGCAAGGACCCGTCGAAGGTCGATCGCTCGGCCGCGTACTACGCGCGGTTCATCGCCAAGCACATCGTCGCCGCGGGCCTGGCCAAGCGCTGCGAGGTCCAGTTCGCGTACGCGATCGGCGTCGCCGAGCCGGTCTCGATGCTGGTCCAGACGTTCGGCACGGGCGTGGTCAGCGACGAGAAGCTCGCCGCCGCGGTGCTCAAGGTGTTCGACGCCCGCCCGGGCCTGCTGATCGACGAGCTGGACCTGCGCCGCCCGATCTTCCGCAAGACGGCGGCGTACGGCCACTTCGGCCGCGAGGAGCCCGAGTTCACCTGGGAGAAGACGCCTTACCTCGACAAGCTCAAGGATGTTGCGTCATCCTCGTCGCTTGGAGGCGGAAATGGCTCTCACGCTGGCTCGAACGGGAAGGCGCGCGCGTCCAAGTCGAAGCGCTCCGGCGCCGACGCGCAGGCGTAGCCTGCGGCGGCTCGCCCAGGGCTCCGGACTGTGCGCGCTCGTCCTCGGCCTCGCGGGCACCGCGCAGGCGGTCCGCGACCCCGGGACGTTCAGCGAGCGGACGCTCGAGACCGCCGGCGCGCCCGCGCGGCTCGTCGACCGCACGAGCTGGGTCTCCCCCGACGACGCCGCCGCCAAGCGGTGGCGCGCGTCGACGTTCGGCGGCGGCAACTGGACCGCGCTGTGGGACGCCGACACCCGGGTGCCGCAGCGGATCTTCGGCGAGGGCATCGCCGCGCCAGGCTCGATGGCAGATCCCGCGATCGCCGAGGCCGCGGCCCGCGCGTTGCTCGCCGCCGAGCTCGCGCTGCTCGCGCCCGGCACGAAGCTCGAAGACTTCGTGCTCACCCACGACGTCGTCCACATGGACGGCAAGCGCCGGACCGTGTCGTTCGCGCAGCACCGCGACGGGCTGCGCGTCGTCGGCGCGCGCGTCGGCTTCCTGTTCGCGAACGACCGGCTGTTCATGATCGCGTCGACCGCGGCGCCCGACTTGACCGTCGCGGCGCCCAGCTCGACGATCTCCGACGCCGAGGCGCGCGTCGCCGCCCGCGGCTGGATCGCCAAGGCGTACGGCGGCGACCCCGTCGCGTCCGCCGTCGCCGAGCCCGTGGTGCTGCCGATCGTCGGTGACCGCGGCGCGCTCGACGCGCGCGTCGTGATCGAGGTGATCGTCGACCTCGCGTCGCCGCGCGGCCAGTGGTCGGTCTACGTCGACGCGAACACCGGCGAGCCGGTGGCGCGGCGCCAGCGCCTGATGTTCGCGAGCGGCACCGTCCGCTACCGCGTGCCGGAACGCTATCCGGACGGGACGTACGGCGATTACCCGGCCGCGAACGCGACCCACCACGTCGACGGCGACGACGTCACGTCGTCACTCACTGGCTCGTTCATGTGGACCGGCTCCGCCAGCGCGACGGTGTCGCCCGGGCTCGTCGGCCCGTTCGCCACGGTCGTGTCCGAGATCGCGCC
>Ga0163144_10026131_pt1 | contig 11364 bp, 6 predicted proteins | sample OliLak19BULKMAT1_FD_123175 | JGI IMG/M metagenome (GOLD analysis project Ga0163144, IMG submission 123175) | Freshwater microbial mat bacterial communities from Lake Vanda, McMurdo Dry Valleys, Antarctica - Oligotrophic Lake LV.19.BULKMAT1 | ecosystem: Environmental > Aquatic > Freshwater > Lake... | reverse complement strand
CACCAAAAGATGGAACGATTTCGATCTCCTACGAGCGTGTCGTCAGGAAAACCCCACCGCATGGGCGTGAACGCGTACAAAAAGTGATCTACTGGCGCATGGCTGGAGAATTGCACAGCAGTCGCGTGCGAGCGGCTCCGAAGTGACCCATGGCACAGCTCTTAATAAATTTGGACGTCGACGACAAAAGGCCGCAGGGACTCCGCCCTTCGCGCGCGCGCCGCCGGGTGGCGACCACGCGCGGCACTAGACGCCGGCTCATCTGGACTGGGGGAGCTGCCGAGCTCAGGCTAAGATCTCGGAGACTGGCCCCTGCACGTACTTCGGGTCGGCGAAGTCGCTCAAGTCCGTGACGCCCATCGCCTCGCCGAGGGTTAGAAGCACCTCATGCAGGCGACGGTTCTTTGGATTTTCGAGCGCCGCAACGCGGTTCGGTCCATCGAACGGCAACTTCACATACTGACCCATCTTGAGCTTCTTGCCCGGTAGCCCCCCGAGCAGGTAGATCGGATGCCGGTCGTGGTCGTGCTCCACCGGGGTCCAGCCAATGTCGCTGGACCAGACGATGATGGTGTGGTCGAGCACGGTGCCGTCGCCTTCAGGGTAGCTGTCGAGCGCCTGCAGTAGGACCTTCACACGCTCACCGTAGTAGCGGTCGAAGGCGCGATAGTGGTCGATCGCGCTGTCGTTGTGGTGGTGGTGAGCGGCAGCCCCACCGGGCACGGTCATGCCACCCAAGTGGCTGGCCATGACGTAGGTGGCGACCCGTGTGCGACCGCAAGCGAAAGCCGCCGCCAACGTCCGGCTCTGAAGGTCGTGGTGGCGCGCGTACGCTTCGGTCGGCAAGCCCTCCTGCAGCTCCGCTAGCTCCAAGCCAGTGCAGGACAGAGGTGGAACAAAGCTATCGTCGGGGGGTGGGCTCGCGGCGCGCTGAAACGCCTCGCTCAAGTTGTTTTCGTAAGCCTGAAGGTGAACGAGCTCTTCTCGGCCCAGTTGGTTCTTGAGCAGGCTCGTCTGCAGCTGCGCCAGACCAAGGACGTCCTTCTCCCACACCTGCATCAGACGCCGCGACTCGGCTTCTCGAGGATCCGTCGGTAGAGCCGACACTCCACCACCGGCAAAAAGCGCTGCAAAGGTCTTGTCGGTTTCGTGCAGCGGCAGCTGCGCTTGCTCGGCTGCAGTCCAACTCAGCGACTGCGAGCCCTGATTGTGATTGGTATCGAGTCCACCAAGCACGATGCTTCTGACCGGATTCTGCAGGCCGATGCGATCGGCCAGCAAGTGATCGAAGGTACGCTGCGAGCCGGAGCAAAGATTTCCCCCAAAATCACCGCCCTTGTTCAAGGGTGCCCGCCCTCCCAACATGCAGTGCACTGGGCCCAGGTGAGCGTTGATGTCGTACCCGAAGTTGGGGACCGTGAAACGATCCAGCAGGATCAGCTTTTCCCGGAACGGCTCGAACATCGTCATGGTGGGACCCAGCGTGTAGCTCGGCCCGGGTGTTTCGGTGCGCCACGACGGCTCGCGACCGGCCGGAGTGTAGATGAATATGAAGCGCGAAGGAGCGAGACCCCCGGCCTGCGCGATCGCGCGCTGCTGAAACGCGGCCAGTCCCAAAGCGCCCAGACCAGCGAAGCCCGTACGCAGGAAGGTTCGGCGATTGAGACCGAAGGTTAGACGCCTTGCTTCTCTCATGACGTCACTCATAGGGCCTCCCGGGACCGATATAGAAAGAGCTCGGACTGGACGAGATCCTGCGCCAGGTCCTGGAGACGGCCGCTGACCACGAAGCGCGAGGTGACGGCAGGCAGCGAGCAGTTTTGTGTTCCCTGTGGCACAGCCTGCGTCAGCACATAGCTCGCAAAGTGCGTCGCAAAGCAGGCGCGCGCCTCCTTGGACTGTGACAGCCACCTGGCGAGCGGCACGATGCCGTCCCAGACTTCCACTCCGGGGTACGGCTCCGCCCCGAAGTAGGGCGAGATCGTACCGACCGCGTTCACGGGCCGCCCCTTCTCCATGTTTCGATAGCGCCCCAGCTGGTCGAACTCCTCGAACAAATAGCCCGGCGGGTTGATCACGTCGTGGCAGCTCTCGCAGGCGGGTATTGCTGCCAGTGCCTCGAAGCGTTCGCGGGTCTGCATGTCTTCGGTGACCGCCACTTTTCCGAAGTCCGCATCCGGTATCGGGGGCGGCATGGCCTCGCACAGAAGCTCCACTCTGACCATGATGCCGCGCTTGACCGGATCGCTGCCCGCTGGCCCCGACACAGCCGCTAGCAGTCCCGAAAGCCCCAGCACTCCGAGCCGCCGCTGGTTACTGTAAAGCGCTGGGTCGGCGGCGCCGTAGATCGACTCTAGCCCCGGAAAGACGCCAACCGGATTGACCGCGAACAGCTGCTCGAAAGTTCCCATAGGAGACAGGAACGTCTGCGCGACGTGCCCTCTGAACTCCGAAGCCATGGCGAGCTTGACCTGAGGAGTGAACGCAGGGTCGAGGCGGTCTACCTCTGCCAGGTGCTCGACGCCGAAACGCTTCGCCACGAAATCGAGGGCTCGCTCCGAAAACTCGGGGGTACTGACCCAGGAAGCGGCAAGCTCTCCCAATTTGGCTCGGAAAGCTTGCGGGTCGAGCGAGCTGACAGCGGCAAGCTCACTCTGTTCCGGTTCTCGCCCCGTCAGGGCAAAGCGGGCCAGCGAAAGCGCTTCTGTCTTAGCGAGCAGAAACGTCCCCGCGCCAGGAGCAGCGTCGGTCTGCGCGTCAGCCCGCTCGGTTTGATAGAGCGTGCGCGGCGAAAGCAGCGCGCTGGTCACGATCGCCGCGGCGGCTTGCGCCATGCCGTGCGTGCCGAGCAGCTGCCGGTAGCTCGCCTCGAAGCCCGCCCATTCTTCCGCGGTGGGGGGTGTGCGATAGAGCCGGCCGACCGCGGCGCTGAGCGCGGGCTGCAAGCACGCTTCCTCTGCGCCAACCTGCCGGCACGGGAGCGTATCGCCCGAGCTTGTGACGTAGGCTTGGGCGACGGCGCGAGCTGCCTCGTAGTACGCCCCAAAGTCCGCCCCGCTCACCACCCGTTCGGCGAGATTTGCCAGGTGCTCCGCCTGCAGGTCGATGCCAGCCATTATTCGAGTAGCGGCGGCGGGTCGAACGTTGCGGGCGCGCCCACGGGCGGGGTCGCCGGCAAGACTGAGCGACTTCTGTACGTCGCCTCGCCAGGCATCCGCAACTACGTCGAATGGGGCGGAAAAGGCGTGCTCGTCTATGACATCGACGATGGTCACCGCCTCGTCCGCAGAATAGCGTCACCTTTTGACGACCTGAACGGGGTCGTCGAAAACATCAAGGGCATTGCTGCCAGCGCCGACACGCAGCGGCTGTACATCACAACGCTCACCCGAGTCGGAGCCATCGATCTCACGACCGACGCCGTGCTCTGGGTCAAGACGGTCGAGGGCGGCTGTGATCGCTTGGCGATCAGTCAGGACAGCCAGTTTCTCTACGTGCCGTCGTTCGAGGGGCCGCATTGGACGGTGATGGACGCGACGAACGGCGGGGTCATTCAGAAGCTCATCACCAACCAAAAGGCACACAACACTTTGGCTCCGCCCGGCGCAACTCGCGTTTACCTCGCCGGGCTTGGTTCGCCGACGCTCGCGAGCGTCGATCCGAGAACCCACACCGTCCTCGACGCGGAGCGGGTTGGCCCGTTCGGCAACGTCATCCGACCGTTCTCAGTGAGCATCGCCAGAAACCTGGTGGTGGCCAACGTCAATGAGCTACTTGGCTTCGAGGTGGGCGACCTGCTGACAGGGCAGAAGTTGTTCCGTGTCGAGGTACCCGGTTTCTTGCCGGGTCCTTACAAGCGACACGGAATGGTCAGCCATGGGGTCGGCGTCACACCAGACGACACCCAGGTTTGGGTGGTGGACGCCCCCAATCAGCAGATGCACGTCTTCGACTTCACCCAGCTGCCGCCTGTCTACCAGCAGAGCGTGGCTTTGACCGTGGATCAGCCTGGCTGGATCACGTTCAGCGTGCGTGGTGACTATGCCTACCCATCGACGGGCGAGGTCGTCGACGCCCGCACCAAGATGATCGTGGCCTGGCTGAAGGACGAAAAAGGTGACCAAGTGCAGAGCGAAAAGCTGCTGGAAATCGACTTCAGCGACGGCCGGGCCGTCATGGCTGGTGATCAGTTCGGCGTTGGTCGCACTCACCTGTAGAAGTTGGTTTCAGCGCGATCAGCGCGCAGCCTCAGGGCACGATGGAGACGGCCGTCGTGGGGGCGGGCAGCGGTCACGGCTCAGCCCGTCGATGTTGCTCGGCGGTGGCACCGCCGTTTGGTTTGCGCCCGCCCGGATGCGGGTGCGGGTGCAGGCGCAGGCGAGTTCGTGTGGGTGTTGGCCCCCAAGGCTGGCTCGGAGATCCATCCCGACATAGTCATTGTAGGTGGTTGTCGTCATTTTTAATGCGGCCGGCCGGAAAACACCCTACGGAGTGAATGCTGACACCCCTCAGATCAGCCCGTATCTCCTGACAATACTCACATGACTCGTCCAACTAGCCTGCCCGCCGTCGCCGCCGCCACCGCCTTGCTCCTGTCCCTTTCCTGCGGGGTTTCAGACAGCAGAGCTCCCCAATCCGAAGAGGGCATTGTCGCGAAGACCGAGGCAATAAGCCTCGAGACGGCCGCGCTAGCGCAATGGGCGCCGCTCGTGACACTACCGATCGTCCCGGTCTCCGCCGCCAACTTGCCCGACGGCAAGGTGCTGCTGTGGTCGGCCGAGAATCGCTTCAGCTTCGGCAGCAATCTGGGCCGCACGTACACGGTGTTGTTCGATCCGGCGACGAACACGGCTACGGAGCGCTTGGTGAGCGAGACGGGGCACGACATGTTCTGCCCCGGCACGGCGAACCTTGCAGACGGGCGTGTGCTGGTGAACGGCGGCTTGAGCAGCGGCGCTACGAGCATCTTCAATCCGACCACCGGGGCATGGACGACCGCCGACACGATGAACATTCCTCGCGCCTATCAGGGCACGACACCGCTCGCCGATGGCTCGGTGTTCACGCTGGGTGGCTCATGGGCAGGCGGCGTCGGCAACAAGCACGGTGAAGTTTGGACCGAGGCCGCGGGTTGGCGACTGCTCAGCGGCGTGCGTATCGATCCATTTCTATCGATCGATACCACTCGGAACTTCGGCATGGATAGCCACTTATGGTTGCTGCCGGCTGGCAATGGGCGCGTATTTCACGCCGGCCCCGGCTTTACCATGCACTGGGTCGATACCAACGGTGCTGGTAGCGTCCTCCCCATCGGACCGCGCGGTGATGACCAGTTCAGTATCAACGGCAGCGCCGTGATGTTCGACATCGGTAAGGTGCTGAAGGTGGGCGGCGCGCCGGGTTATGACGGCGTGACCTCCAACGCCAATAGCTACGTGATCGAGCTGGGTGCGGACGTGACGGTACGCAAACTGCAGCCCATGACCTACCGCCGGGCGTTCCACAACGCGGTAGTGTTGCCGAACGGTCAGGTGGTGGTGATCGGCGGCGCGACGGTTGCGGTGGGCTTCTCCGACAACAACTCCGTGCTGGCGCCCGAGCTCTTCGATCCGTTGACTGAAACTTTCGCAACGCTGCCGCCCATGATCAAGCCGCGCAATTATCACAGCGTGGCGTTGCTCTTGCCGGACGGGCGCGTGCTCTCTGGCGGTGGCGGCTTGTGCGGCAACGGTTGCGCTGCCAACCATCCAGATCTCCAGATCCTGAGCCCTCCGTACCTCTTCAATGCCGACGGTACGCCGGCAACGCGTCCCGTCATCCAAACGGCGCCGACTGAAGCGGTTCATGGCGCCGTCATGGCCGTGACGACCGACAGCCCAGTGAGCTCGTTCGCTCTCGTGCGCTCGTCTTCTACGACGCACGCGCTCAACAATGATCAACGCCGGCTACCGGTTTCCTTCCATGCCACGGGCCCCGGCAGCTATGGGGTGCAGGTGCCTACCAATCCAGGCTGGGCACTACCGGGCCTGTACATGCTGTTTGCCATGAACGCCGAGGGTGTCCCCTCTTTGGCAACCACGCTGCGAATTGGCTCTGCCTCACCCATCTCGCTCGCCTCGCCTCCGGATCAGGAGACGCTGCTGGGGACGACCATCGATCTTACGCTGGTCGCGTCCAGCTCCACCAGCGCTCCGCTGAGCTTTGGCGTTACGGGCTTGCCCGCCGGGCTAACCCTAGATACGGCCACCGGCGTCATCGCTGGTGCCCCCACTACCGCCGGTCGTGGACTAGTCGAGGTGAGCGCCTCCGACGGAGAGCAGACCGTGAGCACCCAGTTCGTATGGGAGGTCACCGCGCCCGAGAATGAGGCGCCCACGCTGACCCCGCCGGCTCCCGCGCTCGCGCTCGTGGGTGCCGCGGCGACGCTGTTCCTCGATGCCAGCGATCCGGATGGCGACCCCTTGACCTACGCTGCCGTTGGTTTGCCGCCTGGGCTCAGCCTGAACCCAGGCACCGGTGGCATCAGCGGTACTGCCACGCTGGTCGGTACGTACAGCGTCAGCGCCAGTGTGAGCGACGGACGTGGCGGTAGCGACAGCGCGACCTTCGCGTGGGTGGTCGGCACCATGCCGCTGCCAACCGTCTCGCCCATCATCGCTCCGCTAGCCACGACCGGCGGCGCGGCTGACTACACGGCCAGTGCGAGTGGTAGCGGAGCACTCGAGTACCAGTGGAGCTTTGGAGATGGCAGCCCCAGCGTCGGCTTTGGCAGCTCGCCCAGCGTTTCACACAACTTCCCGGGCCCGGGCGCTTATACGGTCACGCTCACGGTACGGAACACCGACGGCAACTCGACCTCGACCGAGTTCATTCAGGGTGTGGCCGGTGGCATCCTTTCCGGCCGGCCCAAAGCGTCCAGCAATTTGGCCGAGGAGCTGCGCGCCGGCCTCGGCGCGCGCGTCTGGTCTGTCAACATCGACAACGACAGCGTGTCGGTCTTCGATCGAGGAACCCTAGCCAAGCTTGCGGAGATCCCGGTCGGCAAACAACCCCGAAGCGTCGCGATCGGACCCGACGGCAGGGTTTGGGTCACGAACAAGGGTTCTAGCAGTCTCAGCATCATCAATCCTGCGACGCTTGCAGTGGCGCAAACTGTCAGCCTCCCGTTAGCGTCGCAGCCCTTCGGCGTCGTGGTGGGCGCTGATGGCTTCGCCTATGTCGCGTTGGAGGCGAGCGGTATTTTACTCAAGCTCAACAGCGCCGGCGTGACGGTGGCGAGCGGTGTGGTCGGCCCCAATCCGCGCCACTTGGCGTTGACGGCCGCTGGAGACCGGCTGCTCGTCTCACGCTTCATTACTCCGCCGCAACCGGGAGAGCATAGCGCGACAGTCGAGACCAGCGTGGCCGGGGTCAAGCAGGGCGCCCAGGTGCTGGTCGTGAATCCGGCTAGTTTGGCGACCACGCGCACGGTGGTGCTCGAGCACAGCGAAAAGCCGGATACGACCGTATCCGGTCGCGGCGTGCCCAACTACTTGGGTGCACCGGCCATCTCGCCTGATGGGCAGAGCGCCTGGGTTCCGTCCAAGCAAGACAACATCCAGCGTGGCGCGCTCCGCGACTCCCAGAACTTGGACTTTCAGAATACGGTAAGGGCCATCAGCTCGCGGATACACCTCGCGACTGAAGCAGAGGACATTGGGGCCCGGGTAGATCACGACAATTCCGGTGTTGCCAGCGCGGCCGCGTTTCACCCGAGTGGTGTGTACTTGTTCGTGTCGCTCGAAACGAGTCGCCAAGTCGCCGTGGTGGACGCATTCGGCAAGCGCGAGCTGTTCCGCGTCGAGGCCGGCCTCGCTCCGCAAGCCGTGGCCGTCTCGGGGGATGGGCACACCCTTTATGTGCACAACGTCCTCGGCCGCAGCGTGAACGCTTACGACCTCAGTCCGCTCATAAACGAAGGCTCCCGCTCACTGCCACTCCTTGCCCAGCTCAGCAGTGTGGCGGTGGAAAAGTTGAGCCCAGAAGTGCTCCGCGGAAAACAGCATTTTTACGACGCGCGCGACACTCGGCTTTCGCGCGACGCCTACTTGAGCTGCGCCAGCTGCCACAACGATGGCGGCCAGGATGGGCGCGTTTGGGATTTCACAGGCATGGGGGAGGGCCTTCGAAACACCGTCAGCCTGCGAGGGCGACGCGGAGCGCAAGGGCGGCTGCACTGGACGGGCAACTTCGACGAGGTACAAGATTTCGAGGGGCAGATCCGCGGGCTGGCTCAGGGGACGGGGTTGATGGCGGACGTCGAATTCAACGCCGGCACTCGCAGCCAGCCGTTGGGCGAGCCGAAGGCTGGAGTCAGCGCCGATTTGGATGCGCTGGCCTCCTACCTGGCGTCACTGTCGGTGGCGGATAGCTCGCCTTTTCGGATGCCGACAGGAGTAATGACGGCAGAAGCGAGCGCCGGCCGGACCCTGTTCGCGACCCAATGCATTACCTGTCATGGGGGAGCCGATTTCACCGACAGTGCGGCGCTAGCGGTTCGGAACGTAGGCACGCTGCGCGCGAGCAGCGGTCAGCGGCTCGGGGCTGCGTTGACCGGGCTCGACACGCCAACGCTTCGGGGCAGCTGGGCCACCGCGCCGTATCTCCATGACGGCTCCGCCGCGACCCTGGAAGCGGCTGTCCTGGCGCACAGCAACCTGAACCTTACGGCGCTGGACCGCGCGAACGTCTCGGCGTTCGTCACGCAGCTCGGGAGCGAAGAACCGGCGGCGGTTGCGATAGGGGGCGGGATCACCGGCGCGTACTTCGCGAATAACTCACTGGCTGGCACTGCACTCCTCATGCGCAACGAGGCGGTCAACTTCAACTGGTACGGCGCCTCGCCCGCGGCGGGTCTACCGTCGGACAACTTCTCCGTTCGCTGGACCGGCCAGGTGCTGGTGCGAATTAGCGGTGCTTACCGCTTCGTGGTCAACGCTGATGACGGCGTCCGGCTCTGGGTCAACGGCGGGCTGCTTATCGACAACTGGGTTGTCCACCCGCTCACCACCGACACCAGCGCGCTCATCACTCTGACCGCCGGGCAGTCCTACGACATCAGGCTCGAGTACCGTGACTTGAGCGGCGGCGCCACTGTGCAGCTCCGGTGGCAGCGGCCGGGAATGCTGACTTCGAGGCCCATCCCCATTGACCAGCTATTCCCAATGGGCGCGGGCCTCCAAGCGCAATACTTCGCCAACCCCACACTCACCGGAGCGGCCGCGCTCACGCGCTACGAGGCCCCCTACTTCAATTGGGGCAACGCAGCTCCCGCGCCAGGCCTACCTGCAGACAACTTCTCGGCCCGCTGGACTGGGATGCTGGCCGTGCCTGCAACCGGCAGCTACCGGTTCCAGACCAACTCCGACGACGGTGTCCGGCTGTGGGTGAACGGCTCCTTGGTGATCGACAACTTTACCGCACATGCTCCGACGCTCAACACGAGCGAGCTCATTTCGCTCGTGGCGGGAACGCGATACGACATCAAGCTCGAGTACAACGAGTTTGGCGGTGGTGCAGTCATGCAGCTCAATTGGTTGGTGCCTGGCAGCTCGGCCCATGTCGCAGTGCCGCTCGGCCAGCTGTATGGGAACTGAGCGTCCGCCCCGACGCTGGCGGGTCCCGGTCCCGGTGCTCGTGGTAGGCACGACCGTGGGCGCGGTCGCCGCTGTGGCGTTGGTCTACGCTGCTTCGGGGCCGTCGCCCAGCAGACGAGGGAAGGAGCTGTTCACTGGCGCCGTATCTCTCCGGGCCCGCATGACAGGCCACGAAACCGACCTGCCACCGGAGGTGGTTCGCTGCATCAACTGCCACCGGCTGCCGTCGGACACGCCGGCGCCCTCGTCTTCTAAGCTGCCGGAGCCGAGCTCGTCCCTCCGCGGCTCCGAGTCCGCACCCATCGAGGCCCTTGCGCCCGACCTCAGCAGCCAAAGGTTGACCCAAGCCGTCCCACGTCGCGGCGGGCCTGCCTCTCGCTACGACGCCCAGAGTTTTTGCAGTGTGCTGCGGTTTGGCGTGGACCCCGCGCATGTCATGATTCCTCAGACCATGCCTCGATACACTCTCACGGAGCAAGAATGCCAGGAACTATGGGCCTACGTCACGGCCAGCTAAGCCAGCTCTCGCGCCGCTGCTTCCTGGCGGGGTCCGCTGTGGCGGCACTCGGCGGAATCCACGCCGACGCCTGGGCACACAACGACGCCGGCGCCGTGAGCCCTGCTCTGCCGCCCCCGGCGCTGTCGCTCACTCTTCACGACAACTCCAACAGCACCCTGCAAAGCGTACTCGCCGGTCGCGCGTCCGCGCTGCAGCTCATGTTCACCAGCTGCCAAGCCACGTGCCCCATCCAGGGCGCCCTGTTCGCGGATGCCGCCAAGAGGTTGGGCGACCGCCTCAAGCCCGCGCAGCTGCTCTCCGTCAGTATCGACCCCGCTCACGACTCGCCCGCAGCCCTGCGTGAATGGCTGAAACGCTTCGGCCCCTCCCCGCGTTGGCGCGCTGCCCGTCCTGACAAGGCGCAACTCGACTCCCTGGTCACCTTCCTAAAATCGAAGAACCCTGCGCCGGATCCGCATACGGCCCAAGTTTACTTCTTCAACCGCAAAGGTGAGCTGGTCCTTCGCAGCGTCGACTTCCCGCCCGCGGCGGAAGTGGTGCGGGTGTTGGAATCGATCGTAACGAAGGGTTGAGCTTCGGCGCGGCGCACCAGCACCGCAATGAGCTCGGCCGACCTGCGCTGGTCAAGCGGACCCAGGCGAGGCCAGCCAGCCTCTGTTCACTGAGCTAGCTCCAATTCTAACGTGCGCGCCGCCTCCATCTGCTGGTCGAGCAGCAGGCGGTCTTCCTGGGGAACCACTTGCACGAGCCAAGCTAGCTCGCGCCGGTTGAAGTCGAGCAGCAGCTTGCGGCGCTCCGCCACGGTGTTGGCTGATCCTTGAGGCCCTGCCGGTGGCGGAATGTTCGGAAGGTCGTACGCTTCGCGCGTGCGAAAGCGGTCACGCTGACTCAGCGCGACCAGAAGCTCGCCCATGTCCAGGTCTGCAGCGGCGAAAGCGTCGTAGACCTGCAGCTGATCGCAGCCGTCACCGTCCACTGACTCACGCTGATGAGCGTAGTCGGACCAATGTCGCACCAGGCACTCTCCGACGACCCGACTCCGACTGAGCTTGCTTGCCAGCTCGCCCGCACCGACGAAGGGGCCCTCGATTTCCTCGACGCTGATCAGCTCTCCGCTGGCGTCGACAGGCAGGCCATTGTCGACAACTCGGAAAATCCCTCCTTCGTCGAAGTTTTCGAAGCCGAAGCCGATCGGATCGACCAACCGAT
>Ga0163144_10026130_pt1 | contig 11364 bp, 9 predicted proteins | sample OliLak19BULKMAT1_FD_123175 | JGI IMG/M metagenome (GOLD analysis project Ga0163144, IMG submission 123175) | Freshwater microbial mat bacterial communities from Lake Vanda, McMurdo Dry Valleys, Antarctica - Oligotrophic Lake LV.19.BULKMAT1 | ecosystem: Environmental > Aquatic > Freshwater > Lake... | reverse complement strand
CTATTAGAAGATAACGGCCGTGGAACTCGGGGGTCCGTAATTGTCGACGATGACGGTAGCTATGAAACCTTCGATGGCGAAATGAATCTAATAGCCAGCGGCACGCTAGCCCTTTCGTCCAAAGGCGGAAGCTTCGTCGCCAATGATATTGACCAAGATGGCGATACCGATCTGATTTACAACGATATTTCAACTGGGACCATAGAGATTTATACCAATCACGGCGGAGAATTTACTCAAATATTCAGTAAAGAGGCATTTCAAGATATCGACCTCGCTTTTGGAGACTTCGATGGGAACGGCGAAACCGACATCGCCTTTGCAGATAGCGCTACCATTTCTACGATTAGTCAAAGCGGGGGTTTCTTCGGCGCTCCGACCGCGGTATTAAACATAGGCAGCACAGTCACCGCGATACAAACGGTTAACTTCGGTAGCTATGAAGCTGACCTCGCTGTTGCAACCGGAACCACTCTCAAAATATTCAAATCTACGCCCGGTTCGTTCTTTGAATCAGATAGCCGAAGCACCGCATTTAACATCACTGGAATTTTAGCGGACGGCATCGACCTTTACTTAGAGAGTAACGGCGCAGGCCAAATTCAAAAATATCAAATAAACGCCCAGGAAAAACTAGAGGCTGCGAACGGTTTACTCTTCGACCAAACGAATGGAGTCGAAACTCTTTTCTGGGATATCGACTTGGATGGATTCAAAGATCTAGTTGCAATTACTGGGGCTGGCACTCCAAGCGGCCTCTTAGAAGTTTTTTTAGGAAGTGCTTCGGGCATTGCTACTACTTCTAGCCTGTCTACCCTCTTTGATTACTATGATGGTAAGGGTTCATGGGGAGATCTAAATGGCGACGACATTCTCGATTATTTATCTTTCGAAAATGATAACATCGGCACTAACTTCGGCACTTACACCGCCGCTGCGAGTGGAGCCGTAAACGCAAACGCTCTAACAGCCTACGGCGATCTAAGTCTTCTAACGACAGAGCTCGCCGAAGACACAATGGCTTATACTGATTCGGCAATTGAAAGACTAAAAGAAGTGCAATCTCAATACGCGATTGAAATGACTCGCATAGAAATTCAACAAACCGGCGCTGAAACACAAGTTTCGATTCTGAGTCAAAGCCGAAATCAAATTTTAAATGCTGATATAGCCGAAGAAATCTCAGAGCTCACTCGCTTGCAAATCTTGCAACAAGCTCAGAATGCAGCCTTCGCTCAATCTACTCTAGCCATGAGACTAGTTTTAGAACTCCTCGATATTCGATAATGAAATCCTTAAAGTAGAATACGTTTAAGCTCCGCTTCTGCAACGGCAGCCTGACCCGTAGCCGCTCTTCCACTTACTGTTAAAGCAGATTGATAAGCGCTCAGCCGACTGGCAACCGCATTCACCGAATCTGAAATACTATTTGCTAGTGCTTCAAACTGAGGCGCGTATTTAGTACCAGATGTTAGGTTTCCTACCTGCTGCAAAGCGCCAGTGATTCCTAAATCAGCTGAATTGAGAGTCCCAATTTTTATTCCAAAGCTGTCGCGACCTTGTCCTAGTTTGACCGAAAGCCCCTCGACCCCTTTTTCTAAGGAACGCCCTTTAAACTGGGTCTGCGTTAATCCCACGATATTTCTTAGAGAGACTTCCACTCGAGTCGCTAAGGCAGCCCGTTCCGAATTCCCTAAACTTTCATTCTGCAACAAAACGGAGTTACTCCGAATCGAATCTACTTCTGACGATATCTGACTGGCGATCGCATTAAGACCAGCCAATAATGTACCAACTTGACCTGCTGCTTTTGAAAAGCTTCGATTGCTGGTCGCCGTTTGAGACAAGTTTTGAGTGTAAACTCGATCGGCAATATTTGGCCGAAAGAGCGCCGTACTCGCACTCGCCGCTCGAGCCGTAAAACTTGAAAAATTTAAGCTTGCACGATTGAAAGACGCTAATGAACTGAAGTTAATTCGAAATCCAATAAGTCCCTCCCTGGCCCTATAGGCAGACTTCTGCCCATAAGTAGGTTAACACCTATTTGCTGCAGCGCAGCAAGCCTATAGAATTATTACATTAAATATAAATAGTTTAGTTACAGTAACGAAAGAGTCTCTAAGACTTTCTTGTGGTCAAACGGTTTAAAGAGAAATCCATCGATCCCCTCCTTTAACTTTTGAGCCTCTAAATTCTCAGCCTTTAAATCGGCGCCCCCGGTCATCACATAGATTCGGGCCAAAGGTGCCAATCTATTGCGATGAATTTCTTCAACCAACTGAAGCCCGTTCATCACTGGCATTTTTATATCGGTTACGATCACATCGAAACTTGAAGTTCTCAATTCTTGAAGAGCTTCTTTTCCGTTCGAAGTCAGCACCACCTGATATCCAGAATCGTGCAAAAGATCTCGAAGCAAAAAACGAATCTCTTTCTCGTCGTCAACAATCAATACTTTTCGCTTAGAAATCTCTTCAGTTTTTGTAGTTCGCTCATCTAAAGCCTGATCTAAACGTGGCACTGGCTTCGCATTGCTTTCAGACAACAAAACTTTAAACTGAGTGCCGCGACCCAAGTGTGACTCAAAAGAAATGCGGCCTTTCATTTCTCTAACCATCGAAGCGGCAATAGCCAAACCAAGACCTGTTCCTTTACCTACTTCTTTAGTCGTAAAAAAAGGCTCGAGAATTCTATCGTGAATCTCTGGAGGAATTCCACATCCCGCATCTTCGACAATCAGAGAAAATCCCTCGGCGCTGGCTTGCACTCGAACGAGAATCTCTTTAAAGGGCGAGCTTTCAAGCGCGTCTCGAGCATTCGTGAGAAGATTAGTAAGAACTTGCTGAAGCTGCTCGCTCGAAGCATCTACCCAGCACGCCTCGATGGGCAGATCCAATTTTATCGTAACTCCACCCGTCTCAAAAATTTCTTCAAGTAAAGAAACACTCGACTCAACGACTTCAAGAAGATCGGCCGGACCCTCAATCGCGGTGGGTCGACGAGAAATCATTCTTAAGGTTGCGACAATATCTCTGATGCGTGTGGCAGCAGACTTTTGTTTCTGTAGGCTCTCTTTAAGCTGGCCGTGCCCAAGCTCATCGAGAGCGCTTAAACCCAGCCCCAGAATCTTTTCCATTTTCTCGAGATGAAACAAAACAATCGTGAGAGGATTATTTACTTCATGACCAACATTCGACGCCACCTCACCAATCTGGGCTAAACGAGAACTCTCGGTGGCGATCGCTTGCTGAATGACCAACCGATCTTCCATCTTTTGAAAATTGGTAAAGTCAACGTGAGCGCCCGAAAATTGCAAAGGCTTGCCTTGGGGGTCTCTTGAAGTCACCTTGCCCTTGCTGAGTACCGGTACCCAATGACCAATTTTATGCTTCATCCTGATCTTCACTTCGTAAAAAGAAGAAGCTCCGGTCAAGTAAGCCGAGAAAGCTCGCTGTGCCCCCACTTTATCTTCAGGATGACAAAGACTTTCCCACGTCGAAAGATGCTGATCGAGTTCGTCCGGTCGATAGCCGATCATCTCACACCATCGCTGATCATAAAAAACTTTGTTGCTGGTCAAATCCCAGTCCCATAATCCTAAGTCCGACGAAAAAAGAAGAATCTCGTTATTGCGCGATAAACTCATACGCTCTGAAATATCTTGAAAGCTTCCATAAACCTCGGCGACTCGATTGCCTTCAAAAAGCGGATAGCCTTTAGCACGAACCCACTTGCGATTGCCAAGGGCGGTTAAGAAGGGCAACTCCACATCAAACTCTTTGCCACTCGCAATACAGTCCGCCACAGAGCGCGAGATTACGGGCTGCGCTTCAGGGGGGCAGAGACCAAAGCCCGTGTGAAGATCGGCCGAACTACCCACCGGCAGTTCAAAGATTCTATAGGTCTCTTCGCTCCACTGGGTTTTCATCCCCTGAACAACAATTCGCCAACCGCCAATCTTTCCGGCCGATTGAATCTGATCTAGAAAAAGTCGGTTCTCTTTTTCGCGAGTCACGTCTCGAACACTACAATACCAAAAATCGCCTTGGCACTTGCCCTTCCACTCGAGCCACCGCCACGATCCATCCTGACAAACAAATCGGTTAAGGTAAGGCTTAGATTTGAACTCATCTCCAAAGTCTTTCTTAAAAGCTTCGGCAGCTCGTTTGCGATCGGCCTCGTGAATAAAGTCTAACACCGGTCGAGCTCTTAACTCGTCGATGCCAAAACCCGAGAAAGTTGCCCAGGCCGGATTAAGATGATAAAAAAAACCTTTTTTGTTTACGACACAAAGCAGATCGATGGGGTACGAGAAAAAGTTTTGAAGATCGAAACTCATGAACCCCTAAAATTTTAGGCTTTCAATCTTAAAATGGAAACTCTTTCTTTTCTTTAGTCGCGACATTAGTCACTACAATTTTCTTATCGTTGGTCGAGAGCTTGTAAGGAAAGCTCTTCGCGCTCACCTTCTTTTCGCCATTTTCAAATCGAGTAGTCTGATAAGAAATGGTTTGCTCGTACACCTTAATCAGCTTGTCATTTGCGTTCTTGATTAAAATCATTTTGGTCTCGGCACGATCCGAAGTTGTTCCGGTACTTCCCAGTGCAATCTCTAAAAGATAGTAATCTCTGGTGGCAAGAGCCTCGCACTTTCGAATTTGGGCACTGAAAGAATCCACTTCTAACGACAGCCTCTTCCCTTGGATCTCTAAAATAGCCTGAACCTCGGACTGCGAACCTTCGATCAAGCTCACCTTCAAAGAACATTCGGAATTTGCATTTACGAGTAAAAAAGTTTGAAAAAGAAATGCGATTAACATGTTTAACCTCTACTCATAGCTTGGCTTTAATATTAACCTCTCGCCGACCGCTTTCAATCGATAGATTTTTTCTTCGGGTGAAAGCTTGAACTTAGCCGTTACACCAGTGGGGGCGATATCAATCGTTTCTCCATTTTTTGGGTCACCATCATCCCAAGAGGGAGTCGACATTCGAGCCACGGGAGACCAGTAATGAGTAATCGAATCTAAGCCCGTGGTTTCGTAAAGATTGGCACGATCTGCAGCAAGCGAGAAAATCGTATAGTAGAGAGAATACGCTTCCATGCCCTCCCCCTCAAAGCTGGGCGAGAGACACTGGGCGAGTCTTGGATCTCCAACATCCCAACAAGAGTATTGTCCTTTGTTGAATATAGCCCGAACTGGACTTCCCGGCATAAAATCCGAACCTAATACAAGGTCAGGCACAGAGGTTCTCAACCTGGGACTTGGATCCGCTTTGGTGGGCTTCTTCAAATAGAAAGAGCGATTGCTTTTTGCACGACCCAAAAGTGATTTATAGACCGCGATTACATAAAGCGGATTCTCTTCTCCAGCCAGGGGAACTCCCACTTTGCGCTCCCTACGATCGGTGGCGATCTTGCCTAAATCACGGTACGGCCCGCCGGGACGGGTCAACCAACTTTTGCCATCAAAAAGAAAACCGGCCATCTCGGCATGGGTGGTTAATGTAAGAAGCGCATTCTCAATTCGGCGGGGCGTCCAGTCTTGCCGAAGCATTCTGTCATTGGAATCTCTCTGAAAAGACCCGTCCGACATTAAAACAGGAAACCCCATTTGAATATAGTCCACGAGGATTTTATATCCTACAGCCTCGGCCGTATCTTTATCGATACTCTTAAGTTGCATGAGAGCTTTATCTAAAAAGTCTCCGACATCCTTAGCACTTTGCACGGCATTCTTCAGCCTCTTCTCGCCGGCTTCAGCGCCAACCTCGAGCATATTCTTTAAAGCTTTAACTTCATAGTCTCTCAATTCTGGAGAATGAAAAATTCCCCGAAAGTCGCTTGCAGAAGCCGCAGTTTCTAACGCGTTCACGAGATCTGAATACTCCAGCTGAATATTTTTTTGCTCTTGAAGAGTGTCCGAATCTACCGCCAGCTTCTTGTTCCAAGCCCGCTCAAGAGTCTTAAAGATCTTACTCTGCCTTTTCTTTAGATCAGGAATCTTAGCCACCAGATCGGCTCGCGCTTTCGCAATGAGCGGACTTCCGCTTGTAAGCTCTAGATCGTGAAGCATTCTCATGTCTCGCCAAGTCTGAGTCGCATCTTTTAACCATGCATTTCTTTGCACTTTCTCTTCGGGACTCAAATTCTCCCTTAACGAAAATCCAACCGGGAGAGCTATGAAACCTGAATCATTAAGTTCGTCAGCATATTTAACTTCTAGTGGAGCGCGAGAAGGAGGTAAAACAAGCGGTGTCTTACTAAGCTCATTCTCGATCTTTTCTCTGATCTTTTCTCTGATCTTTTCTAAAACTTCGTCGACTGCCTCTTTGGTATCGTTGCCGGTTCCTTGAGGAACATCACAACGATCGTTTGGCAAATTAATCTTCTCAATTCGATTTAGAATGGGATGCGTGAAAGTGAGTTTATTGCCATCCAACTTAACCGGTATTTTATACTTAGCTATTGCTTCGAACTTTTTTGTGTCGACTTCTATGACCGACATAAGATTTCTTTCTTTATTGCCGGAGTGGTACTTATAAATTGAAAGCTGCGACTTTCCACCCGCAGCGGGCGAAAGCTCAACCAAGGTACTCGCCCCGAGAGACTGACCGCCTAAACTTGAGTTCTCTTTGATCATATAGAACTGCCCGTAGGTTTGGGCGTCGAGCTGCTGGGCAAAAATAAAAAGCCCTACGCAAAAAACAACCGCAAGATAACCGCCCGCAACTTTCGACATTCCCTATTCGTAGTTCAAGCCCCGTGCCATCTTTGCCTTCCCTACATGCTTAAAAGGACTACGAAATTATCCGATGCAGAAACTAGACCCTACTTTTTACAGAGAGTTCGAGACTTGAATCGCGATTGACGCCTTTAAAGCCCTGGGTCAGGACTTTTTCTGCCAAACAATGGGCCTCGGCATGCTCGAAAAAAAAGGGCCTGGAGATCCAGACCCTTTTTAAAAACTTAAAGAAATAGAAAGCTATTAATAGCCTTTTTTACAAGCATCAGCATTTTCTACTTTAAGCATTTTACCATCGGCCATTTTGCAATTTTCATGATGCTCAGCGAATACCACACCCGATGACAAAACAAATGCTGCTGCCAAAACTACAGATAACTTCATTCTAGACTCCTTTAAAATTACTCTCTAAATATTAACTTCACTTAACCGCAGATGAGATATCAAACTGAATATCTTTTAAAATCGCTCGAATCTTATCGTAGCTAGCGTCATCGGTGGGCACTACTTTGTCGGCCCGAATCAAAATCTGCATCAGATCTTTGCCTTCAGGGCTCGCCGAATACTCAATAATGGAATCGATGATGGATTGTCGCAATTTTGCCTGCTTAACGGGATCTTTATAGATATTCGTCCTTAAAACCCAAGGTTCGTTTTGAACTTCGTCGGTAAATTCAATAATTTTAATCTTCTCTTCGACATCGGGATACTGCGAAAGCACCATCGAACGAGCATCGCGAAGCTCACGAATGCTTTTGCCATTTTCTACTCGCACTTTTGGTGAGGAGTAATAGATCGCGCCCCCATCAACTTGCCCCTGATAAACCATGCTAATCACATTATCATGACGCCCGGCAAAAACCGTTTCTCCCAAAGCAACTCCTCGATCTTTAAAAAGTTTAGACGCCAAAACAAAACCAGAGGTCGAAGAAGGATCCGCAAAAGCGAACTTCTTTCCCTTCAAATCTTCTAACTTTTTAATATTACTATCGGCGCGAGCAATAATTGCTCCCTTATAGACGAGACCCTCAGGTTCTCGAATGACCGTCAAGATTGCTTCGACAGGATATTTTTTAGTATCTTTAGTGAGGAGATAAGAAAAAGTAGTCATGGAAGAGAGATCTGCATTTTCAGTTCCAAAAGCTTCTACGACTGAAATATAAAACGTCGGAATCGAAACTCGAATATGAAAACCAGAGTCTTGGCCGAGCATTTTTTGAGATAGAGATTTCTCTAAAAATTTAATCAAGCCCTCACTATGAAGCATGATGGTTCGCTGCTCGACATAGGGAATAAACATTACTTTTAACGGATTACCTTCGGTGCCGGGCTCAGGCTCGCGACAGGCCACAAAAGAAAGCATCAGTAGCAGGCCAAGAATTCGAATCATAATTGCTGTTTGGCCGGACCGCCCCCCAACTGGCAAGCGAAATCACTGCGATAAAAAGTAAGCAGAAAGTACGATCAGATTGCCATAAACCCGATTTAACCCCGCTATAAACCCGGTCCAAATATTGCATTTAAAGTGTCTTATGAAAGATTCTGCGAAAATTCTCTCTATCGCCCTGCTTTCACTCTCTGTCTTAGCCTGCGGCTCCGACAAAGAAGATAGCACTCGGTCCTTAAATGCCTTGAACGAGTTAAAGACAAAAGTCTCGTCGCTCGATCAATCGTGTGGCTCAGACAGCGAGTGCACCATCGTTACCGACGACTTCGCTTGCAAAAAATCCTACGTTTCTATCGCTAAATCGGCTCTCTCTGAATACCTAAAGCTCGAAAAAAAATCTGAGGCCTTCACGAAGACGACCGCTTGCACCATGGAATACAGCCCTCGCTACGATCAAAAAAATTACAACGTTTTCTGCTCGGCTACGAACTTCTGCTCGTTAGAATATATTGAACCAAGCTTGCCTTAAGCTACTGGGCTCCTTCGGCAAGAATTTGATGGGCTTCAATGACGAAACTGTTCGAAATCTTCGCGGCGAGATTTTAAAGCGAATGGCGCGCTCCGCCAGAGCCGAGCCGAATCGTTAAAAAAAGACATTAACGAATTTCTCGAACTTCATTAGGCTCGCTCCCATGACAAAAAATTCGTTTTCAAAGCACTTAACCCCTCTTTTTTTGGCTGGCTTTTTTATAATGAGCCTTTTGCTGACTGGCTGCGGAGTCCAATCGATTCCTCAGCAGCTTAACGAAGTCGAAGCCACTTGGGCTGAAGTTCAAAATCAATTTCAACGCCGAGCCGATTTGATTCCAAATCTGGTAGAAACCGTGAAAGGCTTTGCAAAACAAGAACAAGGAGTTTTTGTTGGAGTAACCGAAGCTCGCGCCAAAGCGACTTCTCTCAATATTTCGGTAAATGATTTGAATGAAGCCAATCTTAAAAAAATCCAAGAGGCTCAAGGCCAACTGAAGTCTGCGCTAGGAAGACTCCTCGCCGTTGCTGAAAACTATCCCGCCTTAAAGAGCGACCAAAACTTTAGAGACCTTCAAGCCCAACTAGAAGGCACCGAGAATCGTATCACCATAGCGCGCCAACGCTATATCGAGTCGGTTAAACAGTTCAACAATCTCATCACGGTGTTCCCAACCAGCTTGACGAATTCGATCTTCTTTCATCACGAAAAGAAACCTCAATTTGCTGCCGAGAATTTAAACGAAATCCAAAAACCACCTGCGGTTAAGTTCTAATGGCGCGAATCTTTCTATTTATTTTTTTAGCGCTGGCGATTGGCATTCCGGAATCCACCTATGCCGAGCTTCGAGCCATTCCCACTCTCACTGGCCCCGTGATTGATGAAGCTGGACTACTGAATGCGACCGAAGCTTCTAATCTAGAGAAAGTTATTTCGAACAACACATCCCATAGCCAAATTCAAATTTGGATAATCAAGAGCCTTGAGAACGAGCCCATTGAAAACCTTTCAATTCGAGCGGTTGAAACCTGGAAGTTGGGAAGTGCCCAACGAGACAATGGAGTTTTGATTTTAGTGAGTCCTAGTGATCGAAAGATGCGCATCGAAGTTGGCCAGGGCTTGGAGGGCGCGATTCCTGATGCCTTTGCCGCGCGCATCGTGAGAAATATAATTGGGCCTGCTTTTAGAGAGAGGGCCTATTATCGAGGACTATTTCTGGCAGTGTCGGAGATCAGCGAAATTTCAAGACGAGAATTTGAGTCGCCTGGCCAGACAATAGCGGCTCCAGTGTCAGGATTCGAAAAATTGCTCGGAATGTTTTTTATTCCACTCCTTTTTATAATCATGCTTCTGGTGAACGTCTTTCGAGTACGAAATAGACTGGCCGGAGGAAATATTTACGGCGCCCGAGGAAGCGGCGGATTTAGCGGCGGCGGCAGCTCGGGAAGTTGGTAAAAATGAATTGGGTAAGCTTAAAAAACAGAGTCGAAGAATGCGTTAAAGACTTAGAAAAAAAGAGCGAGGTCGAGTTTGTTTCGGTCTTTGCTAAAGAATCGCATTCCTATCTCTTCTTCAAACTTTTAGTCTCCGTCTTCGTCAGTCTGGTGACCGCCCTAGCCTTCGCTGGCGTGCCTTGGGCTTCAGAAAGATCTCTTTTCATCTCGTTGGCTGCAGGCATTGCTCTTCTCCTTACTTGGGGTCTTTTAGAGATCCCAGGCTTGTTCAGAATGCTAGCACCCAGCTCTATGCTAAAAGCAGAAGTAGAAGAGGCCGCCCAACTTGCCTTTCTGCGAGAAAGAGTTTTTGAAACAAAAGAAAGAACTGGAATTTTAATTTACGTTTCTCAACTTGAGCAGGCTGTTTTTGTAATGGCTGACTGTGGCCTCTTAAAAATTATCCCTCATCAAGAATGGAGAGAAATTGGAGCCAAAATGGCCCAAGCCTTTCAGCGGCTAAACGAAGAAGATTTGTTTCTGCTCGCCCTTACAGAATGCTCTCAAAAACTGGAGCCTCACTTTCCATATCAAGCCGAAAACCGCAATCAGCTCACCGATCAACTTCGCCGCTCTTAAATCAAAACCTACTAAAAAAAAGCTCTGATAAAGTGAGGGTATTTGCAGACGCCCCTGTCTCTGAAGTTAGATTATCGAGTAATTTCAAAGGCCTAGAGGTCGGGAAGCCCTAGATTCTAGGTTTTTTAGAAGCCCAGAAAAAAGCTTAGAAAAAAGCTTATAAGGTCAATAGGTTCCCGCTTCCCAAGCAATAAGTAGTAAGATATAAAGCGCAGGTTCGCTTGTATTGTGAGATTGAGTAATTGGACTCCAACCTCCGTACCAGGCATATAGAACGTAACAATGACGATCCATCGTTGGCATTCGACGGATCTGACCGAAATAAGACCTTTTGGAGGTAACAAATGGCCAAGAAACTATTCGTCGGGAATCTCGCATTCTCTACAACTGAACAATATTTAAACGATACATTTTCACAGTGTGGATCTGTTGAGTCGGTACGCATCATCACTGATCGTGACACTGGACGCAGCAAAGGTTTCGCATTCGTTGAAATGTCGAGTGATGACGAAGCCCTTTCGGCTATCGAAAAGCTCAATGACTCTGATCATGACGGTCGAAAGATCGCTGTGAGCGAAGCTCGTCCCCAAGCTCCCCGATCTGAAAGTCGTGGCGGCGGCGGTGGCGGCG
>Ga0163144_10026129_pt1 | contig 11364 bp, 15 predicted proteins | sample OliLak19BULKMAT1_FD_123175 | JGI IMG/M metagenome (GOLD analysis project Ga0163144, IMG submission 123175) | Freshwater microbial mat bacterial communities from Lake Vanda, McMurdo Dry Valleys, Antarctica - Oligotrophic Lake LV.19.BULKMAT1 | ecosystem: Environmental > Aquatic > Freshwater >... | reverse complement strand
TGGATTTCCGCAGATCAAGATGTTCTTCGACAATCACCAACACATACGCGGCCAGAAACACCGCTAAGGCCAGGTAGCCTGTCCAATGATTCGTAAAGCTCAACATCCCGTCCCTTTCATACGTATCGCGCGGAACATCATCGTGGAGGAATACATCGGCGACCTAAAGAAACACTGGCGCCGCCTCCTCCTCTCAGCTTTTCTATTTTTCCTGCGAGTGTAATATCATAGTTTTTCCTCACTATCCCAACGTATTCGAATAGATTCGCGTGGCCGAAGGAGTCCGGGGATCTGCACTCGACTCCTGAGAGGAGAACAAGTCGACCGAGGAGCTCCCTCCCATCCCCAGACCCTCTGGACCAACCCATCCCAAGACCCTCTGGACCAAGAACCATATGACAGGCCTGGTGAGACACAACGAGTTGAGATGTTGAGGGGCGTGCCCCTTCCGAAAGATATCCCACTCGTTGAGAAGTGGCGTTCGCGTGATAGGGTCGGATGAAGTACGTCACAATCAGCGCAGCAGAATCGTAATCAAATCGGAAGTAGGGGAACGTGCGGAGCCGACACAGGTCGTTTCATCTCATTATGATGACCTATCTGAGCTGCTACTGTGTCACACTCCGAGATCCTCAGAAATTGTTTCTCAACCGAACGACCTTCCCCCACACCTCGCCCTGTTTCGCCACAAAGCTTCCACCTGCCATATGGCTTCACAACACAGCGTCCCCCCTCGTTGAACATCGGTTCCATTGAGTCGTCTGTATACTTCCAGGGCAACGATTCGTTGCCCTGAAACGTCCGTCGTCTCGACCGTCATTTTCGCGTGTATGACACCAGGAAGGTGCGTGTGTCTAACCACCGACCCATTTAATGCTAGTTCAACAGTGAACTCCTCTACGCGCGACCAGCAGTGGACTGACGGGTGCGATGTGACAGATTACGTTTTCTAATTGAGTATGTCGACCCAGCGGTCCGGTCGTACCGCGATTTGACAGTGGAGTACCGTAAGGGGTTATGCGACAATCCGGCACGGGCGATTCCGTGAGCGAGAAGGACATCTCGATGGGGAAAGACGTGCAACGAGCATTTCATCAGCGTCAGTGGCGAGCCTGTCGATGGATTCGGTTCGTCGTAGCCCTCAGCAGCCTCCTACTCCTATTGTCAATTAGCTCGACGCTCGACGCCGCCCCTCCCGTTTCCGAAGTCCCCGTCCGCATAGGCGACCAGACCATTTTCACCATCCATACGGGCCTGGGCAACATCGATCCGGCGACAAGGGCAGAGGCCATCGAGGCGCGCCTGGCTCGGTTGGCGCAGGCACCAACGTCTACGATTCAACGTATCACCGTCGAAAATCATGAACAAACCTCTTACGTCGTCACGCCGGACGAAGTACTGTTTGTCGTCACAGAGAGTGAAGCCACGGCGGCAGGCCAGCCGCGACAGACCCTCGCAGAAGCGCAAGCCGAAAAAATCCGCGAGGCGCTTCTCGCTTCCCAAGATGCGCACACCCACCTCGAACCGGTGCCTCCTATGACACTACGAGATATACTTTGGATAGGTGTAGCCACCGCACTGCTGATCTTCCTTGCCGTCGCATTACGCGTCATCTACCCCCACCTACTTCAGGCATTTGAAAGCTGGCGGGGAATACGCCTCCGAGCCATCTCGTTCCGGGGCTTGGAACTCATCTCCTCTGATCATCTCACCGACGGTCTACTGCTCCTCGTCAAGTTCCTCCGCATTGTGATCGCCGTGCTCGCCCTGTATCTGTACATCCATGTCGTGCTGGGTCTCTTCCCCTGGACACGCGATTTTGAAAGCACGATCCTGCACGTGCTGGCCGCACCACTGGAACATAGCGCAACCTTGCGCGCCACTCTGACCGACTTGTTGATCGGCACGCTGTTGACATTGATCGCCACAGGCATATTCCTGGCCCTGCTGAAGGTCATCCAACAACTGTTCCCCCGCATACTCAAAGCAGTCTCCCGATGGAGAAAGGGAAGGCTCCTTTCGTTGAAGATCCAACGCATCGAGTTGCTGTCAGCCGAGCAAATAACAGCAGGCATCTTAGGCTTCTTGCGTGTGGTCCGCCTGTTGGCCATCGTTTTCCTCAGTTATTTTTATGCCACATCGATCTTAGGCTTCTTCCCCTGGACCAGAGGATTGTCCGTCGCACTGTTGGGCTATTTTGTCGCTCCTATTAAAACCATCAGCATGGCGTTTGCGTCGGCCCTCCCCGACATCATCGCCATTGTGATCATCGTGTTCGTCGCGCACTACATCCTCAAGCTCATTCAACTGTTCTTTCGAGCCATGGAGCGAGGCGCCATTAACTTTCCAGGCTTTCACCGGGACTGGGCAAAACCGACATATGGCATCGTACGTTTCTTAGTGATCGTGCTTGCCGCCATTGCCTGTTTCCCCTATTTCCCCGGCTCGCAATCCGAAGGGTTTCGGGGTATCTCTGTCTTTTTAGGCCTGCTGATCTCCTTCGGATCGTCCGCGGCCATCGGGAATATGATTGCGGGCGTCGTCCTGACCTACATGCGTCCGTTCCAACTGACAGATCGTGTGAAGATTGCGGACACGGTCGGAGATGTGACCGAGAAGACCCTGCTGGTCACCCGAATACGGACGATCAAGAACGTCGATATCACCATTCCAAACTCGCTGATCCTTGGCGCACACATCATCAACTACAGCTCTGCTTCGATGACCCCGCCGCCGCTGATTCTGCATATGGCCATGACGATCGGTTACGATGTCCCCTGGCGAACCGTGCACGAACTCCTGAAGCGAGCAGCCGTCTCCACGACAAATGTCCTGTCGGATCCGGAACCGTTCGTGCTGCAGACGGCTCTGAACGACTTCTATGTTACCTATGAATTGAACTCCTATACCGGCGCCCCCAATAAAATGGCCGTCACCTATTCCGAACTTCTCCAAAATATTCAGGACACGTTCAACGAAGCCGGTGTCGAGATCATGTCGCCGCACTACTCCCAAATCCGTGACGGCAACAAGACGGCGATTCCCGATCAATACCTGCCGAAGGGGTATCAAGCCCCGGGACTTCGGTTTGAGGGCTTGGGGAATTGGTTCAACAAGCGGAACGGTCCCAGTGCGCCCAAAGAGAACCCGGGATCGTGATGACCTCAGGCGAACAATTCGTCGAAGGCTGGTTGTTCGATCCGATGAGGAACAGATGACGATGCATCGGCGGACGGTGCCGGCCTTCCTACGCAAGACGCTGCTGTCGACCAACCGGATCGAGAGCATATTATCCCTGGTCCATCAGAGTGAGCGTGAATATCACGCGCTCACCAGGGAGTGCGATGCGCCAATGGTGGCGAGGGACGGTGTTGTTCTCCTGGAGCAACAGTTCAATCGCGTGAGCGACATCGCAGGGATTGCGCCGGTCCTGGTGACCATCGTGGCTGAGTAGGCGGAGCCGCAGTCGTGGAAGCCCTGGGGCTGCCTGGGTTTCGTTGCTCCGGCATCGCACCCGGCTTCAGCCATCTCGGCATATCCTCTTGTTGTTGCGCAAACAGGGAGACCTCTGTAGAATCCGCCGAATCCCTGCCGCGGTTAGAGCCGGAAAAACGTAAGGGATGCTGTGTCTAACCCGTGCATGTTCAATGCTTAGCGTCGCTGTGCATATCCACTTCACGGCCTATCGAACAATGAATCCTCCTGACAAACGTGATCGACTCAGACAGGACTTCGAGCATCCCTCTCAGATTATGATTAGCCAACACAACCTTCTTGCAACTGCACTTTGGTCTTCGCTTGCTGCGATTGCGCTTCTAGTCTGGCCGTCTGTTGTTGACGCTGCAACACTTAGCACCCCGGTCTCGCAGGAATCCCTTTCGGCAAGCAAAGACCAGCACCACGAAGAAACACCCTCTGCATCGACAGGAGGTATGGCGCCGGCGAACGCGGTCGCGCTGTTTGCGAAAGGCGACTATGCTGCTTCGATGGTGGAATACAGAGAGGCTCTCCGGCTCCACCCTGACTTTGCTGAAGCTCATCATGGGCTCGGGTACGCATTATTTTCACAAGGTGAGGTAGACGCAGCGATTGTCGAATATCGGACGACCCTTGCTCTTCGGCCCGACCATGCCATGGCCCACGGGAGTCTTGGACTAGCTCTTGAAGCCAAGGGCGATTCTGACGGCGCCATTGAAGAATATCGCGAGACCATCCGCCTGAACCACGGTCTTTGGATGGTGCATAACAACCTTGCATCGCCCTGAAGGCCAAGGGCCACCTCGACGCAGCGATCGCCTCCTACCACGAAGCGATTCGTCTACAGCCGGGCAATCCGGCGCCGCACTACAATCTCGGCATCGCCCTCAAGGCTAAAGGCGACCTCGGCGGAGCGACCACCGCCTTTCGAACCGCGCTCCGTCTCCAATCAGGCCCATTGGCAATCCAATACGGGCTGAGTCTCGGGAACGTGCTCCTAGCCATGGGAGATGCAGGCGCGGCCATTTCGCTGTACCGCACGGTTCTTCGGCTCGAGCCAACCAATGCTGAGGCGCATCAGCAACTCGGGATGGCCCTGCTGACCAAGGACGATCTGCCAGGCGCCATCGCCGCATACCACGAAGCCCTCCGCCTCCAGCCCGATAACGCAATCATCTATGCCAATCTAGGGACCGCGCTGCAACAATCAGGCGACCTCGATGGAGCCATTGGCGCATTCCGCCGAGCTATCCAGCTTCAAGCGGGTTTGGCGACGGTTCATTACAATTTAGGCCTTACATGCCAGGTTGCCGGGAGACATCAGGAAGCGGCGCAAGCCTTCCGAGAGTTTCTGCGCTTGACACCGAAGACCCCGGAAAATCGCGACATGATCGAACAGGCGAGCATAAGACTTGCCAAGCTGTCGCGATGAGGCTCGAAGCTGGTAGCCCCTGCGCGTCACGCAAGTCTCTTTTCCAGACGAGCGGACAGGTTGAGTCACACCGACCGAGAACGACGAAGCATGGAAGTTAGGATGATGAGGGACGCGCAAAGACCAGGATTAGAAAGACACGGAATGCTCGGTGGATTGCTCATCGGCCTTCTCATGCTTTCCGGCTGTCTTTCACCGCTCGCCATGCACCAGGCGGTCCTAGAATACGACCGCACGGTGAGCCGCGTGGAAGCAGAATTGCTGTTATTGAATGTGGGGCGGACGCGGCATTTCCATCCCACTCATTTCACAGCACTCGCCAGTGTGGCCGCGACCTTTGAGTTCTCAACGACCGCCGGACTCGCCCCGGCCCAGGCGGGCCTCACAAAGACCCTGATCTCTCCGATTTTCGGAGCCACCGCGGCTGAAAAGCCCACCATGACCATTATTCCGATTCAAGGCGAAGAGTTTATCTCCCGCATTCTGACCCCATTTGACGAGGCCAAAGTCGCCTTTCTGTTTCAGCAACGACTCGAACCTGCTCTTATTCTCAGACTCTTGAGCACAGAGCTGGTGCTGAGCGGATACGGAGAGTCGGCTACCCTCCGGAACGATCCGAACCGGATAGAGGAGTATCCTGAATTCCGACGGCGGGTTCTTCATCTCTCATCCCTCTATTTGTCCCGAAACCTATTCGTGGGACCGATCGTGTATGAAGAAACCTTTCCGTTCGGCTTTACGCGTGGACTCTCGACAGAGGAGATGGTGGAGCATTTGGACAAGATCATCCGGGTATTGGAAAAAGGCTACCAATGGATTCAGAGCCCGACAGGAGAGGTCACCCTGCGCCGTCGTGTCATAGGCCGGATCGCCATCACCAATTATGATTCCTCACTGCTCACCAACTACGAACGCCAGCAGTTGGCCTTGGAAGCCGAGAAGGGCGCCCGCAATACAACTCTTCTCGACATCCAACCAGGCTATCCTGGCGGAGAGTACCCCATGCACGGCATGTTCGTCTTTCGAAGCTTTCATTCAATTCTGCAGTTCTTGGCCAATGGGATCGCCGCAGTGCCTGAATACCATGTGGCGAGGGATCCGCGAACAGGCGAGATCGGTCGGAATCCACCCTGGACCATCTCGATTGAGGAATCGGACAGCCGACCGCCCGATGCGGCCTTCGCCGTGAGATATGAGGATCGGTGGTATTCGATCAGGAAGGCGCCCCGGACCATCGGAACTATTGAGCCCTGGAATCAAGTGGCCTTTCGGGTTCTCGGCCAGTTGTACCAGATGACGGTCACCGAGGTCTCCAAGGTGCCGTCGCCGTCGATTACCATCGCCAAATGAACAAGGGCACGCGAGTGCCGCCGGAGCTCATGGCCGACGAACACGCGAGAACGACCTGTATGCAAACCGGGATAACCGCAAAAACTCTGCTGTTCCTCCTCGCTCTCATGGTGTCACGGATGGGAGACCCCGCTCCAGCCTTGCCTCAAGACACCTCGACTCGTCACACACCTTCCTCAGCCCTATCTTCGATGAAGGTCGAAGGCGAATTGGTCAGAATCGAGGGGAAGTACCATGTGATGCGAAATGCTCAAGGAAAGGAACTGTATCTCTTGGTCACTCCGAACACGGAACTTGCGGGCCCTTTAAAGCCTGGAGATCACATTGAGGTCTGGACCTCACCTATCGAACATGCCATCGCCATTCGTGCCGAGACTCGGGAGCTAGATGTAGAACGGATAGAAGCGGCCACCCGTAACCTTAAGGGGAAACTCATCGGCATCGAAGGCAAGTACTATGTCATGGTCGGAGCCGGCGGGAAGGAGATCCGCCTCTTGGTCAATCAGGACACCGAATTGGCCGGAGAGTTCAGACCGGGAGATCAGATCGAAGTCTTCACCTCACCGATCGAGCATGCCGTGGCGATCAAGTCTGCCAAGTAAGAAAGCACGCTGCTGTTCCTCCCACAAGATCTTGATTGCCGGTCACCACGATCGGTTGGGCAAGGGAGCCAAACTGGGGAACGGCAAATGGGACGTGATCGATATCGGCACATTGCGAGCGATCATGATGAAGACCGGGCAGTGGGTCAACGCCGACCGCTACAACCGCCGCATTGTGACAACTGCCAATAGCCTCGTCTTCAAGGAGCTGGTCTTCAATTACTCCGGCGAGTTTGCCAACGAGGCGAAGGGAAGCTGGGGAGAACTGATTCATCTCTACTGAGTGGACCCGACGGAGATAGACTCGCACGTTTTTCTCGTGGCGAACGATAATCAGGGGGGACATGCCGATGCGTCAGGGGAAGCATTCGTATACAATCATCAAGTGAATACGATATTAAAACAAAGCCTCCTCCTCATTTCCTTCATTGGAACTATCGTAGTAAGCTTGTGCCTGCAATTCGTTAGTCTCCGTGCAACCCCAATTGAAGTCCCGGTCTTGGAGGTCGAAGGGCAATCTGATCAGGCCACCCCGCAAGGATGGGAATTGACGACGCACCATGGCACTGCTGAATTGGCGATAGTCAGTCAGGAGATAGGTCCGGCCCTCAAGCTCCATGCCGACAAATCATCATTTTTCATTCAAAAAGAATTCAACGTTGATCTCAGGCTTACACCTTGGCTCGTCTGGCAGTGGAAAATCACCGCCTTGCCGAAACAGGGTGACTTCACCCGTACCGAGCAAGACGATCAGCCGGCACAGCTTATCCTCGCTTTCTCGAAACGTTTCTGGGAGATACGAAAGTGTGTGTCCTATATTTGGGGGAATACCGCCCCCATCGGCACGATGGAGGATACGGCGGCAGGAGCGTTCCTTCCACTCATAGACGTGAAAGCCGTTGTCGTAAGGTCGGGAGAAAGGGATATGGACACATGGATTTCTGAATCCAGGAATGTCTTCGAGGACTACAAGCAACTGTACGGGAAAGAACCGGAGAGCGTGGTTGGCATCCGGATCCACATCAACTCTCAGCACACCGAGGCGCAGGCTGAATCCCTCTGGGGCCGGATCGCATTTAAGTCCACCCCATAATAGGAGACAGCTGCATTTCTTAATCCCGTTCGAACCCCGGAAGCAAGTCTTGGAGGAGAGCAAGGGCTTCAATATTGAGGTGAGTGGAGGGGCAGGAGTCGGCCGCGGCGGGCTGACATGCGATCTGAAGGGATCAGCATTCCGGCCCCTGCCTGCGTGGTGACCGGATACTGAAAATGGAGAGTCTTCAACAGCTAGTCATTCAGTTCAGTCCCTGCTCGATATCCACCTCTTCTCTATCGACAAGTCCTCCATCACGCTTTGGACACTCGTTGTACTGATCGTTTTCATTGTTCTTCTGTTCTCCATTACCCGCAGGCTGAAGGTCTGGGTCACCCGCCTCCTCGCCAAGAGCAGCGTGGATTTGGGGGTCTGTTGACAGTCCAGCACGATCATCCGCTATATCGTCATTGCCGTCGGCTTGATCGTGATCCTCCAAACGACCGGCATCGACCTGAGCACCGTGACGATCCTGGCCGGTGCCCTCGGCTTCGACTTCGGATTGCAACACATCACCACACCGGGCGTGCTTCGGAGTGAGCTCAATTTCATGATCTGGGCAAATTTTTGAGACCATGACGTTGCAATCCCCTTTCCTCAACGTGACACCCATATCAAGAGCGGAAGCCTCAATGTGGGCCCTACTCCGTCCAGCTAATTCAACAGCAGTTCTCAGTGGAGCGTGCCAATCAGAGCCATATGTGCACCCATGAGACTCGCCGCCACGCACCGCTGCGGAGTGGTGATGGTGCCGAAGATCATGTCGCGGATAAGGAAAGCGAAGCTCGCCGGCCAGGAGTGACAATAACCTCTATCCTATGCCATACTTAAAAATAGCCGGACAACGATCGCATTACTCGAACCACGACCGCCTTTGACCGCCAAACAAGGACAATATGGATGTCTTTGCAATCATGCTATCACTCGTCGCCATTGTGATGGCCTTCATGGCCCTTCAGCGCAAAGGTGGGATGAAGGACGTCCGGCAGCAAATGGACCTCATGACCGTAAAGACAGAAGGCGCGACAAAGGGAACCCGAGAGTCGACCGCCGACGCCTTGCGGAGGCCCGAACACATGATCAGGGGGCAGGACGACCTGCCTCATGCCACAGGCGGGAAATCCTCAAGCCCTTCTGAGCCGGTGTCCCAGTCATGAAAGCATGGGCGGGTCTGATCGGAGGGTGTGTATTGGGATTTCTTGCGGCCATCATCGTGAACCTCGCAGCTCCCGACTTGCTGACTCCGTACCTACAAGTCCTTTCGCCCGTTGGTCAGCCTGAATCAGTCAAAGGTATGGTCGTAACAAAGCAGCGAGAATCGGCTCGATTGCTCCTGACGCTGTCCACACCCAAGGGGGTCCTCTTGGCGACGTTCACCGAAAAGATCGACGAAATCGACCTCCTCATCGCAGAGGGAAACTTAATCACGATCCGGCTCAAAGCGTACTCGCCCTTCGTGGAGAATCCCACGGTTGAAAAAGTCGAAATCGACACCGAAGGTCAGCGATTCGAAACACCCTCCACCTCCATGCAATAGCGCAAATAGGACTCCCAATTAGGAACCGGCCTCCTAACAGGATGCTGAAAAAGTCCACCAGCGGCGTTCTCGCGTCGCTCAGAGGCTCAACGAGAGTCGTTCGAAGATCGGAAGCATTGAAGGGGCTTTTCCGTTCGCCAAGATCTATTGCACGGGCGAACGGCCCCACGAAGTGCGGTCCGTACCTCCTCGCCTCTTCGCTCGCTGCGGCCTTGTTGGACGGCCTTTTTGAGCATCCTGAGGTTATTCTGGCTTCAGCGCCATACGGAAAATTCCAACCATGTTTTTGGCATCAACTGAGGTTTTCCGCAGCCTGCTATGCACTCGAAGTGAAGGAGGCCGTGTGGATCCGCCGACCGTCAACTATCAGTTATCATTCGAAGACCTTGGATCATGACGAACTTCTCACCATTCAGAGTTCCGATCATCGGCAGCATCACACAGCAGAGAAACTGCCGCTTCCTTACGTGCAGGATGGATTGGCAGTCTATGGCCCCGTGCCCATTGCATAACGTTTGCGCTACCAGTATGCTCGGCCTGATCAGTTTGACGGTGGTTATTGTTTTTCAGTTGGCTTGAGCACGCGAATGATCACACTCATCATTGCTCTGATCCTCGCGCTGGCAATAGCAGCGTTTGCCCTTCAGAACACAGAAGCGGTGACCGTCCGCTTGCTCCTCTTGGATTACCAGACGTCGTTGGTGCTGGTCATTCTCGGTTCAGCAGGGATAGGTATAGTGCTGACATTTATCGCATCCCTGGGAGGGCTAGTGAGGAGGAGTCGCACCATTCGATCCCTGCAGGCGACCATCGAATCGCAAGGAATGCGGATTCGCGAACTGGAAGAGGCACTCAGCCGTTCCCGCGAGAAAACTCCGCCTCCGGCATCAGAATAACGGATCATCGCGACCGCCCTTCCTCTGGTCGTTGCCGGAGATCAAGACGTGTGGTGCGTTGCCGGCTACGCGTCGGACTTCCTGCGAGAAAGGCCTATGAGGCGAACAAGATGAACATCCTGAAGTTGGTGGACGCCTCCCGGACTGCCAACGAAACGAAAGATGATTACGTGGACACCGTATAAGAATATCACCGCGCTGTGCTCAACTTAGAACGCGCAGCCGGTCAGTCGATTGAGAAATGATCTTCTCTCTCATCGTCTGCAGGCCCATTCTACGCCAGTGACAGACGGCATGAAGACGCCCTAATTAGACACTGTGCCGAGTTCGTCACCCCTTCTGTCCTCGCTTACGAGAAGGACGATGCATGTGTCCTGCTCTCCATACTGTGGAACATCGCCCAATAAGCACCCAGCCTGAACGGAGTCGGATGGCCAGAGGGCAGTCTGCCATAGGACACAGGAGAAGCACCAATGAGTAGATTCTGGTCCGCCATGCGGAGTTCTGACGGCGCAGGCGGCCCGAAAATGCTTATCACACCGAATGCCTGGTCTCCGGTCAAGATCTTAGTTACACGCTTGCTGTTCGTCCTCTTGCTCTTCTGTCTGCTGTTCAGCCTCCTTTGGGTGGATCGAGACGGGTTGCGCGATCAGAGTGACGGCGAGATCTCCTTCAGCGATATCGTGTACTTCACCATGATCACTGTGTCCACGGTCGGCTACGGAGATATCGTGCCCGTGTCCACGCGCGCCAGACTCCTGGATGCGCTGGTGATCACGCCGATTCGTTTGGGAATCTGGGTTCTCTTTCTGGGCACGGCCTATCAACTGATCATTCGACAATATATGGAGGGGTATCGTATGGCAAAGCTTCAGGCGACCTTGAGCCAGCATATCATTATCTGCGGCTTCGGCCATACCGGTATGTCCGCGGCGAAGGAACTGATGGCTCGGGGTGTGAAAGCGGAGCAGATCGTA
>Ga0163144_10026128_pt1 | contig 11365 bp, 11 predicted proteins | sample OliLak19BULKMAT1_FD_123175 | JGI IMG/M metagenome (GOLD analysis project Ga0163144, IMG submission 123175) | Freshwater microbial mat bacterial communities from Lake Vanda, McMurdo Dry Valleys, Antarctica - Oligotrophic Lake LV.19.BULKMAT1 | ecosystem: Environmental > Aquatic > Freshwater >... | reverse complement strand
TGTCCGCCTGTCTCCGCATCAGCGCGAAGAACATCTTGAGGCGGACCGCGTCCGTGAGCCGCTCACTCTTGAAGGTGAGGCTCGCGAAGAACTGCCACTCGATGAGCGACAGGGCGTAGACTTCGGGGTTCATCTGTAATTATAGGCCGACAGCTTCGGCCTACTTGCCTTCCGGGCCGGTGACGATGGCCCCGCGTGCGCGGAGGCGTCCGCCGAAGGGCATGAGCTCGCGGATGCCGACCACGATGGTCCGGTCCTGGAGCTTGCCGACATACTTCGCCTTCTCGTCCTCGCTCAGCGTGTAGTCGAAGGGCATGAGCAGACGGTAGCCGGACGGGTCGATGTCCTGGCAGGTGATGACCTGGTTCTTCACCAGGCCCTTTTTCCCGATGTATTCGTCGGGGCGTTCCGAGATGACGTTCACTTTCAGTTGCATTGGTTTCCTTTGGCTGGATTTGCGTTTGGCTGCGCCAGGGCCAGACGCCGTTGGAGGATCACAACGATGTGTCCGAGGAGGTTCCGCTTTCCGCAGGACAGGCGAACGGAGAGGCACAGGCGCGTCTCGCGACGCACACCGTTGCCCGTGGATGTGAAGAGTGGTTTCACGCCGCACAGCGTGGACGAACGGCCGCCGCTTCTGTTAACCGGCAGTGGGTGAACGGTGGCCGCGTTGTGGCGAATTCTGGAGTGGCCTGCGAACCGCTCCCTCAATCGAACCAACTCAATGCCGTGTTGCGTGTTTTTCACGCCTTTAACTAGGTTCTTATCAACGGAGACTCTCAAGGCGCGGGAGCCTCGCCGGAGCGTTTTTCACATACGTGGTATGTTATGCCCAAAAAGCCGAAGATAAATCATCCGGTCCGTCAGGTTCGGACTGCCCTGGGACACACCCAGCCAAGCTTCTCCAAGCTGGTCGGCTGCTCCGCCATCACCATTCAACGCATCGAAAACGGCAGCCTGAAGCTCAGTCCCAGGCTGGCGCACTCGATCTCGGAAGCGACCAACGCGGATCCGGATTCGCTCATGGGTGGATCAGGAGCACCGGCTCGCGGCTGGGATGGAAATCCCTATTCCAAGGAATCCTTCCAGTTTGTCGCCAAGATCCTTCCGATGACCGACAAGGAGCTCCGGTATTACCTCACAACGCTCGTTCGCCAGCTCGAGTTGATGCTGAACTCGGCGAACCGGCCCGGAACATTGAAGGGCTACGCGGTCAACGCGGCGGTGCAGGATGCCTTTTTGAAAATCGCCCGCGACTACGCCCTCGTTCCGGGCATTGAACGGTTTCTGATCGACCAGGGCCACGTCCGCCGCCGCAAGTATCGCGTGTCCGACCTCCGAAAATTCCCCGACTTCGCCGGGATCATCGGCTTCCAGGACAGGAAGAGCTACAAGCCGGACAAGCTCATCGAGTTCATCATCCCGCACGGCTGGATCTCGAAATACCACATGAGTGAATCGCCCGTGCTCCCGCACGGCGCTGACATGAAGCTGCGAGACGCGAAGTATGTCTTGGACTACGACCGTCCCTTTCCGGCCGAAATCAAGGAAGCCATCGATCAAGCCCTCTATTGGACCATCGATTCCTTTGAGCCAATCCCTTAGCAGTCGCCGTCTGCGAAAGTTTCGGCCGCTAACTCCGCCGACATTGAAGTCCGCCAGGACCGTCCGTGAGCACGGGCCGCTTTTGCTCTGCTCGCAAAACAGCCCTTCCTCACTGCCGGGGACCATCCGCGTCTGACCCTTCGCCCTCCGGTTCCTTTCCGGGGTTGCTCTCCACCCCCGCCACCCTCGCGGAAGCAACCCGCTCCACTCCACCTCCGGCCGATGCGTCAGAAGTCTTGGGGGCTTCGTGCCTCGCCCGTGTGGTGGTGTTCCCGTCCCTGGCTCTTTCTCTGGTTTCGTTCCTCCGCCTTCACCCGCCCGACTCCGCAGGGGGGCCTCGTGGTGCCCTCTGAAGACTACTCCCACGGGCCGCCCCTGCTGCGCGGGCTTCGAATCGGTGAAAGGCGAAAGACCGAAACCGATATGGCAGAGCATCCAATCCGAAACTCCATGAACACCACCACACAACTCATCCGTTCCGAAAAGGCTCAGAGCCGACCCGATCTGGCTCGAAACAAATCCAAGCTGCCGCCGATCAACTTCCACCTCCGCTACCGCAACCGGATGCTGCCCGCTCCCAAACTCCTCGCCGAACTCGCGCAGACGCTGCCCGAACTCTTTCGAGCCGCCTTGGTCGTCGGACGTTGGGTCTGGGTCCAGTTCGACGCGGTTCCCGCCGTCGGCATACGCCAGCAACTCGCCCAGCTCGGGTTTCATTGGAACCGACACCGCCAAGCATGGCAGCACCCCTGCGGACTCCTCAGCCTCGGAAGCTGCGGCGATCCCCGGCTCCGCTACCCCACCTATGTCCCGTCCTGCATCGGAAACGAGGCCGCATGAACGACCCGCTTTTCCGTCACATCGGCTGACACCACACTGACACCGACGCCGACCGGAAACCCATCCGAACCGCCGCCACTGACACCGGTTTTGACACCGGACCAAAGCGCCGGATAGTGGCCAGTTGTGGACGAATAGTCTCGCAAAACCCAATGAAACCGGGCACTTTCTAACCAGTTGATGGCCTCCCGAAGCTCCGCAAACGACCCGGAGGAGCGGCAGAAAGGCGTCTTTCGCTCCTCCGGAGCTTGGCGGACCTCGGTGAATCCGACCCACAGCTCACGCTGTGGGCTACTTTCTGACGCACCTCCGGTGCTCGGAACCGGGTTTGAAGACACTCCCTAAGTGTTCCGCTCAGGAGAATGGACTGGTTTTTGAAGTCCTAGCCGACGGGAAAAATACCGCTCCAGAAAATCAGCCGGCATCAATGCGAATGCTACGGCGAGGGAGAGGGCGAGGCTGACCTCAAACATGGTTTGATGCGCGATAAGCCGCCCAAGATGCAGTTCGCTGACGATTTTCTCCGGCGTGCCCGGCTGCTGATCTGTGACGATCCGTTCCGTGAGCGCCACGGCTCGGTCCAAAGGACTCAGACTGGAGAATCCATGAAGGTAAGCCGTCAGAACCAGAAGGATAAGGCCTGCGATTTTGACGCCGCGCCGCCGGGGCCAGATCAAATTGACGGCCAAGCACGCCGCCGGAAACACCATCCACCGCAAAGATATGGAGTCTCCTTCGCTCATGATGGTGAGACCATCTCTTTAGCCCTTCTTCAAGTTCACCTTCAACCCGTTGCTCCCGGTGCGGCTCGGACCATCTGATTGCGGGCTGGCTGCGCGTCCTTCATCGCCTTTCGCCCCAGCCGATTGAGTTGACGATGAACAGGTGCCGCCCGTCTTCTCTCCGCCAGCTATGACCGCCACGATCTCTGAACTGATGACGCGCACCGGGGTGAAGTTCGGCACCAGCGGGGCGCGCGGACTCGCCACGCAGCTGACCGACCTCGTCGCCTACGCCTACACGAAGGGCTTCCTGCAATATCTCCGCGAGTGCGGCGATCTCCCGGCCTGCGCGCGCGAAGTCGCCTTCGGCGGCGACTTCCGGCCCAGCACGGACCGCATCATGAACGCCGCGATGAAGGCCGCCGAAGATCTCGGCTACGCGGCCATCAACTGCGGCAAGGTGCCGTCGCCCGCGCTGGCATTGCTCGGATTGGAGAAGGGCATTCCCGCCGTCATGGTCACGGGCAGCCATATTCCTTCCGACCGGAACGGCATCAAATTCAACAAGTGCGCCGGCGAAGTGCTGAAGGAGGATGAAAGCGGCATCACCCGCCAAGTCGTCGATCTGCCGGAAGGTTTGTTCGATGCGAACGGCGCGTTTGCCTCGGCCGCGATTCCGTCGCGTCCTGTCGACATCGCCGCGGTCGAAGCCTATGTGGCGCGGTATCTCGAATTCTTCCCGAAGGACTGCCTCGCGGGTTTGAAGCTGGGCGTCTACCAGCATTCCGCCGTCGCCCGCGACGTCATGGTGCAAATCCTCGCCGGACTCGGCGCCGACGTGACGCCGCTGGGCCGCTCGGAGACGTTTATCCCGGTCGATACCGAAGCCATCCGGCCGGAGGACGTCGCCCTCGCCGCGCAGTGGGCCAAGGAGCATGCGTTCGACTCCATCGTCTCCGCCGACGGCGACAGCGACCGCCCGCTCATCAGCGACGAACAGGGCCGCTGGATACGTGGCGACGTCGCGGGCGTGCTTTGCGCGAAGTTCCTCGGAGCCGATTCCGTCAGCACGCCCGTGAGCTGCAACGGCGCCGTCGATCTCAGCGGCTGGTTCGGCGAAGTGAAGCGGACGAAGATTGGATCGCCCTTCGTCGTGTCGTCGATGCTTGACGCCGCCAGTCGGGGCAAAACCTGCGTGGTCGGCTACGAGGCCAACGGCGGATTCCTGCTCAATTCTCCCGTGACCCGCGACGGTCGGACGCTGCGCAAACTGCCCACGCGCGACGCCGCCATCGTCCACATCGGCCTGCTGCTGCTGGCCCGGCGCGAGGGCAAGACGCTGTCGCAGCTCGTGGCCGCGTTGCCGCCGCGCTACACCGCGAGCGGGTTGCTCAAGAACTGTCCCGTGGAGAAGAGCGCCGCCATCCTCGCGCGTTTTACCACCGGCGACGACGCGAAGGACCGGGCGGCATTAGTCGCGGCTTTCGGATCTCTGGTGGGCGGAACTGCCGTGCGGGCCATCAACCGCACCGACGGCGTCCGCGTGACCTTCGACAACGGCGAGATCATCCATCTGCGCCCTTCCGGAAACGCGCCGGAATTCCGCTGCTACACCGAAGCTTCCGGTGAGGCGCGCACTCAGGAGCTGAACGACGCGGCGATGGCCAAAGTCGCGGAGATGGCGGGCTGAACGACCGGCGGCGCCGGCGGATTCGCAGCGGCGTCCGCCAAGGTTTGCGTTGCCGAATCGCGCGGCGGGTTTCTAACCTCCGGCCATGTATTCACCGGCGAACCTCTTCACCCTCTCGGAGACCGAACACGGACGTCTCTTCGCCGGCCTGGAATTCTCGTGGGACGCGCTGAAGCGGCTGAAGGACTACCTCAACCTCAACCTTCGTCCGGGCCTGAACAATAAGTGCGAAGGCCGCGCCTACATTGGCAAGGAGGTCTACATCGGCGAGGGAACGGTCGTGGAGGACGGCGCGATGATCAAAGGCCCCGCCTGGATCGGGAAGAACTGCGAGATCCGCCACGGCGCCTACATCCGCGAAAACGTCATCATCGGCGACGACTGCGTGATCGGAAACTGTTGCGAGCTCAAGAACTCGATCCTCTTCAACGAAGCCGCCGTCCCGCACTTCAACTACGTCGGCGACTCCATCCTCGGCCACCGGTCCCACCTCGGCGCCGGGGTGAAGATCTCGAACATCAAGCTGACGAAGGGAAACATCTTCCTGGACAAGGATGGGCTGCCGTTCGACACGGGCCTGCGGAAGTTCGGCGCGCTCGTCGGCGACGGCGCCGAGGTCGGCTGCAACGCGGTGCTGAATCCGGGCAGCGTCTTGGGACGTGGATCCATGGTGTATCCCAACGTGTCCTGGCGCGGAGTTCTCCCCGCCCACATGATCGCGAAGAACACGTCCCCGCACAACGTGGTCATGATGCGCCCGCGCGAGACGGACTGACCGGCGTCCGTCGAAACGGCTTCGACCCCTTGTGGAGCCCCGACCGCGTGCCTATTGTCCGCCAGTGATTCGGAACATCATCTTCGACTGGTCGGGCACGCTGGTAGACGACCTGCCGGCCGTCTGGCGCGCGTCGAACCACTGCTTCACCCAGGCCGGGATTCCGGAGATCACTCTCGAGCAGTTCCGCGCGGAATTCGTCCTTCCGTTCAAGGGATTCTACGACCGCTACCTGCCGCACGTCCCGATGGAGCAGCTGGAGGAATGGTTCCACGGCCACTTCAAGCTGGCCCAGGACAGCGTGGTCGCGCTGCCGTTCGCGCGGGAGTTCCTCGAATTCTGCCGGACCCACGGCATCCGGACGTTCCTCCTGAGCACCGTGCATCCGGACCATTACGAAGTGCAGGCTCGCACCTCCGGCTTCGGCCCCTTCATCGACCGGCCCTACGTCCGCGTGGCCGACAAGCGGACCAAGATCGGGGAGATCCTCGCCGAGAACGGACTCCATCCTGCCGAGACACTCTTCATCGGCGACATGCAGCACGACATCGAGACCGCACGCCACGGCGGCGTGCATTCGTGCGCCGTGCTCACAGGCTACAACCGCCTCGAACAACTGCGCGCCAGCGAACCCGATCTCATCGTCGAACACCTCGGAGAGCTCCGCGACATCCTTGAGCGGCATCGCTTCCGGCTGACCCCTGCGATTCAATCTAACGGCAGCGGGTCGTCGGGACGGGTCCCCATTTCCACCGTCGGCGCCGCGATCTTCAACGACGCCGGCCAGCTTCTCATGATCCAGACCCAGAAGTGGTCCGGCATGTGGGGCATACCCGGCGGCAAGATCAAGTGGGGCGAAGCCAGCGAAACAGCGCTCCGACGGGAGATCCTGGAGGAGACAAACCTCAACGTGGACGACATCCGGTTCGTCATGGTCCACGACTGCATCCACTCGAAGGAGTTCTACCGCGACGCCCATTTCCTCCTGCTCAACTACACTTGCCAGGCCCGAGGCGCCCAGCAAGTCCGCCTCAACGAAGAGGCGCAGGACTTCCGCTGGGTAAGCCTCGACGAGGCGTTACAGCTCCGCCTGAACACACCGACGCGTGTGCTGTTGGAGGAGATCAAATCCCTCGAGGTGGAGCCAGCTGCGCCGCGGCGGGCTCGGACCCGCAGCGCGGGTCCGACTTCCTGACAACCATGGACACCATCACCATCCGGGACCTCGAGGTCCGCTATCACATCGGCGTTCCCGACGAGGAACGCGTCCATTCCCAGCGCCTGCTGCTGACGCTCGTCATGGAGCACGACGTCCGCCGCGCGTCTGCGGGCGATGACCTGACCCACACGATCAACTACTACGCCGTCAGCCAACGGTTGCTGAAACTGGGCGAAGGCCGCAGCTGGAAGCTGCTCGAAACCTTGGTCGAGGAGATCGCTCGAATCGTCCTCGGAGAATTCGGCGCGACGGCGGTCACCGTCGAGGTGAAGAAGTTCATCATACCAGAAGCTCGACACGTCGCGGTTGCCATTCGACGGCCTCGCTGATCGCATCTCTGTCAGCGGGAGCTTGATCGCGAAGGAGGGACGAGTCTTCCTTCAGACACTCGCCTATGTCCCTGACCCGATCCATCATCCTTGCATGTGTCGCAGCGTTCTTGGCCGGTTGCACTGTGCCAAACCGCACGGCTCCCTTTCGTCCTCCGAACATCGTGGTCATCTTCTGCGACGACCTCGGCTACGGCGACATCGGGAGCTACGGGTCCAAGACTCCGACACCGAACCTCGACCGAATGGCGCGCGAAGGGATGCAGTTCACCGACTTCTACGTCGGCCAGGCGGTTTGCTCGGCGTCGCGCGCGGCGTTGCTCACCGGCTGTTATCCGGGGCGTGTCGGCATCCAGGGCGCGCTCGCCCCCAAGTCGAAGGTCGGCCTGAACCCGAACGAGATGACGATCGCTGAAGTGCTGAAGACCCGCGGCTACGCGACCGCGATCTACGGCAAATGGCACCTAGGCGCCGCGCCGGAGTTTCTCCCGACACGCCAGGGGTTCGACGAATGGTTCGGCCTGCCCTACTCGAACGACATGTGGCCGAACCATCCGACGAACAAAAAGTTTCCGCCGCTGCCGCTCTACGAGAATGAGAAGGTCGTCGAGCTGATGCCCGACCAGTCGTTGCTGACCAAGCGCTACACCGAACGGGCCGTCGGTTTCATCGAACGCAACAAGGACAAACCATTCTTCCTCTACGTGCCGCACAGCATGCCGCATGTGCCCATCTTCGCGTCGAAGGCGTTCGCCGGGAAAACCGGGCGAGGCCTGTATGCGGATGTCATCCACGAGATCGACTGGTCGGTCGGCCAGATCCTCGCGGCGATCAAGAAGCAGGGTCTCGACGACAACACTCTGGTCGTCTTCACCTCCGACAACGGCCCGTGGACCGTCTTCGGCAACCACGCGGGCTCCAGCGGCGGCCTGCGCGAGGACAAGGGCACGAGCTTTGACGGCGGTGTGAAGGTGCCGTGCATCGTCCGGTGGCCGGGCAAAGTCCCGGCGGGCTCAGTCTATCGCCGGCTTGCCGGGACGATCGATCTCCTGCCGACGTTTGCGAAGTTTGCCGGGGCCGACGTGTCCCGGGACCGCGTGATCGATGGACGCGACATGGGCGCTGTGCTGCTGGGGAAAGGTGGGTCGGTCCCGCACCGCGAGACGCAGTTCATCTACTGGGCGGAGCATCTCGACGCCGTGCGCAGCGGACCCTGGAAGCTCCACTTCAAACATCCGTTCCGCACGACCGCCAAAGCCGGCATGGATGGCGCGATGGGCACATACGCCACTGGCAACATCGAGCAAAGCCTCTTCAACGTGGAGGTGGATCCGTTCGAGAAGAACGAACTCTCGGCGACCCATCCCGAAGTGGTCGCCAGACTCACGGCATTGGCCGAGCAGATTCGCGACGACATCGGTGATTCCAATCCGAAGCGCATCGGTCGGGGCGTCCGTCTGGCCGGGAAGATCGAGTGATAGCGCAGCGTGGCATGGAAAGCCGGCGCGTTCTTCCACCCATTTGAAGCTTCCGCCGTCCGGAGGCCGCCTGTTAGAAACCGCGCTTATGGCGTCGGAACTTTCACTCGGATTCCTCGGTGCGGGCAAGATGGCCACGGCCCTCGCCCTTGGCCTGATCAAGGCCGGTCTCGTGTCTCCCAAGCGCGTGGTCGCAAGCGATGTCAACGCGGACGCCCGGACCCATTTCACAGAAGCCACCGGCGCGGTGACCACCACCGCCAACGCCCAGGTCGCCGAGCAGACGAGGGTGCTGTTCATCGCGGTCAAGCCGGGACAGGTCGCCGAACTCCTTTCCGAGATCCGCCCGTTCATCCAACCGGGCCATCTCGTCGTCTCCATCGCCGCCGGCATCAAGCTCGAGCAGTTGGAGTCGCTCCTTCCCGAAGGCACGCGCGTCATCCGCGTGATGCCCAATACGCCGGCGTTGGTCGGCGCGGGTGCGTCCGCCTTCGCCCGCGGCACATCGGCCACCAAGGAAGATGGTGCGCTGGCCGCGAAGCTCCTCGAAGCCGTCGGCATCGCCTGCGAGGTGAAGGAACCGTTGCTCGACGCCGTCACCGGCCTCAGCGGCAGCGGACCCGCCTATGGGTTCATCATGATCGAGGCGTTGAGCGACGGCGCCGTTGCGGCCGGCCTTCCGCGCGACATCGCCACCCGCCTCGCGGCCCAGACGCTTCTCGGCGCGGCCAAGATGGTCCTCGAAACCGGCATCCATCCCGGCGCGTTGAAGGACATGGTCTGCAGTCCCGGCGGCACGACGATCGAGGCCGTGCATGAGCTTGAGAAAGCCGGTGTCCGCGCCGGATTGATTAACGCCGTGCGAGCCGCTTCCGAGAAGTCCAAGAAGCTCGGGCAATGAGTTCGGAGCTCGAAGGACGCTTGATCAAACAACCGGACGCCAACCGATGAACATCCCGCCTCCAAGCCCGCGCCAGACCCGCATCCTCTGGGCCGGCGCCACGATGCTGGCCATCGGGATCATCGGGGGTGCCATCTTCGGAGCCCTCCTCGGATTCGGCTGGCTGGTGGACCGGTTGTCACCGGTCATCTTCCCGTTGGCCATCGCTGGAGTCATCGCCTACCTGCTGGATCCGTTGGTCGACTTCTTCGAACGCCGGCGGATCTCGAGAATGCGGTCCATTGTCCTCGTCTTCTTGATCGGTGTGATGCTCGTCGCCGGCCTACTTGCGACCGTCGTGCCGCGGATCGTCGTAGAGACAGGCGATCTCGTCCGCCGCGCGCCGGGCTATGTGAAGACGCTCCGGGAGAAGGCGGAGGCGTCGCCCTTCTACCGGAAACTCGAGGCGGTCTGGCACGCCCCCGTGGTGGCCACCAATGCGGTCGGCGCCGCCGGACCCGCGACCAACACGCCGTCGACGACCGTCACGGGGTTGACGCAGGAGATCACCCAGAAGGCCTTCGAGTGGGCCGGGACGATCCTGCCGGAAGTCGGCACGTGGGTGCTCGACAAGGCGAAGCGGGCCGCATCCCTGCTCGGCTGGGCGCTGGGCCTCGCGCTGGTGCCGGTCTACACGTTCTATTTCCTGATGGAGAAGAAAGGCATCCAGAAGACCTGGACCGACTACCTGCCGATCCGGGAATCGCAGGCGAAGGAGGAGGTCGTCTTCGTCCTCACCTCCGTGAACGACAGCCTCATCGTTTTCTTCCGTGGGCAAGTGCTGGTCGCCATGTGCTCGGGGGCGATGCTGACGGTCGCGTTTCTGTCATTGGGACTGAACTACGCGGTCCTGCTCGGAGTGATGGCGGGAATGCTCGGCATCATTCCCTACCTCGGCATCACGATCAGCCTGATTCCTGCGGTCGCGTTGGCGGCGGTCCAGTTCGGCGATTGGAGGGTGTTCCTGATCCCGGCGATCTTTGCGGTCGTGAACGCCATCGAAGGCTTCGTCATTTCACCGAAGATCATCGGCGACCGCGTGGGGCTTCACCCGTTGACGATCATCGTGGCGCTGGTCGTCGGCACGACGTTGTTGGGCGGTGTGTTGGGCGGGGTGCTGGCCATCCCGCTGACGGCCGCGCTGCGGGCGATCATGTTCCGCTACGTATGGCGAAAGAAGCGCTTAGCGTCGACGCCGGCAGATCCAGGATCGAAATCTCCTGGGGACCCAACGGCGCAGGGGCTCCCCGGCGACCTGACTTGAGTTCTCCGGCGACGGACAACAGGAGCTGTTCGGCGGAGAAGGGCTTCAGCAGGAAACCGACGGAAGAATCTTCCAGCAGATCCGACAGGCGAATCTGCGTGAGCGTGTCGCACATCACCAGCACCCGTGCGGCGCTGTTCATCCTCTGCAGCACGCGGATGAGGGCATAGCCGTCGACGATCGGCATGGTGGAATCCGCCAGGACCAGCCGGATGCGCGACTGTTCGCGGGCGTAGACGGCGAGGGCTTCCGCACCATCATGCGCGACACTGACGCGGTAGCCGGCGCGGTCGAGCGTGGCGCGGATGATCTCGGAGATGGCCTCGTCGTCCTCGGCCAACAGGATGTGTTCGCCATTGCCGCGCGGAATCTCGGGGACGACGCGTTTCGCATCCAATGCCACGCCGGCGAACTCCACGGCGGGGAAGAACACGTGGAACGAAGTGCCCCGTCCCTGCTCGCTTTCCATGGTCACGAAGCCGCCGTGGTTCTTGGCGATGTTG
>Ga0163144_10026127_pt1 | contig 11365 bp, 8 predicted proteins | sample OliLak19BULKMAT1_FD_123175 | JGI IMG/M metagenome (GOLD analysis project Ga0163144, IMG submission 123175) | Freshwater microbial mat bacterial communities from Lake Vanda, McMurdo Dry Valleys, Antarctica - Oligotrophic Lake LV.19.BULKMAT1 | ecosystem: Environmental > Aquatic > Freshwater > Lake... | reverse complement strand
GTTGAAGCCGAGAGAGCTCTTCGAGTGGGTCGATCGGTTGCCGGCGGCGTGCTGAAACCTGGGGTGGCGGCCTCCGGGAGCCGGCGGCCGCGTTCGTGACGGACACGCAACTGGGTCAGTTTCTGCGCATGGCCAGGTCTGGGGGGGGGCGATCCGGGATCCTAACGGCGCGATCTACGCCCCGATCGGTCCGGAATGCGCCGCTGCTCCCGAACTTCGCGGACAGAATACGGGAAGCGCGTCACCCGGCCGCGAGACCGGGGTTTCGCACGGTCGTCGGATCTGGACCCGCCACGCGCTCCGTCGCCTCGAGGAGAGTTCGCATGCATGACTTGGAAGATCGGCCGGTACGTGAGGACTCCGCGAGCAGCACCGCATCCGCGGTCGAGCTCGAGGGCACTGGTTCGCGCCGCGGCCTGCTCGCGAGCGGCATCGGCATGGCCGCGGTCCTCGCCGGATTCGCGCGGCGATCCGCGGCGCAGGGAGCGCAGCCGGCCGGTCCGCATGCGCGTGCCGCGCGCAGCTTGGCCGGCGTTCCGCGCTTCCTCGTCGATCGCATCACGAACGGCTGGTCGCCGGCCACGATCGAGCATGCCGAGGCGCTGGGGTACGCGGCCTACCTCGAGGAACAGCTGAATCCGGATGCGATCGCCGAGGATGCGAACCTGCTCGCGGCGCTGGCCGCGCTGCCGACGCTGACGCTCACGTCGAAGCAGTTGTACGACCAGTACGTCGCGGTGAACCAGACGGCGGTCGTCGTGAACGAGCTCAAGACGGCGACGATCCTGCGCGGCATGTACTCGACGGGCCAGCTGCGCGAGCGCATGGTCGAGTTCTGGAGCGATCACTTCAGCGTCGACCACTCCGACGGTCAGGTCCAGTGGCTCAAGACGGCCGAGGATCGCGACGTGATCCGGCCGAACGCGCTGGGCAACTTCCACGACCTGGTGCGGGCCGACGCGCGCAGCGCGGCGATGCTCTATTACCTCGACAATTATCGCAATTTCGCCTCGGCGCCGAACGAGAACTACGCGCGCGAGCTGATGGAACTGCACACGCTCGGTGTCGGGCAGTACACCGAGACCGACGTGCGCGAGCTGGCGCGCATCCTCTCGGGCTGGCAGTACCGGCCGCAGGCGAACGCGATCCACGGCGCGTTCTTCTTCAACCCGGCCCAGCACGACAACGGCGCGAAGACGTTCCTCGGTGTGCCGTTCCCCGCGAACGGCGGCGAAGCGGAAGGCTTGTTGGCGCTCGACATGCTCGCGGCGCATCCGGCGACGGCGGAGTTCGTGTCGCGCAAGCTCTTGCGCTGGCTCCTGACCTACAACCCGCCGCAGCCGGTCGTCGACTCGGTCGCGCGCGTGTTCCGGAACTCGGGCGGCGACATCCCGTCCGTGCTGCGAGCGATCTTCGACGTCGATCTCGTGGCGGCTATCCCCGCGGCGTCGCTGCCGAAGCTGAAGCGTCCGTTCCACTACATGTGCTCGCTCGTGCGCGCCTGCGCGCCGACGATCACGCAGCCGATCCGCTACGTGAACGAGTTGACGACGATGGGGCACCGACCGTTCGGATGGCCGGCGCCGAACGGGTATCCGGAATCGCTCGAGGTGTGGGGGCAGAGCGTGCTGCCGCGCTGGACTTTCGCCACGCGCTTCGTCGACGGGGCCATCCAAGGTACGAGCGTGAACGTGTCCCAGTTGTTCGGGTCGACGCCGAAGAGCGCGCTCGCGCAGCGCGCGAACCAGATCCTCGGCGGCGCGCTGGATCCCGAGGACGTCGCGGCCGTGCAGGCCTACGCCGATTCCGTCGTATTGCTGAACGACACGTTGCGCCGCGACGTGCTCGAACTCTCCGCCCAGGCCCCGAGCTTCCAGTACGTGTGACGAGGACGACGACCATGACGCACGCACCGCGATTCGAATTCGATCGACGCCGCTTCCTCGGGACGAGCGCGGCCGGCGCCGCCGCCGCGATCGCCACGCAGGCCTGGTTGCCGCGTGTCAGCTGGGCCGGCACCGCGGGCACGTCACGCGACACGATCGTGATCGTGTTCCTGCGCGGCGGATCGGACGGCTTGACGATGTGCGCGCCCTACGCCGACTTGAACCTCTACACGCTGCGCCCGACCCTCGCGATCCAGCCGCCGGGCAACCCGAACGGCGCGCTCGACCTCGACGGCTTCTTCGGCTTCGCGCCGGCGATGGCGCCGCTCATGCCGGCGTACCAGGCCGGGAACCTGGCCGTCGTGCACGCGACGGGCCTGATGGATCCGTCGCGCTCGCACTTCGACATGCAGCGCTTGATGGAGTTCGGTGTCTCCAGCGCGACATCGGGCGGCATTTCGACCGGCTGGGCGGGGCGCACGATGCAAACGATCGCGCCGGCGGGCTCGGGCCTCCTGCGCGGCATGGCGATCGAGAACTCGGTCTCGCGCTCGCTCGCCGGCGGGCCGGCCTGCGTCGCGGTGCCCGACCCGGCGAACTTCGCGCTGGCGGGCCAGGCCAACACCGCGCTCGGTCGGCGCGCGGCGCTGACGACGATGCACACGGCCGAGCCGTTCCCGCTCGGAACCGCGGGCCTCAACGCGTTCGCGACGATCGACCTGCTCGCGACGATCGACTTCGTCAACTACGTGCCGGCCAACGGCGCCGTGTATCCGACGACGTCGTTCGGCCGGAAGCTCGAGAGCGCGGCCGCGCTGATCAAAGCCGACCTGGGCATCGAGTTCATCGAGGCCGACCTGGGCGGATGGGACCAACACAACCAGCTCGGACCGATCACAGGCACGATGGCGAACTTGATGGACGAGCTCGCGCGCGGGCTCGCCGCGTTCCACTCGGACCTGTCGGACGTGGCCGGCACTCTGGGCCGCGTCACGGTCGTCTGCATGTCGGAGTTCGGTCGACGCGCGCAAGAGAACGGCAGCGCGGGCACGGATCACGGACACGGCAACTGCCTGCTCGTCCTGGGCGGGCACGTGGCCGGCGGGCAGGTGATCTCGAGCTGGCCGACGCTCGCGCCCGCAAGCCTCGACAGCGGCGACCTGGCGATCACGATCGACTACCGCGACATCCTGGCGGAGATCCTGACGGATCGGGCGGCGTGCACGAGCCTCGCGACGGTCTTCCCCGGCTTCGTGCCGACGGACCGCGGCATCACGACCTGACGAAAGCCACGTCGGGGAGGGCGTTCCCTCTACGCGTGGGGTGCGCGGACTCCGCGGCGGTGTAGGCCCTTCGGCGAGCCTGAGCCGCCGCGACTACACAGCCCACTCGATCCGCACGGAGTGGTGGCTTGGAGCTCGGCTGCTGCTTCGACGTGACCGTGGAGTCGGGAAGCGAGCGACGACTGTCCCGCGCGCAAGATGACTCAGGTGCAGCCGCCTCCTTCATCCCTCTTCCGGCGGTCGGGGGGATCCCGCTACCGGGCGTGATGAGCCTCCGGACCGTCCGTGTGGGCCGGGTCGCAGCGCGGTGCCTCTCGGTCAGACCCCGACCCGGACGATTCCGGCTACTTTCCGCGGCATTTCCTCCGTCGCCCGCGAGCGCGGCCCGTCTGCGTCGAAGTCCTTACCCTGAGGAGGAGTTCATGATCCCGATGCTCGCGCTCCTTCCCGCCATCCTGTTGGCACTGTGCACGACGAGCTGCCGCGGGATGCACATCCGTGACACCGAGACGCGCGTGGACCAGCTCGAAGCGCGCGTCGCCGCGCTCGAGGCGCGAGTGCAGATGCTGACGAAGAAGTAGCGCGTCAGCTCGCCGCGCTCGCACCCGCCACGCGTTCTCCGCGCAGCTCGCGCGCGAGGTAGGGCGCGGTGCGGCTGTCGCGGCTCGCGGCGACGTCGTGCGGCTTACCGGCGACGACCACCCGGCCGCCTTTCGCGCCCGCGCCGGGGCCCATGTCGATCACCCAGTCGCTCGCGGCGGCGACGCGCATCTCGTGCTCGACCACGAGCACGGTGTTGCCCGCATCGACGAGGCGTTCGAGCTGCGCCATCAGCGCGTCGACGTCGGCCGGGTGCAGGCCGGTGGTCGGCTCGTCGAGCACGTAGAGCGTGTCGGCGCGGTGTACGCGCTGCAGCTCCGTCGCGAGCTTGATGCGCTGCGCTTCGCCGCCGGACAGCTCGGTGGCCGGTTGCCCGAGCCGCAGGTAACCCAAGCCGATGTCGCGCAGGAGCTCGAGCGGCCTGTGCACGGCCGGATCGTCGGTGAAGAACACCAGCGCGTCGTCGACGTTCAAGGCCAGCACTTCGGCGATGTTCTTGCCGCGCAGGCGGATCTCGAGCGTCTTCTGCTCGTAGCGCGCGCCGTGACAGGTCGAGCAGGGCGCGTACACGCTGGGCATGAACAGGAGCTCCACGCTGACGAAGCCTTCGCCCTCGCAGGTCTCGCAGCGCCCGCCGGCGACGTTGAAGGAGAAGCGTCCGGCCGTGTAGCGGCGCGACCGCGCGGTGGGCGTCGCGGCGTAGAGCTTGCGCACGCCGTCGAAGAGTCCTGTGTACGTGGCCAGGTTGGAGCGCGGCGTCCGACCGATCGGTCGCTGGTCGACCCGCACCAGTCGGCGGATGGAGTCCGCGCCGGTGGTGATGCGCCCGCGCGTGTCGTTGGGCCGGATGTCGCTGTCCTCGTCGCGCGCGTCCTCGTCGGCCGGAGGAGGCTCGTAACCCAGGTGGGCCGAGACGAAATCGACGAGCGCTTGGCTGACGAGGCTCGACTTGCCCGAGCCGGAGACGCCCGTCACCGTCGTCAGCGCGCCGAGCGGGAAAGCGACGTCCAGCTCGCGCAGGTTGTTGTGGGTCACGCCTTCGAGGCGCAGCCAATCGCGAGGCTCGCGCCGCGGACGCTGGCGGAGCGCGGGTTCGCCGAAGAGATAGCGCGCCGTTTGCGATGCGGCGACGCGGCGGAGACCGTCGAGCGGTCCGCTGTACAGCACGCGACCGCCGTTCTCGCCCGCGTCCGGGCCGACGTCGACGATCCAGTCGGCGTGACGCATCACGGCCAGATCGTGCTCGACGACGAACAACGAATTCCCGGCGGATTTCAAGCGATCGAGGGCGACGAGCAGCGCCTCGCCGTCAGCGGGATGCAGGCCGGCCGATGGCTCGTCGAGCACGTAGACGACGCCGAAGAGGTTGGAGCGGATCTGCGTCGCGAGGCGCACGCGCTGCAGTTCGCCCGGGGACAACGTGGGGGTGCCGCGGTCGAGCGACAAGTATCCGAGCCCGAGATCGAGGAGCGTGGCCAGGCGCTCGACCACGCCCTGAGCGATGCGCTGCGCGGCGATCAGCTTCTCCTCGGACAAGTTCGGCGTGCGCAGCACGTCGCGCGCGCCGGCGTGGCCGGCAGCCGCGGCGCGGGTGCGGTGCGCCTCGGCGGCGTAGGCACTCTCGCGCCTCGCCCCAGGCGCGGGCGAGTCCAACTCGGCGAAGCGGCCCTCCGCCGCCGGCTGCAGCGCCGCCGCGAGATCCGCCAGCGACATGTGCGAAACCTCGGCGATGTCGCGGCCCGCGAACGTGACGGACAACGCTTCGCGCTTCAGGCGCTTGCCGGAGCAATCGGGGCACACGGTGCCGGTCATGAAGCGCGCGACGCGCTTTTTCATCAGCTCGCTCTGCGTCGTCGCGAAGGTCTGCAGCACGTAGTTTCGCGCGCTGACGAACGTGCCCTGATAATCCGGCGGCGCCTTGCGGCGCACCGCGGCGCGCGTCTCCGCCGGCGTGCGACCCGCGTACACCGGGACGGTCGGCGTCTCGTCCGTGGTGAGGATCCAGCGCCGATCCTTCGCGGGCAGCTCGCGCCAGGGGACGTCGACGTCGTAGCCGAGCGACACGAGGATGTCGCGCAGGTTCTGGCCGCCCCACGCCTGCGGCCACGAGGCGATCGCGCGCTCGCGGATCGTCAGCGAGTCGTCGGGAACCATCGACTTCTCGGTGACGTCGTACACGAGGCCGAGGCCGTGACAGTTCGGACACGCGCCCTGCGGCGTGAACGGAGAGAAGTCCTCCGCGTACAGCATCGGCTGGTTCGGCGGATAGGTGCCGGCGCGCGAATACAACATGCGCAGCAGGTTGGAGATGGTCGACACGGTGCCGATCGACGAGCGCGCGCTCGGCGATCCGCGGCTTTGCTGCAGTGCGACCGCGGGCGGCAACCCCTCGATCGAATCGACGTCAGGCACCCCGACCTGGTCGATCAGGCGCCGCGCATAAGGTGAAACCGAGTCGAAGTAGCGGCGCTGCGCCTCCGCGTAGAGGGTCCCGAATGCGAGCGACGATTTGCCCGAGCCGGACACGCCGGTGAAGACGACCAGAGCGTCCCGCGGGATGTCGACGTCTACGTCCTTCAGGTTGTTTTCGCGCGCGCCGCGCACCCGCACGAATCCGTCCTGGCCGCTCATGCGCGGACTCGGCAAAGACCGGACCAACGGTCGCACGTGCGCGCGACCGCCAGCGCGCTCATCACGACTTCCGGGGGGACTGTCCGCTTGTGGCCGTATGCAGACGCGCTCTGCATTGGAGCCGTGTCCTCTGCGCGATCACTCGAGGATCGCGATCGGCCGACTGGTTCCCGGAACCTTCGGCAGCGGCAGCGAACGTCCGATCGCGTAGCGGCCCGCGCCCGCGATCAACACCGGTAGCAAGAGGCCGATGAGCGCGAGGTTGTACTCGAAGCCGCCGTTGCTCAGCAGGAAGCCGTTCTTCCCGTGCACCTGCACGATCGCGCCGATCATGATCACGATGAGCGACGCGGCCGAGAAACGCGTGAGGAAGCCGACGATCAGCCCCACGCCGCCGAAGAACTCGCCGATCGCGACCGGGTATCCGATGGGGCCCCTCGACTCGACCGTGGCGCTCAAGCCGTGGCCGCCGAAAGCGCCGAGGAATTTCTGCGCGCCGTGCACGGCGAAGATGACTCCGACGACGACGCGGACGGCGAGCAGGGAGAGATCGACGGGCGGACGATCCGGCATTCCACGGTGGGCGTTCATGGGTGTTCGCAGTTCAGGTCACGTGGGAAGTCGAGGCCGGGCGCAAGATATGCTGCGCGCACGGCGGAACGACGACCGAATCACGGCGGAACGACGCCCGAATAGCAGCGGAACGACGCCCGAATCCAGCGCTGGCGGACACAGATCCGCGCGGTCAACTGCGCGTGGCTTCCGGTTCGGCTTCGGCCGGCTCGACCTTGGCCTTCGCATCGAAGCCGGGCAGCGCGCTCATCAGCACTGTCTCGCCCGGGCTGAGGCCTTCGAGGATCTGGACCCACAGGTCGTTGAATTGTCCGGTCTTCACCTCGCGTCGCTCCACTTCGTTGCCGGTTGAAACGTAGCTGGCGGTGCCCGCGCGATCGAGGAACACAGCCTGCAGCGGCACGTAGGTCACGTCGCGCCGGAAATCAGCGCGGTCCGGCCCAGGCCGGCGCGGCGTGAGGACGGGCGCGCGCGGTGGGACCAGTGCTTGGATGTGGAACGGAACATGGCGGGGACGAAGTGGCTGCCGATGAAAGCCCTCCCACACGTTCGCCATGCCGCGCCGACGTTCGCGCGGTGCTTCGCTACGGCGCAGGCTGGGCGGAAACCATCGATCGCGAGCTCGCCGCGCCCGTCCTGGTCTCCAACTCGTGCTCGAACCGCCCAAGGTCAGGGCGCTTTCGTCACCCCATCGCAGTCGGTCGCCGCGAGCGCGTTCGACGGTGACTTGGTCAACCAACGCAGGATCGCGACATCGAGCAGCTTGGGGTCGATGGGTTTCGTGACGTAGTCGTCCATGCCCGCCGCGAGGCAACGTTCTCGGTCGCCCTGCATCGCGTTGGCGGTCATGGCCAGGATCGAAACGTGCCCACCGTGGATCGCTTCGTGCTCGCGTATGCGCCGCGTAGCCGCGTAGCCGTCCAGCTCGGGCATCATGCAGTCCATCAGCACGAGGTCGAACGGGCGGGACAGGACGGCTTGCACCGCCTGAAGACCGTCGGTGGCGAGCTCGCACGTGAACCCAGCTTTCTGCAGGAGCCGTATGGCCAACCGCTGGTTGACCACGTTGTCCTCGACGAGCAGGATCCGCGTGCGCTTTCTCATCGAGGTCTCGAGGAGCGAACGTTCCGTGACCAGCGAGCGCGGCACGGGTGTGGCCTGAGGCGGTGCGGAGCCCATGACGCTCGCGATGCAGGCCTGGAGCAGGCCCGCCTTGATCGGCTTCGCGAGATAGCCGTCGAGACCGAAGGACTTGCTGGTGCGGCTCTCGGCACGTTGCTGCACGGACGTCAGCATGATCTGACGGACCGACGCCAGCGCCGGATCCTCGCGCATGAGGCGGCTGAGCGTCCTGCCGTCCATCTCGGGCATCGTGAAGTCGAGCAGCACGAGCTCATACGGGGTGCCGAGGGCCGCGGCGCTGCGTAGGACGTAGAGAGCCTCGGCTCCGCTCTGGACCTCGGTGCTGATGCACTTCCAACCGGCGAGCAGCAGGCCGAGGATGCGCCGGTTCGTGGCGTTGTCGTCCACGATCAACACGCGCAACCCCTCGAGTCCGGACAGCGGCGTGGAGACCTCGGCTGGGGCCACCGTCTGCTTCTGCAGGCGCACGCTGAACCAGAACGTCGAGCCCTTGCCCGGAACGCTGGTCGCGCCGACGCTGCCGCCCATCAGTTCGCACAGTTGCTTCGAGATCGCGAGGCCGAGGCCCGTGCCGCCGTGCTTGCGCGTCGTGGATGCATCGACCTGACTGAACGAGCGAAACAGGCGGTCCATCCGTTCGGGGGGGATGCCTAGCCCTGTGTCCGTCACGGAGACGCGGACGACGACGTCGTCGGCGCTCTGCGAGTCGACGGCCGCTTCGATCGTGATCTCGCCGGACGTGGTGAACTTCAGCGCATTGTGGACGAAGTTGAGCAGCACCTGCCTCAAGCGCCCCGGGTCGCCGCGCAGGGACACGGGCACGTTCGCGTGGATTAGGTGGGCCAGTTCGAGCCCCTTGTCGGTCGCGCGAATGGAGATCAGGTCGCAGACCTCCTCGATCACCGTGCGCAAGTCGAAGTCGATGACTTCGATGTCGAGCTTGCCCGCCTCGATCTTCGAGAAGTCCAGGATGTCGTTGATGATCGTCAGCAGCGAATCGGCGGATCGCTTCACCGTCGTCGCGAACTCGATCTGCTCCTCGTCGAGCTTGGTGTCGAGCAGTAAGCCGGTCATGCCGATCACGCCGTTCATCGGCGTGCGGATCTCGTGGCTCATGGTCGCCAGGAACTCCGACTTGGCGATGCTGGCGGCCTCGGCCTCGTGCAGCGCGATCACGAGCGCCGCGTTCGCGGCAGTGATCTCACCCGTGCGACGAGCGACCTCGGCTTCGAGGTGGTCGCGATGCGACGCGAGTTGCATGTCGCGCTTCTGGACGTGCGCGAGCATCTCGTTGAAGGCGTCGATCGCTTCGCCGGTCTCGTCCTGCGTCATTTTGGTGGCGCGTACGGAGAAGTCCTTGTCCTGGGTCACGGTGCGAGCGGTCCGCGCCAGCGCGCTGATCGGCCCCGAGATCAAGTACTGCAGACGAGATGTCAGGAACAGCCCGAACGCGATCGCCAGCACGAGCACGATCCCCAGGCCCTCCGTGATCGAGGCGATACGGCGATCCAAGAGGGATAGATCCGAGCGCACGAAGATGGTGCCGATCTCGTCGCCATCGAGGACGATCGGCAGCGTGATCGCCAGCGATTCGTCGTCGAACGCGTGCCCTTGGGCGAGGCGTTCGGGCGGAGTCCACCCCCTGCTCAGGTCCGATCGCCGGTAGGTCGCGAACACCTGCGCGTCGGGCCCGTAGATCGCGGCCTCCATGATGCTCGGGTCGCTGACGAGCGTGCGCAGGTTGGTGGACGCGTCGTCCTTGTCTCCGAAGGAGAGAGCTCCGACGCTGTTGTGGCCGACGAGTTCGCTCGTGACGGACAGGGTCTCGACCATCTGCGCGCGCACGCTGCGCCAGTCGAACACGACCAAGGCGCCCATCACGAGGAGCAGCGTGGAGCTGCACACCAGCATGATCACGACGTTGAGCTTGCGCCCGATGGCCATGCGGTTCATGGCCCGAGCGAGGTAGCGCGTCATGGGATCACCTGTGCGAGCTTCAGTAGTTGGGCGCTGATCTGGATCCGGGATGTCTTGGCCGCACCCGTGCTGATCGCGAAGCGCAGGCTGTTCTTCTCGGTGAAGAAGTTCGCGGTCGCTCCCAGCGCGGCGAAGCCCTCCATGTCGCCAATCAGAAAAAGCGGCCTGGAATCGAGCATGCGGACGATCTCGGCCTGCCGCGCGGATTCCGACCGCGCTACGAACAAGATGTGCGGCGTACGGACCGTCCCGAGCTTCGAGTAGCGCTCGATGACGATCGTCCGTTTGCCGATCTTCTTACCCCTGAGCGCGGCGTCCAGCGCTTCGCCGAACGGATCCTCGCCCAGCACACCGATCACGAACGGTGCTTCGGCGGAGGCGAAGGCCGCGTCCGGGTACGTCAGGAACTTGGCGAAGTTGTAAAGGAACGCCGCCTTGACCTCGTACTCCTTGGCCCCGGAGCTGGGGTCGCGAAAGCTCGCCAGCAACAGAGCGAGCAAGCAAATCCAGACGCTCACGACCGGCGTGCGGCCGATCGTCGTCCTCGTGCTTGCGCTCGTGTGTGGCATGGGTGCTCAGGTCCCTCAGAAGCGCCACGAAGCCGAGAGGTAGAAAGCCGTTTGCGAGTCCGTGGATCCACCGACGATGTCGTTGCCGGGCTCGGGTTCGCCGTCGTGGAACAAGCTCTGGGCCACCAACGAAATGTCGATCCAGGGGGCCGGCCGCCAACCCAGGCGCGCGTCTCCGCGGATATAGCTCGGGTTGTTCAACGCCGGCGCCGAATCGACGTAGTACAGCGCGAGATCGAGCTGAGTCGTCGGCGTCAGATCGAGCAGCGAGCGCAGATGGAACTGGATCTCGGGGTCGTTGCCTTCCGCGGAAACGACGCCGGTGTCGCTGCTGTCCGCGTCCGGATGAAGGCTCATCATCAGCAGCGAATACGCCGCCCGCAGCTTCCATGTGCTCGACACGTTCCAGTCCGCGGCCAGCTCTCCGCCCCACGTGACACCGCTGAGCTTGCTGTCGAAGGTGAGCGGGATGATCAGATTTGTGCCGTCGAAGAACGGTGAGCCGCCCTCGAGGGTCGAGAGCGAGTCGTAGTCGTTGTAGAAGAACGCGAGATCCAGCCCGACGGCCTCGTCCGGCTGAAAGCGCACGCCCAGTTCGTAGGCGATCAGTTCCTCGGCGGGCAGATCGTCATTGCCGAACAGGCGTACGACGTCGAGGAATCCGCCCGCATTGGGGAAGACCTGGAAGGTGACCTCCGCTTCG
>Ga0163144_10026124_pt1 | contig 11365 bp, 8 predicted proteins | sample OliLak19BULKMAT1_FD_123175 | JGI IMG/M metagenome (GOLD analysis project Ga0163144, IMG submission 123175) | Freshwater microbial mat bacterial communities from Lake Vanda, McMurdo Dry Valleys, Antarctica - Oligotrophic Lake LV.19.BULKMAT1 | ecosystem: Environmental > Aquatic > Freshwater > Lake... | reverse complement strand
GCATACTTCGCATTGTCGCAAGGTCTCAACGATCCCATCTGGGCCAAGACAGTGATGGAAGCCGTGGACGGCACAGATGCCAGTGTGACCTTTGCGAGGACGCTGACTGATGTATTCGCTAACGAGGCGAACACTCGCAATAGCACCGATGTGGTCGTCAAGATTTTGGGCGTCGTTGCCGAAGGTGTTTGACTATCCGATCCCTGGTCGGTGAATCCTCGTATAATATGGTCGCTTCGAAGCACGGTGAGAGGGGCATCACTCACGCCGCGTTCCCGCTTGCCGACCTTTCGGCACCTATGGCAACACGGGACCTCCGGCGCCAAATCTGTAGAATTGCTGTAGAATAGGTGCCCCCAACAACGATAGCCGAAGGGGCTCAGGTCAACGCCAGCGCGAAACGCTGCATTTCCCGCGGCGTCCCCAACCGCACGAGCATCGATTACCGACCGAGGGACTGCCGAAGTGCCTCCGCCGCCAGTCTGTTCACGTCCGCTGTCGGATGTCCGTCATGCGGGATGACAATCTGTGACAAAGGCATGCCGACGATCAAGCGGTTGACCGACACCAAGGGAATACCGAGCGCCCGGATTCGCGCAAGCGTCGCCACCAGCAAGGGCTGGGCGACCGAAGAATCACTATAGTTGGGACCGGATGCCTCGTCGGGCCAGGAATAGAGGACGACAAGCGGGGCTCCCAATTTTTCCCGAACGAGCTGCTGCAGTCGGGCCAGCAAGGCGACAAAGAGATCTGCCTGCTGCTCCTGCCGCTGCTGCTCCCCGAGAAGCCTCAGGAAGGGGAGATATTGGCGCCCGACGAAGGCTGCGCCGGCAATCGGATTGCGCCACCGAGACAAGGTGAAGCTACCCGTGAAGTGCACAGTGCCGTCTGCCAGCACGTACTGCGGTGAAGAGCCCAGCCATGGTGAGTCGCCCGTTACACGCTCGAGCTGAGCCGGGATGATCCAGGTCACCACTGCCTTGACCCGCTTGTCGATATAGATATCGAGCAAACCAGCCTCGAGGGCCCTCACCCAGTGGTTGGGGGCGTAGCCTGGAACGGCCAGATTCGTCGCCTTCGCCTTAAGGCCAGCTTGGGCTGAAAATTGAGCGGGCAAGGATTGGCTGTCAGCGAGGGCATCGCCAAAGACAAAGGAGTCGCCCATGAACAGGTAAGTGTCCGCGTCAGTGGCAGCGGAGGGTGTGATGCGGTTTCCGTCCGCCCCGATTGTGTAGAGTACACGGTAGAGCGTATCGCCATCATAGGTTGCCGTCATGAGGACAGTGGTGCCAGGCGACAGACGATAACCCAGAACCGGGTCGGGAATGATCCACTTGTCAGGTACCGCAATCCGCTTCAGCCCTTGTCCCATCGGGGTGGGCAGCAGCCATCCTGCAACCACGGAGATTACGAGAAGACCAGCGGCAATGGAAGCCATCAAGAGGCCCGCCGTTTTCCAGCGCTCCCCCCGAAACAGACCGATCGTGACAATGGCCAGGGCCAGTGCCACGGCACATGTCCATATGGCATTAGATAGGATAAGGGCGGATATCGCCAATACTACCAGGGATCCGAGCGCCAGCCCGATGTTGCGGCGAAGGGAAGGGATCGGCGAAGACCCTTGAACCAATTTGTCGCTAGACTTGGGGGTGTGCCATGGAAACACCGGCTCAGCACCGTCTCGGCACGGCCAGAGGCGTCATTTTCCATGACGTCTGAGCAACCCAGAACAATCCGAATTCTCGCCCCAATCGCATGATCGATGCTACATATGTGTTCGTCATCCAGTTTGCCTTTAAACATGGTCACGTTCAAGTCTCAGGATGGATTCGGCCGGGCCAGGAGGTCAGGCTCTGTGGATGCCCGTAGGAACAGCAGGTGCAGACCATATCCATGAGACAGCGGCGGTCCACGCCACAGCGCCGCCAGAGATCTGAATCGTTACGCCTTTTCGCGACGGAATCGCGGTACTTCGGCGACGCAAAAGGAAGAAGCTGGTGATTTTGGTCAGGTGACGTCCCTCAACAGCAACGGGTGCTGGTTTGGAGTGGGTCCTGTAGTTCGTTGATATTGGTGGGAGCCATGAGGACGCAGTGTATTGTTGCGATCGTCGCCACACTTTTCGCGGCCTCATCTCCTGCCTATGCGCAGGCGGTTGAAGGTGTAGACGGTGACGCTGGCCGGCTTGCCGCCGCCTGGCAGGTTAGCGCAAAGACCTGTCTTGATGCGCAGGTCGCTGCATTGGAGGCAATTGCTGCCTGCGAGCAACGCGACGTCTTTTCGAAACGGTTGATGCAAAGCAATTACTGTGCAGCGCCCGGAGATTCAGGCCGGCCGGTCGTGTGGCATCCCTGCGATCGCGCCGCCGGCTCGGAGGTCAACGACTCGCGCCGACTGATGGACGGTTTGGCCTTTCGGACGATTGTTACCTTTCAGCGGGTAGGCAGTACATCGGTGATTCCAGTGACCCTGAATGGCACCACTCAAGTGTATGCAATGGTCGATTCCGGGGCTACCCATGTGCAGATACCCGAAGAGACTGTCGAGGAGTTGAAGCGCAGCGGCTCTCTTACGGATGCGGATTTTATCGGCCAGCAACGCTATACGCTGGCCGATGGCCGGGGCGTTCAGCAACGAGTCTTTCGCCTCAGGATGCTCCAGACCGGGAGTGGCACTATGGTAAACGTTACTGCGGCCGTTGGAGCGGCGCGAAGCCGTGCGTTGGTGGGCCAGAGCTTCTTGCGGCGCCTTGCATCCTGGAAGGTCGACAACATCGACAACAGGTTGGAATTGAACTTTCCTGGCCCACGGTGATTGAGCTCTTTGAGCCAGAGCCGGTGTCTGAACGTCGCATTCGTCTTAACGTGACGAGCGCCGGCGTCGTATCTTTGGCGTGGCCTTGCCACCTCTTGCCAGTTGCCCCAAAATGCATGTCGTCGACATGCTGCGACATTGCCGTCAAAGGCGTGACTATTGCTGGGTTTGAATTTCTTCCGTGGAGTAGGAATTTGGTTTCGCGACTTTTCGTCTGACCTCACCGATCTGGATGGTGAAGAGCATGTGTCGGTTATCGATGAAGCGCGCGATCCCGGGAGAATGGAATGAACGCTACGGGAGTGCTGTGGGCGCTGGTCATCGGGGTTTTCGTGTTCGTGGCATATCAACTGCTGGCCCCGAGCAGCATCTTCCGGCTGTTTCACAAGATGCAACAGAGCAGACGGCAAGATCTGGAGCGAGTTTTAGCTAAGCAACGGGGCTTGTCATCGCTCACTGCTGCTGAGCGGCGTGTCCTGCGCGAATATGTCCAGGAGAGAAAAACCCACTGCTCGCTCGACACCAGAGACGAAGTCATCAAGGGGCTCTTGGCGAGGGACATTCTGCGGATCGAACCCGGTCTCGAGCCGGCGGGCGGCACAATGCGGATCTTCACGTTGCGCGCTTGGGCGCGAATTCATTTGTCAGTGCATCCTGCACTTCTTCAAGTGGAAGATGTCGCCAAGGAGTGACCTATTGATGATTCTCGGCATGGCGCCGGACCGATCGAAACGTGCGCAGATCTATTCTCATCGCCGCGTTAGTACCCAACTCCCAGAGAGCATTCTTCGGTCGGCCGATGCATTCTCCCAGCTCGGGCTTCCTGTAGTTGAACGGGATCCGATTTCGATTGCTTCGCGCCGGAATCGTCAAAGCTTGAACAAGTGAGCCACGCCCCGTTACCGTGCCTCGAAAAGGATTCGGCGCTATCTCCGGCGGCAGTTCGCCCGATTTGCTCTGTTTGGGGATGCCCTTGTTGGGGGCACAATGCGGGGGAATTGTACGTCAGAAGGTCGGATCGATAGTTTGCACAAACGAGGGCGGGTCGCATGGCACCTGATCAACAGATCGAAGAAGTTGCATCTATGATGTTCGCCGCTGCTCTGGCCTACACCAATACGATTGGAAAGAAGGGGTGGGCCTGGGAAGCTTGCGACGAACGGAGCAAGCAGTACTGGCGTAAGCTCGCGATGCTCGCATGGAGCGTTTTCAATCATCGAGCAAGTGATGATGGCACCACCAAGGTATTGCCGAGGTGAGTGAATAAGCTGCCCTCCGTATTACCGTGGACTCTCCGAATGCGATCCAAGTACGACCTTCCACAGTCCACTATTGGGACAACGCAGGAAAGGATTTCCCTCGCAGTTTGGTATTCGCCGGCGTAACAGCTTTGTTGGGATTGGAAACAACAAATCGGCAGAGTTCGGTAGAAGTACACGATGACTCTGCCCTGGGCTGGCCACGGTCTTTCGCAGGCTGACCTGGGAAATTGGTGCGTCAAGAAAGCCAAAAAGGGTCCAAGGCAATTCCGTTGGCAATTGCCGACCCTACGATAGCCTTGTTCTCGGCGCTTTCCGAAAACGATGCAAGAGCGGCTCCACGCGGAAAGCCCTGCTCGAGTTGATCCTGCCAATATGTCTTGCCATCAGGGTCTGGCGCACGGCCGAGAACGTTGCTGTAGAGTACATCGAGGAAGGCAGTATTGGAGAGCGTCATCGCGTCACCGAAGTGGAAAACGAATTCCTTCGATACGACGAAGGCAGTAGCCGCTGATAAAAGGTCTCCGCCATGATCGAGTGCATTGATCCAATAGGTCAGCCCGGCCGTATCAGGTGCTCGGTTGAAAGCTGCGTCGTACAAGCGATAAATCTGGCCCGCGCTCCCGTCGATATCGTATGCGATCAGCTTGTCGGAAAAGCTGACCCGCTCGACGGTCGCAGAATCAGTGCCATCGCGGCCGGCGATCTGATCGACGATGGAGAGCTGAAGTCCTGTTCGACTCACACTGTACTGACCAAAAGCGCCCGCGTAGATTGCGGTGTCGACACCTTGCCCGCCGTCCACCAAGTCATCGCCGGCGCCACCTTCAAGGCGATCGCTACCAGCACCACCCATGACAATGTCGTTTCCATCGCCGCCTCTGATCGTGTCGGATCCTTTCCCACCATGAACTATGTCATTTCCGGCTAGTGCGTTGATCAGATCTCCGCCATCACTCGAGACGGCATTAGGCGTCAATTTGAACAGACTCCCATTCAGGTCGATGAGATAGAGGTTACCTCTCCCATCTTCGCCAAAGGAGGTGGGAGTGCTGATTGTACCGGCCTCCAACGTGATCTGACTTGTGCGATCGGTGGCGACCCATTCAGTCCCTTGCTGTTTCAAGGTAAAGATCTTGCGGTCAGCGAAGTCTGCAAAAAAATACTCTCCCTGAAGTCCATCACTGTCGCTACCGCGATAAACATAACCTCCAATGACCGTGTGGCCGACATTGTGGCCATATGAGTGAATTGGATAGGTCAACGTACCGGGACCGAGAGCCCCGCCCCGAAACCCCGCCGGGCCCTCGAACACGTTCCAGCCGTAGTTGGCGCCGGGTTGGCCTACATCGATTTCCTCGAAAGCATCTTGACCAACGTCTCCGATGTAGAACACGCCGAGGTCGCGGTCGAAGCTGGCACGAAAGGGATTTCGCAAACCCAGCGCCCAAATTTCCGGGGCGACCCCGGACGCCCCTTTAAAGGGATTGCTGTCGGGTATCGCGTAATTGCGCATGACATCTTCAGGAAAATCGTCGGCACTTACATCGAGCCGGAGGATCTTGCCGAGCAAGCTGCCGCCATTCTGGGCGTTGCCATCGGGGTCACCACTTCCGCCGCCATCACCCAGCGTTGCATAGAGGTATCCGTCGGGTCCGAATCCGAGCCATCCAGCCTTGTGGTTTGTGCGTCCGGTGGGCTGATCGACTTCGACAATTAGTGTGGCAGAGCCGGCATCGGCTCTCAGAGCACTGTCGAGCGACCGCTGATATCGAAGAATTTGAGTGTCATCGCTCGGATTGGTTAGTTCGACGTAGAACCGGCCAGTCTGGCGATAGCTGGGATCAAACGCGAGGCCAAGTAGTCCACCTTCACCAACCGTGGTGATGCGCGAAGATAGGTCGAGGAAATCGCTGATTTGGCCTGTCGCGAGATCAAGGACCTTGATCACGCCCCCACGTTCAAGAATGAACAAGTGATTGTAGTCGCCTGGAGCGGACGTCGCGAAGACAGGTTGGTTCAGCCCAGTGGCGACTTGGCGCACGGAAATTGACGAGACACTTGCGCTCGTCACGTCTGGATCGAAACCGTAAATTAGATCCGCTGATGAACTGCCCTGCAGTACATTGGCCCCATCGTTGCCAAACAGGATATTGGTAGGAGACATCCAAATGTCCGAAGGGTGCTGCGTTACTTGGCGGAGGTTTTGCGAATCGTAGGGAGTGGAATTATACGCAATAGGGGTGAAAAGGCGACAGGTCAGAGTAAAAATGCGCCGGGAACAATCGCTGCTAGTTGTTTCAGCCTGATTGGGCTCATTGCCTCTCGCTTCCATGCTAACGGGCGCGCAATACTGCAAGCGACAATATAGGGGTGGACTTCGAGCGGTGAGCTAGGGGCCCGCGGCGTCTGAAGGTCATTTCATCATCGAGTCGTTACCCGAGGAAGCCCGAGAACGTTGAGTACGGACGCCATCGGGACATCGGGAAGGGTCCAATTGCCGCCTACTCCGCCGCTAAGGGAAACGCGGTGCGCCGCAGATTGGTGCTGTCCGCGGGCGGTCATGTCTACATTTTGCCGATTTCCGCACTCCGCTTAGTGGCAACGGGCAGCAGGAAGTGGCATGCAATGTCTTCAGGCTTCTTCCATTGCCGGCAGCATGTCAGCTTATCGTAACGACCTTCGGCGGGAATCAAATGTCCACGTTTTTTGTAGAGAACCTCAATGACAGTGGCGTCGGATCACTGCGGGCCGCAATCGCGGCGGCTAATGTGGATGCTAGCGGTACACCGACCTTCATTCGGTTCAATGTCTCCGGCTCGATAAACCTGGCGAGCGATCTTCCTTCGGTCACCAATACTGTTCAAATCGACGCGACCACCGCACCCCTTTACGTTTCAGGCGGTCCGCCAGTCGTCGAACTGAACTTCGGTGGGCGAGGCGGGCTGATATTCGCTGCGGGATCGAGTGGATCGTCTTTCCTCGGCCTTGCAGTCGGAAACGCTGGAGGCAACGGCGTGACGATCAACAGCTCGGCCGTCACCTTGAATGGCAACTACATTGGTATCCATGCAGACGGAACGGCATTCGGCAACTTGCTCGACGGCGTCTACATCTCGGCGTCTTCAGTCGGCAATAAGATCGGCATTAATCCTACAGGAGCGTCCGGCGTCGTCTCCAATGTCATTTCGGGAAATGGAGGAAATGGCATCTCCTTTCACGGATCGTCCGGAAACGTCGTCGTGGACAACCGCATCGGCACCAGTGCTGATGGCAATTCGGCGATGGCCAATGGCCGGAACGGTATCCTCATCACCGAGGGTTCGACCAACAACACGATCGGCGGAACCCTTTTTACCGATACCGCTACAGGCCAAACAAATGACCCAACGGGGAACAAAGGGACGATAGCGCCCGTCTTCGTCGTACCGCCTCTTGGCAACCTGATCTCGGCGAACGCTCTCAACGGTGTCCGGATCGACAGCCAATCCACGAACAATGTGCTCAATGGCAACTTCATCGGAACGATTGCCTCGGGCAACGGCAGCCTCGGCAACGGCGCTGACGGCGTGCTTATCCTGAACGCGAACGACAACTCACTGATTGGATGCCAGTTCGTCAACAATCCGTTCGTTTACTACAACGTCGTGAGCGGCAATGGCGGGAACGGCCTGCACATCACGAACTCCGACAACGTGACAGTCCAGGCCAACTTCTTCGGGATCGGTGCCAACAACGCGACCACTGTCGCTAACGCGCGGAACGGCATTCTCGTCGACGGCGATTCGCAGAATACGCAGGTCGGTGGTGTCATCCCCCTCGGGAACGTTTCTGCCGGTAACGGCAGCAACGGCATTTACGTTACTGGCACCGTCAGCGGGTTCACGACTTTCAACACCTTCGGCGGCTTGCTCGCCTTCCAGGGCGCGGCACCGAACGGCAACGACGGTATTTTGATCGATTCCACGGGTGGCAACAATCTTATCCGTACGAATGTTTTTTCGGGTAACCTCAACAACGGCATTGAGATCGCCGGCAACGCGTCTGGCGTCACGGTCGATCCCAACATCGCGGGTCTCGATACCACCGGAGGCAGCAAGACAGTCAACACGGGAATTGGTATCCCGAGCATGGCCAATGGCAATAATGGCCTGCTCATTCGCGACACCGCCCATGACAACGTGATCGGCGGCTATACAATTTCAGTGATTCCCCAGAACACTTTTTCCGGCAATAGCGGATATGGTGTCGCCATTATAGGCGCTGCCTACAACAACCAGATCTTCAACAGTGGAATCGGCACGAACTCCATTTTGACGACCGGCTTGGGTAATGCCGCGGGTGGGGTGTTGCTCGAAAGTACTGGCAGCAACAACCTTATTGGCGGCTTTTCGTTAAATCCCTCGCAACCCCGCGCCAACTTCATTAGTGGCAATCTCGGCAACGGCGTCACCTTGGCATCGGGGGTTGCCGGCGACCAAATCATTGGCAACTCGATCGGGGTCGACCGCTTCGGCTTGGCGGTGCCGAATGTCGGGCAGCCCATCGCAATCAATGGCAGTTACGGAAATTACGTCGTCGGCAATACGCCGATTCCTACCCCGACGGTGATCGGCCTGCCCGAACAGGCCGTCATGGCTCAAATTGAGGCCCTGTGTATCAGCTATTTCGGGCGTGCGGGTGACGCGGCAGGCGTGGACTATTGGATGACGAAAACGCTGGGCCAGATGGCTCAGGGCGTGTCGATGGTTCAGGCTGTCACAAGCGTGTCGGCGAGCTTCGCAGCATCACCTGAGAATGCGCCTTATTCGGCCCTGGCCACAGCTACGCTCAACCCGGCGGATCCGCAGCAGGTTGCCCTGGCGCAGTCATTCATCCAGAAAATCTACCAGAACTCGTTCAATCGGACGGCGGCCGCCGGCGAAGCGGACTATTGGTTGGGCCAACTATTCTCTGGCAAAGCCAACTTCTCCACGTTGGCATACAACATTGAGTACGGTGCCCAGGCAACCGACCAGACTGTCTTAAACTACAAGCTCACGGCCGCAGGGTATTTCACCATCCTGACAGAGGGTTCCACACCCTCCTTGGCGGCAATGACGGGCGCCGTGTCGGGTGTCAGCAACAACACGAGCCTACTTGCGTCGGAGGCGGCAAGTAATCTTTACGCCAATAAATCGGACGAGGCTGTCGAATATGCCACCGCTTTTCAGTCCTACATCATCACCGGTGTGAGAGCCGACTATCATGGAAAGGTTGTTCTGACAGGCGATCAACCACTCGCCGGCGGCGCAACTGTGGCGATGCTCTACAGCGGTCCGCTGCAGGATACGGCTCTTGGGAAGGCCTATGCGCTGACGCCGCAATTCGCGGGTGAAGCTATCACGACGTCGACCTTCTATGGGCCCAATACCTCGATCTTCACGCCTTCAATCGGCGTGGGCAATGTGATTGCCGTGGGCAGCTACCAATATGCGCAAAGCACGGCCCTCAATCACGGTATGATCTATCAGGGGCCCGTCAGCGGCGGCGGCACGTGGACCAGGATCGATGTGCCCTCCAACGCCGTTGGTGGCGCGACTGTGCTCAATACCATTCCCCACAGCACGATGGGCGATCTTGTGGTGGGCGACTACGACCTGCAGGGTGTTCCCGCCTCCGGCAATGGGTTCATCTACAACATGGCCACGAAGACGTGGACGGTCCTCAATGCGCCTTTTGGTGGCACGAACCAGCTCACCACGGCGTACGGCGTCTGGCAGAATGGCATCGGCAGTTCGTCATATACAATCGCCGGTGGTTCGAACAACGGTACGGGCATTAACCAGGGCTATCTCATCAATTACGATTCGGTCACCGGCGCCTTCTCGAATCTCAGGTACTATACGATCAACGATCGTCCGGGCGTTCTGAGCATTTCGATGGCATTACTGCTGTGCCAGGGGGATTCAATCTTGTCGCATTAGGTGCCGAATCCGCCTTTGCCAGCGTTAGGGTCAATGCCGATGGCTCTTTCGGCAATGCCAATTGGACCGACATCCACGTTCCCGGCACTTTGCTAACGACCGTCAATTCGGTCTTCCAGAACATCGCAATGGGAATATACGCGGTCCCCAACAGCGCTGCAGTCGCGACCTATACCGCCGCTGTAGATCAATACACGATTGATCCGACCGGCGGCCTCATCATGCCGGTGGGCGCGGCCAACTTCGAGTATGGGGCAACGGTCGCGACCAGCGTCGGCTCCGTGATCGTGGGCTCTCAAGCGCGTGGCAATGTTTTGGGTGGCTCAATCGGAAATGACGTCTTTGCTGGCACAATGAATCTCAACCAGTCGGATACGATCTATACGGGTGGCGGCCGTGACGAGATTTTCCTCACCGCTGGTGGCGTGTCGCCGACACGGATCGAGATGTATGCCGGCAACAATACGGGCAACCCGGTTGCCGTCACGCCGGGCGCCATAGAACCGGCCGTCGCGGGTTCGATCGTCAACGCCAAAGACATTCCTCAATTGGGGTGGTGGGGGCAGGCAACAGGGCAGATCGGTGGACCTGTTTCGAACACCAGCACCAATCTTGGCTTTGGGACTGGTACCAGCGCCGGCATGAGTATTGTGCACAACTTCGATCCGGCAGTGGGTGGTGGCCCTGGAGATTCGATCGATTTCTCGCTGTCCGCGTTCAGCGGGCTGTTGCGTAGTGCCACATCGGGTACGTCTCCGGCGCTCGGGAACGCCCTCTTCAGCAACAGCCTAGCCCTCGGGGGCGTCGTGACTGTTGCCAATGCGGACGTCTTGCTTTTGAGCAATGCGCAGTCGTTCTCGGGCGCAGCCGATGTCGCTGGCGCGCTGGCAAGAGGCACGACAGGTATCAACTTCGGCACTGCCCAAACCAACGCGATCAACCATTATCTCGTCGCCTATCAGGACACGGTTGGCAATGCCCGCGTCGCAGATCTCGACATTCACAGCAACGTTGCCTTCACGAATACCAGCCAGGCCCAAACGCTGGCGGTCTCGGATATGATCCAGCTGGTGGGCGTGTCTCTCGGATCGCTCACTCAGGCCAATATTCAGTTCGTGATTTAGTTGGTTGTCGTGGGCAGTCCTGAGGTGAGCGGAATTTGCCGGACTGGTGGCCCGGTATAGTGGTCGATCGAGTCTTTAGCCCTAACGAGCTTGATGCCTCTGATCATTAGGAAGGCCATTTCGGGAGCATGTCTCAGTCTTGTTCGGTCGGCGCCTGCGATGCGCCGCCGACCCGGACAACGGGGAGGGCGGCCCCCTCCAT
>Ga0163144_10026123_pt1 | contig 11366 bp, 12 predicted proteins | sample OliLak19BULKMAT1_FD_123175 | JGI IMG/M metagenome (GOLD analysis project Ga0163144, IMG submission 123175) | Freshwater microbial mat bacterial communities from Lake Vanda, McMurdo Dry Valleys, Antarctica - Oligotrophic Lake LV.19.BULKMAT1 | ecosystem: Environmental > Aquatic > Freshwater >... | reverse complement strand
GGTTGGTTCTTCGGAGGTGAACATGATGAGTTCGATGGAGCGGCGGGGGGCCGCGGGGATGAACCCCGCGGCTCGCATGGCTTGCTGGAGGGTGCGGATTGCTTCTAACGCGCCTAAGACGCCGACGGTGCCGTCGTATTTGCCGGAGTAGGGGATCGCGTCGGTGTGGGAGCCGGTGGCGACGGCGGGGAGCGACGGGTCGATTCCCTCCCAGCGGGCGAAGATGTTGCCGATGGGGTCGACGCGAACCTTCAGCCCCGCTTCCTCGAACAGTCCGATCAGGTAACCGCGGGCGGCCAGATCGGTCGGCGTGAAGACGACGCGCTGCACGGCGGGCGCCGGTACGTCGGAGAATTGGGCGAGTCGATCGAGTTCGGCCGAGCAGCGATTGACGTCAACTTTTAGTTCCACGATCGGCTCGCTAGTCGCTAAAATGCCTCGTTTGTCGTGGGCGATTCTACTCGGAGCGGCGGAGAAATGCGATGAGCGTGACGATTCGGGCGGCGGAGGCGGGCGACGTGCCGGCGCTGCTGAGACTGGTGAAGGAACTTGCCGAGTACGAACGGCTGCCTCATTCTGTCGTCGCGACCGAAGCTAGTTTGGCGGCGACTTTGTTCGGCGAACGTCCCGAAGCGGAAGCGTTGATCGCTGAAGGGGAGGAGGGCCCGGTGGGCCTGGCCGTCTTCTTCTCCAATTACTCGACGTTTCTGGGAAGGTCGGGGATCTATCTGGAAGACCTCTACGTCCGTCCCGAGCTGCGCGGCCAGGGGATCGGCAAGCGGCTGCTGGCGGAGGTGGCCAAGCGCGCCGTCGAGCGCGGCTGCCAGCGGCTGGAGTGGGCGGTGCTCGATTGGAACGAGCCGTCGATTCAGTTTTACAAGAGCCTCGGCGCGAAGCCGCTGGATGATTGGACGACGTTTCGGATGACGCCGGAGGCGATCGCGAAGCTGGCAGGGATGTAGGTTAGGCTTTTAGCCTGACAGGCGCCACGTTGCGGGTTCGTAGCTGTTCGGCGGGTTCCGTCAGGCTGAAAGCCTAACCTACGTGCGATAATCAGCATTCAGCCGCACATACTCGGCGGTGAGATCTGAGGTCCAAAAGCGCGCCGAAGCTTCGCCTTCTTCGAACAGCAACACCACGCCCGTGTTGCGATCGGCTTCCATCTCACGCGAGACGGCGTCGCCATCGAACAGCACCGGTTGGCCACGCTCGTAGAGAAGCGAGCCGTTGAGATGGAGACAGACCTTGGAGGCGTCGAACTGGACGCCGGCGTAACCGGCGGCCGAGACGATGCGGCCCCAATTGGGGTCGTTGCCGGCGATGGCGGTTTTCACCAGCGGGCTGTCGGCGACCGTCTTGGCGATTTGAATCGCGTCGTCGCGGGTGCGGCAGCCGTGGACTTCGACGGTGATGAGATGCGAGGCGCCTTCGCCGTCGGCGGGGATCGACTGGGCGAGGTCTTCGCAGACTTCCACCAGCGTCGCTTGGAACTTCGCGAGCGAGTCGCCTGAGAGCAGCGGCCCACCGGCGGCGCCGTTGGCCAGCAGCAGCACGCTGTCGTTGGTGCTGGTGTGGCCTTCGACGCTGATGCAGTTGAACGATTCGTCGGCGGCGTCTTTTAGGCCGTCCTGCGCATCTTTCAGGCTGATCTTGGCGTCGGTCATGATCACCGCGAGCATCGTGGCGAGATTCGGGCCGATCATGGCGGCGCCTTTGGCGACGCCGCAGACCGAGATATTGTAGCCGTCGATGGTGACCGTGCGGCTGGAGATCTTGGGACGCGTGTCGGTGGTCATCATTCCTCGCGCGGCGGCGAGGAGCGAATCTTCGTCGGAGCCGAGGCGCGTGGCGACCTTCTCGATGCCGGGGATGATCTTTTCCATTGGCATCAGTTCGCCGATGACGCCAGTGGAGAGGACCAGCACATCGGTCGGAGTGAGGCCGCAGACTTCAGCAACCTTGGTCGCCATCGCGGCGGCGTCGCGGTCGCCGAGGTCGCCGGTGCAGGCGTTGGCGTTGCCGGAGTTGATGACAACGGCCTGCACCGTTTCGCTCGGCGTCCGCTCGCGGCAGAGTTTTACCGGCGCGGCGAAGACGAGGTTTTGCGTGTAGACCCCCGCGGCGACGCAGGGACGATCGGAAATGAGCAGCGACAGGTCGAGCCGGGACGTATTTTCCTTGACGCCGGAATAGATGCCGGCCGCTCGAAAGCCTTGGGGAAGTTGCTCGGGCATAGGATAGACCTGTGTTGCGTCGGCTCTCGTCAGATCAGCGTCATAGCGCCGTCGTTTCGTCGAAACCGTACATCAAGTTGAAGTTTTGCACCGCTGCCCCGGCGGCGCCCTTAATCAAGTTGTCGATCACGCTGATCGTCACCACCCGGCCGCGGACGACGCGGGCGGTGAGGTCGCAGTAGTTTGTGCCGGTCACGTCCTTGGTCGTCGGCAATCCGTCGACGACGCGGACGAACGGCTCGTTGGCGTAGAACCTTTTTAGCTCGGCGAGGATGGTGGCCGTGTCGACGGTTTTGGTTGGCGTCGAGTACGTCGTCGTCAGGATGCCGCGATCCATCGGGACCAGATGCGGCGTGAAAACGACTTCCGTTGGCGTGCCGCCGAAGTCGCTGAGGATCTGATCGATCTCCGGCGTGTGCCGATGCGAACCGACGCCGTACGCCGAGAAGCTTTCGTTCGCCTCGGGGTAGTGGAGATTCGCCTTCGGCGTGCGGCCGGCGCCGCTGACGCCGCTTTTGCTGTCGACGATGATGCCGTCGGCCGACACGAGGCCCGCCTTCAGCAACGGCGCGAGCGCCAGGATCGCCGACGTCGGATAGCAGCCGGGATTGGCGACCAATTGGGACTTAGGAATCCGTTCGCGGTAGAGTTCCGGCAGGCCGTAGACGGTTTCGGCCATCCGCGCGGCGTCGGGATGGTCGTGGTCGTACCACTTCTTGTAGGTGGCCGCGTCGTTGAGGCGGTAGTCGGCGCTGAAGTCGACGACGCGCGTGCCGAGCGGAAGGAACTCCTGGATCACTTCGGCGCTGGCGGCGTGAGGCAAGCAGCAGAAGACGCAATCGGCCCGCTTGGCGACTTCAGCGGCGGCGAGATTTTCGAGCTTCAGATCGAGCCGTCCGCGTAGGACGGGGTGGACGTCGCCGAGATGGGGCTGATCGTCTTGGCGCGTGGTGAGCGCGGTGATCTTCGCTTCCGGATGGGCGAGCAACAGCCGGATCAGCTCTTTGGCCGAGTAACCGGTAGCTCCGAGGATGGCGACGCGAACCATGGCAGAGACGCAGGCGGTGGGGGGCAACCTGACGATCCCGCGGAGAGTCTGCGCTGCCGGTGGGCGGCCGCTCGCCGTCGGGGATTTACGAATATACTTGCCGGCCGGGCAGGTCGCTACCGGCGGCGTTAGTTAAACGACACGGAGATGGGAGGTTCGGTTCAAGGTGCGTCAACCGCAGCCCCCGACGGGTGGCACGCCCTGAAGGTACTCTTGAAGGGCGTGGCGAATGACAGCGAGGGTTCGCCACGCCCTGCGGAGTACCTTAGGGCGTGCCACCCCAGGCGGCGGGCATCAGCCTCGAAGGACCAGCCGCTCTTGGATGACCGCCAGGATCTCTTGGGCGACCGATTCCTTTGAACCGGCGGCCGAGCGGAGGACGTTTCCCTGCGGATCGAGGACCTCGACCTGGTTATCGAGCGAGTTCATCGCCGCGACGCCGTTGGAAACCATCAAGTCGCACCGTTTGCGTTCCAGCTTGGCGAGGGCGCGCAGGCGGTGGTCGTCGGTCTCCAGGGCGAAGCCGACGACCCAGCGGTTTCCCTTCTCGGCTGCTAGCGTGGCGACAACGTCTTCGGTTTCCAGAAGGCGGAGCAGCAGCGGATCGCCCGTCTTGGCGATTTTGTGATTCTCGACATGTTCGGGCCGGTAGTCGCAGGGGGCGGCGGCGCCAATGAGGCCGTCACAGCGGGCGAATGCCGTGCGGGCGGCGGCGAGCATCTCTTCGGTGGAGACGACCGGAATAACATCCGCGGCGGCGGGGTAGGGGACTTCGACGGGGCCGGAGACGATCGTCACGTCGTGGCCGAGTTCAAGAGCCGCGGCGGCGAGAGCGGCGCCCATGCGGCCGCTGGAGGCGTTCGTGAGATACCGCACGGGATCGAGGTATTGCCGCGTCGGCCCGGAGGTGATGAGGATGCGGGCCATACGGGGCTAAAGATCACTCACGCATTGAAGCCACCGGCTTTGCCGGTGGACGAAGTGGAAGCGACGTTTGCCGGTTATTCGTCCACCGGCGGAGCCGGTGGCTTTTATTGGGGCGCCTTCAATTGTTCGAGCAAGCGGCGAACTTCTGCCGCGATCACCGTCGGTTCGGCCATGCGGCCGACGCCCCGCTCGCGGCAGCTTTGCCAGCCGTCAGCAGGGCCAACGAAATGGTAGCCGTCGTCGCGCAGCTGGGTGACGTTCCGCTGGACGGCCGGCTTGGTCCACATCTCTTTGTTCATCGCCGGAGCGAGGACGACCGGTCCGGTGAACGACAGCAGCAGCGTGCTGAGCAGATCGTCCGCCATGCCGTGGGCGGCTTTGGCGAGGAAGTTAGCCGTCGTCGGGGCGATGCAGAGGAGCTCCGCCTGTCGAGCGAGTTGAATGTGCGGGCCGAGCGGATGTTCATCGCGCGGGAACGAACGCGTGGCGACCTGCCGACCGGTCAGCGCACGGAACGTGGCGGCGCCGACGAACTTCTCCGCGCAGCGGGTCATCACGACAGTAACGCCGACGCCCGATTGGACCAATTCGCTGACGAGTGCCGCCGTCTTGTAGGCGGCGATCCCGCCGGTGACGCCAACTAAGATTTCGCGTGGCGCAGACATAGCAGGCAACTTGTGGGTGCCACTGGCATCCTGCCAGTGCGGAAGTGGGAACTCGCTCGGCACTTCTCACTGGCAGGATGCCAGTGGCACCCGTCCGTGGGACGTTGTCCCAGCCTACAGCGACGACAGATCGAATTCGGGCGGGCCGCCCATGGGGCGGTGATCGGGGGCGACGGCCACCCGATTCGACGCATCGAGGAAAATCTTATCCTGGAGGATTTCCTGGACGACGATCTCCATTTTGTCGTCGCTGCGGAAATTGACCAGCGGACGCGCGCCGGAGTTGATGGCGGCCAGCCGCTTTTGGATCAACGTCGACAGCTTAAACCGGCCGCCGACCTTGTTGACAATCTCTTCTTCCTTCAGTGCGTCAATCATCTTCTTACGCCTCGGGTTCTAGACCCCGACTCCGCAAAATATCGCAAATTTGATCGACCGCCTGGTCGACCGTGTCATTCACTACCTGGTGGGAATACTGGCTCGAGAGCTGCAGCTCATGCCGCGCTACGGCCAGACGACGTTGCACCGCGTCCTCGCTCTCGGTGCCGCGCGAGCGGAGACGGCGCTCCAGTTCTTCGACCGAATCGGGACGAATAAAGATCGTCACTGCCTCGGAAAACTGGCGCAGAACCTCCCCGGCGCCATCCACGTCGATCTCTAAGATTACCCACTTTCCCTGGGAGAGACTAGACCTCACCTCGCTCCAGAGGGTGCCGTACCAGTGGCCGCGGCCGAAAACCTCGATGCATTCGAGGAATTCCCCCTCCTCGCGGCGGCGACGGAACTCGGCGTCGGTGAGGAAGTAGTAATCGACCCCGTCCCGCTCTCCGGGCCGGGGAGGACGGGTGGTGGCCGAGACGCTGAGCCGAATAGTCGGGCCGAGCTGCCGTAGGACTTCCCGCACCACCGTACTCTTGCCAACGCCCGACGGGCCGGAAATGACGACGAGCTTTCCGGGCTTGGCGGCAATCATGGATGCGGGGAAGACTTCAGGCTGCAGGCTATAGGCGGCAGGGAAGACGGGGGGACGGAGCAAAATTGCAGTCTCGTCGTCACTCCACGTTTTGGATCTGCTCTCGAATTCGCTCCAAGGCGGTTTTGATTTCAACGACTTCATGCGAGATCTCGGCGTCGTTCGCTTTGGAGCCAATCGTGTTGGTTTCGCGTCCCATCTCCTGACATATAAACTCTAGCTTGCGACCGGCGCTCTCGGCGGCTTGCAGGGCTTGGGAGAATTGCGCCAGGTGGCTGCGCAACCGGACGATCTCTTCGGAAATGTCGCTGCGGTCGGCAAAAACGCAGATTTCGCGGACGACGTCAATCGGTTCAATCGAGGCGTTGAATTTGGCCAGGACCTCGCCGACCCGGTCTTGGAGCCGTTGGCGGTAGCCTTCGACGACCTGCGGCGAGCGGGCGGCGATCGCGCTGAGGCTCGTCTCGACCGTGTTGCATTGGGCCGTCAGGTCGGCGGCGAGCGCCTCGCCCTCGGCTGTTCGCATGGTGGTCAGGGCTACGAGCGATGCGCGAAGCGTCGGTTCCAGCAGCGGCCAGACTTCTTCGGCTTCGCTCGCTTCGGACGAGAGCTCTTCGATGACGCCGGGAAGATTCGCCATCGACTCCAGACGAATGTCTTCGGAAAGGTTTCGCTTGGCGGCGACCTTCTGGAACTGGTCGAGGTAGTTTTCGAGCACCGCGACGTTGACGCGATAGTCTTCCGCATCGCTCATGTGGCGGATGCGGAGGTTGACGTTCACCGTGCCGCGGCGGACGTATTCGCGGACGACGGCCTCGATTCGCGAGTCAAGCGCGGCGTAGCCGTCGGTGGTGCGCAGGTTGAGCTTGAAGTGACGATTGTTGATCGTACGCACTTCGGCCGTGATGGCGTGGTCGGCCCGCTCGTCGCGAGCGTCGCCAAAACCGGTCATGCTCAACAGCGGCACGGGCTTAGTCCAGGGTGCGAGTGATCGAGGAGTCGCTGGAACTTCCGGCTAGAGGCCGGATGTTCGAGCGGCAATGCGTTACTTGTTGTCGCTTTCAGTCGTCGGAGCTTCGGTGGCCGGAGTGGCGGGCGACTCTGCCGGCGGGGCGCTCGCTGCCGGCGTCTCCGACGAAGCAGCGGGCTCGGCGGGCGTGGTGGCCGCTGCGGGTTCAGCCGCGGGCGTCGTTGCTTCCGACGCCGCAGGGGTTTCTGTCGCAGCAGGGGCTGCGGGCGTTCCGGCGGCCGGGGCAGCAGGCGCCGTGGCGGCTCCAGCAGCCGCTCCACCGGCGGGGCCGCGGACCTTCAGTCGGCTTTCACCGCTCGTGCCAATGCGGGCGGCGACAATACAGAGGATGATCCAAATGGTCGCCGCGACGATGGTGATCCTGGTGAAGACGTCGCCCGCCTTGGCGCCGAAGGCGCTCGATCCGCCCATCCCGCCCAAGGCGCCGGCCAGACCGCCGCCGCGACCTCGCTGGACGAGGATCAACAAGATCATGAACACGGCGACGATGCACAGGAGAAACCCGAGCACGGTCGGCAAAACAGCGGCAACAATGGGAAGGGGCACTTAAGTCGCTCCGTCTGAAATTCTCGATCGAATTAGTATTGGTTGCGGCCGCGGCGTTGAAAATCCAACGCACGACCGCTTGATTCATTCCTGTATAAAAGCCACCGGCTTTGCCGGTGGACGAAGCGCCGGCGGGCTCTGTTCTCACATCGTCCACCGGCGGAGCCGGTGGCTTTGATTTTCGCGTTTAGCTCGCTTGATGCTACTCATTAGCCTGCGGCCGCAATCGCCAAAAAGTCGTCGACCTTCAAGCTGGCTCCGCCGATGAGGGCCCCGTCGACGTTCGGTTGGCCGAGCAATTCAGCCGCATTGTCTGGTTTGACGCTGCCGCCGTAGAGGATCCGCACCTGGTCGGCCGTGGCAGCATTGTAACGCTCCGCAATCAGCTTGCGAAGGTCGGCATGGACCTCTTCGGCTTGCTGCGGGGTGGCGACTTTTCCAGTGCCGATGGCCCAAACGGGCTCGTAGGCGATCACGGTGGCGGCCATTAACTCGGCCGAAACGCCCGCCAGCGAGCCGTCGAACTGGGTTCGAATCACCTCGGCGGTTCTGCCGGCTTCACGCTCTTCGAGCAATTCGCCGACGCAGACGATCGGGACCAAGCCGGCCGCATGGGCGGCCAGGGTCTTCTTGTTCACGTCGGCGTCGGTTTCCTTGTAGATGTGGCGACGCTCGCTGTGGCCGAGGATGACGTGGGTGCAACCGCAGTCTTTGAGCATCGACGCAGAGATCTCGCCGGTGAAGGCGCCGCTCTTCTCGTGGCTCATGTTCTGGGCGCCAAGGAGCACCGTACCGCCGTTAAGGACCGAGCCGACCGTCTTCAGATAGACAAACGGCGGGCAGACGAGCAGATCGACGGCGCCGTAACTCGGCGAGGCGTCGGAAATAGCGCGGGCCAGCGCGGTGGCGCCGGCGCCGTCGAGGTTCATCTTCCAGTTACCGGCGATCAACGGTTTACGCATCTTCTCTTTCCGGGATTGATAGTTTTATGTTTCTCGCAAAGGCGCTAAGCCGCGAAGGGACGCAAAGAATACAAAATGCTGATCAGCTTTCGCCTTCTCTTCTTTTCTTCTTTGCGATTTCCTTTGCGTCTTCGCGGCTTTGCGAGAGATGTATTTTTCTGCTTAGCCCATCTGCTTGCCGACCGCAGCGGCGACTTTGCGGATTTGGTCCATCAGTTCGGCGTACTGCTTGGGGAGCAGTGCTTGCGGGCCGTCGGACATCGCTTCTTCGGGCTTGTCGTGGACTTCGATGTGAACGCCGTCGGCGCCCGCCGCGACGCCGGCGAGGGCGCAGGCAGGGATCAGTTCGGGGCGGCCGGTGGCGTGGCTCGGGTCGACGATGATCGGCAAGTGCGACAGCTTGTGAATCTGCGGCACCAGGGCGACGTCGAACGTGTTCCGCGTCGCCGGGTCGAAGCCCTTCACGCCGCGCTCGCAGAGGACGACGTTCGAATTCCCTTGCGCCATGATGTACTCGGCGCTCATCAGCAAGTCTGCCACCGTCGCGCTCATGCCGCGCTTCATCAATACCGGCTTGTTCGTGCGGCCGACCTCGGTGAGGAGGACGAAGTTCTGCATGTTGCGAGCGCCGAGCTGGATCATGTCGGCGTATTCGCAGACCAGTTCGACGTGGCGGGGATCGACGACTTCGGTCACTACCGGCATGCCATGCTTGGCGCCGACGTCGCGGAGGATCTTCAGGCCATCTTCGCCCAGGCCCTGGAACGAGTAGGGGCTGGTGCGTGGCTTGAAGGCGCCGCCGCGGAAGATGTTCGCGCCGGCCGCGCGGACCGATTTGGCGATCGACTCCATCCGCTCCGGCGACTCGACCGCACAGGGGCCGGCGATCATCGCCATGTATCCGCCGCCGATTTTCACTGGGCCGACCTCGACGATCGTCGGCTTCGGATGAGCCTGCTTGCTCGCCAGCTTGTAGGCAGGCATCACCGGCACCACCTCGGCGACGCCGGGGATGGCGCGAAGCGGAGCCGATTGGAGGATCGTCTCATCGCCGATGACGCCGATGACGGTGCGATACGTGCCGCGGCTGATCGACGTTTGCAGGCCGAGTTGCGCGACCTTGTCGGCGACGTGCTGGATTTGTTCTTCGGTGACGGTTTCGTCGAGAATGATAATCAGGGGACGAGGGGTGATCCGACAGTATGAAATTGCCGCCATACTGGTCACCGGCAAGCCGGAGATAAGCCCTCCAGCGTAACCTCTGGGAGGCGACTTCACTAGCCGTCCCCATGGCCGTAGTGATGCCTATCACTTCGAACGCCGATCTGTCATTCCGAGGTACTCCGAGGAATCTAGCCGGACCCCTCGGAGTACCTCGGGGTGACCGAAGTTGACGGAATCACTTCCCGCACGGGGGTGGCGGGCCTATGAATCGCTGGCCGTGGCTGCGGGTTGCGGATCCTGGGCGGGGCGTGCCCGTCGGCTGGCTTGGAGCTTGGCTTGTTCGTAAATCGCCTGCAGCCGCTTGAATTGCTCGACGTTTCCGCCCCGATCGGGATGGGCCTGTTTGACGAGTTCCCGATAGGCGCGCTCGACTTCATCAAGGGTGGCTGTAGGGGAGAGTCCAAGGGCCGTCAGCGCCGGCGAGGGGCCGACGCCGGTGCGGAGAAAACCGAGCCAGCCGGGGGGGCCGAATTCGCGATAGGCGCGAAGTTCGTCGCGGATGCGGAATCCATGAATCGCCGCCCCGAGAAACGCGGCGAAGACCCCCAGGAGCAGCATCACCTCGACGAACAGGGAGATATGCAGACCGTAAAGTTCAACGCTCGAGGGATCCCGACGGGTGCTGGCGACCAACCAAACCAACATGAGTCCGACGGCGAGCGCCGGCCCGAACATGACGAACAAGAGGGCTGCGATGGGGCCGGAACGACCGCGATTGCGGAAATGGAGGGCGAACAGACCGATCGTCAACAATCCCAACGCCCAGTGGAGGGAAGTGATCCAACTATCGGCGGCGGTAGCGGCAAAGAGGCCCATCGTTGAGATCGATGATAGATATCGGTTTGGGAACTCACAATCGAAGTTCGGACGGGTTGGCAGCTGCCCAAGATCGAATTGCCGCAAGGCGTGCGGCAACATCCGTGAGAACCATCGCAGTCGGTTTCCGCAGCTGCCGGAGTTTGAGGCAGGAAGCGCCTAACGGGGGCTCTTGGCCCGCTTGTAGTCTGTCAGGGTGGCTGGAGGGAACGAGGCGCGGAGGGCGTTGAGAACGGCCACGACGTCGATTAGTTCCTGGAGGAGGGCGCCTGCCACCGGCGGCAGGTAACCGGCCGCGGCGACGAACATCGCCAGCAGGCTGACCGCCATGCCGCCGACGGCGCTTTGCAAGGCGATCGACCGCATCCGAGCGCCAATGTGAAACAGTTCGTCGACCCGTGAAAGCTCGTTGTCCATAATCACGGCGCCGGCGGCCTGGGCGGTGACGTCGCTCGCCTGACCGAAGGCAATGCCGACGGTGGCGGCGGTGAGGGCGGGGGCGTCGTTGATGCCGTCGCCCATGAAGATGGTGTCGGCGCGGGCCGTTTCGTCGCGGACTAGGGCCAGCTTTTGCTCGGGGCTTTGGCTGGCATGGACCTCTCGAATCCCGACTTTGTCAGCCAGGTAGCGCACTTCCTCCTCGCGGTCGCCGGAGACGATCATCACGCGATCGAAAGCATGTTTGGGCTTTAGATGCTGAATGAACGACCGACCTTCGGCGCGAGGCTCGTCGCGAAAGCGCAAGGCGCCAGCGTATTGGGAATCGATCAAGATGACACATTCGAGCCCGCCGGCGGTGGGTGGGATCAACTCGGCGAATGCCGGCATCTGAGCGATTAACTTCTTGCGACTGGTGACCTGCACCGTGCGGCCATCGACGAGACCGCGCAGACCTTCGCCGGGACGCTCGCTGACTTCCGTCGGGTCGGTGAGCTCGACGT
>Ga0163144_10026121_pt1 | contig 11367 bp, 10 predicted proteins | sample OliLak19BULKMAT1_FD_123175 | JGI IMG/M metagenome (GOLD analysis project Ga0163144, IMG submission 123175) | Freshwater microbial mat bacterial communities from Lake Vanda, McMurdo Dry Valleys, Antarctica - Oligotrophic Lake LV.19.BULKMAT1 | ecosystem: Environmental > Aquatic > Freshwater >... | reverse complement strand
TTTGCGGATGAGGTCACAAATCTCGAGGGTGGTGCCTTCGCCCGGCAGCGGGGACTGCATCTTGTTGATCGTCACACCAACCGCCAGGCCGGCATCCGGGTCGGCAAAGCCGATCGACCCGCCAGCGCCGGGATGGCCGAACGCGCTCGTGCGGGTACCCATTGGGCCGTGGATGCCGTTCGCTTCTCCGCCCATGAAGAAGCCGATGCCCTTGGTCATCGCAACACCGAGCACCCTGTCCACGTCCCTCGTCATTACACGTTGCATGTGCGCGCGGCGTCCGGGGGAGACCAGGCGGATGCCATCGACCGAGCCATCGCCGGCCAGAGCCGCATACATGCGAGCGAGTGCGCGTGCGGTGAAATGGCCGTTGCCGGATGGGAGGCAGGCAGTGCGGAAGGGCATGTGGTTGAAGTGCGGCCACATCGCTTTGGGCATCGCCTTGTAGAAGTCCGCGTCATCCGGGATGGGGAGGCCTTCGCCCGCGACCTGGATCTTCAGCGTGGTCAGGCGTTTGTCGAGCCCCGCGGGAATGCCGACGTACATCTCGTCGCCGACCCCAAGTGGGGCGGCGATCTCCTCGGCGATGAAGTCCTTGATATGGCGGCCGGTCACGCCGTGGACGATGCCGCCGGTGATCCAACCGTAGGTGACGGCGTGGTATCCCGTCGCCGTGCCGGGTTCCCACGCGGGCGTGGCCTCTTCCATGCGCTTAATCCCTGCGTCCCAATCGGTGATGTGTTCGACCCGGAAGGGCTCGGGCATGGCATGAAGGCCACCCTGGTGGCTGACGGCCTGGGCGACGGTGATGCGTTCCTTGCCGTTTTGGGCAAAGGCGGGCCAGTATTTCGCGACAGGGGCGTCGTAGTCGAGCAGCCCGCGGTCCGCGAGCATGTGCAGCGCGAGCGCCGCAACGCCTTTCGTCGTGGAGAAGCTGAGGAAGAGCGAGTCTGGTTGCACGGGGCGGGCGTCGTCTGGACCCATCTGCCCGGCGACCGTTTCGACGACCGGTTTGCCGTCCCTATAGGCGGCGACCTGGACGCCGATTTGGCGCCCCTCGGCGACCTGGCGTTGGATGAGGTCGGAGACGGCGGCGTTCACCGCAGTATCGGGCATGGGGTTCTCCTCGGGATGCGATGCGCCATTAGGCCACAAGCGTGGGCCGTTCGTCCAACGACACTCAGAACTCAGAACTTTAGAACTCCCTTATAGTTTGATGGCAGCGAAGAGCACGGCTGATGGCACCCGGCCGATGGTCTCCCCGTCAATCGCGGTGAAACGGTCGAGGGGCGTCTCGAAGCGGTCCGATTCCGGGTATTCATCGAAGCGCACCATCGCGAGGCCCGCGGCGCCGAGGGCGTTGATCAGGTCGCCGATCGTCCAACTGAAATCCGACCTTTCGTCGCCTTCGAGGGCGAGCGGCGTATCCGGCTCGCCGTCGTCGTCTTCGTCGATTATCTCGCCGAAATAGGAATGCGCGACGAACAGGCGACCGGCATCTTCTTCCACGGTGTAGGCCATGGGATGCTCGTCGTACCCAACGAGGCGGCCGCCCGTGCGGAGCATGTCGGCGATCCCCATCGCCCAGTCGGCGAGGTTACTCACCCAATCGACGGCGCCCCAGGGGCTGTAGACGATATCGAATGCGCCGTTGCGGTTGACCATGTCGATCGAATTCGGGCTGTCGTCGATCAGGGTGAGGGCAAAGCCGCCCTCGTCCATGAGCGTCCGCACCGCCTCAAGGTCCTCGCCCGAATCGAGCACCGTGACCGTAGCGCCCATGTTCAGAAGCGAAAGCGCTTCTTCGCCCATGGCCGCGGGCATGACGAGCACGGAAAGCCCGTTCACGTCTCCCAGGAGTCCGATCTCGGTCTCGGAGAACGTGTTGCCGCCTTCCTTGAAGAAGGCAACGTCAACGGCCGGGGCTTCGAATTCAAATTCGTCTTCAGACATGTGTTGTTCCCCAGCCGTCAGGCGTTCATGTCCCCACGCGCATGTTGGAAGCTCATGACGTGGGAGTAGTCGTTGATTGTGAGCACGGCGCGGCGCGTGTCCGCCCCGCGGATAACGGTAATCGAGGTGTGGTGGACGGAGACGAGGTGGTCGAAAACGGAGCCGAGCAGGTGGGAGAGGTAGGCATTGATGACGCCACCGTGACAGGCGACGGCCACGCGATGACCGTCGTTCTCCGCAATGATCGCGTCCACGGCCCCAATGACGCGCGCCTTGAAGGCATCAACGTCTTCGCAATACGGATACGACGAGTGCTTCCGCGTTCGTGTCACATCGCGGTAGACGGCTGCGAGCTCTTCGCGGCTGTAGATCTCAAGCAGGCCTTTGTCCTGGGGTGCGCGTTGCCAGAGGTCGACCTCTTTCAGGTCTTCGACGATGTTCACGGGCAGGTCGTGGTGCAGCGCAATCTGCTTGCCCGTGTCGTGGGCCCGCTTCATGGTGCTGGCGTAGACGGCGCCCATGCGCGCACTCGCCAGGCGCTCGCCGACGGCCTTCGCCTGGCGTTCGCCCAGTTCCGAAAGGGGCGCATCGAGCGCCTGGCCGAGCGGGATGTTTTCGAAGAACTTCTGCTCCCCATGGCGGATGAGCAGGACTTCGCACATGCCTTCGAAGGATTCGGCGAAGGGATTCTCAAGGTCGATCGTACGGACGCGGCGAATTTGCTCTGTCATTCGGAAGGCACTCCCGGCATGGCAACGGTGGCGAGGTTTGGTTCCACCGCCGCCACATAGCGGCTGGCCTCGATGAACGCTTTCAAACCCACGAGGAGCGACTCCAGGGCGGAGTGGTCCATTTCGATGAGGATTCGGCGCGTAAAGAGCTGGGCGCCCTGTTCGAGACGACCGCAGGCATCCTCGCCCTTGAGGGAGAGGTAATTGCGCACCAGGCGGCGATCGGATTGGTCGTCTTCGCGGTGGACGAGTTCGAGCCGGACGAGGCGGTCGACTATGCCGGAGATGGTTGGCGGCGTAACCGCTAGGCGATGGGCGAGTTCGCCCGCCGTGACTCCGGGCTGCTCGCGCATCATGAAGAGGACGCGCAGCTGCCCCGTCGTCAGGCCGAGTTCCGCCCACACTCGGAATCGCAGCGGGTCAAAGGTGGCAATCGCGGCGCCGAGATAGTGAATCGCGGAATCGACGGCTTCGTCGGAACGCGAAGGGCTGTTTATGGCCATTCCTTCGCCAACCTCGTTCTTGATGGGGCCAAGGGTAGCAGACTCCCGCGAATGCCGTTGCAGTGCCACGCCGACCCAACTGGTCGTTGCGTCCGTACCGCCGTAGGCTTTGGCGTGTGCAGGACCAATCGCTCATTACTGATGCCGTGCGAGCGCTCGTCGGACGTCGCGCCGTCCTGGAGCCGCAGACAGTGACACGTCGCGCGGTGCAAAAAGCGATGGACCTCTACCTGGGCCATCAGCGTGGGGCGCCGGAAGTGGGCGAACCGGCGCCCGGATTCGTACTCGCTGCCCTCGAACTGGGGAACGACGTCGAAGAGTTCCCGCAGCTACTGCCTAACTCCATGCTTATCAGCAACGAATGGCAGTGGGAGCGGCGCCTGATAGTGGGCGAGACGCTTCGCTCGGAGTCCATCGTGGCGGATATCAGTGAACGTTTCGGCGGGCGTTTCGGCTACAACATCACGGTGAGGCGGGAGATCGTGCTGACGGGCGCGGATGGAGCGGTGGCGGCGCGAAGCGTCAACACCCTGATGTACTACGACCCGAAGAACGCGCGAGGGGGCGAAGAGGAATGAGTGCGAGGTTCTCCGACCTGCGCGAGGGAGACGAGCTGCCGCCCTTCGAATGCGCGCCGGGCCTCGGGCAGGTCATTCGCTTCTGTGCGATCAATTGGACGTTCCCACCGTTCTTCTACGACCCCGCGGCGGCAGCGGCGGCGGGATTCCCGGGGACTATCGTTCCAGGCCCGTTGAAGCTCGGTCTCATCTTTCGCGCCGTGGACGAATGGTTGGGCGACGCCGGGTTCGTCCGGCACGTTCGTGCCGCACACCGCCGCCCGGACCTCACCGGCCGACCACTCGTAGTGACAGGCCGCGTGGCGCGGGTCTACGAGGAGGCGGGCGCCGGGCGCGCTGACATCGAAGTCGTCATCCTCAACGAACAGGGCGAACCATCCGTGCGCGGGTTCGCTTCCGTCGAATTCGATCACTGACCGCATGGGGCGGACCCCAGGCCGTTATCCGCGGCGGTGAATCGTCACGCCTTCCTTGATCGTCTCGACCACGGGAATGTGATGAATCTCGGCGGGCGAGACCCGCGTGGGATCGGCGCCGAGGATGACGAGGTCGGCGAGCTTTCCCGGCGCGATCGATCCCTTGCGGTCCTCTTCGAAGTGGGCGAATGCGGCGTCGATCGTGATTGCGCGAAGGGCGTCGATGACGCCGATCGCCTGGTCTCCGCCGAGGACGGCGTCCGATCGTGTGCGCCGCTCCACCGCGCACCAAACGAGGCGAAGCATATCCGGCGGCACAACGGGCGAATCGTTGTGAAGGTTGAACCGCAGGCCGCGGGCGAATGCGGAGCGCAAAGGACTGATGCGGCTCGCCCGTTCCGGCCCCAGCACCGAATCGCGGTGGTAGTCGCCCCAGTAGTAGATGTGGGACGCGAAGAACGATGGCAGCATGCCAAGCTCGACCATTCGGTCGAGTTGGTCTTCGCGGACGGTCTGGGCGTGGATCATGACCGGGCGAGGGTCCCTCCCGGGGTGGGCCGCATGGGCGCGGTCGATGGCCGCGAGGAACTGATCGGCTGCGGCGTCGCCGTTGCAATGAGCGATGACTTGCCAGCCGTTCGTGTAGGCCATCTCGGCGAGTCCGAAGGCTTGCTCATCCGGCATGGCCGGGTATCCATGGTAGTCCGCGTCGTGGCCGTCCGGAGCGATGTGGTAGGGCTGCGTCAGCCAGGCGGTTTTGCCCTGCGGGGACCCATCGAGCATGAGCTTCATGCCGCCCAGCTTGAAACGGCCTGAGTACTGGCCCGTCGGGCGGTCAGAGAGCATCGCTCGGGCCTGGGCCCAGAACGCATAGCCAACCACGTCGATGAAGAGGCGGCCATCCGCAGCGGCTGATTCCAGGTTTGTGAGCTCGCCGGGGGACATCGCTCCCTCCTGGGCGGTCGTGAGGCCAGCCGCGGCGTAGATGCGTTGCGCTTCGGCCAGCTGAGCGTGAGCCGACTCCATGGTCGGCGGCGGGATCAACCCGGAGTTGAAGAAGCCCATCGCGGACTCTTCCAGCGCTCCGTCTGGCTCGCTCGTTCCTGCCATTCGACGAATGACCCCGCCCGACGGATCCGCGGTCTCCGCGCTGATCCCTGCCATTTCTAGCGCGAGGCTGTTGGCGGCGGAGAGATGGCCGGAGACGTGGGTGATGTAGACGGGATGCTCCCGCGAGACGCGATCAAGGTCGCCGCGCGTGGGGTGCCTTCCTTCGACGAGAAACGCCGGATCGTATCCGCGGCCAAGCAACCAGCCGCCGGGCGGCAACGCGCGTGCCTTGAGCGAGCGGCGAAGCTCGGCCACCAGCCCTTCGATGTCCGTGACGGCGCCAACGGGCGGGCCGCTCAGGTTCACGGAACCGAGTCCGGCAGCTACGTGGGAGAGGTGACCGTGGCCATCCACGAAGCCGGGGAGGAGGGTGTGGTCCCCGAGGCCCGTGACGATCGTCGTCGGGCGGCGGTGCTGCAGGACGTCCGCTTCCGACCCAGTCGCGAGTATCAGCCCGTCGCGGATTGCAACGGCTTCGACGGTCGGGCGGTGCGCGTCCATCGTCAGGATCGGGCCGCCGAGGAAGATGCGGTCAGCGAGTTGAGGTTGTGTCACGGTCCATCCCCCTTTTCGAGCGATTCTAACGCCGCCCGGATCTCGTCGCGCACGAACTCGTCGTCGTCGCGGATCATCAACAAGATCCGCCGGGCGGCCTCGTCTCCCGTCCGCCGCCCGATCTCGCCGAGCGCCCAGGCGGCATGTTCGCGGACGAGAGGCGAACCGTCCTCAAGGGCGGCGGTGAGCGCCGGAATATCCGCTTCGCTACCGACATTCCCAAGCGCGACGCAGACGTTGCGGACGAAACCGTCCCGTTTCGCGCGGAGGATGGGTCTGCCTTTGAAGCGTTCGCGGAACGCAGCCTCGTCGAGGCTCAACAGCGGCGCGAGTTCGGGGCGAGCGGATTCTACATTTGCGGGCACGAAATCCGGATAGGGGTCGTAGTTCTTCGCGCCGACCGGGCACGAATCCAGGCAATCGTCGCAACCAAAGATCCAGTCGCCGAACTTCGAGCGGAGTTCGCGCGGGATCGGTCCACGGTTCTCGATCGTGTGGTAGCTGATGCAGAGTCGGGCATCGAGGACGCCGCCGTCCGTGCCGAGCGCGCCCGTGGGGCAGGCAACGACACAGCGGTTGCAGGCGCCACAGCTCTTGGCAATCGGGGCGTCCGGTGGGAGTTCGAGGTCGGTGGCGATGGCGCCAAGAAGCACCCATGGGCCGACGCCAGGGACGAGCAGCATCGTCGACTTCCCGAGCCAGCCCATACCGGAAAGGGCGGCCAGGGGGCGTTCGAGGAGCGGGCCGTAATCGACGGTGGCGCGGGCGGACGCGGCGAACTCGGAGCGGATGGAGGCGGCAACACGCCGCAGCTTCTTTTCGAAGACGCGGTGGTAGTCGCGGCCGCGTGCGTAGCGGGCGATGCGGCCGCGGGCAACCCGGCCATCGTCCGCTACAGGTTCTTCGGAGTGATAGGGCAGGGCACAGAGGATCACGCTGCGCGCCCCGTCGAGAAAACGTCCCGGATCCGTCGCGCGGGTCAGCCACTCCTCCGTCATCCAGGCCATGTCGGCGAGCATTCCCTCGCGATTGCGTGCGAGGGCGGCGGTGCGTGCCTCGTGGAGGACATCGGCCCTGGCGATGCGCACGGGGGCGAAGCCTTCGGCGGAGGCGAATGCCAGCACCTGTTTTCGGACAGCTCGCTCGGAAAGTCCCTTGGGCGCCATGGCGACAGTGTACGCGTATTGACCCTTCGACAAGTTGCTCTTCAACAACGTTTCGTCATTTTCACGCCTGGCGAAGGTGGACGCGTGCCCAGTCGCCCGTTCGTGCTGAGTCGTGAGCTTGTCGAACGGTCGAAGCATGGACGGACAGCGCGAAGAGCGTGCTCACCCTTCGACAAGCTCAGGGCGAGCGGTTCCGAGACCAAGGCTGACTCATGCCTTCAGAGCAGGCTTGTATACTCCCCCCAAGACACCGGCGCCCGGAGCCGGGCTATCTAAGTCCCAAGGCCTTCGTCCCAAGTCCTTCCCGGAGAAACCGATGATCCCGCCGCTCAGCCGCGAATTTCCGCCCGTGTTCGACGGGCACGAAGACTTCATCACGCAGGTGCGGCAGCGTCCGAACGTCCCCGGCCTGGCGCCCTTCAAGCCGCGCGACCTGCTGGAGGACTCGGACGACGGACACGTCGATATGCCCCGTGCGATGCGGGGCGGGCTTGGCGGCTGCTTCACGTCCATCTATCTCAGCGACGAGCGCGCGGAGATGAACGCCCTGGCCTACGCGATGCATGAGATGAACGACGTCTTCCAGGTGGCCGACCGTTCGGAAGGGCGCTTTCGCGTGTGCCGGACAGTGCCCGAGGTGCGGGAGGCCTGGGCGAACGAGTCTTTCGCCTCGGTCTTCATGTTCGAAGGCGCCGACCCAATCTCTTGGAGCCTGAAGGAGCTGCGCGTGTTCTACGAGGCGGGGCTTCGCTGTCTCGCGCCGACGTGGAGCCGGTCCACAATCTTCGCGCATGGCGTCTCGTTCAGCGGGACACTCCCCGCGACGGGGCTGACAGAGAAGGGGCGTGAACTGGTGCGGGAGTGCAACAGGCTCGGCATCATCCTCGACGTCTCGCACATCAACCCGGCGGGCTTCTGGGACATGCTCGAAGAATCCAAGCAGCCCGTGATCGCGACGCACTCGAGCGTGAAGGCAATCTCCCCACACGTTCGTAACCTGGACGATGAGCAGATCCGCGCGCTGGCGAAGCAGGACGGCACGATCGGGATCAACTTCGCGAACATCTTCCTCCGCCCAGACATGAAGGGCGACCCCGATGTGCCAATGGACCTGCTCCTCCGCCACTTCGAGCACATCGTGAACCTTGTCGGGGACGAGCACGTCTCGTTTGGCACGGATTTCGACGGCACGCGTGTGCCTGATTGCGTGAAGGACGCGGCGGGGCTTGTGAATGTGTTGCGCGCGATGAAGGCGAGGGGCTGGAGCGATGAGCGGATGGAGCGCATTTGCAACGGCAACTTCTTGCGAGTCGCCGAAGCTGTCTGGCGATAAGGCCCTCACCCCCGGCCCCCTGGTCTGAAAACTCCGCACTGGGCTCGGAAGGAACCGTTCGTGCTGAGCTTGTCGAAGCATGAACACGCGCTCGATCATCGCCCAGACCAGCCATCGACCATCCGACTACTCCCAGACGCCATCATCGTTGCCTGGCCCGCCCGCTTGCTCACGCGCGCGGCTCGGGATTTCAGGTTGTTCGATGTTGGGCGCCGGTCGAACAGCGTGCTCACCCTTCGACAGGCTCAGGGCGAGCGGTTGTCCTTATGATTCGACCCGCAGTTTGACCTCGGTCATCAGCAGTTCCATCGAGGCGAGAAGCTGGGCGAGGCTGTGGCAGCCGTTGAAGTTGATTTGAAACGAGTCGACGCCTACATCATCGCGGAGCTGACGCAGATCGGCGGCGACCTGTTCGGGGGTGCCCTGGCCAACGGGGCGGGTTTCCGGGATGGGGTCGCCGGTGATCGCCGGGAAGAGAACACGGAAGCTCATGCGCGTTTCCGGTGGCACTGTTCGCGCGATGCGCGCGCAGGCAGCTTCGAGATTCGCTTTGCCCGTTTTCAGGTCCGCGAGGGGCATCGGCGTGGGTTGCCAGACCTGGGCGAAACGCGCAGCTCGCCGAAGTGCCGCGGGACTCGCACCGCCAACCCAAATGGGAGGACCTCCGGGCTGGAGCGGCTTTGGCTTCACGTGCATGTCGGCGAACGCGTTGAATTTGCCTTCGAACGTGACCGGGTCGGCGCCCCAACACGCCTGGAAGATGCGCAGGGCCTCATTCGTCCGTGCCCCGCGCTCGTGAAAGGGGACACCCAGTGCCGCGAACTCCGCTTCATTCCAGCCCGTGCCGACGCCGCCAATCGCCCTCCCGCCCGACATCCGATCGAGGGTGGCGTAAGCCTTTGCCGTGGCGATGGGGTTGCGATATGGGACGATGAGGACGGACGTGCCGAGGCGAATCCGCGAAGTCCGCGCGGCCACGAACGAGAGCGTGACGAAGGGGTCGAACGTATTACCCCACGGTCCAAGGTTTCGCGGCGAGCCATCGACGATGATGTGGTCGTTGACCATCACGGCATCGAAGCCGAGAGCCTCGGCGGCGATCGCCGTTTCGACGATGCCGTCAGGCGTCGCTTCGAAGCCGAGATAGTCCGTGTTGGGAAGCCGCGTCGAAAACTGGACCATGGTTCGCTCCCCTGTTCAGGCCAGTTCGTTCTTGAAGGCCTTGCCGTCTTTCATGATCAGCTTGAAGGCGTCCTTGTTCTCCAGGAGTGAGACGCCCGCGAGCGGGTCGCCATTCACAGCAATGATGTCTGCGCGCTTGCCCACCTCGATCGTGCCGACGAGGTGGCCGAGGCAGGCGCATTCGGCGGCGGTCTTGGTGACGGCCACGAGGACGGCCATCGGCCTCATGCCGCCGTTCACCATCAGCTGGAGTTCGCCCGCGTTCGTGCCGTGGACGCCGACACCGGTATCCGTGCCCATCGCAATCTTCACGCCCCGTTCGACGGCGTATTTGAAGCTCGCCTGGTGGTCCACGATCACTTCCTTCGACTTTCGCACGCCATAGGAGGGCATCGAGCCGGGGTTGGACTCGGCGAGTTTGAGGACGGAGACGGGTGCGATCAAGGTCGCCACGAGGTAAGTCCCGCGCTTCAGCATCTCGTCGATGATCTCATCGTTCAGGTAGATGCCGTGTTCGATGGATTCCACACCAGCGAGAACAGCGTTGAGAATGCCCTGCGCCGCCTGGGCGTGGGACATGACGGTCCTGTGCGCTGCGTGCGCTTCATAAACAACGGCGGCGATCTCGTCCGGGGTCATACCCGTGGCGCCCGGTTCGTCGTTCGGTGAGAGCACGCCGCCGCTGGTCATAATCTTGATCTGGTCGGCGCCGGCGCGGAGAATCTCGCGCGTTGTCTTGCGCGCGCTCTCGGGCCCATCGACGAGGTTCCAGGGTGTCTCCGCATTGGCGACGCGCATGTTCACACCGTTGGGCATGGTGGAATCGCCGTGTCCCCCGGTCTGGGAGATGGCGCTGACGGCGATACGCAAGCGAGGACCAGGGAAGATGCCCTGATCGATCGCCATCTTCACGCCGCGTGGCGTGCCGCCGGCGTCACGCACCGTGGTGAAGCCGTGTTCGAGGGTCGTCCTCGCGTTGGTGAGGGCCTCCGCGACGGCGAGGCTGAAGGGCGTGCTCAGGCGCTGTTCCATCGTCTTCGGCGGGCGGTTCATGAGGTGGACGTGGCAATCGATCATGCCGGGCATCACCGTCATACCGGAGGCATCGATCACGTTCGCGCCCGTGGGTATAGCGCCGCCCGCGTTGACCGCCGTGATCGCGCCATCCTCGATGACGATCGTGGCGTTGCGAACCGGGTCCGCGCCCGTCCCATCGATGAGCGTCCCGCACTGGATGACCGTTACCATGCCGCACCTCCGTGGCTCGGGCGGAAGTGTGTCACACGCGGGGGCGAAAGGGAACGGGATGCCGGCCTTCTCTGGTGGGACGCCAGGGCTCCACAATGAAGGGGAATGTCGTTATCAGAAGAGTCGGCGTCTGAGGTGGCAGGCGCCATCACCGGCCATGGACGTGGGTTTGAGAAGTTCGCCTTTGCCGCGATCGTCGGGTTGGCGCTCGTTTTCGTAATTCTCAACCGCGGTCAATTGCCCGAGGCCTGGCGGGCCGCCCGCAGCGCGCATCCCGAGTACATCGTGTTGGCGGCGGGGTTGAGCGTCCTGTATCTGTTGAACCACGGCGCGATCTACCGCGCGGCGTACGGCGCTCTGGGCCTCCGCATCAGCTACCGCGAGATGTTGGTGATGGCGACGGCCGGGCACTTCCTCAACATGGTGGTTGTGAATTCCGGCGGGATGGGCGGGCTCCCGCTGTTCCTGCGGGAAGCAACGCGGCGGGAGCATCCGCCAGCACTGGTCACTGCCGCTTACCTCCTGGTCATGCAGCTCGGGCACCTGCTCTTTGCCGTGCTGCTGGTCTTCGCCCTCGCGCTGGCCTGGGCCG
>Ga0163144_10026120_pt1 | contig 11367 bp, 5 predicted proteins | sample OliLak19BULKMAT1_FD_123175 | JGI IMG/M metagenome (GOLD analysis project Ga0163144, IMG submission 123175) | Freshwater microbial mat bacterial communities from Lake Vanda, McMurdo Dry Valleys, Antarctica - Oligotrophic Lake LV.19.BULKMAT1 | ecosystem: Environmental > Aquatic > Freshwater > Lake... | reverse complement strand
CCGATGCTGGCCTGCCACCACTGCAGGGTTATGGTTTGACCGAAGCGTCGCCGGTGGTGTGTTCGAATCGTGCAGGCAAACAACGACCCGGAACGATCGGGCCTGCGATCAAGGGTGTCGAATTGCAAGTTGATTCGGAGCGGCAGTTGTGGGTCCGCGGCCCGAATGTGATGCGTGGTTATTTTGGTGACTCGCAAGCGACACAGGGCCGCATACGTGAAGGCTGGTTGGCGACCGGTGATTTGGTTGAGCAGGCTGCGGATGGGCATTATCGAGTGATCGGCAGAGTCTCGGAGGTGATTGTTTTGAGCAACGGATTCAAGGTTTCACCGGAGCTGATTGAAACTCGCTTGTCGGCGGTGCCGTGGATCGAACGCGTAATGATCGTTGGGCAAAATCGACCTTATATCGCGGCGGTGCTCTGGCCTGCTTGGGACTCGCTGCCACAAGAATTTTTTACCGACAGTTCGAAGCGTCCGAGTTCGCTTGATCCGACTGCGTTGATTGCTGCGGTAAGGAAGCGGTTCGAAGCGATGTTGAGCGATCTTCCAAAGTTCATGCATCCGCGACGCTTCATCGTCCGGTTTGATGCGATCGTCGCGCTCGACGCGGATTCTGAGTTGGTGAATGCCAAGGGCGTTTTGCGGCGGCGTTCCGTTACTGAAAAACTGGAGCCTCAGATCTCTGAACTGTATCTCGCTGACGAAGATCAATATTCTTGAATGGCTAACGAATACCTGTCGAACGACCGGGTGAGCTGTGTTAGGCTTTCCAAGCCAGCGAGTCAGTGTTGAGTGAGAATCGTATTGGGAATGAGTTTCAGATGAGTGATCCAGTCTATGCAGCTCCCGTAACGGTGTCGGCCAGGCGCGCGGTCAAGTCGATTTTCGAAGGACCCAATTGGCCGTCGAATCTTTTGTGGTTGACGATCGCAGTTTTGTTGCAGTCGTTCGTTGTCGGCCAAGTGTTCTTATTTGGTTACGGTGCTGCTCTGCTGCAGCATCGTGCAGGCGTTCCCGGTCGCACGAGCCCCGATATCGATTCAAATCGCTTGGGAGATTACTTCATGCAAGGCCTGTGGCCGTTCCTTGTGTATCTGGTCGCTTCGCTGCTGGTGACACTGATCGTCATCGTACCTGCCGCCGTGGTAGTCGTATTGCTGCTGTTGCTTGGGTCGCAGTTCGATGGAGTGAACGCAGTTCTACTGGTTCTTGGTTCGTCGCCGATATTTATCCTGTTAGCCATCCCGTTGGTCGTTTTGCTTGGTCCGATTTCGATTCGTGCGATGATCTGTCAAGACTTTATGCAATCGTTCGATTTCAATTGGTGTAAGAGCTTTATCAAACTTACGTTTTGGGAGATGGTAATTTCGACAGCGATTTTGCTTGCGATTGGATTAGTGATTTACCTCGTCGGCGCTGCGTTGTTTTGCGTTGGTGCTCTGCCAGCGATGGGGATCATCAGCGGCGCAGCGATGCATTTGCTGGCTCAGTGGTACGAACTATTTCTTAGCCGTGGGGGCGAAGAGGTGCAGCCGCCTATTAGCCCAGTTGCTGTGTGAATTCCTCGTGTTCGGTGGTCTGCATGCCTTAAAGATTAAAAACTGGCGGTTACAATAGCGGCATCGCCCTTCTCCCCAACTTCGAGGATTTAAGAATGAACAGCGCCGTTGAGTCTGTCAGCAAGCACAGACTTAACTCCAAGCCGACGTTGTGGTTTGATCTCCTATTTGGCTTGCTGCCGTTGTTGATGGTTGCGCCGCAACTTGCAATCGAGTTCCAGTTGCTTTGGTCAAGCAGTAGCACACGCTACTTCGTAATTCCAATTCTGATTGTTTTCGGCTTCGTTGCCTGGCACTGGCGAAGTCAGCGAGCGGACACACTAGCGAGGATTAGCAACGCGCGTCTGCTGTTTGTTGCGGCGGTTTTACTATTCGGACTGGCGGTGTGGCGTTTTTCCCCCTGGCTCACTCACGTGAGCTACGTGCTTCTCTTTGCGGGTTGGGGGCTCGAGCGATTTGGTGCTGTCGCGTGACCACGTGTCCTTGGATGGGCGATTTTGTTGGCTACTTCCGTTCGATTGCCGGGTGGGTGAAACGTCGAACTGCAAGGTTGGCTTGTGAGACAGAGTGCGGCCACATTAGGTAATGTTCTCGATGGGCTCGGCATTCCTTTCTTGATTCAAGCGGACACGATTAGCATGCGGAACTTGGAGTTTTCAATGACCGAGTGCTGCGATGGGGTCTTTAGTCTGCATGCCTTGGCCAGTTTAGTTGTGTTGATGTTGCTCCTCAGCCATCGAAGTCTACTGGTCGCTGTAATCGCGGTTCTATCAGTTCCGTTTTGGGCAATCATTCAGAACGTTTTGCTGTTCCTGTCCATTGTTTTATTGCAACACTACAGTGGTCGCGATGCGTCGCTGGGAGTTGACCACTGGTTGATTCAATTAGCAGCTTTTTTGACGGTCGCGGTGAGCTGCTGGATCAGCATTTGGTTTGTTTCAAGACTGTTACAACCGGTGCCCGCAGCGGACAGCCAATTTGAGCCAGAGTTTCTGATGTTGAACTGGCTGCTGTGTTGGCCTCAACCAGATCCGTTTGCGCATGAAATTCCGTCTCAGGCGAGAGACCTACCTTCGCAACCGGGGGAGAAACGCAAGCAGTTGCTCTGTCGCGTGTTTCTACAGGTCTCCTGGGGTGCCTCCGTTGCTATGGTTGCGTTAGGAGTTTTTTCGACGACGCGATGGTCTTACGGTCAGGCAGCGATCGCCGCTCTGCCTGTCCTCAACGAAGCGGACATGGGGGAGTACGAATGGAAGGATACATTTCCGCCAACCTTTGATCGATGGCGGCAGATGGTGACTTCCTACGGCGCCAAGACAGAAGATGGCATCAAGCGAATGGTCATCGATTGGCAATTTGATTGGCTGGGGCAGATCATACAATTGCAAGTCACGTTTCCGTACAATCAACGACCACGATTCGCTGACCGATATAAATCGAAAGGCTGGGAGGTGCTCAGGGAAGAACTGCGGCGGTATGTCCCCAAGCAATCCACTCCTGCAAGCGGTCCCACTGAATCGACATCAGCATCAGCATCGACACCGCCCCAGGAGCTGCCACAGACCTGGACTGAGCTGAGCGTATCCAATGAGCTTGGTGGCCGGGCGACCGCGCTTGTCGCTTATCACCGTATCGACGGCCAAGCCGAAACGAGTGACTCGGATCTGCCTCGGTCGCTTGAGTATCAAGTCGTTTTGTTTTGCGAATCGGGGCAAGACTTAACTCAGCAGCAGCTCGCAGAATTGAATCGTGGCTTTCAGCTTGCGAACGAACGATTGCAGCGGCTTGTTGAACCACAGTTGCGTGAGCTGCTGGGAGGCAAGCCATGATTCAAGAAAAGGGACGCGAGGTAGCAGTCCATGAATCGCATCTGCTCGACATGTTTTCCAATCCCTTTCGTACCGCGCAAGGCTTTATCGAATACTGTCTCGCTTGGTTATTCACACGTCCGTGGCGCACGGTGATCGGGTTTCTTCCGGTGTTGCTGCTTTTGTCTGCCCTGGGTGGGTTGGCGATTTATGGCTGGTCGATTGATGATCGGAAGCTGGTGAGTCGTTATGCACAGTGGAGTGATGCTGAACTAAATTCGGCGACTTCGCCAGCCAACGCTGAAGCACCTAAGACACCAGAAGCGGCGGCGCTGATGAAGGTTGAATCGGTATCACCGTTCGCGGAGTTACTCCTGCGACGCATCCTGCAACTGGAGAAATCCGATTCGCGTTCGCGTTATCTGGTCGCTTTGCAAATCGGCAATCGTGGTCGGCGCGGACAAGCTCGACAAATCATGCGGCAGCTAGCACCAGGCGAAAGCAACGGCTTTGCTCCTGCGCATGCTTGGTTGGCTATCGACCGCCTTCTGCAAGGTCCGATTGCGGATGCGGCATCGCGAGCAGCTCTGATGCACGACTTGGAATTGGCTGCTACTTGGTCGGGAACAGGCGCGCAGTTGCGAGTGCTTTTGGCAGAACTGCTGGAGAAAGAAGGCAGAGTGGGCGAGGCAATCAAGGCGTTGCAATCAGCGGCGGAAGTTGACTCATCCTCTTGGATTCCGTTGGTTGCAGTTTCCCTTCGCAACGGACGCAAGCAACCGGCCCAAGAGGCTTCGGCCAAAGCCAAGTCGATCTTCACGGAGAGAATCAATCAGCACAAAGCGAGCGCCTCGGACTACATCAACTTAGCGCGATTGTGGATTCTTGAGTCGCAGCACGATGAAGCGATCAAGCAGGTGGGACTCGGTTTGAGGCAGTTTCCCGATGATCGTAGTTTGCGGTTAGTGTTGTCCGAGTGTTATCGAGTTAAGTTCTTGTCGACCTATCGTGAAACGCCCACTGGCATCGAATTCAATCTCGCTTTGCTTGACGAAGCACTGAAGGCTGATCCAACGAATCCTGCGGTTAGCGAAGAAGTTGCCAAGTTGCTTGCTCGCGGCGGTAACGCTTCGCAAACGTTGATCAAAGCCCTGGAGGAGCAGCTTGCGGAAGGGAAAGCGACGACGATGACGCATCTGATGCTGGCCACTCGTTCATTGAAAGAAGAGGATTTCCAGGCCGCTGTTCCGCATCTCGAAGTGGCTCTACGAAACGCTCCCAACGCACCGATTGTGCTTAACAACCTCGCATTGGCCTTGGTTCGAGTTTCCACCGCCAATGCACCGCGGTCGCGTGAGTTAATCGATCGTGCACTTCGGATTAGCGGACCAAACGCTGAAGTGCTTGACTCGCAAGGAGAAATTCGAATGATCGCTAAGGATTACGTGGGAGCGGTGGAGAGTTTCGAGTCTGCGATTGGGCTTGACGGCAACCGAATCAGTTCCCGAAAGCGACTTATCGAAGCCTACGACGGGGCGGGACTGAAGGACATGATACCTGTGCAGGCGGCCAAGGTTCGAGAATTAGAAAAGTCGCTTAAGCCCTAACGTGTCTTAGTCCCGCACCGTGGGATTCGTCACGCGTTGCGAAATCATGCAAACATAATTGATTAGACGAGATGAATCGGCTGTGTTCCCTGGAATTCAACGATTTCACTTACCGGTGAAATCGACGCGGGCTGTGACTCGGAATTTGGTTTCTGTCCAATTGTAAGTAGATTTCCAACGCTCGGCCATTCAACGTCAACTCGAGTTAACAGTCGTTCTGCAAGTTGGAATGTCTTGTTGCTTGGTCGCCAAAGCGTTCCAACCAGTCGCGAAAAGTTCAAGTTGGTTGCATCGGTAAGGACGAAGGCCTGACGAGCCATGGATGAAGGGATGAAGGTGGTGGTTTCTGTCAGTCCACACTTGCGGACTGCGCTGGATACCAATTGCAACTGATCTTGTGGAACGAGGACTAAGCGATGGACGTCACCGCCGCAATGTGTCAAGGATGGAAGAAACTCTTCGAGCTGTTTGAAACAGATTCCATCCGTACATTGGGAATCACCGCCAGTGGTAGACGTGTCGAGCGAGATTCTGAAATCGCGTGCAAAGCGATCGCATAGGTCACGCGCTAGCGTCAGCAAATTCTGTAGGTTGATCAACTCGGCTTCTGCAGCAGGCGCCGGAGCTGGGTTGATGGCACTTTCAAAGATCTGAATCGTCATACTTTGGAATGTCGACTCGAGGACAGCTACAACGCGAGCTGCCACTTGAGCCCACTCGCCACCGAGCGAATCAAAGCTTCGTAGGTCTTGCCCGGTTGCTAGAGAGACCTCAGCCATCATCGAATCGTTCCAGCTACGCAAGCGTTGCCCTGTTTCACGACCTCGCTTTTGAAGTTGCTGAACCAAGTTCATGCAAGCCATCGCATAGCGTCGCAGGTAGTCACCTACTCGCGTTGCAACTTCGCTTGTGGTGCCAGGGAAATCAAACTGAGCCAAGTAGCCTACGAGACCGCCTTCTTGGACGTTCGCTAGATCCATAAGTCGTTCAATTAAAACCAACTGCAACTTTTCGAGTTGCTTCCAATTAAGAATGCGGGCTTGGATAAGATTCCCTAACCAGGCGTGCAGGGCAGTTAAGTCATCGAGAAACTGCAATTCTACCTGTTGCGGCACTTCGCTCAATCGCTGTACCCAAGTGCCCAGCAGTCCTTCTTCGGTTAGGGTATCGTCGAATTGACATTTCAACTGGACGAGAATGCGTCCGATGATATCGTCAGTCGCGTTGGAGGTTAAGGGCATTTCGCCGCTGCATGTTGCGGAGCAACGATCGGTGGTTGTTGGATCCGATCCAACTGGGAATGCGTGAGGTCCGAGGATGTAGGTTATCGCCTTGCGAATCGACTCGGCACAGCACAATCGCGATAAACTGGCTGCGTTAATTGGAGTCGCAGTCTTCAATCCAGTTGTTTGTAGGGTTCGAAGCCAATTGAGTTTTGATTCGCCACTGGCGATCCGCGCCGCGCCGAGGGCACTGCCGGCCATGGTTTGGCTATCTAGCCACAACGCCTCGGCCAAAGAACGTTCCACAGCGACTTCCTCGGTGCAGCTTCCGTAAAGGCCGCCGTCGAAGAGATTGACCCAATCGAAAGGACGTTGCGGATTGTCGATCGAACTGTTATTTGCGTAGTGTAGCGGTGGGATCATCGATTCCCCATCCATGCAGTGCGCGAGCTCAGAGCAGCACGCTACCGCAGCGGCGGATGCCATTTCGGATTGATTGGCGGATAAAGTTGTGGCGACAGTTAGGTTGCCACTTAGCCGATAGTTGTGCCAGTTCAGTTGACGGAAAATATCTCGCACCAAGTAACCGATCTCGGTGAAAATAGCTCCGCCAGTGCCACCATGCGAGGAGCTGATCACGTAGATTCGCAGCGGTTCGGTAGAGCGGAAATGATCATTGTTAAAGTTTTTGATCAATTCCGAAAGCTTTGTATGGAGCGTCCGCGATAGCTGCTCGTAGTGATCGAGATAAGCAAGCATGCCGAGTGGCCGCACGCCTTCAGTCTTCAGCGATCTTGGTATGTTGTAGAGCCACCGACGCGAAATGGCGCGAAACAACTGCGGATGAGCGGCACGATATTCTTGCGGACGAAATAGCTGAATTTGCGCTGCCGTACCTGGCGGCAATCGCTTGTTTTCATCGGTCGAATCGCTGATCGCGTCGAGCGATTCGGAGTCGGTATCGATCGCCAGCCATTCATGTTCACTGACGGGTCGAGTCGCGTCTGGGTCCGCTTTCATCGTTTCAAACAAGTTCATTAGCGCTTTGCAGCCCAAGCCACCGATGCCAATGAACATGCAGGGCGACGGAACCCAACTATGCAGTGCTCCTTCAATATCCAGCGACGGAAGGACTCTTTGCCGACCTCCGACCGAAGTGGAGGTCGCTGTCGTTGGCCGTGCGATGGCCGTTTGAACGTCTTCGTGTTGGGAGTCGCTCGCCGTGGGCAGTATAGTGGAGACTGCACGAATACGAGCAAGTTGGTCAACTAATTGTCGGCAACTGGAAAAACGATCGAGTGGGTTTTTCGCCAACGCACGCGCGATAATTTGACGGTCCGCTGGCGGAAGCGACTCGAGATTCGGCGCTTGATTCAGGTGCTGACGCGCGAGTTCAGCGGTCGTGCGACCGGTGAACGGCATCTGCCCTGTTAGCAATTCTTGATAAACGATCGCCAGCGAGTACTGATCGCTGCGGCGGTCGGGTCGACCATCAAAGATCTCCGGTGCAGCATAGGTCGGAGTTAATCCGCCGACCAGCGATTGATTCTGTTCATGCAGATCTTTGACAAGCCCGAAGTCAGCGACTTTAATGCGGTCAGCGACGATGAGCAGATTACCGGGCTTTACGTCCAGGTGCTGCAGTTCATGTTTTTGCGATAGAAAGTCGAGCGCGTCGGCGGCATCGCGCAGCAAATCAATCAGCAGGTCGCGCGGAATACCGGGTAAGCCCTTGGTGCGATACTGTTGAAATCGTTCCACGAGACTGCATTCCGCGAGCTCGGTAACAATGACGATTTGCTGATTGACGACTTCGATCCGTTCGAGCGATAGCAGGAATGGATGGTGCACCTGGCGAATGCGTTGCAAACTGCGAAGTTCACTGCTGGCGCGTTCTTGATCGACAGTCCCATAGACGAGCTTGATCGCTTTCTGAAGACCGCCCGGCGCATCCGCTAACCAGACTTCGCCGAAGCCACCAGCACCCAACCGTCGGCGCAGGGTGTAACCTGGGATCGGTTCAAGTCCTGCCGAAATGGGACCATTGAGTTGCGTCATATGCTTGGGGCCGTAGGAATACGTGTCATGTCAGGCTTAAGTCGATTTCCGCGTGAGCTGCCTAAACAGGAACCACCACTAGTTGCTGAGTTACGTTGAGCATGCTTTCTGAGTGATGCGAGACCGGCAAAGATACCTCAGTGGCCAAAGTTGGCACTTGCTCGTTGCTTGACTTAACGGTTGCAGGTGCTGTAGGAACTGATGAGTTTTGCGCGAGCGCTTCAACGCAGCCAAAGTAATTGCGGCACGCATGCAGCAAGTAATCAAAACGCAAATCCAGTGGCTCGGCCCGGTACGCACAGTAGGCTCGCACTTGTGACAGCAGATCGCGAGGGTAGCAGCGACGCAGTGGGCGTTTGATCGTGTGTTGGAGATGGTCAACTAACTGCTTGGCCACTTCTGGTCGCCAAGGAAAACCGAGTGAGTCGCAACTGCGGCGGAACAATTCGATGAACTCCGGCGCGCTCGGGTCGCAGATTTCGATCTTGAACGGAACGCGGCGTAGGAACGCTTCGTCAACCAATTCGCTGGGTTGCAAGTTCGTCGAGAACAGAATAATCTGCTCAAACGGAACAGAGACCTTTTTACCAGTAGGCAACGTCAAATAGTCTTGGCGACTTTCGAGCGGAACGATCCAGCGGTTCAGCAAATCAGCGGGTGAGACGCGTTGACGACCGAAGTCATCAATGAGCAGACTGCCACAGTTGCTCTTCATTTGAATCGGCGCTTCGCAAGTGTTGCTCCGCGGGTCATGACGAATCTCAAGGTTATCGAGAGTCAATTCACCACCTACCACCACGGTCGGACGCTGCACGCGAATCCAACGCTTGTCATGATCCTGCAAGTTCGTTGGCATCGTACCGCGTTCCATGGACTCATCAGCCACATGGAAGGCTGGGTCATACAGTTTGATAATGACTCCGTCGTCTATAATCGCATGCGGAATCCAAATGCTTTCACCACGAAGTTTTGTAAGGCACTTGGCGAGCGTTGTCTTGCCATTCCCTGAAGGGCCGTACAAGAAGATACCGCCGTTGCTGTTGATGGCTGGTCCGAGGAAGTCCAACCATTGACGTTCGAAAGTGATCGTTGAAAGTGCTTGCAAGAGTTGGTCGCGGCCGATCGGCGCGAACTGATTCGCTTGAGCTTCTACTGACAACAAGTATTCGGACAGTGGCACAGGGGCTGGTCCGAGGTAGCTGCAATTGCGTTGCGACGCGACGGCTCGCTTTTGACCATTCTCGGTAAGGCTATAGTAAAAATCGTTCAGCGGCGCCGAACGCGCGTGAGCGATGAATTGCTTGGTACGCAGACCAGCTAGTTGAAGATCGATGATTCCGAAGGGCAATCCGATCCGTTCCGCAATCTTCCGACCGCTGAGCGTACCGACACTGAGCAGTATCTGGCAGATCAACGTTTCAACGAACGTCTCGCCGATGCCGGCATCCTCCAACGACGTTGGTTCTGATGGCCAAAAACAATCGTCATGCATAACTGATGGAAGCGCCCGCCCAACTCCTAGGGCATTCGTATCCTTGTTCGTTGCAACTGAAAGTCGTTCGGACATGTTCGGGTCTGCGTGTTGGGCGTGTTGGGCTGGAGACTAGGGCTGCTGGCGAGCATTTCTGCTTGTCTAAATTTTTGCAGCCTGAAAACTTTCCAAGAAAACGTAGGACATAGAATGGAATCCGCCGTCAAGTTGCACCGCCTAGGTAACTTATTCCCTCCGCCTAGCCTCGCAAAAAAGTGATCGTGACGGTTGTAGCGAGATTGCAGCAAGGTTCTGCTGTAGTACCTGCGCATGGTGGTTTCTTTTCGATGTTACTGCGGCATCACCTTGCGCTACTCGCTACTCTGGCACTTCCTGAGCTCGCGATTTCGTGAGGTTACTATTTAGACGCAATGTTTTTGCAAAAGATGTACTTTTGGCGCGCACGAGCCTTGATTGCAATCTAAGTTTTTGAGCGTTTTCCTATTGCCCATTCGCACCGGCGAAAGTTGTTTGTCCATGTCCATTAGTAACCAACCAGCCATGGAACACCCGGTTTCAGTACAAGTTGATGGCGTTCGAAGATCTGTTTCTGCGTCGGAAACTGTTGAGTCGGTGTGGATGTTGCTGCGCAGTGCCACAGAGTCGACTGATGAACAATCGATTACTGTTGAGTCGACCCCTTTCAGCATTGGTCGTCGACCCGGTACATCGTTGCAGCTAAATCATCGCACCGTCTCGGGTCACCATGCAGATCTCGATCTCGATAAAGGTCAACTCTGGGTGGTGGATCGGCAAAGCACCAACGGCACCTATGTCAACGGTCGCCGCATCAGCGAACCAACTCCGTTGCGTGAAGAAGATCTGCTGCAGTTTGCAGACGTTGCATTTCGTATCAAACGCAGTGGACACGTTGCAAGTTGTCACACGGTACAAGAAGATGTCTGCGATCAAGCTTTGGCTCTCGTTCAGTTCGATCGGCTGATGGAGAACCGCTTGGTGACGCCATTCTTTCAACCGATCATTGATTTGACCAACGGTCGTTATATCGGATACGAAGTTCTCGCGCGCAGCCGCCTGTTCGGGCTCGAATCCTGTGCAGCGATGTTTAACGCGGCAGCAAGATTGAACATGGAAGTCGAACTTAGCCGTATGCTCCGCTGGGAAGGTGTCCGCGAAGGTTTGCAATTGCCGCAAGGTTCCGTGCTATTCGTCAACACGCATCCGCTCGAGATTCGTCGCGAAGGTCTGGTCGATTCGATGGCCAGCGCGCGACAACTGAGCCAAGAAGTTCCGATCATTCTTGAAATTCATGAAGCTGCTGTGACCGACCCGAGCGAAATGCGTGAGTTGCGGGCTCAGTTGCGTGAGTTGAACATTGGTGTCGCGTATGACGATTTCGGTTCGGGCCAAACTCGGCTAAGCGAACTCGTTGAGGCTCCACCGGATTTCTTAAAGTTCGATATCTCGTTGATTCGCGATATCGATAAGGCGACTCCCGAACGTCAGCGTATGTTGGCGTCGCTGGTTAGCCTTGTGAAAGACCTGGGCATTCGACCTCTCGCAGAAGGTGTTGAAACACCTGGCGAGGCAGACGCTTGCCGATCAATGGGATTTACAT
>Ga0163144_10026119_pt1 | contig 11367 bp, 8 predicted proteins | sample OliLak19BULKMAT1_FD_123175 | JGI IMG/M metagenome (GOLD analysis project Ga0163144, IMG submission 123175) | Freshwater microbial mat bacterial communities from Lake Vanda, McMurdo Dry Valleys, Antarctica - Oligotrophic Lake LV.19.BULKMAT1 | ecosystem: Environmental > Aquatic > Freshwater > Lake... | reverse complement strand
GGCCTCGCCTCTGGCCTCGCCTCTGGCCTCGCCTCTGGCCTCGCCTCTGGCCTCGCCTCTGGCCTCGCCTCTGGCCTCGCCTCTGGCCTCGGCTCTGGCCTTGGCGATCGCGCTTTTCCTCGCAACCGACACGCACGCGGTGCAGCAGCGGGAAGGCGACGAGATCCGGACGGGCGAGCTCGCTCCCCATGCGGCGATGACCGGCTTGGGGCAGACGCGCGTGCTGCCCTACCCGATGGAGTTCGTGTGGCCCACGGCGGTCCGCGTGCTGCGGGTGGACCGCGGCTACACGATCGTCGATCGCGATCCCGAGGCGGGGTTTGTCCTCTTCGATTTCCCCCTCTCTCAAAACGGCGGTCCCGAGGATCGGATCGGCCGCGGCAGCGTCGAGATCTTCGCGACCAAGGACGCCAGCGGCCGCCCTTCGGCGAGCGTGCAGATCACCACCGATGGCGGGCCCGTACATCTGCCGCACGCGTTGCTCGACGCGCTCGCCGAGAAGCTGCGGCGCGAGCGTGGGCAGCCAGCGGCGCCGCCGCGCGCCGAGCCGCCCGACGACAAACCCAAGGGCAAGCCGAAGCCGAAGCCCACGCCGACCCCGGAGCCGGATCTGCGGCCCGAGGACTTCCCGATCCTCGAGTAGCGCCATGCGCGTCTACGATCTGCGCAGCGACACCGTCACCAAGCCGACCGCCGCCATGCGCGAGGCGATGCTCGCGGCGCAGACAGATGACGACGCCTACGGCGACGATCCGCGCGTCGGTGCGCTCGAGGAGCGCGTCGCTGCGCTGCTCGGCAAGCCCGCCGCGCTGTGGCTACCGACGGGCACGCTCTCGAATCAGCTCGCCGTCGCCGTGCACTGCCCACGCGCGACGGCGCTCGCGTGCGTCCCGGGTGCACACGTTCGGATCCACGAGGACGCATCGGCGGCGGCAATGTCAGGGGTCCAGATCATGCCGATCGGTGGCCGCCTCGGCTTCGACCTCGCCGCGCTCGACGAGTTGCTCGACGAAGAGGCATGTGGCTGGCCACCGGTGTCGCTCGTGTGGCTCGAGAACACGCTCGGCGAGGCCGGCGGCGCGATCTGGCCGCTCTCGGACTCCCGCATCCCCGGCGTCGACGCGCTCGAGATCGTCGCGCAGCGTGCTCGAGCGCGCGGCAAGTCGCTGCACCTCGATGGCGCGCGGCTATGGAACGCCCATGTCGCGACGGGCACACCGATGGCGAGCTACGGCGCGGTCGCGGACACCGTCGGCGTCGCGCTGAGCAAGGGTCTCGGCGTGCCCGGCGGCTCGGTGCTATGCGGACCCGTCGCGATCATCGAGCGCGCGCGACGGCTCAAGCACGCGTTCGGAGGTGCGATGCGGCAGGCCCCTGCCCTGCTCGCTGCTGCAGCCGATCACGCGCTCGATCACCACATCGCTCGACTCGCCGACGATCACCGCCACGCGCGCGAGCTTGCGGCTGCGATCAGTCACCTCCCACACTGGGAGGTCGCGACGCCGCAGACGAACCTCGTCATCGCCCGCGTGCGTGAACCGCTGCGTCGCGCGGAATCTCTGTGCGCCGTGCTGCGCGACGCGGGGATCCGTTGCTATCCCAACATCGCTCGCGAGGTTCGCTTCGCGTTGCACCTCGGCATCGCCGACGCCGACATCGCACCGATCGCCGAAACGATTCGAAGCGCGCTGGGCGATGACCCAACGCGCTTCGAGTGAGCGACAGCAGCCGAAGCTGCGCCCGGCTACATCTTGACCGGATAGACGGCGCCGAGGCTCGCCTTGCGGAATTTCTTGAAGGTCGCCTTCTTGAGCGCCGCTGCGACGCAGTTGCCGAGCGGTGTGCCCGCGTGCGGTGCTTCGGCCGAGGCGGACGTCACCAGACCCGTCGCACCCGCGATCGAGAGCTTCACCTTCACGCTCTCGCCCGGCTGTGCGCCGTGCTTGCCGCCGCACGCCTTTGCGGAGTCCTTCACAGGACCGACGCCTGCCTTGATGTCCGTGGTGCCGAGCGTCTCGGGCAGGCTCGGATCGGTCGGTGCCGGGGTCGGCTTGCTGCCCGACGGCTTGCTCGAGCCGCCACCCTTACACTTGGCCAGCTTCGGATCGAGGATGCAGTCGACGTCGAGGTTGTCGCTGGAGGGCGTCGGCTTCGCGGGCGCCGGCTTCGCGGGCGTACTGGTCGGGCTACCGCTCGGCTTGCTCGGCGAGCCGCTCGGCTTGCCGCTCGGCTTGCCGCTCGGCTTGCTGCTCGGCTTGGTCGGGTCGGCCTTCTCGCCGCCGCCTTCTGCCGCCGCTTCGCCGCCCTCCGCGGCCGCGTCGCCCGCTTCGTCCTTGCCGCCCTCGTCCTTGCCGCCCTCGTCCTTGCCGCCCTCGTCCTTGCCGCCCTCGTCCTTGCCGCCCTCGTCCTTCGCTGCCTTCGCGGCGTCGCTGTCCTTCTCTTTGTTGTCCTTGTCCTTCTCTTTGTCCTTGTCCTTGTCGTCCTCGTCCTTCGCGGTCGGGGCGTCGGCCGCGTTGCCGCGCTCGACGACGAGCGTGTCCTGCGGCTTGAGCATGATGTACGCACCGAGCCCGCCCATGCCGATGACCAGGAGAGCGATGATGATGTAAAGTGGAGCGTTCGATCGCTGCGGCTGCGCAGCGGCACCGACCATCATCGGCATCGCTTGATCGACCGCGTGTGCCTGGGGCACGAGTGGTGCCGATGCGAGACCACCGAGGCTCGCGCCACCGAAGCTCGGCAGCGACGCGTCTTCCGGCTTCGGTGCGGACATGACCGGCGACGGACCGGCGTCGGACCCGACCATCGCCCCGAGCGCGCGGATGTCGATCAGACCCGAGCCTTCGGACGAAGGCGCCTGCGTCGCGAGGCCCCTCGGACCAGATCGCTGCTGCTGCGCCGTGCGGTTGTTGGCTGCACCGGCGCCGCCGCCCGTCGCGAGCGACTGCAGGCTGTCGAGCGAGAAGAGCACCGAGTTCTCGTTGCGCTGCCCCGTGAGTCGCGTGACGCGGGGCGAGCTCGACTCGGCGACCGCAGCCGATCCGCCCGATGACGCGGCGCGCGCGACCGGGGCCGCAGCGACGCTCGCCGCACGTGCGGCCGGAGCCGACGCAGCCGCGTACTCGTCCTGGTTGGCGCTCGTGAACGGATCCTCCGCCGACGCTCCAGCCGCGATCAAGTCGGCAAACGTGTCGACGTCGCCGAGCGGCAGCCAGTCCTCGAAGCCCTCCTGCCAGATCGCGGTATCCCGATCGACCTCACCCGAGGCGAAGCGCTGGCGCACTTCGTCCTCCGCCATCGGACCGATGGTCTCGCCGTTGATCGCGAGGTGCCATCCCACCGACGCCGGGGCCTCGGCTTCCGCCGCGAGCCCTCCACCACCGGCCGCCTTGTCGCGGACGATGATCACGTTGCTGCACTTCTTGCAGCGGATCTTGAAGGTCTTGCCGCGAACCTTCTCGTCGGCAATCGAGTACTTCGCTGCACACTTGTCGCATTCGATCTTCATGCGCTGACTTCCTGAGCCCGCACGAGCAGGCAAGAACGCGATGCGCACGTGCGAATCGCGGGAGTTCGGAGCCGGCCGCAGTATAGATGAGCGGACGCCGGCGATACAACTGCAGAGGCAACGCGAAGAAGGACGTGGGGTTGGCCGTCTGGACCCGCAACTGGACCCATGGGGCCTGGGAATGGCGGCTGGGCATACTTCCGGGGGTGCCACGGCGAGGTGTCCCGCGAGTTCCCGGATTTCGCGCGCAGGGCGGTGCCGTACGCCTTTGCGCGTCGACGCGGGGATGCAGCGGGCGGCTCACCGGGATTCGAACGGGCGCTGCACGAAGATGGTCTGTGATCGCTCGGCACCGAGCGACACCAACGCGATCGGCACGCCGACCGCTTCGGTGACGACGTCGAGGTAAGCGCGCGCGACCGGGGGCAGCGCCTCGTACGATCTCGCGCTCGCGAGATCCGACGCGAGGCGCGGATCGTCCCAGCCGTCCATCTTGCGGAGCACTGGGCGCGCGAGCGCAAGACCGTCGCGACCGGGATCGATGCCGTCTTCGTAGGCGAGACAGATCTCGGCGTGGCCGAGCTGCGCGAGCACGTCGAGCTTGGTGATGCAAAGGCCGGTCATGCCCGACAGTCGCGCGGCGTAGCGCAGCGCGACGAGATCGAGCCAGCCGCAATCGCGCGGACGACCGGTCGTCGCTCCGTACTCGCCACCGGTGTCGCGCAATCGATCGGCGAGCGGGCCCTCGAGTCGCGACGGAAACGGACCCGCACCGACGCGCGTCGCGTAGGCCTTGCTGATCCCCCACACCGCATCGATTGCGGTCGGGCCGACGCCGAGCCCGGTGCACACGCCACCGGCCGTCGTGTTCGACGACGTGACGTACGGATACGTGCCGTGATCCACGTCGAGCAACGCACCTTGAGCGCCCTCGAACAGCACGCGGCGGCCGGCGACGATCGCCGCGTGGCACACCGCGCTCGCGTCGCAGATGGTCGGCTCGAGAAAACGCGCCCAACCCTCGGCGGCCTTCATGAGCGCGTCGACGTCGATCGCGTTGCCGCAGCCGAGTCGCTCGAGCTCCGGTGCGAGCGCGTCGCGGTTCTGCTCGAGCCGCGCGCGCAACGTCGCGCGGTCGTAGAGGTCGCGCACCTGGATGCCGCGACGCGCCGCCTTTGCCTCGTATGCCGGACCGATGCCGCGACGCGTCGTGCCGATCGCACGCGGACCGCGGGCGGCGAGGTCCTCGCGCGCGCCGTCGAGGTCGCGATGGAAGCCGAAGATCACATGGGCATGCAGTGACACGCGCAGCTCGTCCTGCGCGAGCAGACCGAAGCCACGCAGCATCGCGACCTCGTCCGCGAGCACGTCGGGATCGATGACCATGCCGGCCCCGAGCACGCACTCGGTGCCCGGATAGAGGCATCCCGACGGGACCAGGTGCGTCACGATCTTGCGCCCGTCGACGACGAGCGTGTGCCCCGCGTTGTTGCCTCCGCCGAACCGCGCGACGACGTCTGCCTGCGCAGCGACGGCGTCGACGACCTTGCCCTTGCCTTCGTCGCCCCACTGGGCGCCGATCACCACTAGCGTGCTCATGATTCCTCGCTGTGTGACTCGCTGATGTGCCACCGTGTGCCGTCGTAGGCGTGAACGCGCGTCTCGATCGCCGATGCGTTGCGGCGAACCCAGCTCATCCGCGTGGCACAGGCCTCGGCCGCGCGCGACTCCGCTGTAGGCTGGTCGGCGGCGCGCTGGATCCACGCGCGCTCGCCCTGCTCGCGGGCACGCCTCGCGAGGCTCGCCGCGTGCTTGCGGACGGCCGCGTCCGCGCCGGGCTCCACCGCGATCACGTGGGCGCGATCGGTGCCCGAGGCTTCGACCGATGCACCGAGCGCTTGATCGAGCGCATCGAGGTCGATCGCGAAGCCGGTCGCCGGCGCGGGCGCGCCGTAGCGGCCGAGCATCGCGTCATAGCGACCGCCGCGGACGATCGGCCGCGCGACGCCGGGCGCCCACACCCGGATCCGCACGCCGCTATAGTAGTCGAAGCCGCGGGTCTCGCCGAGGTCGACGGTCAGCCGCGCCGCGAGGTCGTCACCCTCGGACGCGACGGCATCGAGCACGCGTTCGAGTGCATCGACGATGGCGGCGGGCAACAGCGTGCCGAGCTCTCGCTTCGCGACCGCAACGACGTGCGGCGGCCCGAGTCGATCGCATAGCGACGCGATCGCCGATGCGCGTGACGACGCGACCCCGGCGCGGGCGAGCGCGTCCTCGACACCGCCACGATCCTTGCGCGCGAAGCGACCGAGGACGTCGGTGCGTGCGGCCGCCGAAAGCCCTGCACCGTCGATCACTCCGCTGGCGAGCTGCGCGTGCGCGACGTCGATGGCGAACGTCGTGAGGCCGACGCGTCGCAGCGCCGCATCGCAGAGCGCGACGAGCTCGGCGTCGGCCCACGCGTCTGCATCGCCGAGCAGCTCGACACCGACTTGGTGCTGCTCGGCCGGCTCGCCCTGCACTGCCGGCTGGCGCACGACGTCGGCCGCGTAGCAGTAGCGGTAGACGACGCCGGCCGCGAGCTCGTCGCCGAATCGGTCGGCGACCAGTCTCGCGATCTGCGGGGTGACGTCGGCCCGCAGCGCGACGAGCGTGCCGGTGCCGGCTTCGATGAAGCGCACGCACTGGGCACGATCGGCCTCGGACAGCCCCCGCGCGATCACGTCGTAGGGCTCGACGAGCGGCGTCTGCACGCGGCCGTAGCCCCACGACTCGAACTCTTCGAGCAGCGAACGCACGAGTCGTTCGCGCCGCCGCGATGCCGGCGGCATCGACTCGCGACCGCCCGCGGCCGCGCCGAGCCCGACGAGCACGCGCTCAGCCACGCTCCCCCACGGCCTCGACATCGTGGAACACCAGGCCATTGGGGATCTTCGGATGGAAGAACGTGCTCTTTTGCGGCATCACCTGCCCGCTATCGCACACCGCACGAACGTCGGCGACGGGCGTCGCGTTCATGAAGCACACCAGCTGCACGTCGGTCCCCTCGGCGCGCGCCGCCGCGAGCGTCTCGTCGGTGGACTTGTAGTAGCGGAGGTTGGTCTTCGCCTCCTGTGCGGCCTTCGAGATGCCGAGGCCGCGCTCGAGCAAGAGCTCGTGCAAGAGTGCGACGTCGAGGCGCTGCAGCGCCGGTGGCAGCGCGCCGAGCCCGGCCGCGACCGGATCGAAGTCGGCGCGCAAGCGCAGCACGGCCCACTCGCGCGCACCCGGCACGACCAGCCCGAACGCCGCACGCTCGGCCCCGGCGGTCTGCAGTCGCGCTCGCAGCTCGCCTGACGACGCGGGCAGCGGCTCGCGTTCGATCGTGAACGACGCGCTCGCGTGCTCGAGCAGGCGCTCGAGATCGACGGCCGACAACGAGTGCACCAGTCGATGCGTCGGCAGCACCGTGAGCCCCGGATCGTCGAGGTTCGACAGGTAGATCATCCCGTACGCCGCGCCTGGGTGACCGCGCTCCTCGAGCTCGTCTCGAAACCCGCACATCGTCTCGTAGCGATGGTGACCATCGGCGATGTAGATCTTCGCGTCGGCGAGGTGGTCTTGCAGCGCGCGGACGATCTCCGGATCGTCGACGCGAAAGAGCGTGTGGTCGACGCCATCGAACCGACACGCGAGCACAGGCGCGTCGAGGGCGGCGCGCACGACATCCTCCCAGCGCGCGTGGGGATCCGAGAACAACCCGAAGACGAGCTCGAGATGCGCCATCGTGCTGCGCATGAGCTCGAGCCGGTCGGCCTTGGGACCCGCGAGCGTGCGCTCGTGGGCGAGCACCGGTCCGTGGCCGAAGCGCGTCAGCTCGATGAGGCCGATGAACCCGCGGCGGGTCTGCTCGCGGCCTTCGATCGTGTAGCGCTGGTGGTAGACGTAGAATGCGGGCGTCGGGTCGCGAAGCATCGCGCGCTCGACCTGCGCGCGGAATTCCGCCGCACCGCGACGATACCGCTGCGGACCGTCGCCCTCCGGCAACACGAAGTGAATGGAGTTGTCGGGCGAGCGCGCCGCGAGCTCGCGGCGGCCTTCGGCATCGATGACGTCGTAGGGCGGCGACATCAGCTGCGCCGGATCACCGGCTCGCTCGACGTCGTAGCGCAGGCCCCGAAACGGACGGATGTTCGCCATCGCCGGCAGCCATACCACAGGCCACGCGCACGCGGTGGGCCTGGCTGGTTTCAGGGTCGGGCGTTCAGCGGCCGAACGCGCGCGCACCGACGTCGTGTCGGTACTGCATGCCGTCGAACGAGATGCATGCGACGGCTGCATACGCGCGATCGATCGCGACGCGCAACGTGTCGCCCTTGCCGCACACGCCGAGCACGCGACCGCCGCTCGTGACGAAGCGGCCGCTGGCATCACGACGCGTGCCGGCATGGAACACCTGCACACCTTCGATCGCCGCGGCGACGTCGAGGCCGCGGATTTCGTCGCCGGCGCGCGGCGTCCCGGGATAGCCCGCGGCCGCGAGCACCACGGTCGCGGTCGGCGACGCTTCGAGCACACCGTCGACGAGGCGGCCGTGCGCAGCGTCGGCGAGGATCGGCAGCAGCGGCGCGCGGGCACCGAACGCGAGCGCCTGCACCTCGGGATCCCCGAAGCGGCAGTTGTACTCGATGACCGACGGCGTGCCGTCATCGGCGATCATCAGGCCGACGAACACGACGCCGACGAACGGCGTGCCCTCGGCGCGCAGGCCCGCGAGCGTCGGCGCGACGATCCGCGACGCGACGTTGCTGCGCACCGCGTCGGTCAGCACCGGCGCCGGCGCGTACGCTCCCATGCCGCCGGTGTTCGGGCCGGTGTCGCCGTCGCCGATGCGCTTGTGATCCTGCGCGGGCGCGAGCCAGACCGCGTGCGTGCCGTCGGTGACGACGAACAAGCTCACCTCCTGGCCGGTGAGGCGCTGCTCGAGCACGACGCGTGCGCCGGCAATACCGAATGCGCGATGCTCGAGACATGCACGGGCGGCGGCCTCGGCCTCGTCCCAGGTCTGGGCGACGGTGACGCCCTTGCCCGACGCGAGACCGTCCGCCTTCACGACCGGCGGGTGCTCGAACGCCGCGAACGCATTGCCGAGCTCCGCCGGATCGATGACGACGACAGCACGCGCGGTCGGGATGCCGTGGCGCTGCATGAACGCCTTCGCGACGACCTTGCTGCCCTCGAGCGCGGCCGCGGCCTGCGACGGTCCGAAACACGGCAACTGGGCGCGACGCAGCGCGTCCCCGAGGCCGTCGACGAGCGGCTGCTCGGGACCGACGACGACGAGGTCGACCTTGCGCGAGCGCGCCAGCGCGACCACGGCCGCGTGATCGCGGGCGTCGACCGCGACGCACTCGGCCTCGGCAAGGATGCCGTCGCTACCCGGCGCGACAATCACCTCGGCGCCGTCGCGGACGAGTCGCCACGCCAGCGCGTGCTCGCGGCCTCCGCTGCCGATGACGAGCACTCGCATGATGTTCAGTGGCGGAAGTGACGCTCGCCGGTGAAGAGCATCGTGACGCCGTGCTGCGTCGCCGCGTCGACGACCTCGGCGTCGCGCACCGAGCCACCCGGCTGGATCACCGTCCGGATGCCCGCGCCCGCGATCTCGTCGAGGCTGTCGCGGAACGGGAAGAACGCATCGGATGCGAGCGTCGCGCCCTTCGCGTGCTCACCCGCGCGACGCAGTGCCTGACGCACCGCCTCGACGCGCGAGGTCTGCCCGCCGCCGAGTCCGACGGTCGCGCCGTCCTTCACGATCGCGATCGCGTTCGAGCGCACGTGCGCGACGACGCGCCACGCGAGCTCGAGGTCGGCCCAGCTCGTCGGCGGCTCTCCAGCGACCAGCGTCGCGCGCTGCACCGGCACGTGCACGCGGTCGGTCGATTGCGCGAGCAGACCGCCGGCGATCGAGCGCACGCGGACGCCTGCGGGAGCCGGGGTGGAGGTGTCCAGCTCGAGCAGACGAAGGTTCGTCTTCTTCGCGAGGATCTCGCGTGCATCTGCCTCGAATGACGGGGCAATCACGACCTCGAGAAACGTCGATGCGAGGCGTTTGGCGGTGGCGCCGTCGCACGGCCGCGACAACGCCACGATGCCGCCGAACGAGCTCTCGGCATCGGCCTGCTGGGCGCGCGCGTAGACCTCGTCGATGGGCGTGCCGGCGTCGCCGATCGCCGCGCCGCACGGCGTCGCGTGCTTGATGATCGCGGCCGCCGGTCCGAGCTCCGCGAGGTCACGGACGAGACCGATCGCCGCATCGGCATCGAGCAGGTTGTTGTAGCTGAGCGCCTTGCCCTGCAGCACCTTCGCGCTGTCGAGACCGCCCTGCTCACCGTTCGCGTAGAACGCCGCGGGCTGGTGGGGGTTCTCGCCGTAGCGCAGTGTGCCGTGGCGGTCGCCGCCGGTCATGAAGAACGTCGGCAGCTCGTCCGCGGGCACGCGCTCGCCCTCGTCGGTCCAGCTCGCGAGGTACGTCGCGATGGCGGCGTCGTAGGCCGCCGTGTGGGCGAACGCCTTGCGCGCCAGCCTGCGCCGGGTCGCCGGCGTGACGCCCCCGTGGGTCGCAACGTCGTGCGCAATCGCGTCGTAGTCCGCCGGGTCGACGACGACCGTCACCCGCGACCAGTTCTTCGCGGCCGCCCGCACCATCGTCGGCCCGCCGATGTCGATGTTCTCGATCGCGTCCGCGAACGAGCGCGAGGGATCGGCGATGGTCTGCGCAAACGGATAGAGGTTCACGACCACGAGGTCGATCGTCGGAATCGCGTGCCGGGCGAGCTCGGCCTCGTGCTCGGGCGTCGGCATCGCGAGGATCCCACCGTGGAGCTTCGGATGCAGCGTCTTCACCCGGCCGCCGAGGATCTCGGGCGCGCCCGTGTACTCGCTGACCTTCACCACCGCGACGCCGAGCTCGGCCAGCGCCTTCGCCGTGCCCCCGGTCGACAGCACCTCCACCCGGGTGTCGATGAGCAGCTTCGCGAGGCGGTCGAGCCCGCGTTTGTCACTCACGCTGACGAGCGCTCGCCTCAGACCGCAGACGTCGTTCACGTCGGCGGACTAGACCAGGGGCGCCCGCGCCGGTCAAGCCGGCGAGCGGCCTCAGTCGGCGCCGCGAGCCAGGTACGCCAGCAGCTCCTCGCCGCCGTGTTCCTTGAGCTTCATCAGGCCACGCACCTCGACCTGACGAATGCGCTCGCGCGTGAGGTTGAGGATCTCACCTACCTCCTCGAGCGTGATGCCGCCCTGACCGGCGACATCGAGCGCGCAGCTGTGCTGCAGCTCCCAGACCTCGAGATCGGGGAAGTTGATCTTGATGCTGCCCGTCGCCGGGTTCACGTCGATGTAGAGGTGATACTTGCAGCTGACGTAGGGGCACGGGCGCGCAACGTTCGCGCACTCGCCACGCGCCTTCGGCCGCCAGTAGCTGCGCTCGGGGTACAGCAGCGCGCCGATGCGCAGCTCTTCCTTCGTGAGGCGCTTCATCGCGATCGTCTTCGCGCGAACGCGACGAACAATAGGGCGCGGGTCGCCGGGAGCGTCGTCCTCGTCGTCGGTCTCGACATCGTTCGCGGCGACGTCGTTCGCGTCGACCTCGAGGTCGAGATCCTCGTCTTGATCCTGGGCAGTTGTTTCGAGCTTGAGCATGGGACCCCTGGGCGTGTGGAGGTGGAGGTGGAGGCGGAGGCGGAGGTGGCGGGTGCAGGGCGGAGTCGTCGAAGGGGAAGTCGTCGGAGGTCGTGGTCAGAGCAGCTCGGTCGCGCCGGCCGCTCCGCCGCCGCGGGGCCGAACGGCCTCCTTGGCGTGGAGAATCAGCTTCT
>Ga0163144_10026118_pt1 | contig 11368 bp, 11 predicted proteins | sample OliLak19BULKMAT1_FD_123175 | JGI IMG/M metagenome (GOLD analysis project Ga0163144, IMG submission 123175) | Freshwater microbial mat bacterial communities from Lake Vanda, McMurdo Dry Valleys, Antarctica - Oligotrophic Lake LV.19.BULKMAT1 | ecosystem: Environmental > Aquatic > Freshwater >... | reverse complement strand
GGGTCGAGGTCCGTCGACACCGCTGCCTCGGCATCCACATCGTCGATCCGGACCGGGCGGGTCCGCCGGCCCTCGATCTTGTCTCGAAGCTTGATCAACGTCAGTTCGCCGCGGGCCACCTGTTCGGCAAGACGTCGTCGCTTCTTCGGGTCATCGACCTTCATCAGCTCGTAGGCATGCGACAGGGTGTCTTTGCGCAAGGACACGAGTTCCCGCACTTCCATCGGGGCGGCCGCAAGTCGAAGTCGGTTCTCGATGTAGCCCTTGTCCTTGCCGAGCTTGTCGGCGAGCTTGCGGATGCTGTATCCGTGCTCGCGGACCATGCGGTCGTACATGGCAGCTTCGTCAAGGGTGGAGATGTCCTCGCGCTGGAGATTCTCGATGATGGAGATCTCCAGGGCCGTGTCGTCGTCCAGCTCCTCGATGAGTGCCGGGATCGTCGCGAGCCCGGCTTGTTTGGACGCGCGCCACCGTCGCTCGCCGGCGACCAACTGATAGCGATTGGACCCGATCGGCCGGACCAGGATCGGTTGCAGGACGCCGTGTTCCCGGATGGACGCGGTCAACTCGTCCAGGGTCTCCTGGTTGAACGAGAGTCGGGGCTGTTGCGGGCTCGACTCGATCCGGTCGATGGGCACGACCCGAACCACGACGCTGCGGGTGTGTGATTCCGGCGAGAGCAGACTGACGATGGCGGGGGAGAGTTCGCGCTCCTCGGACAGACGACGTGCGGCCGTCGCCCGGAAGTCAGGCCGAGCCAAGATCCACCACCTCTCGCGCCAACTCGCGGTACGTGCGAGCCGCGTCGCTGTTGGTCGCGTACGACGTGATCGGCCGGCCGACCAGGGGCGCCTCGCCGAGCTTCACGGTATTTCGGATGATGCTGCCAAAGACGTGGTGGTCGCCCACGACGCGCAACTCGTCAAGCATGTCGCGGGCAAGGTTGGTGCGTCCGTCATAGAACGTCGGCAGCAGCCCGAGGATGCGCAGATCGCGATTGAGCTTGAGACGGATCGCGTTGATCACCTTGACGAGATTGTTCAGGCCCTTCATCGCGTAGTACTGCGTCTGGACCGGGATGATGACGCCGTTCGCCGCGACCAGGCCGTTGACGGTAAGGAGTCCCAGGTTGGGTGGGCAATCGATGAGCACGTAGTCGTATGCGTCGATGGTGCCTTCGAAGGCTTCCCGCAGGATCTGCTCCCGCCCAAGCGCCGTGAAGAGTTCACCTTCGGTCGATGCCAGGTCGATGTGGGCCGGGGCGACGTCGATACCGGCACTCTCTGTCGCGACGATCACTTCCGGGAGTGACGAGCGACCATCGGCGAGGACGTCGGCCATGGATCGTTCGACGGTGTTGAGATTGATGCCGAGGCCCGCCGTCAGGTTTGCCTGAGGGTCCATATCCACGCACAGCACGCGATACCCCTCCTCGGCGAGGGCGCCGGCCAGGTTGATCGCCGTCGTCGTCTTGCCGACGCCACCCTTTTGGTTGGCGATCGCGATCACATTGGTCACCGGGGCATCACCTCGAATCAATCGGCCGGGCGGACGCGCCGCGGATCGGGAGGGGGATCAGGAGCGTCCATGCTACCCCAGTCATCAGGCCGAGGGACACCCGGGTTATCCACACGCAACGCGAGTTGTTCACCATTTCCGTGGATAAGTCGCGCTCTATGATGGGACCGTCCGTGCACAAAGACAACGCGGCTCATGAGGTGTTAAATCAGTGCCGACGAATGACGAACGTTCTGCGCGCCTCCACGCGATGCGGGCGGAGGCATGGCTGGGTGGGGGACAGGACCGCATCGATCAACAGCATGCGCGTGGCAAGCTGACGGCCCGGGAGCGCCTGGACCTGCTGCTCGACGCCGGTTCATTCACCGAATCCGGCACGTTCGTGGCAAGCCGCGATCCGGGCGTCGAGACGGCGTTCCTCGGTGACGGGGTGGTCACCGGGCATGGAACCATCGACGGTCGACTCGTGTTTGTGTTCAGCCAGGACTTCACGGTCTACGGCGGATCCTTGTCGGAAGCCTATGCCGCGAAGATCTGCAAGGTCATGGACCTCGCCATGAAGGTCGGGGCGCCGATCATCGGCCTCAATGACTCGGGCGGTGCACGGATCCAGGAAGGCGTGGTGTCGTTGGGCGGCTACGCGGAGATCTTCCTGCGGAACACGTTGGCCTCCGGTGTCGTCCCCCAGATCTCCGTGGTCATGGGCCCGTGCGCCGGTGGTGCGGTCTATTCGCCGGCGATCACGGATTTCACGGTGATGGTGGAAGGGACGAGCTACATGTTCGTCACCGGCCCGAATGTCGTCCGTGCGGTCACCCACGAGGCCGTGGATGCCGAGACACTCGGCGGAGCGACGACCCACACGACGCGCAGTGGGGTCGCCCATCTTGCCGCACCTGACGAGGCCGAGGCGCTTGCTGCCGTCCGGCGAATCCTTTCGCACTTGCCCCAGAACAATCTTGGCGACGCACCGATCGGTCCAGCGACCGACCCATTCGATCGACGCGATGCGGAGCTGGATACGGTCGTGCCGGATGACCCGTCCACGCCCTATGACATGCACGGCGTGATCTCGAGGATCGTGGACGATGCTGACTTCCTCGAGATACAGCCCGGCTGGGCGCAGAACATCATCACGGGCTTCGCTCGCCTGGGCGGGATCAGTGTCGGAATCGTGGCCCAGCAGCCGACCGTCCTGGCCGGAGCGCTCGATATCGACGCGTCAACGAAGGCCGCGCGGTTCGTCCGCACGTGTGACTGTTTCAACGTCCCCATCATCACTCTCGTCGATGTGCCCGGATTCATGCCGGGCGTCGGGCAGGAGCACGGCGGTGTCATCCGACACGGCGCGAAACTGCTGTACGCCTACTGCGAGGCCACGGTCCCGAAGTTGACGGTGATCACTCGCAAGGCCTACGGGGGTGCCTATGACGTCATGTCCAGCAAGCACATCCGCGGCGATCTCAACCTCGCCTGGCCCACGGCCCAGATCGCCGTCATGGGCGCCGAGGGCGCGGTCAACATCCTGCATCGCGACTCGATCGATTCGGCGGCGGACCCGGTGGCGGAGCGAGCCCGACGCATCGCGGACTACGAAGATCAATTCGCCAATCCGTACGCGGCCGCTGCTCGCGGCTACGTCGACGATGTGATCAAGCCATCAGACACCCGACCTCGCCTGATCGCGGGCCTCCGGATGCTCGCCAACAAGCGCGATACCAATCCTCCCAAGAAGCACGGCAACATCCCGCTGTGACTGCGATCCAGGGGACGTCGGCCGCGTCTTTGCGCACGGACACGCAGTCGCCCCCGTTTCAGCGGATCCTCATCGCCAACCGCGGGGAGATCGCCGTGCGCATCATGCGGACGTGCCGGGACCTCGGCGTCGAGACCGTCGCGGTCTACTCCGACGCTGACGCGACTGCTCTCCATGTGCGCATGGCGGATGTTGCGGTGCGCATCGGCCCGGCACCTGCCTCCGAAAGCTACCTCCGCGCTGAAGCCATCGTCGCCGCGGCGTTGTCGGCCGGTGCAGAGGCGATCCACCCGGGGTATGGGTTCCTGTCCGAGCGCTCGTCGTTCGCGCGCGAGGTCATCCAGGCCGGCCTGGTGTTCATCGGTCCCAGCCCGGAAGCGATCGATGCATTGGGCGACAAGTTGACGGCGCGTCGGACCGTTGCGGCGCAGGACGTGCCGGTCGTTGCCGGGACGTTCGACCCGGCGCCGGTCGATCGTCCCGACGATGTAGCCGCGATCGTGGAGGCGGCCGTGCGGATCGGATTCCCGTTGATGGTCAAGGCCTCGGCCGGTGGCGGCGGTCGTGGGATGCGTCGCGTGACGAGTGCCGACGGACTCCCCGCAGCTCTTGCCGCCGCTTCTGCCGAGGCAAAGTCCGTGTTCGGAGATGGATCCGTCTATCTGGAACGCGAAGTGCACCCCGCCCGCCACATCGAGGTCCAGCTGCTCGGCGATACCCAGGACGGCCTGGTGGCATTGGGTGAGCGTGACTGTTCCATCCAACGACGCCACCAGAAGCTCGTGGAAGAATCGCCGGCTCCGGGCCTCACCCCGGATGAACGGGTCGGGCTCCACGCGATGGCTGTGCGCGCGGGACTCGCGGCTGGACTGCACGGCGCCGCCACCGCTGAATTCCTGTTCGATGAAGAGCGGAGGTTCTGGTTCCTCGAGGTCAACGCTCGACTCCAGGTGGAACACGGCGTGACGGAGCTCGTCACAGACCTCGACCTTGTCGCGGAGCAGTTGTGGATAGCGGCGGGGCGACCGCTCTCACCGCAGGTGCGTGCGGCGGCGGCTGCCGCGTCCGCGCCGGGACGGCATGCGCTGGAGGTCAGGCTCTATGCGGAGGATCCGTCACGGTCATTCGCGCCATGTGCGGGTCGGGTCACGACGTGGTCCATGCCGGCAGGCCCTGGCGTACGAGTCGACACGGCGATCCGCACCGGGGATCGCGTGCCGACGGACTACGACCCGATGATCGCCAAGGTGATGACGGTCGCCTCGGATCGAGGCCTTGCGATCGCGCGGATGCGACGGGCCCTGGACGAGCTGGAGGTGACCGGCATCCAGACGACGTTGCCGTTCGGCCAGGCCCTGGTCCGGGACGCGGCGTTCATCACGGCCAGCGAGCTGTCGGTCGGCTGGGTCGCTGAGCGTTGGGACGGAAACGCACGGCGTGCCGAGGTCGCGCCCAGGGCGGCGGCGATCGCCGCTGGCGCCGTGATCGCGGCGGTCGCCCAGGGCGGAGTCGGCGACGTCGGGGGCGGAGTCGGCGACGTCGGGGGCGGTACGGGCGATCCTGGTGAAACAGGCGCGATCCGATCGTCGACAGTGCCGGACTCCGGATTGTCCGTACGCAAAGACACGGCCCGCTCCGATCATGACCGGAGCAGCCATGGCAGCGACTGGCGGCAAGTCGGTAGGTCGGCAGCGACGGACCGGTGGCCGCGATGACCGCGTCCAAAACTGGCGCCCTGCTGGTGAGCGTCATCGCAGGGGCATCCCACCCGGGTGACGAGCCGTTCACCGTCGAACCTGGGGAGGTCGTTCGCGGACCCTTGCCGCGAGGCGCGGTCGTCGCCCACATCGGGCACCCGGGTCGGGACGGCGGCCGGGTCGTGGAGGTCGTCGTCGATGGCTGGCAGTTCGAATTCGAGGTCCAGGATGCCGGGCGCGCAGCCCTTCGCCAGCGAGCGTCGCGCCCAAGGTCGAAGGCAGGACCCGCCGACGGCCCGCTCGAGATCCGTGCCATCATCCCTGGGCGGGTCGCGGCCGTGACCGTGGTCGCCGGCGATGCCGTGCTGGCCGGGCAGGCGGTGCTGGTCGTGGAGGCGATGAAGATGCAGAACGAGCTCCGGGTGCCGCGGAACGGGACGGTGTCTCGTGTGGCCGTCGCCGCCGGGCAGACGATCGAGGTCGGCGACCTGTTGCTGGTACTCGCATGACGACGGCGGACCAGGCCGGTCCGGAGCGGGTCCGGCTGCCGGTCGGGGAGGGCACCGACCCCGCTCGCGATCGATGGCGCGCGACGCTGCGCGACAAGGCTCGGCACGGAGCCGCGGAGCGACGCGAACGGTTCCTGACCTCATCTGGCGTGGAGGTCCGCGACCTCTACACCGCCGCCGACATCAGCGGCCTCCGGGAGGATCGCGACCTTGGCCGCCCCGGCGAGTTCCCGTTCACGCGCGGTGTCCAGCCCACGATGTACCGGAGCCGGTTCTGGACGATGCGCCAGTACGCCGGGTTCGCGACGGCTGAGGAGACGAACCGCCGGTTCCGCTACCTCCTGGCCCAGGGCCAGACCGGCCTGTCCGTCGCGTTCGACCTGCCGACCCAGATGGGCTACGACTCCGATGCACCGGCCGCCGAGGGTGAGGTGGGCCGGGTAGGCGTGCCGATCAGCAGCCTGGCCGACATGGCCGTCCTCGTGGATGGCTTGCCGCTGGGTGAGGTCAGCACCAGCATGACCATCAATGCCACGGCCCCCGTGCTGCTGGCCATGTACGTCGCGGCAGCGGAGGCCCAGGGGGTACCGCGGGCGAAGATCAGCGGCACCACCCAGAACGACATCCTCAAGGAGTACATCGCCCGGGGGACCTACATCTTTCCGCCGCGCCCGTCGATGCGGCTGGTCACCGACGTCTTCGAGTTCTGCGCCGCCGAGTTACCCAGGTGGAACACGATCTCCATCTCCGGGTACCACATGCGCGAGGCCGGAGCGACCGCCGCGCAGGAGCTCGCCTTCACCCTGGCCGATGCCATCGCCTACGTGGAGTCGGCGGTGCAGCGAGGCCTCGACGTCGATCACTTCGCCGGTCGACTGTCATTCTTCTTCGCCGCCTGGTCGGAGCTGTTCGAGGAGGTCGCCAAGTTCCGGGTCGCCCGACGCATGTGGGCGACCATCATGAAGGAGCGGTTTGGCGCCACGGATCCGCGCTCCATGATGTGTCGATTCCACGTCCAGACCGCGGGTTCCAGCCTGACCGCCCAGTCGATCGACAACAACGTCGTGCGGACCACCATCCAGGCCCTCGCCGCCGTGCTCGGAGGCGCCCAGAGCCTGCACACGAACTCCCGGGATGAGGCCCTGGCTCTGCCCACGGAGGAGGCAGCCCGGCTGGCCCTGCGGACACAGCAGATCCTGGCCCATGAGGCCGGCGTGACCGAGACGCCCGATCCTCTGGCGGGCTCCTATTACGTCGAGAGCCTGACCAACGAGTTGGAAGCGGCCGCCTGGGCCTATCTCGACGAGATCGAATCGCTCGGCGGGACCCTGGCCGCCATCGAGCGCGGCTTCCAGCAGCGCGAGATCCAGGAGGCGGCGTATCGCGTTCAGCGGGCCGTGGACAGCGGCGACCAGGTCGTCGTCGGGGTCAACCGGTTCCGCGACGACGAGATCAGCACGCCGCCGACCCAGAAGATCGATCCGGACGGCGAGCGCCGCCAGATCGAGCGCGTCCAGCGCCTCCGCGCCGAGCGCTCGGAGACCGCCTGGATCGCAGCCATGGACGAGTTGGAACGGATCGCCCGCGATGAGGGGAACCTGATGCCCGCGATCCTGATCGCGGTCCGGGCCTATGCGACGGTGGGGGAGATCAGCGACCGCCTCCGAGCGGCCTGGGGCGAGCACCGCGAGCTCATCACGATCTGATGCCCAGGGGGATCCGCCAACGCGGCCGCCAGCGACCCGCCGGATCCTGGAACCAGATCTCGAGGTGGGTGGCCTGGCTCGTGAACGGCAGCGCGGCCCGCACCGCCCCTTCCAGGTCGTCGAGCGGGGCGGTCGCCGACTCGACCACGGTCAGGTGGGGGATGACCGTGTCGAACAGGCCGCCGTAAGGCGGCCAGTCCGGCCATCGGCCCACGGCGGCCGCAGTCAGGCGGCGGAACGGCTCCGCGGGTTCGGGTTCCAGCCACAGCACGCCGTCGAACGGCCGTACGCTCGCGAAGCTGACGCTGAACGGCTCGACCGTAGCGGCGATCAAGGCGAGATCGGCCCGCACCGCGGGCGTCAAGTGGGGCGCTGGCAGGAAGGGGAAGAGGACGGTGACGTGCGGCCGGGCGCCAAGGGACGCGGCCAGGTCCCAGCGACGCCGGATCCGGGCGACCGCGGACGGCAGGACGATCGGGATCGCGATGCCGCTGGGCCGGGTAACGTCCACCCGCGGAGGGTACGCTCCGCCGGTGACCCCATCTCGACCCTTCCTCGCCTCGGTCCTCGCCGGCCCGCTGGTCGTCGCCTGGCACGATCCCGGGCACCTGGACCCCGCGGATGCCCGGACGTTCCGGTCCATCATCACGTCGGCCGCCGAGCGCCGAGCCCAGACCGGCGATGGGGCGCTGCTCGTCGTCGCCGGACCGTCCCGTCAGCCGGAGGCCCCCAGCATGTCCACCATCCCCGCCACCATCCACGGTCTGGGCAAGGTCCACCACGTGGCCCTCATCGTCGCCGACATCGAGACGGCACTCGCCTTCTGGCGCGACGCCCTGCACGCCCCGCTCGAGGCGATCATGGACATCGAGCACGATCGGGTCCGGATCGCCTTCCTGACGACCGGCGAATCGAAGATCGAACTCGTCCAGCCCACGGACGACACGACCGGGGTCGCTCGCTTCCTGGCAAGCCGGGGCGAGGGCTTCCACCACGTATGCTTCGAGGTGGAGAACCTGGCCGAAACCCTGCTGCGGCTGCAGATCGACGGTCTTGAGCTGATCGACAGCACACCACGACGCGGGGCCGAGGGCCCGGTGGCGTTTCTCCACCCGCGCTCGTGCCAGGGCGTCCTGGTCGAACTCATCGAGGCCCCGGGCGGTCCGTCCTGGACGTCCCTCGGCTACTGACCATCACCAGCGGAGGAGCACCGTCATGATCACCACGACCACGCCGACCATCGAGGGGCGGACCATCGCCGACTACCTCGGCATCGTCACGGGCGAAGCCATCCTTGGCGCCAACATCTTCAAGGACCTGTTCGCCGGGATCCGGGACATCGTCGGCGGTCGTTCCGGTGCGTACGAGCAGGAGCTTGCCAAGGCCCGCAAGATCGCGCTGGAGGAGATGACCGCCGTGGCGGCTTCGCTGGGCGCCGATGCCATCGTCGGAGTCGATCTGGACTATGAGACCGTCGGCCAGGGTTCCATGTTGATGGTCAACGCATCCGGCACGGCCGTCCGCCTGGGCTGACCGCCAGCGACTGACCGCCGGAGGCGACCGCCCGTCGCTCAGTCGCTGAAGGGTCGGGAGCGCTTGCGATCTTCCTTGGTCGGCCGGGGCTCGCGTCCGGGACGCGGCGGCCGGGGCGAGGTGCCCGGGGCCATCGGGGTCGGCGGCTCCTGCGGGGCGCGGGCTCGTGCCCGGGCGACGTCCTCGTTGAACGCCTTGGCCACGGCCGGCGTCAGGCTCCCGAGCCAGGCCGCCTCGATCTCCTTGACCCTGGCGGTCTCCGCGGTGCGGCGCTCGCGCTCGCTGCGGGCATGCTTGACCATGTTCAGTCCTTTCGATCGGGCGGCCGGGCGGATGATGGCTCCGCTCGCGGGGCGCAAGATCGGCGAAGTGTAGCGCCCGTTCAGCGCGATGGCTTGCGCGCCAGGAGCGAGAACATCAACGGCAACTGACCGGGGGCGCTCGGCGGCAGCCGGTATCGACCGCTCCCAGGCGTGGTCTCCACCAGGAAGTCGGTTCCCCAGGCGAGCTCGGCCGACTCGCGGAGCCATTCCAGCTCCAGCCCGGCCGCGATGAGCGCGGTCACGATCTGCCCCAGGCCGTGATCCCAACCGTGCTCCTTGTGCTGGCCGATGTCGGCGCTCGGGTCGGCATAGGAACCCTGGACGTCGAACACGAGCGGGTCGGGGTGCTCCCAGTACGGGTAGGCCAGGCGCAGCTCCCCCGGGCCGACGCCCTCGGGCTCGAACACCTGGATGACCGGGTGGATCTCCGAGATGTAGAAACAGCCGCCGGGCTTCACGAAATGGGCGACGACCCGGGCCCAGGCCTCGACATCCGGCAGCCAGCCCAGCACGCCGCGCGAGGTGTAGACCACGTCGAACTCGCCGGACAGGTTGGCCGGAAGGTCGTACACGTTCGACTCGATGAAGCGGGCGTCCGGGAATCCCAGGTCCAGGGCAAGTTCCCGCGCGAGCCGGATCGACGCGGGGGAGAAGTCGGCGCCCGTCACGTTGGCGCCAAGACGGGCCCACGACAGCGTGTCGATCCCGAAATGGCACTGGAGGTGCAGGATCGTCTTGCCCTTGACCTCCCCGACGGCCTGGATCTCTTCGTCGCGCAGTCGGATGCCGCCCGCCCGGAAGCCCTCGAGATCGTAGAACCCCCCGGTCGCGTGGATCGCCGTCCAGGCATCCCAGAGCGATCGATTCGCCTCGTAGGAGCCGGACCGGTCCGGGGCGTCGCTCAAGTGAGCGCCCACACGAAGATGACGTCCGGGGCACGGTCCGCGACGCGGCAGAAGGTCACGATCTGACCGGCGAGGTCGCGGATCCAGGGCTTCTCCTCCCGCGGGAGTGGACCCATCTCCTCCTCCAGCCGGTCGATCCAGCGACCGGCGACCGCGTCCAGGGATGTCTCGGGGATCCGGGCGACCGCGGAGACCCAGACCGGGTCGACCCGCTCGATGGTCAGGGCCTCATCCTCCGGCGTTCCCAACTCGATCCGGGCGTCGATGAAGTCCGACGGTGCGTCGGCATCCAGGGTCATCCTGGCCGCCTCCGCGAAGAGATCCAGCCAGGTCGGGTCGATGCCGCCGCCCAGTGGCAGGTGGGCGTGGAATCGATCGCGCTCCGGGGTGATCCCGCCCATCTCGGCCGCGCTGAGCACGACCAGGATGTCGCGCACATCGCCGGCGATGAGTTCCATCCGGGACATTGTCGTCAGCCTCCGACTCTTCGGGTTCAGCCGCGATAGCCAGCGTCGCGGAGCAGCGCAGGGAGCTGGGTGGGGGAGTCAGCGACGCGGAACCCGGCAGCCTCAAGGGCGGCCACCTTGGACGCGGCCGTGCCCGCTCCGCCACTGATGATCGCGCCGGCATGACCCATCCGCTTGCCTTCGGGAGCGGTCCGTCCGGCGATGAACGCCACCTTGGGAACATCGCGAAGATGATCCGCGGCCCAGGTGGCCGCCATTTCTTCGGCCGCGCCGCCGATCTCACCGATGAGCACGATGGCGTCGGTTTCCTCATCGGCGGCGAACAGCTGGAGGATGTCGAGGAAGGTGCTGCCGATGACCGAATCGCCGCCGATCCCGACGCAGGTCGACTGGCCGAGGCCGGCATCGGTCATGGCCTGGACGGCCTCGTAGGTGAGCGTTCCGGACCGGCTCACGACGCCCACGCGGCCCTCACGGTGGATGGACCCCGGGATGATGCCCACCTTGGCTCGACCCGGTGACGTGGCGCCGGGGCAGTTGGGGCCGATGAGGCGCGCGCCGCGAGCCCGGACCATCTCCACCGCCGGGATCATGTCCAGGGCAGGGATGCCCTCGGTGATGCAGAAGATCGTGGCGATGCCCGCCGCCGCCGCCTCCATCACCGCGTCCGGGGCTCCGGCCGCGGGGACGAAGATGAGTGAGGTGTTCGCGCCGGTTCGTGCGATCGCCTCGGCGACCGTGTCGAAGACCGGGACCGAGCCATCAAGGGCGGTCTGCCCGCCCTTGCCCGGGGTCACGCCGGCGACGACATTGGTGCCGTAGGCCTGCGACGCGCCGGCGTGGAAGGCGCCCTCGCGGCCGGTGATGCCCTGGACCACGAGCCGCGTATCGCGCCCGACAAGGATGCTCACGCGGCGGTCCCGGCGGTCCCGGCGGCCCCGGCGGCACGGGAGG
>Ga0163144_10026116_pt1 | contig 11369 bp, 8 predicted proteins | sample OliLak19BULKMAT1_FD_123175 | JGI IMG/M metagenome (GOLD analysis project Ga0163144, IMG submission 123175) | Freshwater microbial mat bacterial communities from Lake Vanda, McMurdo Dry Valleys, Antarctica - Oligotrophic Lake LV.19.BULKMAT1 | ecosystem: Environmental > Aquatic > Freshwater > Lake... | reverse complement strand
GGCGCGTAAATATGGCATCGGCTTGATGGTCGTCGATCAGAACCCACACACCTTCCAGACCCCAATAGGCCGCGAAATCTTTGAGAATGCTGTCGCCAAAGTCCTGTTCCATCTCGATGATTCCGCCGCCGCAACCGTCGGTGAACTGATTGGCGACCTGACCCCCGGCCATGTAGAGTTCCTGACGCAAGCCGAGCGTGGTGAGACGGTGGCCGTATTCGGCAATGATCTGCACATCATGCTGGTGGAAAGCTCGCCCATGGAGCAACGCCAGTTCAGCGGTTCGTGATGACCGAACCATGGTCACAAAATCCTAGCCACAAAATCCTAGCCGCAAGATCCTAGCCGCAGGCTTCAGCCTGCGGGACGCAATCGAGGAACCCGATGAAAACCCTACTTTGGCGTATCGACCCTACTCCCGTTGGCGTCGCCAACCTGCCGCACCTGGCCGATGACCTAGCGTTGCATCTGCGCTATGCCCCGTTGACCACCGTGCTGGTGCAGATTGGCAGCCGCCAGCAAGCTTACCTGGCTGGCCCTGCCTGTGCTGGCTGCCACCAACAGCGCTGTGCCCCAACCTGCGCCATGCAACTCCTACGTCGGATGCTGATCGCCAATCATGTTGCAACCGACATGCGCCCAATTCCGCTGGGCCTCACGCCACGCCCCTACACCCGGCTCGTGCTTGCTATTCCAGGGCCACATGCCCAAACCCTGGATGCAGCACTGCTGGCTCCCTGGCCGGAAGCGCGGCTATGGGCATCCTGGCGGATCGGTTTCGGGCGGCAGATCGTCGGTGCAGTGCTGGCAGTCGGAGCCGCTGGCCCCGATCCACTGGCTATGCTTCGAGCGCGGGGCTGGCGTGCCATTGCCGCCAAACCACTCCTGCGCCAGCTCGCCACTGCCGCCATTCCCGCAACGCTACCAATCGGCTGGTCTAGCTCATTCGCGCCAGCCATCCTGCTGCCCAATGCAGGAAATGCCATTACAACGCCAGATTCCAGCCCATCAGAGCAGCATCAGGCCGATTGTATTCCGTTTGCGGTTGGCGGCAACACCCAGCGTGTTATCGCGCCAGCGCTGATCACCAAGGCCATTGCCACCCTCAGCCAGATCGAAACAGGATTCCCAATCGATTCGGGTCAGCCGATTCGAGGAACTGTTGAAAGCGATGTCTGTGCAACATCAACGGCAGATGCGGCCTATCAACCAGCGCCTCAATGCATCGACTGGCCAGCCGGGCCGGACACGATGCCACCCGAGCGTCTGGGCCATCTGCTGACATCCCTTGTGCAATCGCCAGCCCTCACAGATGGCCGCCCAGGGCGCGTTGGGCTGGCAATTCCACGCCTTAAACAGGTTCTGGGCCTCACAAAACCAGAGGCAACCATGCTCCTGAACTGGCTTGATCACGCAAATATACTCGAACCGCCAGCGAATCCGCAACAACCATGGCGTCAGCCGCGCCCACTAGCCACCACAAACCTGATCGAAATCGCTGGCCGATTACACGCAACACCAATTCCTACCGAAATAGATGCAAGAGGGATACATATCTCTGAAGATGTTGCCCCTCGCCGCGTGGCTTGAGCCCGCGGTGGAGGAAGGTGAACAATACCCGATGAACATGGAAAGATCATCAGCCTGCGGCCAGCGCATCTCGTACGGGCGTATCGCATACGCCCGGGCCGATCACATTGAGGAATATTATGATACTCCCAACGCCACATCCACAACACACACACGCCCTGACCATCACTCATATCGCACTCGATCATATCCTGCTGCTTGCACGCCTGATCTGGTTTGCAAGCCTGCTGTTTCTGATCGGGCTTGTTACACTCCCATTGCTCGATATCGCGTGGATGCCACCACTGCCCATAATCTCTATCTTCCGGTTGATCACGGGTAGCGGCGCGCTCGTTCTGGTTGGCGAACTGCTGATCGCGGCGATCAGGCTTATCTTCCAAACCCAATATACACAATCCCTGAGTTCTGCACATACCTATCTGCGTATTCGTACCCCAAACCCACATACCAGCCAGGCAATAATTGGCATCAACCAGCCAGATGGAGCCGATTTCTGGTATGCGGCCCATCGCCTGTTCCCTGAACATACAAAACCCTGGCTCACCGCCACGCTCAGCGCTCGCCCGGATGAGCCAATTGAGTTTGGTGCTGTGATTGGTGGTAGTTCTGCCAATCAGCAGCACTGGCAATCGGCACTGCGCCAGATGATCATCGGTCAGTGTCCTGATGCATTGGTCGATAGCCCGCCCGATCCGCTTGCCAAGGCCATCGATCAGGCGATTGGTAGTGCTGGTGCAACCCTGGCATGGGCGGAATTCTTGCTGCCACACGATCCGGCCTTCCCGCTGCGCTTGCCCGAATCGGCAGAGAGCGATCTGCTGGGGCCGTTACTTGCACAATTGCGGCCACGCGCTGGCGCGGTTCGGTATGCCGAGGCACAGGTTTCCACGCAGCCACGCCACGATTGGCGTAGTGATGGGTTTGGCTGGCGAACTGCCGCCCATCGGCGCTTGAATCAGCTTCGGAGCAAGGCGCATTTCGGTATGCTGAACAGCGATGGCCGAGCGCTGGAACGCAAACTGGCCGATCCAGCCAGCCACATGCTGCTGCGTGTCGTTGTGGTTGCAGATCAGGCTGCCGCTGCCAATCACATGCTGCGCGAGATCAACAGTGTGTTGGGCCAATACGCCCAGCGTAGCGGCCAATGCAACCAGCGCTTTGTGTGCGCCAACCAGGGTAGCGTCGATCTCAGCATTCCGCCACCGGCAATCCCGGCACGCATGGCATGGCAACTGTGGGCAGGCTCAATCCTGATCGGCCTCTTGCTGGCTGCTGTCGCATGGCACTGGCCAATCGGCCTGCTTGCGCTGCTTCAATTCCCCACGATGGTGTTGCCACTGCTGCATAGCGCATTCACACTCCTCTGGCTGGTCGCTCCCTTTCTCGCAGCAGCAGCGCAGTTCCGCACCAGCATGCAGGCCCGCGCTACCCATTGGCGCAAGCGCCTACTTGCCCGTGCGCCGCGATTGGTCCCGCCAATGCCATTGCTGTTGCCTCTGCCAGCCTGGTGGGCACCGGCCATCCTCAGCGCAGGCGAACTGGGTGGTATCTGGCATCTGCCATCACCGAATCTGGGCACCCTGGCGCGCTGGCTGCCAGCCCGGCATCTGCCCGCCCCGCCGCATGCGTTTATCGACAGCCCGAGCATTACGGTTCCAACCGGCCAATCCTCACGGCGGATGATGTTTGGTTACGCATTACGCAGTGATGGCCAACTCACACCGGTTGGGCCGAGTCTGTATGATCTGCGGAATATTGGACACCTAACGGCTGGCATGGGTGCTGGTAAGAGCCGCTTCCTGGCTAATCTGTGCAAGCAGGTTATGGAAGAAGGCTTCACCCTGATTGATGGCAAGGGCGATGACGCTGGCAACCTGACCGCCACCGTGCGCCAGTACATTCAGCATAATGATGAACGGCGGGTTGTGCTGCTCGATATCACCGATACCGATTGGCCAATTGGTATCAACCCGCTGGCCGATATTGCGATTGATACCGCTGGCGCAATTGATCGCGTGACCGCCCAGATCCAGAGTATTTTCGCCCGCCTCGATCCCGATGGCTGGGCAGCCGCTCCCGGAATGCAACAGTTCCTCGACATGAGCACGCGCCTGGTTGTCGAAACCGTGCCACTCCCAACCATTGCCCACGTCAAGCAGGCACTGATTGACGAACCCTACCGCAAACTGCTGCTGGCCCAGTGTAGCAAGCTGGAGGTCAAGACATTCTGGCAGGTGATCTATCCAACCAGTAGCGAGCAACAGAAAACCAGCATGAACGCACTCATGCGCCGCTTCGATAAACTGCTGCTCTCGGATGTTGTGCGAACCCTGATCACACAGGCGCATCCGACCTTCCGCTTCAGCGATGCGATTGCCGAACGCTTGATCGTTCTGTGCCCCATCCCGCATGTGGCCTATGGCCCGCTGGCGGCGACAGCAGCCATGCTTATATTTCAGAACTTCCTGCGCGCCGCCTTCGAGCGACCGGGCAGCGCCACCACCCGCCGCGATTACCCGCTGATTGTGGACGAATTTCAGGTGTTGGCCGAACACGGCGCAACCCAGGATGTAGCCATCGCGATCACGCAATTACGCTCATTGGGTATTCCGACGCTGTATGCCCATCAGGCGCTGGCTCAGGTTGGCGATCTGCGTGAGCTCATGCTGATCAATGCCGAGAACCGTATCCTGATGCGCACGCAGGAGCCGGATGCCAGCGTGTACGCCAGCCACTATGGTGCGGCTATGTTGAGCGCAGCCGATATTGCCAGCCAGGAGCCGACCGAGCATCAGTATGCGCGCTTTGTTGTTGGCGGCCAGGCCGTTGGGCCAATCTCGATGGTGCCACTCGGCTGGCCAAGCGCGATCACAACCACGCCAGATCCATACAATGGCCCGGATTGGCAGAATATCATTCCAGCCGCACTATCGAATGGTGCAGATCAGGCCAGCGCACCTCTCACACCTGGTGTCGCCGAGTATGATCAGAAACTACTTACACTTGTGTATCGCACGCCATTCCGCGACGAACTGGCGCAACGGTTGGCCGAACGGCTCTGTGATGATGAATGGCACCTACTCAATCGGCGCTGGGAGGCAATTGCGCGAGTGCAGCGCCAGTATATTTTGCAGAACCCTGGATGCATTCCCAATCGCGATGAGCGAGTGCGCTGGCTTTCACGCCTTGGCTATGCCCGCCCGAGATTATTGGCCGAGTCCGAATTCCTGCGTATTCGGCGGGCGTAATTGTGACAGAATATTGACCCAGCGGTTGACCTCTCCCCAGCCGCTCTCCGATTCGGAGAGCGGTACCCGCAGGGCGGGGTGAAGTTAATAACGCGATCAAAGTTCTTGCAATTCAGCTAGAGAAGTGGAAAACAATAATCATCCATGAATCGTATCTAGGCTGATGGTCACAAACCAGCGACCAAGGAGCGGGTCGCGGATGAAACAGCGCTCAAGGGCAGCCATGGCGTCTTTGGTCAGCTTCACGCCGGTGCGGTAGGTGGTGGTGATCGCCTGCACTACCGGATGCACCCCCTGCCAGGCCATGGTTTCGATAAAGGTCAGGGCCACCGGAAGATTATCCAATAAACTGCCATTCCAATGCTGTTCTAACGCTCCCCAGCAGCGTTCAATCGGGTTACATTTGCTGTGATAGGGCGGATAGTAGGCTAACTGGACGGTCAATCCGGTGTCGCCGACAAAGGCGACCAGCCGCTGCATAAACTGGGTGCGCCGACTGTGGTTCTCGGGGCCATTATCGAGAGTAATCAGCACCGTGGTGACCGACGAAAAGCGCATATGCACCGTTTGCCACCAGTCTTGGAGCCGATCTACCAGACAATCGCTGGTGACCTTTGAGGTCACCCCCGACACAACCAGTTCATTGGTCGCCGGCATCAGAATACCCACGGGGGTCATCGTCGCCTCCGGTTGAAAATTGTGATCCATGGCTTGCGTTGGCACCCGGCTTTTGCCGCCGCGGGCAAACGGGCCGAGCTGAACGGTTGCTTTCGCATCCATCGATATGCGAAGGGTGGCGGGGTCAGTGGTTGCTTCCTGATGAATCGCCCCTAGTCGCGCGAAGATGGCATCGGTTTCCGGGACTTTTTTGGGGTTTGACGTTGGCGACTTTGGTCGGGTGATAGCCGAGATCGTTCAATTTGGTCGCGATGGTGCGCTCGGTCGGCAATTCGGCGTCCGTATAGCCGTTCGTCGCGCTCAACTGCCGCCGGACTTCCGCAGCGGTCAGGCGCGTATACAAGCGGTTGTTGCGAAACTGGGGGTCGGTTTGGCTTTGCCCCTCCACAATGACGCGGATATCCTCCAGCAGATGGGCAGATGAACTTCTGCCCGTTTCCGTACGCGCAACTGGAACGCATCCAAACTGGTCACGCGCTGGCGCAGTTCGTGCGTCCCAATCCGAATCGTGGCACGGTTCCAGCCTAACTCTCGTTCGGCGCGGGTTTGCCCGCGCTCACCGAGTGCCTGTACGGTTTGCGCCATGAAACGACGGCGATCCGCACCCTTCAATGTCGTAGCGGTCTCGATCAAGATCTGTTTCAGATCGTCAGTCAGCTCCATGGCACCGCTCCCTATGCTTTTCGCTCGTCGTGGTACCATACGTGTGGATGAATTTATATTTCCGCTTCCCTAAGCAAAAAGCACTGGCGGATACAATGCAGCGAGCCGAAGCCTGGGCACTCGCGGGGCTGCTGCAAGAGGTGCAGGAACTCTTCACACAGGTTTGGGCAATCAGCCAACAGTATGGCCTAGATGGCAGCAACGGTGGGAGGCTGGCTGGTTGCTTGCTTGTGCAAATGGGCAAGCCCAGTGAAGCAGCAGCCTGGTTCGAGCGAGTCACAACGCTGCCGAACAACCAAGCGCGTTGGCCAGCAAATCGCCAGGCACTCATACAGATGTGCCGGATGATCGCAGTTTGCCCGCAAACCCTAGCAGCGGGTTCGTTTGCAACCGATTCCCAGCCATGCGCTTCCGCAGAACTGCCACCACTAAAAATCAGAAGCCTGGGATCATTCCAGGTACAGCGCAGCGGGGTAGCACTTCCGGTATGCAGGGCCAGGAAATCAGTCGCGCTGCTTCGGTATCTGCTCACACGCCGCGAACGCCAGGCATTCAAAGAGGAACTAATGGAACTGCTCTGGCCAAGTTCTTCGCCACAGGAAGCAACCCATAGCTTGCATGTTGCGGTGAATACGCTGCGCCGCTATCTCGATCCACCACATGGCACATATCTGTTATTCGAGGCAGGGGCCTATAGTTTCCATCCGATGGCGAACATCGAAGATGATTGTGCGGTGTTCGAGCGTTTGTATCGGGAGGCAGAACGTTCCTGGCGCGCCCATGATTTGCTCGTTGCGGAACAAACCTTCAATCGGGCCATTGCGCTCTATCAGGGCCACTATCATGTCGATATCCACGATGGTGTCTGGGCGATCACCGAACGAGAACGCTTGCTCTCCCAGTTTCTTTCCGCACTGGCCTGCTGGCCTTTGCCATTCCGGCACTACCAGCTGGCTGGCTAGCGGCACGCTGGGGCCTGCGGCGCACGATCATCAGCGCTATCGCTTGGAGGTGGCTACGCAATCGCGGCACTCGGCTTCCCACCCCTGTTCCTGGCAGGCGCAGCTTGCACGCTCGTGGGAGTTGCACTGTTCACACGCATCCTAGCGGAACGTACTGGGCGTGGCATGGCCAGGTAAGCGATGCTGGGCAGTCCAACCGTAACCTATTATTGATTGACGCAGGGTTGGTTGTCTGCTAGTATCATTATTAACCACACGATCAGGTAAAGCAGCATTTCATTGCCAAAATACGTGCAGTTGTTTCAAACAAAATAAGCTTGCCATATGAACAATGCCAAACCACCCCCATCAAAGCTTCTCAGCAGAATAACCGAAGCCCTCATCCATACACGTACTGGTGCAATGCTGCTCAATTTTCCGCCAATTGCATTTGTTCTTGAACGTGTCGCACGCCAGCATATTGAGCAATCTGGACTACTACAGGTAGCCAAAGAGATCCAACAGGATCGTGTGGCATATGGCGATCTAAACTCAACCCTGAATGCTATCGCTATTGATGTTGTCGAGACGCTGGACTACGAAGCTGCGATGGTGGCTCCGTATGAGGCAGATGGTGCGCTGCCATTGCGCGCATGGCATACGAAGGTGCCACGCGAGACGGTACTACAGTGGGAAGCGGAAATCGCGATGCTCAGCGGTGATCGGCCAATTAGCCTGACTAACCCTGAAATAGCGCGTGTGTATGTCAATCGCGACTCAGATGCGCTCAATCTTGGAGTTCGTGCATCCAAGGCGCGCCATCCGATTATGAGCGATGATCTCTATGATCTCTTTCGCCCTATTACACCCGAGAGCACCCGCCCGTTTGTTAAGGGTGTCCAGGATGCACTCAAGGTCAAGCAAGTCATCGCTGTACCATTCTTTATTGAGACATCGGTCGATGGGCGGGTTGATCTCGAGCTTGTTGGTAATCTTTTTGCGCTAGCGAGCGGACGCCTTTCCGTTCGCGATCAACAAGCCCTCCAGGCATTTGGTCGGCAGGCTGCTGCCGCAATCCTGAGCGAACGCCGACGTGCGTATGTCGAGGCGACACTCTCACTTATATTCGACATCCAAACCAGTTTCCAGGATGAGTCTCAAATTCTACAGCGCATTGTTGATGGTGTTGTGCGCAGCCTTAACTATGTTGGCGCGATGGTTGCTATCTATAATCCCGATGATGGATCGCTGCCAGTACGCGCCTGGCATACTATTATGCCATCTCGACAGGTGCTCGATTGGGAAGCGCAAATAGCCGCCCTAAGCCCCAACCACCCGGTCAGTTTGACCAATCCAGATATTGCTCGTGTGTATGTGAACCGGCCCGAATATAAAGAAAACCTCAGTGCGCAGGCATTTAGCACTCGCGACATCTGTACCAGCAATGATCTGTTCGATCTGTTCCGCCCGATTGCTCCTGAAAGCACACGTCCGATTGTGCGTGGCATTCAGGCAGCGCTTGGTGTGAAGCAGGTGGTTGCCATACCCTTCTTTCAGCGTTCTGGAGATGGCAGTACCAGTAATGGTGAGTTTATCGGCAACCTGTTTGTGTTATCACACTCGGAGCACTTGGATAGTGTCGAGCGTCAGGTGCTCAAAGCATTTGGTCAGCAGGCGGCTGAGGGTATCCGCAATGCGCAATTGTATCGCGATTCACAGGAGTTGTATCGCCAGGCCGAGAACCGGCGTCGGGCAGCAGAGATCTTCGGGAAGATGGCCTTCAACGCGTCCGCATCAGTCCATGAGCTCAAAAATAGAGTTGGTGTCGTACGCGGATTTCTGCAAATCGTTCCGGGTATTATGGACGATAAGGAGATCAGCGAGCCAATCTTTCGTAATCTCGATCAAATGGCCGATATGCTCGACAACCTGCACGAGCCATTTCACATCGTGCCAGATACGATGGTCAGTATCGATTCGTGCGTCCGGCGAGCTACACGGCGTGTGGATGGTAGCTATGATTATGATGTGCCGATCAAGCTCGAACTGAATGGCAAACTGCCCGAAATCTATGCTGCGCAGGATATGATCACCGAGGTGTTCAAAGTATTGATCAAGAATGCGCTGGAGGCCGTGTCCGTTGCCGAAAAGGGTGAGCATGGCCGTGTCCTGGTGACAACACAGTTGCATGATTCAGAAATGATCGAAATAGCGATCAACGATAATGGCACCGGAATCCGGCGTGAGGATGAGAGCCGTATTTTTGAGATGCGCTGGAGTACAAAATCCAGTGGCCTCGGTTTCGGTCTATTCTGGACGAAGGATTATGTCGAAGGTATTGGCGGCACCATCAATGTGAAGACCGTCTATGGCGAGGGCACAACATTCATCGTTCGGCTGCCGGTCAATAGGCCAGATCAGATTCGTGCTGCCGCTGATGAACAAGCATAACCGGAGAGATCAATGGCTACAAAACAACGGCGTGTGCTAATTGTTGAGGATAAGCCGGATTTTCAGCTGTTACTGAAACGTGCGTGTCTGATGGCATCTGAGCGGCTGTGGGTGGGCTGCGCGTGTTGCGCAAGCTCAGCGCATGGAGCAGACGCCCACTGGCTGTTGTTGTCTCTGGCGAAAAAGCGCAGTCGTACCCTATCACCGCAACACTGACCTACAAAGTATTTGGTTATTTGCCCAAACAGCACTTCGATGTGAGGAACTACAGCCGACTTATTACTGCCGCATGTCTCTACCAGGATGCGCACGACATTATTGCTTTGGTAGCTGCTTTTGATTGTGACCCCGATAATCTTGAGTTCGCTAAACGCTGTTGGGTGTTTGCGAAAGAGATACTGGCCGCCGATACGCCTGCTGGCATCAATGCGCTGCCGGTCAACTTTCCAGAGAACCTGGATCATCAGATTGAGGCGACCATTGCGGAGCTTGACCGAACGACAGGCCGCCCGACAAGTGCTGCTATTAGGCATACGTTGCGCCTCCGCGTTGTTGGTAAGTATGAATGGACAATCCTACGTGCATACCTGGCTGATTTCGGGAACTTCCGCGATCTGTATCCGGCTGATGTGGACGCACTGCGCCATATAGCTGCATCGGCAGTGAAGCACGCTATCCAACGTGCAAACCAGACGAATGCCTTTGTTGGCGTACTGAGTCCAGAACACTCACCAGATCCATGTTTTATGATCATCATGGGTTCGGTCAGTAACCTCGATCTGCAGGCGATCAAGCGCAACATTGAAGATTTCTATCACGAAAATAATGTCGCCGTCCTACCATATGATGCGCGTAATGCCTTCTTCCAGCGCCTGAAAGATGAAGGGCGCATTGTTCCGAGTAATCGTGATGAGCAGAACAAACTCCTGCAAAAGCTCATGCCCCAAATGCAATACATGGTTTGGCAGAGTGATAGCGATGAAGAGGCCCCATTGTTTACCGATGTCGAGCAGGCCATGGATGTTCTGGCAAAACTGCCACCCGTTGAAGGGCGTCCTCGCCGCCGAGAGCCAATGTGAACCAATGGGAGTGCTGAACTGATTGAGGGGTAGCTCCACCAGCGCACTGAATATGCAGAGCCTGTCCGGCGCTGGCCGGACTGTGCTGGCATCGTGATCGTACCTCATTACAAAAAATGGCGATTCGCGCCTGCGGCGCAATCGGGGAAGAGGCTGCGCCCCTTCCCTCGACCCATCCCCCATGCGTGCCCGCTATCCGAATGTGTACCGTGCTGAACGCCCTACTTACGGCACAACAGCACACAGGATGCCTGATTAATGTTTTACACAGGAGAACGCCGGGCGAGACGCAACCCAACATTGAAGGTACGGAGGTCGGGCGTGAAACCGAAACGGCCGGACGCGGGCAGGGCGATCGGACGATCGTACCAGCCGCCGCCGCGCAGTGTAAAGCGTTTCTTCGCCGGTTCGGTGCCATCTTCGCGCCCATCATTAGGGTCGTAGGGATAGGGTTGATACGCGCTGCGCGTCCACTCCCCCACATTCCCAGCCATGTCGAGCAGTCCAGTATCAGGTGTTGCGCCAGTCGGGAAAGCGCCAACCGCACTGGTACCTTCGTAGCGGTTATTGAAGTTGGCGCGCTCACCATCCAGTTCTTGATCGCCCCAGGCATATATGCGACGCTCATTCCCCCGGCAGGCATATTCCCATTCGAGTTCGCTTGGCAATGCATACATAAAGCCATCGTTCAGGTGCTGCGTCAGCCAACGACAGAAGGC
>Ga0163144_10026115_pt1 | contig 11369 bp, 12 predicted proteins | sample OliLak19BULKMAT1_FD_123175 | JGI IMG/M metagenome (GOLD analysis project Ga0163144, IMG submission 123175) | Freshwater microbial mat bacterial communities from Lake Vanda, McMurdo Dry Valleys, Antarctica - Oligotrophic Lake LV.19.BULKMAT1 | ecosystem: Environmental > Aquatic > Freshwater >... | reverse complement strand
TCAGGCTGGTTCCAGCCCCGCCAATCTTCGCAAGATTACGAACGCGCGCTGTGGCGCAAGTATCTGGGGGACCCTGGCATGGAACCTTGGTGCGGTTCTGCGTGTGCTTCAGCAGGCTGCTTTGTCTTGCATGTATGCTTGTCTAAGGTGCTGTCTCTCTCGGGTGCCTTGGTACAGGGGCGACTACTTTTCTCTTCTAGGGCTTGCTTTATCCAACGGCGTGGTTGTGTCTCTGCATACGTTACGCTGGGACAAAGGCAAGCATCAGGTGATTGGCCTGGACATCATTGAGGTGCCTGACGTCTCGCAGGTACCGACCGGTTTCCGCCAAGCGGCTCAGAATCATGTACACCTTGCGTTGTAATGCAGCAAACTCCATTGAACGTTTGTACTCGTAGGAAGCAAGTCGTCGGGTCGAGTTGGCATACTATGCAGATACGCATTACCAGGCCGTGCAGCCGATGTCTAAAGCTCAGATCGCAGCTGCAGATGAAGCGGATCGCATAGCCGAGTTGAGAGCTCTTGCATCTCGCCTGAACCGGACTGTGCAATCCAATTCGAGTTCGACAGCAGACAGGATAAATGCTGCTTCATCCTCCGCTCCGATACCTGAACATGCAGTCTCTGACTCTGTGTCGTCTGCTCTGGCTGGCGGGAGTCGTGTGGTCACTGCGGTGGCTGCTTCCCCTGGCTCGGACAGCACGACTGGCTCATCAACTGTAAGTGCAGATTCGGGAACATACTCCGCTGGCGTGAAGACGACATGGCTGAGCAGGATATTGCACTCGGAGCTGTGGGTTGGAGGTCCTGTTCTATTGCTCATTGGCATTGCTGCAGTGGCGATGAAGTACGATCTTGCAGGGGCAGCTCGACGTGCTTCCGGAAGGGCTACTCAAGCGTCTCAGCGACAAGATGCGGATGAGCTGGAGGATAGTGATCCTCGACAGGGTTTGCTGCACCGGGTTGTGGACGAGGACGTTGAAACCACGCACGCGCGGTCCCAGAAGCGAACTGATCGTGTAAGCAGTAAGCGGGCGCCTGCAGGACATGCCAAGGCTACGCGTCCGTACGAGTCTGGTGCCGGTGCGACTGCTGATGGCAGTGCTGGTGTTGTCGATCGCCACCCGCGCGATCTTGACGACCGCGAAGACGAGGAGGAGTATGATGACTCAGATACCTATCCATTTGGATCCGGGCAGCTTGATTCGGCACACCAATCAGAGCGCCTGCAGGGCAGTGGCAGCAGCCGTCCGCACAGGCCGGCTGCGGCTGCCAGCAGTGGCCGAGATCGCCCTCGAACTGACGTGCGCGACGTGGGTCCGCCATCATCAAACAAGGGACGATCGAAAGTGGTGTCTGCTATCTTGCAGGCGTCCAATATCGGGGACAGGCATGCAGCTCGTGAGGAAGACGATACCGATAGCCGTGCGCTTCAGCAAGTGGGAGATGCTGCACACTCCGCATCTAGCAGGCGATTCCGCGTTCGAGACGACGCTGGCATTGATGTGATTGCACCTGTGGATGATGACGCTGATTTGCAACTGGACCTCGAGGACGAGGACGCTGGAGGTCTCGCAATCGACGACGACGACGACGATAGTCGGTATTTCGCGTCGCACTCGAGTTCTCGACGATTCAAGCTGTGACGGAAACATCAGCGCGTTGTAAAACCAGCACTATTTATTGAATAACACGTATCCGCATTTGCAACCCGAGTTCCATCACAGCTGCTCGGTATATTTGGCAGGCGTATGACATAGCTTGCGAACGAATCGAAATGAAACTCCTGATGCGCTGCTGACTGACGCGTGATTACATCAACCTTGCTTCAGTTGCGAAAGGGCAGACGAGTCGCCCTTAGCAGACCTCCGGCCAATCTTCTTGACTGCGGCTGAATCCGGAACGGTCTCTACGCGAACACGAGTCGCCGATGGCGCGCGCGGTCGAGTCACACGCGTGTTGCCAATACGGCGTAAGCGAGCAGTGGCAGGCTCAGAGGGTAAGCGGAAGGTTATTGTGAACGGCCCTCCGTCTTGTTGCATTTCGAAGGCTTGACCTGGCCCTAGAGATGCATGGGCTGGCGGGACTGTGAGTGTAGGAGTGCCTGTGGGCTGAGTAGCATCGACCTCGTCACCACCGCTGCTACGAGCCGCAAGAGCGTCAATGCCTGCGCCTTCTGTAATGCCGGACGTGACGGGGTGCACGAGCTGCGCGTTTTGGCTCAGTGCAGCCAGATCATTTCTTAGTTTGGGCAGCATGTCCAACAAGTTCAGACCTTGAGCGACTCGCACGGCGTTGTTCAGCACCTCGAGTGACACCTCCAACGAGCCAGCTTGCGACGTACGCTGGGAGCGCAAAGTCTCAACCAGCATTCGGAAGCGTCCAGCATTCTCTGTGCGAAACGCACTCTCGAACGCGTAGATCCAACACGTATCAGATATCATAAGATTCCTTCTGATCATGTGATCAAATAGCAACAAGGCTTCGGTCGCGAGTGCTCCCAAAGTTGGGAGAGTCAGTGCTGCTGCTGATATCACGTCTGAGGCAGAAGTGACTGACAGTCCAGCTTTGGCCATGGACGGCGTCAATGGGGGCAGCAGAGATTGGAGAAGTCGTTCACAGAGCTCATTTGACGTCAGCAGATTCCGTGATGCAAGAAGCGTCACAAACGGCCTGATGACGCCAGCGCGCCCATGATTCGCAAAGCACTGCATCAGCAGATCGTAAGTAGAGTTGTTCGGTACCACTCCATCCGTTATGATTTGTTGCAAAAACATCACGGATGTGTTGACAGCCGTATCCGGCGACAGCTCGATGGCAATGCGAAGAACGTGGTTATACGTGACGATGCTGGGCACTGGGCCTTGCGTCTTGAGTCCACTCAACACATTGCACGCAAAACTGTAGATCATATGAACTCGTTGCAAATTGGCAGCAGTCTGAATGCCGTATTTACACCAAGCCGATAGTACACAAATGAGATTCGAGACAAGCAAGTATTTGGCGCGTCGAATAAACTGACCTGCATAACCCTGCCCGATGGGTCTCGAAACACGCTTGTATTAAGGCGAAGTGCCGCTAGCAGCTGATTGTAGCCAAGCAAACCGGCTCGCTCTTGTTGCATAAGCGAGGGCAAAACTTTGATCAGAGAATGCACGGTGTCGGGATCTCCTAAACGTCCAAATATGGACGCAGCCAACGCAAAAATCACCGGTGTGATAGTCACGTCAAGCGCAACCATGCGCTGCAGCAGCGCAACCACACATTTCAATGGGGGAGGTCTGACCCGATCTGCCAGATCCGTCAGCCCAGGCGGGCCGGCTTCGAAGCCAATAGACTGCTCGGCAGCGTCACTGTCCCTGCCCAAACTGGTTCCTGAGCGCCGCCAGAAAACAGGAGAGAAGACTTCCTCTGACATATTGCTGGGCCAAGGCCACTTCGGCCATCGAATCGGTGTGGCATTAGCTGCAACGCTGCTGTCGGCGCCTGCGCCCACCTCTGCGGCTGCAGATGCAAACCGAGCATCCACCTCAGAGGTCCATGTGGGAATGCGATGCACCTGCCGAATCCAATCAACGATCCATAAGTCAAGGCCGGCCAGGAACGCCCCGAAGGACCTACTACTGGCGCCCGGGCGCAACAGCAGCGTGCCAGCCTTGGCTAACCGGCGATGAGCCATCAGCTCTGCAACACAAGCAGCCTGCATAGAGCCCAGTGTCCTCGTGCCTGGGGGCACAATATCCAGGCACCGACACGCCGAGTCCACCGAGCCCAACCGGATGTAAAACTCCACGGAGCTCTCCAACAAACCTTGAACTGAACTGCCACAAAGTGCGGTCCGATGCGTGACCAAGAAGGCCATGAGATCGCGGTACACGCGAGATCGAGTAGATTCGGTTTCGAGTGACGCAGCAGCTTGCGGCTTATCATTGGGCAACCCGCCGGCCGCTCGAATTGCAGCCGACGCGGAAGCTGGTGGCGTCGAGAAGTGCGCGGCACAATGCACGAGCTTAGCGGCCAGCGCTGCCGTGTAGCTGGCAGGCAGAATGTCCAGCATGATCAGGCACCGCCATAGCTGCAATGCGCGGCCGATGCGCACACCAGCAGCAGGCTGCAACTCGCTGTGATAGGCTGCACGCAGGGCGGCAATGTTCTTGGCGGCCTCGTCTGCGGGCACATCTGGCTGCACCAGCGCTGGAGGAGCGACCAGATGCGGCAGCGACTTCCTGATCATGCGCATTGCGTGCTTTCTCAATTCTAGCGAGGCCCCGCACGCGTGCATAACATTCATCGCTGTCTTCCAGTGCTTGGAGAAGGAGTACTTGCCGTCCGAGGGAAACTGCAACATGCCGCTCTCGTCCTGCGAGGCGGGGCGCTGCATGGAGCCTTCCAAGGCCTGGACAGCCTACGGATCCGAACAAATGCAAGCACAAACCGCTAGGTCAACAGAAGACACACGGGCTAAACCACTCAACAAATGCGAAAGATGGCGACATCCGCATTACACCAGCGACAGATGATATCTGCGCCACAGACGGCATCACACAGGTTCTTCGGAGGAGCATACCTCACACAATTCGGAAAGGTGATCGCCCACGAGCAACAAGCGAAGCCGGTGCACTGTGTCGTGTGCTGAGTCTGGGTCACGGGAATCACCCAGTCCATCTGCCCCAGCACCCGATTGAGGTTGCTCCAGTGATTGGATCACACTCACCGCGTGATCTGACAGGCTAGCGTCAGCTGCGTCTCGTCCATCACTCCTATTGAGTGCACGTGCTAGGCTGGGCTCATCCATCACGACCGCCGATGAGCCAGAAACAGTGTCGATATCATCATCGAGCTTCTGCTGGTGCGTGATGTTGTCGTAGCTGAAGCTACCCGTATCGCTGCTACGGCTGCCGATCGAGTCACCAGGCTCAGAGTCATGACCAGTTCCATCAATTGGTGAGTTGCGGGTCACCGCCCGTGCAGCAGCGCCGGGATGCAAAGCCGTGTCGACGCTGCTGACACGTACTTTATCCTTGTGGTCAGTAAGAAGCTTGATGACTGATCCGGGAACTACATGAGCCGCATCTGCGTCCCTGCCTTGTGTCCACCAGCCTTTGGTCGGGTGATGGGCTGTCGCAGGAGACCCGGTATCTTTAACGCATTCAGCCACAGGGGCTGTCGTGCCGGCAACGACAGCTTCTTCGTCTTGTTCCAGTTCGTTTGCATCGTCTGCAGCTGATGGTGCCGATGCTGATGGTACTGGCATCTCGGGCTGTGCATCAGAGGTATTCAACAAAGAAGCGTGAGCAGCTGCTCTCACTTGACAGGTCCGCGAATGCGCGTGCGACGCAGATTGATCCGTAGCGATAGTACCAACCACCCCAGTATCCGGCAAAGCAGCATTCTGCCACAGCGCTGCGATTTCCTTCGCCTCATACGACGACATGAATCGATGGCTGCCCCTGTAAACCACCCTACCGCCAGAGGCATAGCGGATCCATGCTATTCTCAGTACGGTGCTGAGTGACATTCGATCTGCTCAGAGTCTGATGTTTCGTCCGCCAGTACGCCAATACCGTCAGCGCGGCGTCGGCGACCTAGCAAGCAGAATCGTGTCATGATCATTGTATATCTGACCTCGCTTATGCACAGTTGCAGAATCTGAGAAACATGCTGCATTGAAAGAATGGCGCTGTTTACGACCAATCAGCAACTTATGTGATGGCGCGGTGGGTCTGATTGCTAGAACGGCGAGCATTTTCGGTCGAAAACGAATCACTGTCTTTCCAACGTTGTCCGCGGCTCGACCGTCGGCGTAGTTCCAAGCAAACCCTTTCCCGCCCTGTCGACTGGTTTGACTTGAGGGCATATGCAAGCAGGCGATTCGCTCACTCTGTCCCCCGAGCAGCAGGCGGAGCTGCGTAGATCATGGTCTTGTATGTCTGATGAGGCCGATACTGGCTTGCTGCTGGACTCCCAGGCTGGCGGGTGTAAGCGACCTGTTGAATGCGCGTCGGTGCTGCGGCGTGCCCCTGGGCGGAGCTCGATTGCGTCTGCAGAGGTTGATGCACTGACAGCTCCACCGTCCGTGACACTGGGGGATCGTGGCGTCGATTTCAGCTCACAGCAGCATCAGCAGCAGCAGCGTCACGCAGAGCTTCACCTGTCTCCTCGTCCACACACGGGGCACCCCAACCACCTCAAACGCCATATGTCAGCACCTTATCCAGAGTCGGATCTTCACAAGCGCCCTGCGCTACATCGACCTGTATTAGCAGCATCGCAACCGCTGTCAACAATCCCACCAAACGCGCCGCTGTTGCCACGCGGTACCGGTCCTGCCCCAGACAGCTGTGCAGCAGGCTCGATCGACCTGAAGACGGGGGCTCCGCAGAGCGCAGTCCGTAGCAGCAGCGCTGCTTATCATGGTGCAGATACATCACGTATCCATGTTCACTCTGACCGGACCGTTCACAGAGCTTATTCCGCTCACCAGCCACCGGTGGCGTTGAGTGCAGCACACGTCACATCCAGCCACCCGCTGCAGGGTGCACTGGTTTGGCTGATCCCTGGAGGCTCAGACATGGCTTCAGATCGGCTCAAAGTGTTCACCGCAGCTGTCACGCGCAAGGGTATATGCATGTATTGCATTCAAGCCCGTGTATTGCTCCACCATATACACGAGCTATTCGGAATCACCCATCACTCATGCCGTCCATCGTCTTTCTTTCACAGGCGGCACGGTGGTGACCGCATACAGCCGCAGGATCACGCACGCGATCATGTCCCGGCAGCTGTTTGGCAAGCACAATCCTGTGCGGGCGCTGTCCGCAGCTGTAATTCAGGTATGGTAGGATGGCGCGGCGGGTGTTATGTCATGCGATGGATTTATAGCATCGTGCGGAGCGTGGCCTAACACCTCGTGGACCTGTATGCCTCAGAAGTCGACCTGTCGTGTGCACGAGCCAGAGTGGCTGAGCGACATGCTGCGCATAGCAGGTGGAGCGAACTGCGTCAGTGCTGTCGCTGGCCTAGGGTACAGTCTGCAAGAGATCGCAGCTTGGGATCACGGCGATGTTGGTCGCAGGTCGTTGTTCGATACACAGCCTGCAGCGCGGGCACTGGCACCTGTTGTCAGCGTGTCACCAGCCTTAGCTTTACCTGCCAGTCAGCCACCGGCAATGGCTCCTCCCGTACGCGGGTACCACGCCCGTGCATCATTTTGTGCGGATTCGCCGCCTCCTCTGGAGACGATGGACTGCTCCAGCGAGGACGAGCTTGACAAGTCACAGTCTGGAGTGCTAGCTCGCTCACACGCCGCACGTACTGGTCCGGTTGCTGGCGCGGGGAGCGGGACCGATCTTGTGGCAGCTCCCTTCGACTCAGCCGTGTTCCTGCCCCTGGATCACGTGGTGCCAGTTGACACCACTGTCGATCTTCATCGGGACAAGTTTGGCTGCCAGCCTCGTGCCAGGGCTCATGATAGATCGACAGCTCAACTGCTCGATCCCGCTGTGTCGAATCAGGGCAGACTGCAGTCATCGTGCACCCCTGCCATGCGGCCGATGGCAGACATGCCGCAGCCACCTGCGGTTCGAGAACGATCTGATCGATCAGGCGAGGTAGGGCTGACCGCGCTAGTGTATGGACATGCTGGCCGTGCTGATGTTGCGTTGTGGGGTGTTGACAGACTACAGATGCCGCGCTCAACGACCATTTGATCAAACACTTCGAAACTCTCGAGAAGACCTACACGGCCCGTCAGGATCCGGTGAGATGAGCCTTCAACTCTATGGCTACGGGGGCTGAGACTGCTGTCACTATTGCTGCAGCTTCTTCCGCTTGCGCGGGATGCCCCGCATTGATCACTGATTGACTAATCTCGAATGATGTGCGCGTGTTTGCTAATGCCTGCCTTGTAGTGGCGACCGCGAGCTTATCGACGAGCGATAACGGTGCTCAAGGGAATATCTGAGGCCTTGACACCGTCCAACTACACCGCTGTGTTGGCTAATCACGCGCAGGGGCTGGGCAAGCGAACCATGGAGAAGATTAAGGAAATTATGGAAACAGGTCACAGGCATTCGACTGCGTGATCTTCCGTCTGTGTGTTCGCTTATTGACGCTCTCACGACCTGCTACCATGCTTCCAGGCACCCTGGCTCGCGCGGACCAGCTGCAGCATGATCCACAAGCACCGGTGGTGAATCTGTTTGCCTCTGTCTGGGGTATTGGAGTCACCACGGCCCGCAAGGTCTGTGCTGACGTGACTTGCGGCATGCATATCAATGTGAATGCCCTTGTCATCTAATCAACGGGCGCGTTGTGCAGCTATATGAGCAGGGGTATCGGACGCTGGACGACCTACGAGGAGCCGCGCCTGGCGTGCTCAATTCTTCGCAGCGCGTGGCCTTGCAGTATTTTGATGACCTCCAAGCCCGGATCCCGCGTGCAGAGGTGCATGCCATTGAGCTCATCGTGACAGAGCGGGCCACGAAGCTTCTTCCCGGAAGTGTGGGCGTGTGCTGCGGCTCGTACCGACGAGGCAAGCACACCTCCGGAGACGTCGATATTCTGATCACTCACCCTTCCGACGAGCACCAGATACAGCATGCTCTTCTGAACGACCTTCTGCCGGAGCTGGTGCTGAGTCTCAAAGCATCAGGCTTCATCAGCCACGAGCTGACTGTGCCGGGTCGACAGCAAGCGGTGTCCGCACGCTCCAGGTCAGAACAGAGCTTAGGCCGGGGCAATCACACACCAGCAGACGGCTCTGCCGCAGCAGCTGGCGCAGCCGCTTTACAGAGGTCGTGGGGCAGCCACGATCACCACGCCGGCAGCGAGCTGGGACCTAGGCTATTCATGGGACTGTGCCGACTGCCCGATGCACACCCGTCATTCAGCGGCCTGCAGCGGCGGCTAGATATCAAGGTAAGCTGTGAGTGGGTCCACCCACACACGAGGGCTGGGGTGGTCTCAGCCTGTTCCGCCTCTTGGTAATCGATATCGCTCTGTCCATGCCTTCAGGTATGCCCGCTCGCTCAGTTCGCCTTCGCTCTTCTGTCCTTTACGGGCTCGGACCGCTTCAATCGGTCAATGCGCCTGTTCGCGCGTCGCAAGGGCTATGCCTTGTCAGACCAGGGGCTGACGCTGGCCGTGCGAGACTCAAAGGGTGTCATTCTCTCCCAGTCCCGCAGCGTGTACTGCGCTGACGAAACCGCTGTCTTTACTGCGCTGGGGCTGCAGTATGTTGCGCCCCAGGACCGAGAATGATTGACACAGCGGCAAATAAACGGAGCGGTAAACCGTTCGTATTGTCACAGCAAATAGATAATAAAACAAACCAATGGGTTGGAAACTGCATGCAGCTCACACAACATGGCACAACACCAGCCATACACAAGGCACAGTTGTAACCGTACAGCGTGAAGGGTATATGAACTGAAGTCTGAACAGCAACTGCGCACTGCAGTCAAGCTGCGTGATGATCGGGTGACTCTTCCCAGTACACCACGCTTGTGCCCAGTCGATGCAGCGCGACACGACGGTGTTGTCGGTAATGAGGCATCGTTACGTGCGGCTGTGAAACCCGTCTCTTCACCATTGCAGCCGGACAGTGTTGCAACACAAACATCATCATGCACTCGACGGTGGAGATCCTCTGCATTCGATGCGGCGAGACCTCCGCGGACCACTTGTTCTGTAGTGTATGTGCGTTCGTGCGTGCGTGTGTGTGTATGTGTGTGTGTGTGTGTGTGTGCGTGTGTGTGTGTGTGTGTGTGGGTGTTTGTGTGCTCTTCAGTCAGAGTACCGACGCGATGCTTCGGCTGGCAGCGCCCGGTAGGGCTCAGCTGCGTCACTGTCCATCACGTCATAGCCGTCACCATCACCATCACGATCTGCGGATGGCTGCGGAGCATGAGCCCCAGAGTGGTATCCAGTGCCGTGACCGAGCGGTGAATACACGGGTATATCGCGGCTGAATGCAGCTCTACTGAATCCAACCCCTCCAGTGCCTGTACTGGAGGTATGCTGTAGGCTGCCGGCTTGCACCGCTGATTGCGCCCGCACCGCACGGCGGCGGAAGGCATATGCCACCACACCCACCAGAACAAACAGGAGGACGAAGGCGATAAACACTGGGACAAACAGCTTCATGGCGGACTTCTTGTGGTGGTGCGGTGGGGCGACCTGCGCAGAGTCTGCACGCAGCCAACATCTCTCGGGTGAGTGCTATTCCATCGCGTTGTGAAAACACAACCCTACCGGCATCGACGCTTATGCTCCAAATGCGAAAGTTCGGCACGCTGAAATTCATGGTACCCGCTACAAAGTGGTGCAGATAGTTGGAGACGAACAAGAGATTTCCTGGCATACCATTCCGTTGTGAGCATTGCAAACGAAGTGATTGCATGCCAGCATTCGAGGACTCTGATGGACGCAATACCTCTGTGATCAAAGGAGAGAGTGTCTGGCCACACCATCGTGGTATTGTCACTGACCAGCAAGTCTACAGTGGCGCAGTCAGCTGTTGAGGTCGGGTCAACAGTGCAGGAGGATATCCCTCCAGCCTCTAGCATTGTCATGTACAGCTTGCCTGCCAGTCAGTAGCAGGCGACCATCGGTATCGATATAGTAGATACTCTACGGGGGTGAAAGGACACTCGCATTGCGTCAATAGCGTCACATACCGTTGTTTCCAATGGCGAGGCCATCAGATGCGCTTCCTTTATCGGCGCTGACGGTTGCCACCTGCGAGCGCAGTGCGGTGTCGTTGTTGAGAGGGTTTCTGAGGAGGCTTGTCGAGATGCGGTATAGGCTGCAGCGCACATAAGCACCATCAAGTCAGCATCACACCAGTGACCCAGCAATCATTGCTATATCACACCCTCACCTGCGCGATGTAAGTGCGCACCAGAATAGCGTCTGAGCGTCAGCGGACAAGGCGATGCCGTCAGCGCCAGTGACCATGCGCTGCGCTGGCAGCACTGCTTCACCGTTGATGTGCACGTACACGGCAGGGTCATCTGCGCAAGTGGGCCCAAGCGAGTAAGTGATCGGATGAGCGGAGAGGATAGCACACACAACAGTACCACCAACTGCTTGCTCACTGGTATCAACATCAAGTACACATCGAACAACATTGCCATTGCTATCCGCAGCTACCTTGACTGCACGGCGCAGAGTCCAGCAACCGTCTGGCGGTATTGCTGGCGAAGTCATACACAATCAGTCCTGCCTGCACCGCAGTGCTGCCGCTGCTGTCCAGCGGTAGCCCCGAATCTGAGATGTAAGCGACCTGAGAGGACACGTCCAGCGCGATATCGTTGAGAAAGGAGTGACTCAGCGAGGCCACTTCCGGGGCGAAAGTGAACACTCGC
>Ga0163144_10026114_pt1 | contig 11369 bp, 6 predicted proteins | sample OliLak19BULKMAT1_FD_123175 | JGI IMG/M metagenome (GOLD analysis project Ga0163144, IMG submission 123175) | Freshwater microbial mat bacterial communities from Lake Vanda, McMurdo Dry Valleys, Antarctica - Oligotrophic Lake LV.19.BULKMAT1 | ecosystem: Environmental > Aquatic > Freshwater > Lake... | reverse complement strand
GGTGTGCGCCGCGCAGGCTCCAGTGCATCTGTTGCTTCTTGACGAAGCGACGGCTCACCACCTGGTTGATCGTGGACTCCACGAACGCCGTACTGATTCTGTCTCCTTGCCGGTAGCGCTCCCCAAAGTTCGGAATGAATTCGCGGTTGTTGCGAATGTAGATTTCAAATTCGGTCATGCCGACCGTCAGCTTCCCGGCAGCTGCGGAATGGGCCCGGATCAGCTGCAAGTCCAGTAACAGGCTGGCTTGCCGATCCAGGGCCTCTGCAACGTTGCCGTGGAGAGCAGCACAAAGTCGGGGGTGAGTATCGCACGTGCATGATTCCAAAGGAGATGACTCATCTTATTCGCGCTTTTGCCCAATCGAAACATTGGAGTTTTTGGCGATCACACTGGTTTGGCGACTGGAGGTCGCTGTTGATTCCAAAGGCAATTTCTTGGTTGACCCCCGACTTTGTGCTGCTCTCCAGTGTCCTCGAACTGATTCAAGCTCTCGACGATTTTGTCGACCAACACAACGAGAACCCGAAGCCCTTCATTTGGACGGCCAAGGCAAACGATATTCTCGCCCAAGTGCTCCGCGCCAAGCATTCCCTCTATAACAGTCGATCTGTGTGAAGCACTACACTAGGTGTCTTACCAAGTCAGCCCACGGCAGCACGTCTCGTACGCGCGCTTGCCTACGGTGTCGCGGTTGCCGGGAATGCCAGGACCGCCTGCGGCAACATAACCCCCGCTGGCGCCGCTCTCGTCAGCGCTTACCCAGAAAGAATACAGGCTTGCTTCGCGGACGTAAAAGCGGAAGCGAACAGGTTTGTTCGCCAAAGAGGCAATGTCCGCTCCCCGTTTCCAACTCACCATCTGGAGCGTGTTGTTAACGCGCACAGGCACGGAGTCCTCTTTTCGAAATCCCGGGAGCGCGCGTCCATCCCTGTCGAGAACTTCCACCATCAAATCTCCCGCTAGAGAATCCACATTGACGAACAAACGGCGTCCGGAGAACTGCACGGGCTTGGTAGTCAACGTACCGCTACGTCCAAGCGCGTCCATGGAAGCAAATCCATCACGGCGGATGGTAGCCAATCCAGTAGTAACGTGGGCGGAGGTCCGAATAGTTGGGTGGCCCGCGCGGCCGCTGACGTAAAAGTAAAGGCGATCTCCTACAACCAGGCAGCCTCCGCCAACAGGTTGCACATTGGCGTAGTTCCAGTCGCCGAACTTCTCTGATATGCCGAGGAAGGTGCTTCGATCCGGCCGGTCCCAATGAAAGCCGTCGCGCGAGAACCCAACGGAAATGTAATTCGGCTTTTCGCGGTCAGACGGTTGCCCGCGCCAAATGGCAAACAGGCCGACCATCAGGCTTTCATAAGGAAACGCATCGAGTTGATACAGCTGCGGTCGGACGTTCAAGTCAATTCGCCTGCCGTCCAGGCGATCAGCACCCACCCAGTTCACGGATTCTTTCCAGTGCTTCAGGCCTTCGCCGATGTCATCTACTTCCAGGTAGCGCCTCATGCGCCCGATATGGTTCGGCATGTCAGGCGTCTGACCGGGAACCCAGTCGTGATCCCGTAGACTCATCACCCATTTCCCTAAGAACGGATTACGGAAAAAAGTGGTGCGATCGCTCCAGGGGATGCTCTTATCTACCGGTTGACCCCAGTGAATGCCGTCGGCGGAGTAGAAAAGCTCCATGGGTTTCATGTGTCCGCGCGAGAGCAGCATCTTGTAGCGGCGCTCGGCCCTCTTCTCGTCGAGATCCAACCAGACGGTAGACGAATCGCGAGATCCCGTAACGACGATGTTCGTACCAGGCTTGATATCGAGCTCCGGTTTCTTCCAGACAATGCCGTTACTGGATGTGGCGTAGTTCGTGGAATTCGCACTGCTATACCAGGCTTTGAAGAGATTGTCCGCCGGGTCGTAGAAGATGCCATCGCTGAAAGGCATTGCCTTGCCTACGCCCTCGATGAACTCATGGGGTCTATCGGCCTTCAGAACGGGGTTCAGCGGGTAGTATTCGGCGGCGTGAAATGTGCGCCGGAGGTCGGTCTGTTCAACTAAAAAATGGTCGACCAGTAACTGTCTGCCGGTGTCGATAGGGATCACAGCCGGCCCGTCCAGCAAGTACGGCGGAGTGGGAAGCGGCTCGGCGGACAGGGTAATATTCTTGGGTGGCCATTGTGCGGGCAATTTGATTCCGTTGTAAAGTACCTTGCCGCTATCTTGCGACCAGCACAAACAGGCGGTGAAGAGAACTACAACCGAGCGATTTCGCATTCCTGGACTCCTTTAAAAGCGGATTTTAAGGCCAAAGCGAAAAAGGCTAATTATGCCCATCCCGCCAAAAATGTAAGATTAGCTATTCACCCCCACCCGTAGGGGCGAGGCGGCCTGCGCCGAGGCCGCTCCGGCGGCGCCTTGCAGAAAGTTGCGCCGCTGCATTTTAGTGAGGGATCCGGGAGGCCATCAGCGGGCGATGATCGAAGATCCGGTGATGCCTGGCCAGCACATCCAGGCCGAAGTCTCCCTGCCAGTCCCGCCACACGGAGTGGCTGTGGTTGGAGTAGTTCTGGGTGTTGTCGTATTCGATCAAAAAGCCGGGGCTCTGAATGCGATAGTAGACGCCTTGCGCGTCGCGGTTGCCGGTGGTGGGCTTGCCAATCTCGACGGGCCGCGGCACGGGCCGCGTGGTCTTGCCGGCCCAGGCGAAGAAGAGCTTGGCGGCGGGCACGCGGCGCGCCTGGTCCAGGCGCGTCTGCGCGAGCGCGGGAGTCAGGACATTGGCATATTCGGCGATCAGCGCCATCAACTGGTCCCGCTGGCGGGGGGTCATGCGGGAGGCGGGCAGGCCCTGGGGAGCGCCCTCGATCTTGGCCCGCAGGGTGGCCATGGTGATGATGTCCTCAGGCGCCTCCTGCGTGAAGATGGCCTGCTTCCGCTGCTCCGGAGCGAGCCCGTTGACGAGATCGCGGGCGAGGTCTTCTTCCCGGTCCAGCACCCGCATGCCCTTATGGGGCCCAACCGGCACCTCGTGTGGATTGGCGCCCAGGAATGTGGGGCTGGAGGAGATCACCTTCCCGTCGCGGATGGTGAAATTCAGCGCCACATGGTGGCCCTCGACGCGCCACGCCCAGGTGCCCGTGGGAGCAGGGTTTCCGTAAATGCTGAAGTGAAACCGCTCGGCATCGCGATGGCCGGTGGTGTCGGCCTCAATGACGCGGACGATCTCTTCAATACTCATCACGGTGGAGGTCTTGATGAAGCCGATCTGGCTGAGGCCGGAAGACATCAGCGCGTAGGCGAGGTGGCGCTGCTTGGGATCCATCTCCTTGAACATGATGCCGCGGCGGTCATGGCCGTACTCTTCTTTGAAACCGCGCTCCGGGAAGTAATGCCATTTCAGGCGCTCCTTGCTGTCCATGGGAAAAACCGTGGCGGCGCGCTCGGCGGAGGTCAGAGAATCAATGAAACGCGTGGCGGTCATTTCCATCAGCGTTTCGGTCCGCGGGACCTGGCTGGAAATGGCGATCACGGCGCCGAAGACGATGGCGGCGGCAAGGCGGATACGTGAAACATGGTGCATGACGAATTCCTTCTCCTGGTGCGGGAGGTCTGCTGGGCCACTGACAGCTTACAACACGTACGGTTTGCGATAGGTTCGCGAGAGCAGTTTCGTAGCGTCGGGATCGTTGACGATTTTCGGCCCCGCCTGCAGCGTTAGAGTCCGGCCGACGCGATAGCTGATATTCGCCAGATGGCACATGGCCGCGCTGATGTGGGCGATTCCGATTTCATCGTGGAGATCGCGGTAGTTTCGCGACCGGCAGACGGAGAGGAAGTTCCGCATGTGAAGACGCGTTGGTTCGTTATCGGGATTTCCGTCGGGGAGCTGCTCCATCACCATCTCGTTGCTTTCGCCCTTAAAGGCCTGAAAACCCTCATCGGCCATCGCCGCCCAGCCTTCCGAGCCGTAGAACAGGTTTCCGATCATGATGTTGAGCGGCGGCCCGCCGGCGCGCGGTGCCGTCGCCACCGGCGAGGGGGCGTCGGCAGGCCTTCCTGTCCACCCGCCTTTTATAGGCCTCGGGATCGCGCCTTCGGCGCCGGTCATCAGGCCGCGGAGTTCAAACACCAGTTCACGGTCCCCGAAGTCGTAACTGGCGGTCATCGTGTTGGGCGTTTCCTGGTCATCTTTGTACACGAACTTGCCACCGTGCGCGTGAACCGAGCGGGGCCACTGTGGGTCCCCCATCGCCCACCGCGCGGTCCCCATTTCATGAACACCGGTGTTGCCGATCTCGCCGTTGCCGGTGTCCCAGAACCAGTTCCAGTTGTACTTGAAACGAAGCTCGTTGAAGGGGCGCATGGGCGCCGGGCCACGGAACAGATCCCAGTTGACGCCGGGGGGCACTGGCGTATCGGGCTTTGAACCGATGGACAGCCGCCGCTTGTAGCAGAGTCCCCGGACCGAATGAATCTTCCCGATCAAGCCCCCGCGCAGGGCATCCATGCCTCTGATTTTGAACGGATTGCTGCGGTGCTGGGCGCCGATCTGCAGCATTCGCCGGGTGTCGCGGGCCACCTCGACCATCTTCAGGCCCTCGTGAACGTCGTAGGAGGCGGGCTTCTCGGCGTAGACATCCTTGCCTGCCTTCATGGCCCAAATGGCCGCCAGGGCGTGCCAATGGTTCGGTGTGGCGATGGAGACAGCCTCGACGCGCGAGTCGGCGTAGACATCGCGCATATCCTCGAACTCGCTGGCCTTCTCGCCGGTGTTCTTGAGCAGCACTGCCTGCGCGCGTTCGCGCGCGGGCTGGCTGACGTCGCAGAGACCCACGACGCGGGCTTCCGGGAGGCGCGAGTAGATGTTGAGGTGACTGGTGCCGCGGACACCGACGCCGACAATGGCGACGCTGATTCTGTCATTGGCACCCCAGACGCGGGAAGCCGATACGGCGGTGGCGGCGCCTAAAAAAATTCGCCGCGTTGAACTCTGGGACATAGCTGAGTTCCTGTCCTTTCGCGAGTGGGGGTCGATGGGCGGGACCAACGTGACGCGATCAGTCGCGCAACACAAAGCGGTTTGTTTATCCATAATATAAGCGGTCGAATTATGGTGTCAAGAGGATTTGGGATCTCCTCCGAACACAGCTCGCCAGATCACCGGGCAGGTTTGCATCGTCTTCCGCGATGCGTGATTTGAGCAAACCCACGGACCCGCTCCGCCTTCGCACCGCGGCCGCTGCATCGAGCGATCTTACACAGCCGGTCCGCTGAGCCACCCGAAAGCCACGGCCTGCTGCATTCGATTTTCCCGGCTCTCCATGAAATTGAGGTAGGTGGAGCGGGCGCCCTCGCGGAAAACGTCCTCGATCCTGGCCGAATCGCCCGTGCGGAGCGCCTCCACCATCGGCTCGTGGGACGGAACGACGTCGGACAAATGTTCCAGACCACTCGCGCGCATGACGCTGACAAAGGCAAGCAGCGGGACCGTCAGGCGCTCCAGCAGATCGCACAGCGTTTGATTGCCCGAACAGGCCCACACGTAGCGGTGGAAATCGAGGTCCGCCTGTGCTTCTTCGTAATAGAGATCCTTTTCCACATAGGAACCCATCAACTCGCGGCGGCGTTCCAGTTCCTCGAATTCAGCGAGGCCCATCCTCTTTGCCGCCTCGAGAGCAGCCCGCACCTCCAGCAGACAGCGGAGCTCCACGCGCTCCCGTATGTCCTTCGGCGTCAATCGAACGACGGTTGTGCCCACATTCGGTTCGCGCGTCACCAGGCCGTCGCGCTCCAGCGATTGCAGCATTTCGCGAACCGTCGACTGGCTGACGCCGAACTCCTTGGCCAGCCGTGCCTCCCGGAGGTTCGAGCCCGGCGGAAACCTGCCGTTGAAGATGTCAACCAATGTTCTTTTTTTGAGAGAATCTACCAGTTCACTCATGATGTTTCGAAGATGTAGCCTTTCAACAGCTAGTGCGAAAGTAGCACAACCTTTCCGCTTGACACAATAATCCGACCGCTTATATTATCGATAAGTAAATCGATCTCGATGCGGAGAGGGGTCCGTTTCCGCCCGGATATTGGCGGCTGTCGAGCTGCGTTGCGGTGTTCCGGCCGGGTTCCCGCCGGCTCACTGGAAAGAACGAATTCTGGAGACTGTTCTATGTCAAAGACCAACTGGATGGTTGTCGCGGCACTGGCCGCCGTTATGCTTGCTGACGTTATTTCCGCGCAAGACACACGCGGCATGATACTGGGACGGGTCGTTGATCCGCAGGAGAGTCCAGTACCAGGCGCCACCGTCACTGTGACCAACACTCTGACGAACGTGGCCACCACCAGGCAGACGAACGAGCAGGGCTATTACGAAGCGAACCTGCTGGTGGCGGGCACCTACCAGGTGGCGGCCACGGCCGCGGGCATGAAGCGGGTTTTGCGTCAGGGCATCGAGTTGCGGCTGGGAGCGCACGTACCGATCGACATCCGGATGGAACTGGGCTCAGTGAACGACCAGGTGACGGTGAGCGCGGGAACGCCGCTGGTGGAGACCGACACGATTTCCACCGGCCGGTTGATCGATAACCGGGATCTGAACGAACTGCCGGTCGCCTACAACAATCCGATCTTGCTCGCGGGCCTGGCGCCGGGAGTCCAGGAGCGCGGTTCCTACCGGACGATCGCCCATCGGGCGGCATCGGCGATAGGCAGCATGTTCTACACGCCCGGCAATGTCGGCGGGCGAGGGCTGCTCGATACCAGCAACGACCTGTTGCTGGACGGGATGCCGAATCTGGGTGGAAATCGCCGCATGGCGTACATGCCGCACACGGATTCCATTCAGGAGTTCCGGATTGAGACCTCGAATCTCGATGCGTCGGTGGGCCACTCGGCGGGGATCAGCCTCTCTATGATGACCAAGTCCGGCAGCAACGATCTGCACGGCGCCTTGACGTGGGATCACATGCAGCAGCGCTGGAACGCGATGCAGTTTTTCCTGAAGCAGTCCTATCACCGGAGCATCGCGGCGGCCGATGCGGCCGGCGATACGGCGCGGGCAAACGGACTGCGCGACCAGAATCCGAAGAAACCGGGGCGTACCAACGACTACTCGGTGAGCCTGGGCGGACCGGTGGAGATACCGAAGCTGATTCACGGCAAAAACAAGCTCTTCTTCTTTATTAACGTGAACGGAACGAACCAGCGGATGATCGAGTTGACGTCAAACATCAACGTCACGGTGCCGACGCTTAAGAACCGGCAGGGTGACTTTTCTGACCTGCTGGCCGTGGATGCGACGCGCTACCAGATCCACGATCCGCTGACGGTGCGGCCCGATCCGAACCGGCCGACAAACTGGATCCGGTCGCCTTTCCCAGGCAACATTACCCCGAAATCCCGCTGGACGAATCCGATGGCGAATTTTTACAACCCGATCTGGCCGACCCCCAACAACTCCCCCACCAATCCGTCGCAGGAGCCGCTGCAAAACTACCTGGCGCCGGCGATGCCCTGGAACTTCGACTACTATGCGGTGAGCAACCGCTTCGATTACCATCACTCCGGGAAACACCGGTTTTTCGGCCGCTGGAACTGGAGCGACTTTCTGGAGGACCGGGCGGACTGGGCGTATGAGACCACGCCGGGCCTGCAGTCGAGCGACCTGAGGCGGGCCACCAAGGCCGCCGTGATCGACTGGGTGTATTCGCCCACGGCAGCCGCCTACTTCGATTTCGCCGTTTCGGCGACTCAATACCGGGAGGGCACCCTGAATGCCAAGTCCAAATCGTCCAGTGCCACCGACGTGGGCTTGCCGGCGTACTTGCAAACGAAGGCGGCGGGACAGAATCATCTGCCGATCGCCGCGATGGCCGGCTACAATGCCATAGGCCGGAACTTCTCGACCCTCACCTCCTCGACGGTGTATGCCGCCAAGGCGAATTACAACCACGTCAAGGGCAGCCATACCGTACACGCCGGCTGGGGCGCTCGCCAGTTCTTCCGGAACGGCGCCGGCGGCGGGAACACCTCCGGCTCCTTTAGCTTCGACAACAGCTATACGCGCCGGAACGACGACACGCTGACCCCGGCGGGTACGATCGGCCACAGCTATGCCGCGTTTTTGATGGGCTTCCCAGCCGCGATGAACGCCGATACGAATGACACGTATGCGATCCACTCACCGGCTCATTCCTGGTACGTGCAGGACAACTGGCGCGTCACGCCGAAACTGAATCTGATCCTCGGGCTGCGCGCCGAGTGGGAAGGCGGTATGACCGACCGCTATGACCGCGCCATAATCGGGTTCAACCCGGCGCTGGACCTGCCGATCACAGCGGCGGCGCAGGCCGCCTACGCCCAGAACCCGGTGACGGAACTGGCGGCTTCCGGATTCCGCGTGCTGGGCGGGCCGAGCTACGCCGGCCAGGGTTCGGTAGGCCGCTCGGTCTGGAACTCGGCCCTGATGTGGCAGCCCCGCGTCGGCGCGGCCTACCAGCTCAACCCGCGCACGGTGATCCGTGGCGGCTATGGCATCTTTTTCGACTCGCTGAATGCGCTCTACCTGGCTCCGAACCAGACCGGCTTCAGCCGGACGACGTCGACGAACATCTCCAACGACTTCGGCAACACCTGGCTGGCCGGCGATCCGGCGCGGGGAGTGTCCCCGTTGACTGATCCTTTTCCGGTGCGAGCCGATGGATCCCGGTTCGACCTGCCGGTGCGCAACGCTCTCGGCTCCATGGTTTTCGCCGGACAGAACTACAGCTTTGCCAATCCGCGAATTCAGCGGGCTCGCAACCAGCGCTGGCGCGTAGGCCTACAACGGGAACTCAACTCGAAGACGATGATCGAGGCCTCCTATTCGTCCAGCTACGGCGACCGCGTGTATGTGTCGCATTCGGCGAACCCGCTGCCCGCGCAATACTGGTCGACTGGCACCGTCCGCAACAACGCCGTGGATACCAGCATGAACCTGAACGTGTCCAACCCGTTCCGGCTGGCGAACTTCGCCGGGCTCCGGACCAGCGCGCCGGCCGTTTACCAGCAGATCAGCACGCTGGGGTTCTTTACCGCGTCTATCATTCGCAAGAATCAGCTTCTGCGGCCATTTCCCCAGATGGCCGGTTTGACGGACAATTCCGACTCGGTTGGAAAAGTCTGGGCGCCATCCTTCGAATTTTCGCTTCGCCGGGCGGTGTCGCGCGGCGTTTCGCTCACCGTCAACTACACGGCCATGAAAGCCGAAACCGCAGACATTTTCCTGAATGAGTTCGACCCCGCGCCGACACGGCGGACTTCTGTTTATGGCCAGCCGCACCGGTTGAACGTCACCTCGCTGCTGGAACTGCCCTTCGGCAAAGGACGCACATTTCTGGCCAGCGGCGTACCCAGTAAATTATTCGGAGGTTTTCAGATCAGCCTGTCCTACCAATACCAGACGGGCATGCCGATCGACTTCCCGAATCTGTACTACTACGGCGACACGGCGGACATCGCCAAGGGGCCCCAGACGCTGGATCGCTGGTTCAACACGGACAACTTTGAGCGGGTTGCCGCGCGGGCTCCGGGCACGTTCCAGAGCCGGGTGTTCCCGTCGCGCGTGGACGGCGTCCGGGCGCAGGCCATGAATGAATGGAACGCCAACCTGATGCGCGAATTCGCATTCACCGAACACGTGCGGATGCAGTTCCGGCTCGATGCCTTGAACCTTATGAACCGCACCATCTTCTCACTGCCGGAAACGAACCCGATTTCGGGCAATTTCGGCAAGATCACAGCAACCACCGAGGTGCCGAACCGGTACTTCCAGGTGCAAGTCCGCCTGCGTTTCTAAAAACCGGAGTTTCCTTCGCAATGACACAGCCTATTGCCCGGCGCCTGTTTCTTGGCTCGGCCGCGGCTTCCCTTCTCCCGGCAGCGCCGGCGGCGGGGCGCCGCTACCTCCTGCTTGATGACCGCAACGTGGAGCGGACGGAAAACACCGTTTTGCGCGTCAGCCGGGCCGAAAAAGAGTCCCGGAACCCGCTTTTTAAAGAGGACAAGCCGTGGGAGGTTCGCTACGACAATCTGTATGCGAATGTCCGCAAGGACGCCTCCAGCGGGATCTACCAGTGCTGGTACAGCCCGTTTATCGTGGATGAGGCGGTAAGCGGGACGTCGGTCGCGGAGCGGGCAAAAATTCGCTACCGCCCGCGCAACAGGGAGATGGGACTCTGTTACGCCGAGTCCCGCGATGGCCTCTCCTGGACCAAGCCGGAACTGGGTTTAGTGGAGTTCGAGGGCTCGAAGAAGAACAACCTGGTGGTGCGCGGGCCGCATGGAACGGGCGTCTGCTTCGACGGCCACGAAACGGATCCCGCGCGCCGCTACAAGATGTTCTTTGTGGAGCGCGGCATGTCCGGGGCGTTTTCGCCGGACGGCAAGCGCTGGAGCGAAGCGGTGAAGTTCCCGGAAATCGACGCCGTGGGCGACACGCACAATAACGCCATCTGGGTGCCTGCGCTAAAGAAGTACGTCGGCGTTACCCGCCTGTGGGACCGGCCGGCGAAACAGCGGCTGGTGGGGCGCACCGAGAGTACCGACTTCGTGCATTGGACCAAGGCCGTCGAGGTGCTGCGCGCCGATCCGGGCAGCCTGGACCGGCAGACCTACGCCATGCCCATCTTCGAGTACGAGGGCGTCTATCTGGGGCTGGTCACGATGTTCCATGTCCCCAGCGATACCTCCCAGACCGAGTTGGCGTGGAGCCCCGACACCGTTCACTGGCAGCGCATCGACCCGGGCTCCGCGGTTGTCCCGCTGGGGCCGGCCGGTTCAGTGGACGCCGGCTGCGCGTATGGCGCGGCCCCCGTCTTCGAAAAGGATGAGATCCGCATCTACTATGGCGGCAGCAACGGCCCGCATACGGGATGGCGCGAGGGATTCCTGTGTCTGGCGCGCTTGCGTCCGGGGCGTTTCGCGGGATTCGAGCCGCGCGTGGCTGGCACGGCGGCGACGGTTGTGACCAGGCCGGTTACGGTGACCTCGGCCGATTTACGGATCAATGCCGAGGCTCGCGGCGGCCAGATCCGGGTGGGGGTGATCGAGGGCGGCGGCGCCGCCGCGCTCAGTCAGGCCGTGCCCATTCAGGCCGATGTGCTGGATGGCGTTTGCCGTTGGAAGAAGGGCGGCCTGCGGCCATTGTTGGGCAAGGAAGTGCAGTTTGTCTTCGATATCCAGGGAGCACGTGTCTTCAGTTTCCGGTTTGCATAGCGGCAGCGGCGCGGGCGCCGGCTCCGCGGCGGCGGACGTTTCGTATTTCCCCGGAGGCCGCTCAGTAAAGGTGAGCATCGGCTATCATGCAGCTATCCCAGGCGCTTGTGTGT
>Ga0163144_10026113_pt1 | contig 11369 bp, 9 predicted proteins | sample OliLak19BULKMAT1_FD_123175 | JGI IMG/M metagenome (GOLD analysis project Ga0163144, IMG submission 123175) | Freshwater microbial mat bacterial communities from Lake Vanda, McMurdo Dry Valleys, Antarctica - Oligotrophic Lake LV.19.BULKMAT1 | ecosystem: Environmental > Aquatic > Freshwater > Lake... | reverse complement strand
TGATCGAAATCGGCGTAACCCCGTCGGTCAGGGTGACGGACGGAACATTGCCCAGATTGCCAAGGAACTGCTCGAACCACCGTTCCAGCCCCAGACCGTTCCACAGCACCAGATCGGCACCTGACGCGGCGACGAGGTCTTGTGGCGTCGGCTCATAGCCGTGAATCTCCGCCCCCGGCTTGGTGATGGAGACGACATCCGCCGCGTCACCCGCGACGTTGCGGGCCATGTCGGCGATCACAGTGAAGGTGGTGACGACCTTGAGGCGGTCCTCGGCGACCGCCGGCAGTGCAACCGGGGCAAGGGCAAGGACGGCGACGGAAAGGAACTGGCGGCGGGACAAGGGCATCAGGGAACCTCGGGCTGGTAAAATCTCTACCTTATAATGAGAACTATTTGCAAGAAGGCAATGGTTACGGCCATCGCAACTGCGTGAGGTGCCTGACCGGCCCTCTGGCCAACTGGTGCGTTGATGCGATCGTGGTGCGAACGGCCCGATGGCCAGCACCGGTATTCGAGGTGAGCCATGACAAAGCCGCCCTACCGCGCGAGCAGGATCAGGACCAAAGAAAGGGCTGTGGGGCCAAGCCGCGGGATGGTGCACCCGACACGATTCGAACGTGTGACCTCTGCCTTCGGAGGGCAGCGCTCTATCCAGCTGAGCTACGGGTGCCTGCGACAGTCCTTAGCGGAACGATCGGCGGGTTTCAACGGCAAACGGCGGGCGTTCGGGTCGCGTTAGGCCAATGTTGCCGGGCGGATGCAGCAGGATAGCGCCCGGATGTGAGCTGCAGATTTCACTTATCTTTTACAGAAAACCTCTTAAAGTTGAATTTCAGGTTGTCATGGAGAGCGCCTTGCCAGACCCAGCTTATCTCGCCCAGCGTCGTTCGAAACTTCTGGTATCGCTTTCCAGTCTTGCCTTGGTCGCGGGCTGTGGCGGTGGCGGAGAAGGCGGCGGTTCGGTCGCCGGGTTCTTTACCATCTCGGCAAACTCGGGCGGATCGGGGACCTTCGGGTCCTACTACATGGCGGCGATTACCGATCAGTGGCGCGATGCGGCGGCGAGTTTCCGCACCAACTCGTCCCGCTTCACCTACCAGAACGGTTCGGTCCAGATCGGTGGGAACCCGGTGTTCACCAATCCGCTTCATTCCTCGCGGGTGGACTATGCCCATGCGGTCGGCTTGTCGGGTGCCGGTCAGGTCATCGCTGTGGTCGATGCCGGGTTCCGCACCAGCCACGAGGCGTTTGCAGGCAAGGTGAACACCACGACCGGAGCGCCGGTCAGTGACGATCACGGCACCAAGGTTGCCTCCGTCGCGGCGGGGGATTCCGCGACCATGGTCGGCGTGGCCCCAGATGCCGACCTGATCTTCAGCGATTGGGACGATGCAGATCTGGCGGCAGCGGCCGATGCGGCCCGGCTGCGCGGCGCGGTGGCGCAGAACAACTCTTGGGGCTATGATAATACCTTTGTCGATCAGGCGGGCTACAACAATATCTTTGGGAATGCCGTTGGGCAGCAATGGCTGACCGCTTTGAAGAACTATGCCGATGATGGTGTGGTGATCTTTGCGGTGTCGAACATTGAATCCGCCACCACGGCCGGTCTGCTAGAGGCCTTGCCGGTGTTTGAGCCGACGCTGACCAACGGCTGGCTGGCGGTGGGCAACGCGGTTGGACTTTTCAACGACAACGGGGTCTTTGCCGTCGGCGAACGCTATTCGGCTGGTTGCCTTGAAGCGGCGCGCTGGTGCCTGATGGCCGACGGCTACTGGCTGGCGGCGACCGATACCTCGAACACCGCCTATGCCGCCGCCTTCGGCTCGTCCTTTGCGGCCCCCCAGGTTGCCGGTGCGCTTGCCCTTCTGGCGGAGGCGTTTCCGGCCCTCAGCCCAAACGATCTGCGTGCGCGTATCCTCGCCTCGGCAGACAATACGTTCACCGGCTTTGTCAGCGCCGGTTCGGTTGACCTGCTGGAAGGATCGGGCACCTTCCTGCATCAGTATTCCACGGAATTCGGCCACGGCTTTCTGGACATCCGCGCCGCGCTGTTGCCGATCGGGCAGATGACACTTGCTGCCCAGGACGGGACAAAGATCTTTACCGATGATTTCGCCTTTTCCAGCGGAGGCGCGATGGGCGACGCGGTGACCCGCAGCCTTGACGGGATCGACCTGACCGTGACCGACGCGCTGGAGGGTGGTTTTGATGTTCCGGCCAAAAGCTTTGTCAGCGAAGCCGAACCGACACCGCTGGCCGAAACGCTGGGCGCCCGGATTTATGGCAAGGACCTGAAAGCGCTGCGTGAGGCGGGTGTGAGCCCGCTGGCCGACACCTTCGCCGCCCATCCCGGCAATACGCTGGAACTGCAGGGGCCGGACGGTGCCACCCGCGCGGCGCTTTTGGTCAGTGAGGGTGAAAACTTTGGTCTGGCGGTGTCACGCTCGCTGTCAGAGGGTGATCTGAAGCTTGATCTCGGGCTGAAGCTCGCCCGTGACGATGGCACCCTGATGGGCTTTTCCGACACCGGCAGCGGAGGCGGCGCGAACATGGCCGCGGTGACGCTGGGCCTGTCCTATGACACCGGCACCGGCGGCTTCTTTTCCCTGACCGGTGAGGTCGGGATCGCCGATCTGGCCACCACCACCGCAGTCAGCGAGGCGTCAAGCGCCAGCTTCAACAGCCTCGGTCTTGATATCGGCGGCCGTGACGTCTTTGCCAGCGGCGACCGCCTTGCCCTTGGCGTGTCGATGCCGATAGCCACCACCTCCGGCTCGGCCGAGATGATGGTGCCGGTGGCGCTGGGCGGCGGGCAGTCGGAGCTTCGGTCGATCAGCGTCGACCTCGCCCCAACCGAACGGCAGATCGACCTGTCGGTGAGCTACCAGATCCCGATGAGCGACAGCTCCGAATTCCTGTTCGAGGTCGTCCATGCCGAGAATTACGGCAACGTGGCCGGCAACAGCGATCAGGCCATCGTCATCGGCATGAACTGGACCTTCTGACGGACGGTTAGCCCCCTTGCCCGAGATTCTCAGGAAAACAGGTCCTGCGCAAGCTCCAGCGCCGAAACCAGGGCATCCACCTCGCCCACCGTGTTATACAGCCCGAACGAGGCACGGCAGGAGGCGGTGATGCCCATATGCGCCATCAGGGGCTGGGCGCAATGCGTGCCTGCGCGAACGGCGATGCCGCGCTTGTCGAGGATGGTCGAGATGTCATGCGCATGCGCGGCACCGGTCATCGTGAAGGAGAAGATCGCGCCCTTCCCGGCAGAATTGCCCTGCACCTTCAACCAGTTCAACCCCTGCAGCCGGTCGCGGGCATAGTCGCGCAACTGCCGTTCATGCGCTGCGATACTGTTCATGCCAAGCCCGGTCAGATAGTCCAGCGCCACGCCGAAGCCGATCTGCTGGACGATGCCGGGGGTGCCCGCCTCGAACTTCATCGGCGGGGTGTTCCAGGTGACGGTGTCGCGCGTCACCTCGCGGATCATGTCGCCGCCACCCATGAAAGGCCGCATCTCGGCCTGCCGATCGGCCCGGATATAGATCGCACCCGAGCCGGAGGGACCGTAAAGCTTGTGCCCGGTCACGGCATAAAAATCGCAGTCGAGAGCCTGTACGTCCACGGGCATATGCACCGCCGCCTGACTGCCATCGACCAGAACCGGCACCCCCATCGCGCGCGCGCCCCGGCAGATCGCGGCCACATCGATCACCGTGCCCAGCACGTTCGACATATGCGTAACAGCGACAAGTTTGGTGCGCGGCCCGATCGCATCCAGCACCGACTGCGGGTCCAGATCGCCGTTCGCGTCCACCTCGACCCATTTCAGCACCACGCCCTGCCGTTCGCGGAGAAAATGCCAGGGGACGATGTTGGCGTGATGCTCCATCACGCTGAGCAAAATCTCATCCCCGGCTTGCAAGCGGGGGGCGGCCCAGCCGTAGGACACGAGGTTGATCGCCTCGGTCGTGCCGGAGGTGAAGACGATCTCCTCCTCCGACCCTGCGTTCAGAAAGCGGGCAATCTTGCCGCGCACGCCCTCATACTTTTCGGTCGCAAGGTTGGAAAGAGTGTGCAAGCCACGGTGAACATTGGCGTATTCCATCGAATAGGCCTGCGTCACCGCATCGATCACCACCTGCGGCTTCTGCGCGCTTGCCCCGTTGTCGAGGTAGACCAGCGGCTTGCCGTTCACCTGCCGCGACAGGATCGGGAAATCCGCGCGGATTTTTTCCACATCATACACTGACGAACGTCTCCGGCCCGAGGATAAGGATCAGTCCCACCGCGACCAGCATCGCCACGCCGAAACCGGTGGCCAGGATCGCGCCAAACACCGCCCAGCGTGACTGAAAGCCATGCAGTTCGGCGACGAAACTGGCGAACAACCAGAAAAAGAGCACGATCCCGGCAAGGTTCAAGAGCCCTGCCAGCGGGGGTGATATCACCAGCGCAAGAAACTGCGCCAGTTGCACGCCGATCATGATCACCTGCAGCCAGACGACCACAAGAAGCGTATCAGGCAGATTGCCCCGGCCTCCGAAAAGTCGTCCGACCCAGAAGATCAGCAGCACTGTCGCGGCAAGAAACAGCCACTGGACCACTGCCGTACGCAGGGGGCTTTCGGTCATGAACGCAGCAAGCGGGTCCTCCGGTGGCGGCAGCAGCATGAAGCTGAGATGCACCAACAAGGCCGAGGCCACCGCAATCAGCACAAGCCCAAGCGTGCGGGCGGGCAGCGGTACATTTCGCGCCAACAGGCTGCGCACCCCGGCTCGCGGGTCTTCGACCGACAGTCGGGCAAGTGCGATGATCTGATCCCCAAGCCGGCTCATCCCCGCTCCGCCTCATGCAACATGGTAAGCCACAGCCAGACGAAAGCCCCGCCTGCAAGGGTGGTGACAAGCCCCAAGGCCGGTCCCGACCCGATCATTCCCGCGACCAGCCCTTGCAGCAGCATCAGGGGGCTGACCGTGGCCAGGGCCCAGAACAACGCAATCCGGGCGGAATACCAGCTGCCCTTGCCACCAAAGGCGCGAGCAATCAGGCGGCTCACGGCCGCAAGGGCATACCAGAGCGGGATGGTCGCCAGCACCGCGAGGGCGCGGGCCAGGATGCGGGGCGCGGCGGACGGCTCACCCGCAATGAACGCGTCTCGCGCCGCGACCGGCCACTGGCCGATGAAGGTCAGGATCAGGAACACCAGGAGGAGAGTAAAGGCAAACGGCTCTGACACCCCGCGCGCAAGGTGGCGGCGCAAGCCGGCCCGTGGGCTGCGCCAGCTTGCCAGAAGGTCGGTGCTGACGGTCATCGCTCCCCCTTGGCCGAGTGGCGCTGCAACCAGCCTTCTAGACGGCTGCGGATGTCTTCGGCCACAGCCTCGTCGCTGATCTCCTCGATCGTCTGGGCCAGAAAGGCGAGCACGAGCAGCGCCTGTGCCGCCGGACGCGGCACGCCGCGCGATTGCAGATAGAAAAGCGCGGTTTCGTCGATGGCCCCGGAGGTGGAGCCGTGGCTGCATTTCACGTCGTCGGCATAGATCTCCAGTTCCGGCTTGGCGAGAAACTGGCTGTCCTCATCCAGAAGAAGGCTTTGGCTGATCTGGTAGCCATCGGTCTTCTGGGCTGTGGGTTTGACGAGGATCTTGCCCTGAAACACCCCGACAGCCCCGTTCATCAGCACTTTCTTGAACACCTGACGGCTTTCGCAAGCAGGAGCCGCATGGGTGACAAAGACGGTGTCGTCATGGTGAAACTCACCATCGCCGACCGCCGCCCCCGCAAGATGCGCCCGCGCCCCGGCCCCGGCCAGATCGACCACCGCCTCGTTTCGCGTAAGACGTCCGTTCGCCGTGAGCGTGAAGGACTTGAACAGGGCCGCCGCGCCGACATGGGCAAAGACATGCGTCGCAGCCCGGCGCGCGTGATCGCGGCCCTGCACCCGGACATGGTGGAACGCAGCACCTTCGCCAACCTCGACCTCCATCACCTTGGTCAGGCGCGCGGCCCCCGGACCGCTTTCCAGCAGGGTCAACTCTGCGCCCGCCTCCACCTTGATGCAGTGGTGCAGGACCGCGTCCGAGGTTTCGCCCGAGTGCTCATAGACAAAAGCCACGGGACGCGCCGCCTTGGCCATGACCCGGATCAGGATGCCATCGCCGGCGCGGGCGGTGGCCAGCGTGGCAAAGGGCCGCGCGACCGGCGTTTGCCCCCGCGCTTCCAGCACGCCAAGGACAGACTGCGCCCAGTGGCCGTCCACCTCCCCCGCCGTGATCAGACGCTCGATCTCCACCCCGGCGAGGGTCAGATCATCCGAGGCTTCGGCATCAAAGACGCCATCGACGAAGACGATCTTCAGCCGGTCGATGTCGCCAAAGACCGGCGCTTCATCGCCCGGATCAAACCGCAAGGCGGGCGGCGCATCGGGGGCCACCAGACTGGCGGGATCGGTGTAGCGCCAGTATTCATCGCGCTTGGTCGGCAGGCCCTGCGCCAGCAGCCGCGCCTCGGCATCGGCCCGCGCCCTGGCGAGCCAGCCGGTGGTCCGACCGGAAGCGGTCGGCAAAGCCGCCAACCGGGCCGCCAGCGCGTCCTGTTGCAACTGCATCAGTGCCATCAGTTGCCCCCGGCCAGAATATCGACATAACCGTTCGCCTCGACCTCCAGCGCCAGCTCGGGACCGCCAGAGCGAATGATCTGCCCGGCGGCCATGATATGAACCACGTCGGGCTTAATATGGTCCAAAAGCCGCTGGTAATGCGTGATCACAAGGAACGACCGCCCTGCCCCGCGCAGCGCATTCACCCCTTCGGCCACCAGCTTCATCGCATCGACGTCAAGGCCGGAGTCGGTCTCGTCCAAAATGCACATCCGGGGTTCCAGCATCGCCATCTGCAGGATTTCGTTGCGCTTCTTCTCACCCCCGGAAAAGCCCACGTTGACCGGACGCTTCAGCATGTCGGCGTCGATCTTCAGCGTCTTCGCCTTTTCCCGCACCAGTTTCAGAAACTCGGCCGCACTCAGTTCTGCCTCGCCACGGGCTTTTTTCTGCGCATTCACGGCGGTGCGCAGGAAGGTCATGTTGCCAACGCCGGGAATTTCCACCGGATACTGAAACGCCAGAAACAACCCCGCCGCCGCCCGCGCCTCGGGGTCCATGCCCAGAAGTTCCTTGCCTTCGAGGCTGGCAGAACCTTCGGTGACCGTATAGCCGTCCCGCCCCGCCAGCACATAGCTCAGCGTCGATTTGCCCGACCCGTTCGGGCCCATGATCGCATGCACCTCCCCCGCGCCGACGGTCAGGTTGACCCCGCGCAGGATCACCTTGTCCTCGTCTTCCAGTTTCACGTGCAGATTGGTGATCTTGAGCATGGTTGGACCTTTGATAGTTGAGTAAGCACGGCAATGCCGGTCAGGTTTCCTGGGGCGCGGGGACGGGGCGCAGCATTTTCGGCGGCAGGTGCATCAGATAGTCTGCAGGGGTCTCTGGCGGCAACGCACCGCGCGCGACCAGATGATCCATGCAGCGCAGCACTAGATCCTGGCTGTTGAACACGGTCGCTGCGGCAAGCGCAAGAAACCGCAACTGATCATCGCTCCACCGGGTGATGTCTTCCATGTCGCGGATGTAGACCGCATCGCCGTCAAGCAACTGGGTGCTGACAAACTGTGTGTTCAGTCGCGCGGTCTGCGAATTCTTCAGATGCACCCGCGTCTGCGGCAGGAACTTGTGCAGGACAAACCCCTGCCGACGCAATTCGGTGTCGACCTCGCCCATCAGCGGCTCGTTCTGATAAAGACGATAGTATCGCAGTTCCGGAATGACCACGACGGCATCAGCCAGCTTCTTGCGGCCCGAGGTCAGAATGTCGCGTTCGGCACCCTGCACATCCAGCTTGAGCATGTCGATCCGCGTGATCTCGTCGATGTCATCGATCCCGCGCAGCGCGACCTCAACGGTCGGTGGCAATCGGTGCTTGCGTCGGTAGCGACCCAGATACTGCAGCGACGGAATGCTGAGCGGAAACAGCGAAACCAGCCCGGAGAACGGGTAAAGATGTAACTCACCCTTGCCGGGCTTGCCGACTGCCGCGTTGATATAGCTTTCGTTCGGACCGGCGTTGGCCTGTAGCGTCTGGAAGGCCGCCTCTTGCGGCTCGAACCCCACGACGTGGCAACCGCCAGCCTCCAGAAGATGCCGGTAACGCGGCGGGTTAACCGGATTGGCCCCGATGTCCAGAATGGTGAATTGCCGTGACGGGGCAAGCACCGACAGAAGATAGTCGATGCGCGCCCGGGTTCCGTCATCCGCGACCGGCCGTTCGAGACCTTCCGCAGGCGGGGACACAACCGGGGCGGCAACCGTCGACGCACCATTGGCAGGAAGCCCGGCCATCTCGGCCGCGATCAACCGATGCGCCTCGTCCTGGGCGCGGGCCACGGCTGGCACCTGCAGCAGGCGGGCGATTTCCGAGCCTGTTGCCGCTTCCCAGCGCAGGATCGTGCGGTCCTCAACCTCATTCTGGTCAAAGCGCGAGAAATAGGTGTCGTCATAGCGCACCCGCCCGGTGGCCCCGGTCTTCAGATAGCCCCGCCCACGCGCCTGTTTCAGACCGTAATGATCGGGCGTGCGGACGGCGTAGTGATTGATCTGCGCCAGCGCCGCCCCCGCCTCACGCCGGGCGGCAAGGTTGCTACGGCCCAAGGGTTTTCCGGCAAGCCAGGCTTCGGTCCGCGCCTCACCCGAAAGAAGCGGTCTGCCGTTGCCCCCCAGAAAGTCGCGGTGCGTCAGGCTGTGGCCCGCTGCCAGCGCCGGCCGCTCTTGCCCGATGCCGGCAAAGCCGGTCACTCGGTCGGACTTGCGGAAGAACGGCTTCGTTTCCAGATTGGCCACGAAGTTTGCCCGTGAGGCCTGGGCGAAATCCTCGGAAATGAACCGCCCCGGAAAGCGCTGATGCCCGTTCGTCCCGAACAGCCGCCAGTTCAGCATGATCCCCTGGTGCGGGTCGATCGCGTCGATCAGGTCGGTCACCCTGCCCGCACCGCAATGGATGTTCAGAAACTCATCCGCATCAAGCCAGCCATACCACTTGCCGTCGTGATAGCCGATCTTCGCCTCGAACTCCGCATTTGCGGCTTCAAGCGGGGATTGGTCCGGCCCCGGTTCGGTCGGCAGATAGGTGATGGCCCCAGCCTCGTCCAGGGCCGCGAGAAGCGCGTCGGTCCCATCCGTCGATGGGTTGGCGCAGATCACGATCCGCGAAAACCCGATGACGCTGTGATAGGCAACCCATTCCAGAACGAACGCCGCTTCGTTGCGCATGGCCGAGACAAGGACCGCGCGGGGCGGCTCGGACGGGTCATGGTGCGACTTGTTTGCCATGCACGGGTCAGGCGGGGCTTAGCCCGCCAGCCTTTCGGCTGATGCCAACGCCGGGCAAAGAGGGCACTGAAGGTCCCGCACCTCAGACCGCCACGATATCCACAGCCGTCCCCGAGGCGGTGACCATCAGCATATTGTTGATCACCTCATAATCGAGGTCGACACCCACAACCGCCCCCGCCCCCATCTCCCGCGCGGCATCTTCCATCTCTGAAAGCGCAGTCTTGCGCGCCTTGGCCAGCTCCTGCTCATAAGCCGCCGAGCGTCCGCCCACGACATCGCGCACGGCGGCGAAAAGATCGCGGAAGATATTCGCGCCGAGGATCGCCTCACCAGTGACGACACCGTGGTAACGGGTGATCCGGTGGGTTTCGAGACTGGGGGTGGTGGAGATGATCATTTGCTGTCCCCTCTTGCGGCGCGTTGCGACCCGCGTATCACGAGCAACATCATCGAAATAAAGAAAAACATGACCCAAGCAATCAGTAGTAGCCCTGTGGTCGCACTATTGGCGGGGTCGGCGCCGAGGGCATCTGCCAAGCCGAGGATCAAGAGCAGGCTCCCTCCATATAGCATCAGCATTACCACGATGAACGGAAACTGCTGCAATCTGACGCTTGAGCGCACCAAAGGCAGCTTTATCCACCAACGTTCTATACGCTCATACTGTGCCTCAAGTCTTGTCGGGTTAGCCAACGCTCCCCTCCAGGCTGATCGCCACCAGGCTTTGCGCCTCCATGGCAAACTCCATCGGCAGGGCTTGCAGGACCTCCTTGCAGAACCCGTTCACCACCAGCGCCACCGCCTCTTCCTCGTCCATCCCACGGCTGCGGCAGTAGAACAGCTGGTCGTCATCGACCTTGGACGTCGTCGCCTCATGTTCGACGCGGGAGGAGTTGTTGCGCACCTCGATGTAAGGCACCGTATGCGCGCCGCACTTGTCGCCGATGAGGAGGCTGTCGCACTGGGTATAGTTGCGGCTGTCCTTGGCCTTGGGGTGCATCGACACGAGGCCCCGGTAGGTGTTCTGCGCCCGGCCCGCCGAAATCCCCTTCGAGACAATCCGCGACTTCGTCCGCTTGCCAAGGTGGATCATCTTGGTCCCGGTGTCGGCCTGCTGGGCATTGTTCGCAATGGCGATGGAGTAGAACTCACCCTGAGAGTCATCGCCGCGCAGGATGCAGGACGGGTATTTCCAGGTGATCGCCGAGCCGGTTTCCACCTGCGTCCACATCACCTTGGCCCGGTCACCCCGGCAATCGGCGCGTTTGGTGACAAAGTTGTAGATGCCACCCCGGCCCTCTTCATCGCCCGGATACCAGTTCTGGACGGTGGAATACTTGATCTCGGCATCCTTCAGGATCACCAGTTCCACCACCGCCGCGTGCAGCTGGTGGGTGTCGCGCTTCGGCGCGGTGCAGCCCTCAAGGTAGCTGACATATGACCCCTCATCCGCGATGATCAGGGTGCGTTCGAACTGGCCGGTGTTTTCGGCATTGATCCGGAAATAGGTCGAAAGCTCCATCGGGCAGCGCACGCCCTTGGGGATGTAGACGAAGGAGCCGTCAGAGAAAACCGCCGCGTTCAGCGTCGCAAAAAAGTTGTCCGACTGCGGGACCACCGTGCCAAGGTATTGCTTCACGAGGTCAGGATGCTCCCGCACCGCCTCACTGATCGAGCAGAAGATCACCCCGGCCTTGGCCAGTTCCGCCTTGAAGGTGGTGCCGAGCGAGACGCTGTCAAACACCGCATCCACCGCCACCCGGCGCGGCTCGGCGTCACCTTCGACCCCCGCAAGCAGCATCTGCTCCTTTAGCGGAATGCCCAGCTTGGCATAGGTGGCCAAAAGCTTCGGGTCGACCTCGTCCAGCGACTTCGGCTTTACCGCCATGCTCTTCGGCTTGGCGTAGTAATACTGGTCCTGATAGTCGATGACCGGATAGCGGACCATCGCCCAGGTCGGCTCTTCCATC
>Ga0163144_10026112_pt1 | contig 11369 bp, 10 predicted proteins | sample OliLak19BULKMAT1_FD_123175 | JGI IMG/M metagenome (GOLD analysis project Ga0163144, IMG submission 123175) | Freshwater microbial mat bacterial communities from Lake Vanda, McMurdo Dry Valleys, Antarctica - Oligotrophic Lake LV.19.BULKMAT1 | ecosystem: Environmental > Aquatic > Freshwater >... | reverse complement strand
TTCTTTCCGTTTCAACCGCCGATTCTCTCCCCACAGAGGGATGCTGTTTTACCGAACAATTCAGCAAGCTGTCATTCATGGAAATAGCCCTCAAAGAGATTAGGTTGAGCCAACGGGATATGCGGACCGTGTGGAAGTGATGGGGCTAACCTTCTAATGCTTATGTCTTTCGGCGAAAAAACAGGACGACCGCGCCGAGGACGGCCAGCGCGATGGCGCCGAGGGCCAAAGACGGAGCCGCGCCGGCGTCGGGCCCGCCGCTCGCGGGCGAGGCCATGCCCGCGGCTCGCTTCCAGAGGGTCCTTACCGAGGCGACCGCCTGCGCGACGGCCGTCGTTTGCCCGCCGGATGCCGTCGCGGGTTCGTCTCCGCGAGGATCGGTGGGTTGGTCGCCGTGCTCGGGGGCCAAAGCCCGCGCGGCGTCGATGGCCGCGGCGCGGGAGACATCCGCGCGCGCCGCGGACAGGCTCGGCAGGCCGCTGCCCTCGGCGGAGCCGTCGAGCTCCTTCTGGAGGGCGTCCCACATACTCTCGAGGTCCTCGGGCGCCACGAAATCCCCCTTCTTGTAAGAGGCCTTCTCGACGCTCTTGTTGCAGTCGCCGGAGAGCTTGGAGCACGAGGCGGTGTGGACGAAGTCGCGGTCGCCCTCGGTGGTTCCCACATCCTTGTACACCGCGTCGCCTTCTTTTTTGTCCTTGTAGCCGCGTTTGAGGTCGGCGTAATGGCCAGGGCTCACGGCGTTGAAGAAATCGGGACGGCGGCCGAGTGCTGCTGGCATGGAGCCGATCTCACGCTGGAGGCGAGCGTAGTCCTCAGGCGTGGCGGGCTTGCCGTCGAGTCGCACGACGCTTTTGCCATCGGGGCCAAGCTTGAGACCGGCGGCGGTGAAGGCGGGGGCGTAACCTGAGCGGGCCGCCAAGGCGAAGTCCGATGGAGCGCTGGGTTTTCCGGGGTCGCCGCTTGGTTTCGCGCCGCCTGAGGGCGCGGGAGCCGAATTTTCGGCCGCGGGGCTCGAGGCGGGAGCGGACTCGCGGCCGGCAGGACCGGATTGCATTTTTTCTGAACCGCCGCCGGGCATGGCTCCCGCGCCAGCCGACGGCAGCGAATTCTTGAGCGCGGCGGCGGCGCCGGCGGCCTTGCTTGAGGCGGCGGAGCCGCGGGCGGATGATTCGGCGGCCTCCGCGGCGTCGGCTTCCTCGTCGGTGAGATACTCGCCCTTGGAGCCGCGGCGAGCGCGCCGGTCGGCGCGGCGCTTCTGACGGCGCTCCTTGCCCGTGACGGTGCCGTCGCCGTTCGCGTCGGCCGCGTCTACCGACGCCTCGGGGGCGGGGCTATCCTGGGCGCGGGCTGGCGGCGGCCCCGACAGCAGCAGGGCAGCCAAAAGGATCAGCATCGCCTACCACTTCGGGCACTTGGTCTGGCGCCGCGCCATGCGCTGCTGTTTATTGCCGAAGGGCCAGCCGATGTGGATGCGGGGCAGGCGAATGCGCGGGATATCTATTCTCCTGCGCTCCTTGTAGTCGACCGTGGCGGTGACGACATGCGCCTCGCCGGGGATTTCCTTGCCGGGCTTGTCGTCCTTGACCTCGAACACCGCGTCGAAGGTCAGCTGGACGAACTTGTTCGGGTCGTAGAACGCGGCGATCTTAGAGGTGTCGCCGGCGGCCGCGGCGGCCTTCATGTCGGGCGGCGCCTGACAGGAGCCGGCGGCCACGAGCTTCTCGTCCGTGCCGGCCGGGACGGCGAACGGGCTCGACGCGCCGGAGGTTCCGTTCTTGTTCGCGCCGAAGTAGTCGAGGCCGACCTGCTCGTCCTCATCGAGAACGATGCCCTTGGTCTTGAGGTAGTCGAGCGCGTAGCGCGCGGCGGCCTCGGCGCGCAGTTTGGAGAGCTCCAGGTGGGTCATCTTCGCCGCCTTGCCGGTGTTACGCAAGGTGCTGGCCGAGGACTCGACATGCAAAGACACCAGGTGGCCGGCGCCTTTTTTGATCATGTCGGTGACCTTGTCGATGTTCTGCTTGAGGGTCTGGGCTTCGGCGGAACCGTCGAGGACGGTCCACTCGTTGTCGGCGAACAGGCGGCCAAAGGGCGGAGTGTCGATGTTCTTGACCTCGAGTCGGCTCGTCCCGGGGACGGAGACCGCCTCCTTGTCCTGCTCGGCCACGACGATGTTGCTCTTGGCCACCTTCTTCTTGAGATCTCCGAGCTTCGCACCCTTGAGCGTGCGGATGTCCGCGTCGATGGCGCGGCGGCGGTGGCCGTGAATCTGCCCAGCGATGAAGATGATCACGGCCTGCTTCTCGTCCTCGGGCAAAGACTTGAAGTCTGTGTCGGCGGCGGCGAGCTTCTCCGCCTTCTTGAGGTCCTTGGCGTCGTGGTTCTGCGCGCGCAGCGGCAGGCAGGAGGCGGCGATCAGCAAGGCGGCGAGGAGGGGGCGGTTCATGGGATGAGTATGCGCCCGGAACCGGGACCCGTCAAGCCTGATTTTGGAATTTCTGCGGGGACGCCTTGACGCGCGCGTGGCGCGCCGTTAAGCTTAAGCCAGGAGAACCATGTCCAAACTCGACCAAGCCGGCGACGCGATGAACTGGATGTTTCCGACCTTGCCGTACACCATCCGCATCTCCTATAAAGGAGCGAGCCGGGCGGTCGGCGCGGGGCCGGAGAAGGTCGAAATGGCCTGCAAGACCGAGGCGGCCGTCTCCGCCCTCGCGAACTCGGACCTCTCCGAGTTTCTCGATCACTACGCCTTGGGCGACGCCGACCTCAACGGCGACATATACTCCTTCGTCGGCGCGCGCAACTTCGTGCGCCAGGACAAGCTGTGGCGCATCAAGCTCAAGTACCAGCTCCGCTACCTCACGACCGCGCTTTTCCCCTCGGACATCCGGCGCAAGCTCCGGGCCGTGAGTTCGCACTACGATCTGCCCAACGACTTCATTCTCTCGTATCTCGACAAGCGCACGAAGGCGTACTCCTGCGCGATGTGGAAGGATCCGCTCAAGATCGGCAATCTCGACGACCAGGCCCTCGGCGACGCCCAGTACGACAAGTTCGACCAGGCGCTGACCGCGCTTCAGGTCCAGCCCGACGACAAGTTCATCGACATCGGCACGGGCTACGGCTTCGCGCCGCACCTGGCCGAGACCAAGTACGGCTGCAAGAACACCTTGGGCATCACCTTGTCGCAGAACCAGGTCGACGACGGCTTCTCAAGGAATATCAAGCTGCTGCACTATCTTCAGGTTCCCGCCGACGGCAGCTTCGACAAGCTCTACACCTGCGGCATGATCAGCCACCTCGACCGCTCCGAGATCGAGCGCTACTACCGCCACTGCTACGGCCTGCTCAAATCCGGCGGCAAGGCCTGGTTCCACGCCATCATCCCGCCCGCCAATGACGCGGGGCTCACCAATTACACGACGATCTCGGGGACCTTCTCGCAGAAGTATGTCTTCCCCGACCACTTCCAGTTCCCGATCCATGTGCACCTGAAGATCATCGAGAAGATCGGATTCCGGGTGAAGAACATCAACTTCCGCTACGGGCACTACGCCAAGACCCTGCGGCACTGGTACAAGCTCTATGTCGAGAACCTGCCGCGCACGCGCCACATGATCACGCCCACCATCGAGCGCGCCTGGCACCTGTACCTGACCTATGCCTCGACGGTGGACGGCCCGCAGTCGATACTCAAGCAGATCCTCTGCGAGAAGCCCTGAGATGGAGCCGACCTTGTGCCGCCTGGCCGACGGCACGGCGATTTCGACCTACTCGGTTTTCACCGCGGCGGGCTACCTGACGGGCATCATCTGGCTGCGCACCCAGGTGAAGAACATGCAGGCCACGGCCTCCCTGTTCTACGCGCTCGTGGGGACCTTGCTCGTCGCGGCGCTGTCGGGCGGGAAGCTGGGCTTCTTCCTCGTCGAGTGGCGCGAGTTCTCGGCGAACCCGGGCGCGATGCTCTCCGACTGGAATACGGGCTGGGTGTTCTGGTCGGGCTTCCTGCTCGCCTGCCTCGCGGGCTTCTTTTTCCAGATTTGGCATAACAAGACGCACCGGCCGCGCGCGTACCTGCCCGTCGCGGATTATTTTGGCGCGGCGCTCGCAATGGGGCATGTGCTCGGGCGCCTCGGCTGCTGGGCCGAGGGTTGCTGCCACGGGCGCTCGACGGGACTGCCGTGGGGAACGGCTTATCTCAATCCCGCGTCAAGCGTGCCCAAGCACCTGCTGGGCGTGCTGCTCCACCCGACCCAGCTGTACGAGGCCTTCGGCGAGGCCTGCGCCGCCGCCGTATTGATCGGGTGGGTTCTGCCCCAGATTCGCGCCGGGAAATTTCGCTACGGCACCGCTTTCTTGGGCTACATCCTCTACTACTCGATTCTGCGCTTCCTTCTCGAGTTCCTGCGCGGTGACGACCGCGGCCTACTCCTATCTTCTGCGATGTCGCCGTCGCAGTGGGTGTCTCTCGCCGCTGGAATCGCCGCCGCGTGGGCGCTACAGGTCCGCGGCGTGATTGAGCGAAATCCCTCGACGCGTACTATCTACGCCGACTAGCTCTTTGAATCTTTGGAGGAGCGGGGCCGGACTTCGCGGAACCGCCGCTTATAGAATTTCAAAGCCCGAGCGACCTTGTCCTCGTCGCCCCAGAACCGAACATCCTGCTCGCCCAGTTTGATCGAGCGCTGCAGAAGCTGATGCGCGAGGCTTCCCGGCGGTTCTTTCTCGAGCCCTGCGACGGCGGTGTCCAGATAGGGCCGCGCGCGGGCCAGGTTCTCCTCTCGTCGCGACAACGACGGCTTCGACCGGGTCTGCTGGATCATGAGGCCGACGAACGGGCCCCATCCCGCCCGCCAGGCATCTACCATGACGGCCAGCGAAAGCTGGAGGGCATCCACCTCCACCGCCTTGGACTCCAACTGGGCCATCCGCTGACGGATCGATTCGAGCCTATCGACATAACCCCTGAGCTTCTTTAAGCCCTCGCCAGCCGGGACCTTTTGAAGCTCTTTGACGCGGCCGAGGATCAGCTGGTTCTCCTCGACGAGCTTGTCGAGCTCGCGGCGACGATTCATCTCGGCGACGACGGATTTGCCCGGCCAGCCTTTGACCCCGGCCAGGAAGCGGCTCTCCCGGGCATAGGATAAAATCTCGCCTTCAGAGGTTTCCACAAAGTCCTTTCCCAGCTCCGTGCGCTCCAAGGAGTGAGCGATCTCATGGACATAGACGCCGACCGTTTCCCGCGCCAGGTTTCGAACGCTCTTGTCAGTGGGGCAACCTTCCGTGGTCAGGCGCGCCGAAATCGAGGCGCTAGACAGGTAGATGGTGTGCGTGTCGTAGTCGTAAAGGGCGAAGGCCCGAGCAAAGTGCGATAGCCGCTGAGGGTCTGCCGCTTTTCGGCGCTAAAAGTTCCGGCCGCCCGGCACGCCGGAACGGCGACGACGAGGGCGAGCGCGGCGAGCGCAAGCCTCAATTCTTGCCGGGCCTGAGTCCGATGCTTTCCAGGAACGCGTCCTCGTTGGGCTCGCGCCCGAGGAAGGCCTTGAGCGAGTCCATCTCGTCGCGCGAGGAACCTCGCTCGAGAATTTCGGTCCGGTAGCGGCGGCCGAGCGCGGGGTTAAGCACGCCCTCCGCCTTGAACTTGGAGAACATATCCTCGGCGTACACCTTCGACCACATGTAGCCGTAGTAGCCGGAGTCGTAGCCCATGAGGTGGCCGAAGCTCGCCTCGGGGTGCGTCCCCGGGGAGGTCGGGATCATCGCGATGGACTGGGCCAGGCGCGCGTAGGCCTTGGTTGTGTCGGCGGGCGGCTTGCCGTGATACAGCTGGTCCACCGATCCGAACAGCAGCTGGCGCAGGTTGACGAGGCCGGAGTTCACATTCTTGGCGGCGAGCATCTTGCCCAGCAGCTCGTTGGGCAGCTTCTTGGTGCGGTCGAGGTAATGGCCCGACAGCGACTGCAGGACCTCGCCCTCCCAGACCCAGTTCTCGAGCATCTGCGAGGGCGCTTCGACGAAGTCACGCGCGGTGGCCGAGCCCGAGAAGCGGCCGTAGCGCGCCTTGGTCAAGGTCTGGTGCATGATGTGGCCGAACTCGTGGAAGAAGGTCTCGACCTCGTCGTGCGTGAGCAAGGAGGGGCGGTCCTTGGTCGACTTGTTGAAGTTGGCGACCATCGAGGACACCGGCCGTTGGTAGCGCCCATCGGGCAGCAGGCGTCCCGTGATCATGGAGAAGGCGGCCGCGTGCTTGTACTTGCCCTCGCGCGGGAACAGGTCGAGGTAGAAGTACGCGATGGGCTCGCCGCCCGCGGCGTCGGTGATCTCGTAGAGCTTCACATCGGGGTGCCAGACCGCGGCATCCTTGATCTGGCGGAACTTCAGGCCGAGCAGCTTCTGGTATACGCCCAGCATCTGCTCGGTCACATGGTCGGCGGGGAAGTATTCCTTGATCTTCTGGTTGTCGACGGAATACTTGGCCTTCTTGAGCTGGTTGTCGTAGAAGCGCCAGTCCCAGGCGTTGAAGTTGCCGTCGGAGGCGGAGCCTTCGAAGACGGCCTTGAGGCTCCTGAGCGTCTTGAGCTCCGCCTTCGCCAGGAGCTGCAGCTTGCCGCGCAGGCTTGAGAGGAGGCGGGACACGGTCTTTGTGTCCATGGCCATGCGGTCCTCGAGGACGAAGTGCGCGTGGGTCGGATAGCCGAGCAGGCGCGCGGCCTTGAGGCGCTGGTCGAGCACCTCGCGCAGGATGGGCAGGTTGGCGACCGTCGCACGGTCGTTGAACTTGGCTTCCATGACGCGGCGCGCCGCGGAGTTCGTGGAGTTCTCCATGAACGGGAAATAGTCCGGGTAGTCGAGGCCGACCTTAAACTTGCCGTCCACCTTCTCCAGGCGCGCGACGAAATCCTGGGGCAGGCCGCCGAGCTCCGACTCCTCGAACAGCGCGAAGTCCTTGTACTCGTTGATGTTCTTGCCGAAGGTCGCCTCGAGCTCGACGAGCTTCTTGCGCGTGTCGACGACCGCCTGGCGCTCCTCTTTCGGCAGCTCGAGGCCCGAGCGCTTGAAGTCGAGCAGCTGCTTGTCGACGAGGCGCTTGCCCTCGCCGGTCAGAGCCTCGCCCTTGGCCGCGTAATCCTTGAGCGCGCGGTACAGGTCCTCGCGTGAGTACATGTCGACGGAGAACTTGCCCAGCACCGTCTCGCACTCGTTGCCCGCGTCGCGCACGGATGAGGAAATCGAGACATATTTGAGGAAGGTGTCGGACGCGGTCTGGTCTGAGAGGTCGGCGCCGATCTGGTCGAGCGCCCCGGGCGTGTTGTCGAAGGTGCGCAGCCCCGACGGCATGCGCGCCACCGCCTCGAGCGCTGACTCCGCCCGCTTCTTGGCCCCCCGGCAGTCCTCGAGCAGCTCCTGAGGCGTCGGCTCGAACCGGAGCGGCGAAGCCGGCACGAAGGTTTCGGACGCGGCCGCCCAGACGGGCGCCAACAAGACGAGCAGGAGGAATTGTTTCATGTTCCGATGGTACAAAATGTACAAAATGCCTGACACCGACAAACTATTCGCGGATGATCAGCTCGCCGGCGGAGGTGCGGGTCAGGGTGAGCTTGATGCCGCCGAGGTCGACGACGGCGGAGGCGTCGACGGGGAGCTTGGCCTCGTTCAGGGGCCAGGCCTTGGACGACAGGCCGTCCTCCTTCGTGAACAGGAAGCTGTTCGTATTGGCGAAGCCGGAGCCGTCGGGGAGGACATCGGCGTCGTAGGAGAGCAGCAACTCCTGGCCCTTGGCCTTGAAAACGAACGACCTGGCCTTGATCGCGTCGAGCAAAGCGCCGGTTTTCATGTCATGCGACGGGCCGGCCGTGCCCTGGACCGGGGTCATCTTGAGCGTGCTGCCGCGCACGGGGCTGAAGATGTTGACCACGACCTTGAAGTTGTAGACGGTCTTCGCATCGATGCGCGCGTTGATCCCCTCGCCGCGCAGGCGGTTCATGTCGCCGAGGGGAGCCAAGGCCGTCCCCTTCGCGTCGGTGAAGGTGAAGTACTTGTTCGAGAAGGACGCGTCGGAGGCGATGCCGAGGTCGAGCGTGCGCGCGCCGAACTGCCGGCCGGTGAAATGGCGGTTGGCCGACTTGAGCGCGGACAGCACGGCTTTGCCCACGACGGGGCCCGGGTTGGCGCGCGGTGCCAGCAGCATCGGCGTCAGCTCCTTCTGCAGGACCGGTTCCAGGGGTTCCTGGAGGTCGGGGTGAATGGCGCCCGGCAAGGACGAGATGAGTGCTGTGTCGGCCGCGAAGCGTAGGGCCTCGAGGGATTGCGCCGCCGCCGGGGACGCGAACAGCGCCGCCAACATCACGGGGATCATCTTCATTTAATCACTCCTCCTTGAGTCGTGGTCGCGGGCGCCGCTACGATCACGGCGCCGTCCTTCGCGGCGCGGTAAGGATCGTCGGCCAGGTCGATTAGGTACAAAGCGGGGCGGATGTTGGCCTGGAAGGTTCTCTGCACGGCACCGGCCCCGGGGTAGAAGCCGCCGTCCCACATGGACTTGGGCGTGAGCTCGAAGGTGAAGGCGAAGATTCCCTTTTCTCCCCAAGCCCAGTCACAAGTATCCCCAGTAGCGATGTACAGGTCGCTCGACTGCTGCGGCGTGTAGCCCGTCATCTTGGCCATCTCCCCGGCCATGTTGATGAAGGCCGTGCGCGCCTTCGCGTCGGGGATCGGGTCATTGGAGCCGCCCCACGGGTAGAGGATCAGCTCGGAGAAGGTGTGGTAGGAGAGCAGGACCTTGAGGTTGGGTCGTGCGTTGACGAAGTCGCGCACGGCCTTGCTCTCGGGCTCGGAGAACGCCGCGGGGCCGCGGTAGGTGTCGTCGTCGGGGTTGGGAGAGGCCCCGCCGCCGCCCCAGCCCCAGCCATAGTTGCGGTTGAGGTCCACACCGGTCGAACCGTCGGCGTTCTTGGCCATGTTCTTGCGGTGCATGTGGTACTTGCCGCCCTCGATGTCGTACTCGACGCCGTCGGGGTTGACCATGGGGATGAAGTAAATGTCGCGGCTCTCGAGCAGGCGCGCGATCTCGGGCTCCGCACGGCGCTCCACGATGGTCTTGGCTAAGAGAAGGGGCACTTCAGTGGAAAGGTGCTCGCGGGCGTGGTGCGTTCCCAGGAAGACGATCCCGGGCTTCTTGCTCGGCGCCTTGCCGGTGGCACCCTTGGTCAGGCGGATGGCCCACAGGTCCTTGCCCTGCGTGGTCTTGCCTATCGAGAATACCGAGGCGAGGTCCGGCGCGCTCGACGCGACCCCGCGCAGGGCCGACTGGAGCTCCGCGTAGTTGTGATAGGTCGAGTCCTTCGCGGGGAAGTCGAGCGAGCCGAAGCGCTGGCGCAAGGTCACCGTGGTCAGGATCTGCAGGCCCGCCTTCTTCGCGCGGGCGAGAGCCTTCGGCGTGGCGAAACCGGCGGCCTTTCCGGGCTTGATCTCCTCAACGCTGATCCCCGCCTCGACGGCGGCCTGACGCTCGGTCTTGCTCGGGGCGGCGACCTCGACCCACACCCGGTCGTCCATCTGGATGGCCGACGCGGGGGCCTTGGGGCTCACCACGGGGGCCGTCTTATCCGGGTTGCCGTCGAAGGGATCGGCGGCGGCGGTCACGGCGCACAGCAGAAGGGCGGCGGCGAGGGTTTTCAAGGGGCCTCCGGGGTGGGACAGCCCCAATTATAAGCGCGCGCCGGAAAGAGAGTCAAGCGAAAAAAGGACTAAAGGCCTACTTTGTTTTAGGCCCTTCGGCCCGGCGCTTCTTCTCCCACCGGATGGCCTTCTCGTCGGCCGGCACTGACACGAGCAGGAAGGGCGCGGTCTCGCCTTCCGCGACGCTCTCGCCGGGCCCAGGGCCTTCCTCATAATAGCGCACGAGGTAGCGCGTCGGCTCCGCCGCGATCCCGATTAAACGCGCGCGGTAGCCCGCGGTCGGCCGCGGCCCCACGAACACCGCCGCGACCCGGGTCGTGGCGAAGTCGACCGCGGGCGGCGTCTCCCGCGACAGACGGCCCCACAGCTCGGCCCACACGGCCGCATCCGCCACCACGCGCTCGCCGGTCTCCACGGCCCCGCCGTACGCTCCGCTCCAGACGCCGGGTGAGTCCTCGTCGGCGCCAAGCATGCCGCCGCTTTTGCGCCCGGGGATGATGGCGGCCGTCGAACCGGGCAGCACCACGCTCTTGTCGCGCGCCGAGTCGATGCCGCGGCGCATGCGAGAGAAGGTGCTGCTCATTTCCTTTAACTGGTCCATGCGCTCCTTCTTCTCCACGGTGGACAGGGGCGGCGGGGGCCCGGCCTCGGCGCGGCCGGCGTCACCCTCCTCCATGTGCTTGCTGATGTGCTGGATGCCGAGCTCCCTGGTCTCGCGGCTCAGGTTGGCGGCCTGCATCTCGTTGGTAAATCCGGTCGTGGCGTTGTCCAGGGGAGTGACGACCAAAGCCGTCGAGGCTTCGGGCGGGGATAGCTCGGGGGTCTCGGGCGCGGCCTCGACGGGCGCGCGCTTGCAGGCGCCGCTCAGAAGCAGCGCGGCGGCCAAAGCGGCGAGGCGGCTAGGCCTTGGGCGAGCCAAATTTCATCTTGAGGCGGCGCGCCACGAAGGCGGGGACGAATTGCTCCGTGCCAGCACCCAGGCGCGCGACCTCGCGCACCATCGAGGCGGACAAGTAGGTGTACTGGTCGTCGGGCATGAGGAATACGGTTTCGACATCCTTGCTCAGGCGCCGGTTGAACGACGCGAGCTGGAACTCGTAGTCCATGTCGGAGACGACGCGCAGGCCGCGGATCAGGACGCGGGCCTTCTTCTTCTTTAGGTAGTCGACGAGCAGGCCGCCGATGGTGTCGCAGTCGACATTGGGCAGGCTGCGGATGGACTCCTCGACCATTTCGATGCGCTCGGAGACGGAGAAGACGGGCTTCTTTGAAGAATTATTCGATACGGCGACGATGACATGGTCGAAGAGCTTGGAGGCGCGCTGGATGATGTCGAGGTGGCCCTTGGTGAGGGGGTCGAAGCTTCCGGGGTAGACGGCGATTCGGCTCATGGCGCCAGTATAACGGGGGGCGGGGGGGTTGTCAACGCGAGTCTGTGGAAATTCAAGCAGTTCGGAGCTTATCCCCAAAACTTCCGCGTGGTCTGCATATCCCGTTGGCTCAACCTGATTTGCAAGATGGGTAGATGCCACCACTATATCCCAAGACGATGCTCGAATTCGAGCCTCGGTTTCGAAGCGAGGAGGCATGCAGAGATTATCTTGCTCGCCTCCGCTGGCCTGGTGGATTTCGATGTCCCCGGTGCGGCCACGGACAGGCCTGGAAGACGGGGCGTGGACTCTTGCATTGCG
>Ga0163144_10026110_pt1 | contig 11370 bp, 13 predicted proteins | sample OliLak19BULKMAT1_FD_123175 | JGI IMG/M metagenome (GOLD analysis project Ga0163144, IMG submission 123175) | Freshwater microbial mat bacterial communities from Lake Vanda, McMurdo Dry Valleys, Antarctica - Oligotrophic Lake LV.19.BULKMAT1 | ecosystem: Environmental > Aquatic > Freshwater >... | reverse complement strand
CGGCGCGCTCCATGCCGTAGAGGAACCATTTCCAGCAGAAGACGTCGAAGGCGGTCTGAAAACGCTCGGCGGCGTGCTTGAAGTTGGGCAGGCCGCCGCGCTCCCAGTTGCGCTCGGCGAGCGGCGAGCGGCGGACGAGGCCGGCGGAATCCCAGAACGCGAGGCTGGCGAAGGCGGCTTTGATGTCATCCCACTCCTGCCAGAACTGCGGACTGCTTTCGAGCTGGCGGACGTAGGCGTCATACTTGTGCGGGCTGGCGACGATGCCCTCGTAGCGGCCACGCCGGGCGTGATGCTCGTGGATGGCAATCGCCTCCGGGTCTTCCGCCAGATAGCGGTTGCCGCCGCACTGGCCCTCGCGCGCGGTGGCGAGCAGCCGCGCCAGCGGCAGGGTGTAGCGGCGCGTCTCCGGCACCGGCGACTGGAGCGCGGCCATGAGCTGCCCGGCGAGGTAATGCGGTTCGCCGGGAAAGAGCGCGACGCCCTGGAGCAGCATCTCCGTCAGCACGCGGAACGCCGCGCATAGGGCGACGCCATCGGCATCGCGCCGTGCTTGAAAGCGCCGCTCGATGGCCGGCAGTTACGCGAAGAAAAAAAGCAGCACCGGGGCGCAGGTGTCGTAGCGATGAAACGGCAGCAACCACAGCCGCTCCAGCGCGCGGGCGAGTTCTTCGGCAGCGGCTTCGGTCAGTCCGCGCTTGTCGCGCAGCGAACGCTGCAACGCCTCCCAATCCGGCTCCGCACTCGATCGCGGGATGCCATCCGCCTTCATCCGCGCGCGCAGATCGTCGAGCGCTACGCGGCTGATCATTTTCGCGGGAAGGCTTTCGCGTCGGGCGGGCTTTCCAGATGGCATGGCGGCGAGAAAATCAGCCGCGCCGCCAGCCGTCAACGCCGCGCGCTGCCCGCCTGGGCCGGAAGTCAGTAGCCGCCGAAATTCCGCATGTCCTCGTAAGGATCGACCTTATACACGCTGCGCGGCTTGATCCGGGAGGTCGCGGACGGGCGGGCGTTCGGGTTTGGCGCAGGCTGCGTGGGCGGAAGCGGGGTCAGCGGAACGCGCGGGATGAATACCGTGGGCCCGGCGGAAGCCGGTGCGGCGGGCGCGCCGCCGGCCTGCCCCATCGCCGAGGCGAGATCCGCCGGGCCGTTGTAGGCGACGAAGGTATTGATCGGCACCGTCGCGAGCCGCCCGCCGCCTTGCAGCCGCAGGTGTTGCTGGATGAAAAGGTGCGGGTCCCAGTAGTTCGTGAAGTCGCGCGGAAAGGCGCTGCGGGCCATGCCGATGCGCAGGTTCTTGCGTACTTCAAAGTGCAGATGCGCCGCGTACATCCCGCGATTGTTGCCGATGGTGCCGATTTTCTGGCCGCGCACGACTGGCTCGCCGTCGCGGACGAAAATCTCGTGGAGGTGGCCGTAGAGCGAATCCACATACGCGACCTGTCCGGCCTCCAGATAAGCATGGCGGACGATGACCACATTGCCCCAGCCGAGGCGGAAATCGCGGGCGAAGACCACCACGCCGTGGGCGGTGGCGGTCACGGGCGCACCGAGGTCGGAGTCGCCCCCGGCCGCGCCATTCCAGTCGTCGCCGAGATGCCCATTCGGCTGCATGCCGCGCGCGCGGTAGTAGCTTTGGCCGTCGGAGCCGACCGGGCTCTGGAAGCCGTCCGCGAGTTTCACCGTCGCAGTGTCCCGCCCCCGGAGCGGGCCGGAGGCGATGATGATGAGGGCGAGGGAAAGGAGCCAACGCATGGGAGGGGAACCTTAGGCGCGCGGTTTTGGAGCTGGCAAACCCTCAATGCGTCCCGCTCTGGTGAACGAGCAGCAGCAGGCCGACGCCGAAGGCGATGCGATAAATACCGAACCCGGTGAAGGTGTGAGTCTGCAAATAACCGAGCAGCCATTTCACCGCGAGCACCGAGGCCACGGCGGCGACCGCCGTGGCAATGATCAGCGGCTGCCAGAGGATGACTTCGTGGTTCTTGAACGCATCGAGCATGGTCTTTGCGCCCGCCGCGGAGAGCGTGGGCACGCCGAGGAGAAAGGAAAACTCCGTGGCCGGGCCGCGTCCGAGCCCGAGGAGGAGGGCGAAAAGGATGGTGCTGCCCGAGCGCGACGACCCAGGAAAGGCCACGGCCACGAGCTGTGCCAGGCCGAAAGCCACCGCCAGCGTCCAGGTGACTTCCGTGGCGGCGGCGCGCCCTTTCAGCCAAAACTCCGCGACCACAAAAAGCACGCCGCCGATGAGCAGCGCCAGCGCGATGGGGGTGACGGTGTGCGGCAGCGCGAGGCCCAGTTTTTTCATGATCAGCGCTCCGGCGGCAGTGATGCCAAAGGCGAGGAGCAGCTTCAGAAAATAGTCGCGGTGCGGCGGCTCCCGCCAGCGCTTGAGCGTCGCCAGTCGCGCGGAGAAAAGCGGGAGCGCGGCGAGCATCGCGCCGCATTGGATGACGGCATTGAAAACCTCCGTGCCGAAAAATGTGCGGTCGATGGGCTGGCCGTCGATGGTCAGAAACTGCTCCGCTAGCAACAGGTGTCCGGTGGATGAAATCGGGATGAATTCCGTGATGCCTTCGATCAGGCCGAGGATCACGGCGATGAGCCAGTGCGTCATAAGATGTGCGAACGGGTGTAGCTAGAATGCTGCCGCCGAGTCGCCGCAACACACAGCGTCCGGCTGTCTTTCCGCTTAAATCGCCGCGTCGCCGCGCTCTTCGGTGCGGATGCGGATGGCATCCTCGACCGGCATGACGAAAACCTTGCCGTCGCCAATCTTGCCGGTCTTCGCCGACGCCACGATCGCCGCGACCACCTTGGCCACGCGGTCATCCGCGACCACGATCTCGAATTTCAACTTCGGGAGAAAATCCACGGTGTATTCGCTGCCGCGATAAATCTCCGTGTGCCCTTTTTGCCGGCCAAAGCCTTTCACTTCACACACCGTCATGCCCTCGATGCCGACCTCGGCCAGCGCCTCTTTCACGTCCTCCATTTTGAAAGGCTTAATAATCGCTTCGATTTTTTTCATATAGGCGCACATCCCTATCGGCTGCTCCGCGAATGGCAAGCCTGCCCTGCGGGAAACGGCGGAAAGTTTGCCCGTCGGCCGCGATCCCCCTTGCCGGACTGGGGGCGACGGCCGAAAAAGGCGCATGCCGCAGCTCGCTTCATGGATTCGGGAATGTGACGACGCCCACTTCGCCCGCTTCTTCGCGCTCCAGCCCCATCTGCGCGTGCATGACGCCCGCCGCGCGCCGGTCGATCTGGACACGATGGCTGGCCTGTTGCTGACCGGCGGCCCGGATGTCGCGGCGGAGTTTCATGGTGAACCGCCGTCCGACCCCGCGCTGATCCGCGAGCCGGACCCGGTGCGCGATGCCTGGGAATTCGCCGCTGTCCGCGCGGCGTATGACCGGGGACTGCCGATCCTCGCCATTTGCAAAGGCGTGCAAGTCCTCAACCTCGCGCTCGGCGGCACGCTGCAGCTCGACATCCGCGGCCACGATTTGCCCGAAATGAAAACCGCCAACGTCCAGCCGCTGCGCTTCGCCGCCGGTGCCCGGCATCGTTTTGAAAACGTGAACAGCTCACACCATCAAGCGCTCGACCGTCTCGCCGCGCCGCTCGCAGTCGAGGCGTGGCATGCGGGCGACGGCATCATCGAGCAGGTGCGGCTCCGCGATTATCCGTGGGGTGTGGGCGTCCAGTATCACCCGGAGCGCGATATGCTCTACGCGGCGCTGTTCGCGGATTTTTTCGTGCAGCTCAAAGTCTGACGCAGCCCATTTTCGCATGTCCCATATCACGCCCGAACTCACCATCCGCTGCGGCTTCGAGTTTACCTACGAGGCCCTTGAGCCGACGCCCATGATCCTGCTCGTCGAACCGCGGCTCGACCCCCTGCAGCAGCTCGTGGGCGAAGCGTTTGCCGTCTCGCCGGAAATCGCCGTCCGCCAATACGAGGACGTGCATGGCAACACCGTCCGCCGCTTCGAACTGCCCGCCGGGCGCACAACCGTGCGACACGATGCGATTGTCGCCGTCTCCTCGCAGCCGGAGAATTTTGGTGCCGTGGACGAGCCGGTGCCGGTCGCCGAACTCCCGCCCGAGCTGCTGCGCTACATCCTGCCGAGCCGCTACTGCGATTCGGACCGGCTGATGGACTTTGCCTTTGAAAAATTCGGGCAGGTGCCGCAAGGCCTCCGCCGGGTGCAGGCGATTTGCGACTGGCTGCATCGCCACATCGAGTACCGCTACGGTGCCGGCAGCCCGTTCACCTCCGCGAGCGAGGTCATCGCCCAAGGCTTCGGGGTCTGCCGCGATTTCGCGCACGCCGCCATCGCGCTCTCCCGTTGCTTCAATATTCCCACGCGCTACGTCACGGGGTATCTGCCCGACGTGGCATTTGACGACAACGGCCGGCCCATGGATTTTCACGCCTACTTCCAAGTCTATGTCGGCCACCGCTGGCAGACCTTCGACGCGCGTTTCAATGTCCCGCGTCTCGGCCGCATCACCATCGCCTGCGGCCTCGACGCCGTGGACGGCGCTTTCTCCACCCTCTTCGGCGCGGCGCAGCTCGCATGGTTTCGCCTTTGGACCTATCAGATCGACCCCGCCGAAGTCCGCGTCGGCGATCCTATCGACATCGCCAGGCGTCTCTGCGGCACCACGCAGCTCCGCTTTCCGCCGCGGGCGGTAAAGGCGTGAGCCTCAGTACTGCGAGCGCAGATCCACCGGCTTGGCCCGCCTGGCGCGCATCTTGATGTTCAGCATCTCGACCGCGAAAGAGAACGCCATGGCGAAGTAGATGTAGCCCTTTTCGATATGCTGCCCGCAGCCGTCGGCCACGAGCACCACGCCGACGAGCAGGAGGAAAGAAAGCGCGAGCATCTTGATCGTGGGATGCCGGTGGACGTAAGCGCTGATCGCGCCGCTGGCCGCGAGCATCACGATCATCGCGAGGACGACCGCCGCGATCATTACCTGGATGTGTTTCGCGAGGCCGACGGCCGTGATCACCGAATCGAGCGAAAAAACGATGTCAATGACCACGATCTGCGCGATGACGCTGGCGAAAGTCGCGCCGACTTTGCCGCCCTGCGCGTGGTCCTCGCCTTCGAGGCTGGTGTGGATTTCGTGGACACTTTTCCAGAGGAGAAAAAGGCCGCCGGAAAGCATCACCAGATCTTTGCCGGACACCGGGTGGGCGATGACATGAAAGAGCGGGTCAATGAGCTTCGTGAGCCAGTAAATGGAGCACAGCAAAAGGATGCGCGTGACCAGCGCGAGCATCAGTCCGAGCGAACGGGCGCGGGCCTGCTGCTCGGCGGGGAGCTTCCCGGAGAGGATCGAGATGAAGATGATGTTGTCGATCCCGAGGACGATCTCCAGCACCGTGAGCGTGAGGAGACTGATCCAGAAATCCGGTTGGGTGAGCAATTCGAGGAGCGTGACAGCGAGCATGGCGGGTGAGGAAATGGCTTGGGCAGGCGGCTGGCAAGGGGGAAGGACGTAACCGGGTCGCGGCGCGCCGGATTTTCTTCATCCGTCCGCCTTTATCCTGCATTCTTTTCGCCCATGCTTTCCCGCCGCCACTTCCTCCGCACCCTCGCTGCCACGGTCGCGTCGCCGCTCTGCGCGCTCCGGGCGGAGCCGTCGGCGGACGTGCGGATCGTGATGGAGCGCGGGGCGTGGGGCAGCGCGCCGCTGGTGGATATCGCCAAGGTCGCCGAAGGGACGGCGGCAGAGCTGTGGCGCTGGTGTCCGCGTACGCGGCTGGATGGCATCCGCATTTACCACCGCAAAGATTGGCCGCAGACGGATTTCGAGCGCGGGCCAGATGGGCGGATCGCCATCGGACTCGCCGCGGAGAACCCGCGCTGGTCGCAGTTCGCGTTTCAATTTGCGCACGAGTTTTGCCACGCGCTGGCCCAGCACAGCGAGGCGGGGATGCGCGGCTGGCACGAGCCGCGCCACGCGAATCTCTGGCTGGAGGAAAGCCTCTGCGAGACGGCGTCGCTCTTTGCCCTGCGCGGCCTTGCGGAGACCTGGCGCGCGCGCCCGCCGTACCGGAATTGGCGGAGCTTCGCGCCCTCGCATGCCAGCTACGCCGCCGCACGGCTCGCGGAGTCGCGGCATCAGCTTCCGGCCGGACAGGGCTTTCGCGAGTGGTTCGCGCAAAACGAAAAGGCCCTGCGCGCCAACCCCGCGCTGCGCGAAAAGAATGTCATCGTGGCGCGGGAATTCCTCCCGCTCTTCGACGCCGCGCCGGAAAACTGGGAAGCGGTCACCTTCCTCAACCACGGCCCGCGCGTGCAGGCGAAGCCGCTCGCCGCGAAATTCGCCGACTGGCAGGCGGCGGCTCCGCCCGCTCACCGCGCCTTCATCGCGCGCCTCGGGGCGGTGTTTGGGTTGTGATAACGGCACACGCGCTCAGCCGTCGGCGCGTTTCGTTTCGTGGAGAAAGGCGGCGGCGGCGGCGCGGATGGCAACGGCGATCTGCGCGTGCTGGCGCGCGAACTTCGGCGTGAACCACGGGAAGAGGCCGACGAGATCGTGCGTGACGAGCACCTGGCCGTCGCACGCGGTGCCGGAGCCGATGCCGATGGTCGGGATGCCGAGCGCGGCGCTGAGACGCGCGGCGGTGTCGGCCTGCACGAGTTCGAGCACCACGGCGAAAGCGCCCGCGTTTTCCACGGCGTGGGCATCGGCGAGGAGCGCGTCGGCGGCAGCAGGCGTCTTGCCTTTGATCTTGTACCCGCCTTCCTCGCGGACGCTCTGCGGGAGCATGCCGAGGTGGGCCATTACGGGAATGCCGTCCGCGACGATGGCCGCGATGCGCGCGGCGTGGGTCGCGCCGCCTTCGAGTTTTACCGCGTGCGCTCCGGCGGCAATGAGCCGGCGCGCGTTGGCGACGGCCTGCTCCGGCGTCTCGTAGCTCGCGAACGGCAGATCGGCGACGAGGAGCGCGCGCTGCGCACCACGGGCGACGGCGGCGGTGTGGTGAAGCATGTGCTCCATCGTCACGAGCGTGGTGTCGGGAAAGCCGAGGACGACCATGCCGAGCGAGTCGCCGACGAGCAGGATGTCGATCCCGCTTTCATCGAGCAGCCGCGCGGTCGGGTAGTCGTAAGCCGTGAGGACGGCGAGCTTTTCGCCGCGGCGTTTGGCGGCGGATATTTCGGTGAGGGTCATGGGGTGGCGTGTGGGCGCAACCAAAATGCGGCGCGCACGGTTAGAAAGTTTCGGCGAAGAACTCCACCCGCGCGGGATCGGCGAGGCGCGCGAGGAGCGTGGCGACGGTTTGGTGATGGCCGGGCAGGATCAAGTCGGGGCGGATGTCCGCGAGCGGCGCGAGGACGAAACGGCGGAGGTGCAGGCGCGGATGCGGGATCACGACCTCGTCGTTGCTGAGCACGAGGTTGCCCGCGTAGAGGATGTCGAGGTCGAGGGTGCGCGGGGCATTGCGCGGGCGTTTCGAGGGGCGGCCAAACTCCGCCTCGATGCGCTGCAAGCCGTCGAGCAGCGTGATGACCTGGCCGTCGAATTCGACTTCGAGGACGGCGTTGAGATACGCGCCCGCGTCCGGCCCGGAACCGACGGGCTCGGTTTCAAAAACCCGCGAGCCGAGGAACGGAGCGGACACGCCGGGCAGCGCGACGACGCGTTCGCGGGCGCGGCGGAGTTGCGCGAGCCGGTCGCCGAGATTCGAGCCGAGAGCGAGGCCGGCTCTCATGACTAAAAGGCGAAAGGCGAAGGGCGAAAGGCGAAAATGAAGATGCCGTTGCAGCACCCCGAAGCTGCGAAATACGCGACCATTTTCGCCTTTCGCCTTTCGCCTTTCGCCTTCATTTCAGCCCCAGCACGTCCTGCATGTCGTAGAGCCCCGCCGGTTGCGCATGCGCCCAGAGGGCGGCGCGGAGGGCGCCGCGGGCAAAGGTCTCGCGGCTGGAGGCTTTGTGCGTCAGCTCCACGCGCTCGCCCGGCCCGGCGTAGATCACGGTGTGGTCGCCCACCACATCGCCACCACGCACCGCGTGCATGCCGATCTCCGTGTCGGTGCGCTCGCCCACGATGCCGTGCCGCCCGTGGCGCACGTCCTCGTTGTATCGCAGCTTCCGCACTTCCGCCAAAATCTCCGCGAGCCGTTTCGCCGTGCCGCTGGGCGCGTCCTTTTTCAACCGGTGATGCATTTCCACCACCTCGAGATCGAAGCCCGGGCCGAGGATTTCCGTCGCCTTGCGCGTGAGCCAGAAAAGCGTGTTCACGCCGACGCTGTAGTTCGGCGCAAAGACCAGCGGGATCTGCGCGGACGAGTGCCGGATCGCTGCGACCTGTGCATCGGTGTGGCCGGTCGTGCCGATGACCAGCGTCTTCCCCGCCTCCACGCAGCGCGCGAGCACCGGCTCCACGGTGTGGTGATGCGTGAAGTCGATGACCGCATCGCACTGCGCGACGGCGGCGGCGAAGTCGTCGCCGACGTCGATCTGCCCGGTGACTTCGAGCGCGGCATCGCCTCGCGCGCACTCGATGAGCATCTGGCCCATGCGCCCGCGGGCACCATTGATGAGGAGTCTGAGCGCGGACATACGACTAGATCAGGTTGAGCTGGCGGAGGGTGGTGGTGAGTTTCGCCGCGCGCGACGGGGCCATTTCGCAAAGCGGCAGGCGCACGTCCGCGAGCATCCGCCCTTGCGCGGCGAGCGCGAATTTGATCGGCACCGGGTTGGGCTCGATGAAGAGGGCCTTGAAGAGCGGGTAGAGTTTGAAATGCAGCTCGCGCGCTTGGGCGTAGTCGCCCTTGAGCGCGGCCTTGACCAGCGCCACGACTTCCGCCGGCACGATGTTCGTCGCCACGCTGATCACGCCCACCGCGCCCGCCGCCATGAAGGGCAGCGTCAGCGAATCGTCGCCCGACAAAACCGTGAACGCCTCCGGCACCACGGCGCGCAGCGCGCTCACGCGCTCCACCGTTCCGCCGGCCTCTTTCATCGCCACGATATTCGGAAACTCCTTCGCCAGCCGCGCTGTCACTTCCACGCCGATCTCGATCCCGCAGCGGGCGGGGATCGAGTAAAGGATGAGCGGCAGCTTCGTGGCCCGCGCGATTTTGGCGAAGTGGTGATACAGCCCCTCCTGCGACGGCTTGTTGTAATACGGCGCGATGAGCAGCGCCCCGTCGCAACCCAGCTTTTCCGCTTCCACCGTCATCGCTACCGCCTCGCTCGTGGAGTTCGAGCCGGTGCCTCCGATGACCTGGCAGCGCCCGCGCGCAAACTTCACCCCCAGCTCGATCACCCGCCGGTGCTCGGTGTCGCTCAGCGTCGGCGATTCGCCCGTCGTGCCCACGGGAATGATGCCGGTGATGCCAGCTTCGATCTGCTTCTCGATGAGCGCCGCGAAGGCGTCCTCATCCACCAGATCGTTTTTGAACGGAGTGACTAAAGCGGTAAAAGTGCCGGCAAACATAGGGCGCGCTTTCTACGGCGGACCGTGCGCTTTGGACAGAAAAACCGTGCCCGGCAGCGTGACTTCCCGCGCTCGCGAGGCGCTGCTGGGCGGGCACGGTCATTGCCAGCCGCCGGGGTGCCGGGTAAGCTCCGCACCAATGATCGCCGCACCTGAGCCCAGCCAGCAGTTTCACACCGATGCCGACCGCACGACGGCGGATGAGCCGCGGCGCGCGGCGGTGCGCAAGGCGCTGGGCAATTACCAAGTCGCACGCGGCAAGACGGAGAACGCGTTCACGAGCTGGCCGCACGCGCGGGATGCGGCGGCGGCGATCAAGTATGAGGGCGTGAATCGACTGGACGTTTATCTGCGGGAGTTTGAGGAAAAGTTCACGGCGCGCGGCGGGAAGGTTTTTTGGGCAAGCAACAGCGCGCAGGCGCGGGAATACATCCTCGGCCTGGCGCGGGAGCGCGGGGTGAAATCCATCGTCAAATCGAAGGCCATGACGAGCGAGGAAATCCACTTGAACGAGGCGCTGGAAAAAGAAGGCTACGCGGTCGTGGAGAGTGATCTCGGGGAGTTCATCCAGCAGCTCTTGCACGAGCCGCCGTATCATTTCGTCTTCCCGTGCATGCACCTGAAGCGCGAGGAAATCAGCGCGCTGTTCGAGCGGGAGCTGGGCTCGGTAAAGACGGATTCGCCGGAGGAGCTGACGATGATCGCGCGGCGTTTTATGCGCCGGCATTACATCGACGCGGACATGGGTATTTCCGGAGGCAACTTCATCGTCGCGGAGACCGGGATGATTTCGATCACGGAAAACGAGGGCAACGCGCGGCTAACGACGGCGTTGCCGAAAATTCACGTCGCGCTCATCGGCATCGAGAAAATGGTGCCGAAACTCGCCGACCTCGCGCTGCTCCTGCCGATGCTCGCGACTGCCGGGACTGGGCAACACCTGACCTGCTACAACTCGATGTACGGCGGTCCGCGCCAGCCCGGCGAACTCGACGGCCCGGAGGAGTTTCATGTCGTGCTGCTGGACAACCACCGCACCCGGCTGCTCGCCGATCCCGAGCAGCGCGACGCGCTTCACTGCATCCGCTGCGGCGCGTGTCTGAACGTGTGCCCCATTTTCAAAAACATCGGCGGCCACGCTTACGGCACCACGTATCAGGGGCCGATCGGGTCGGTCATCACGCCGCACTTTCGCGGGTTGCAGGACTGGAAACATCTCAGCGGCGCGTCGTCGCTCTGCGGCGCCTGCACCGACGCGTGCCCGGTGAAAATCGACATCCATCACCACCTGCTGCACAACCGCCGCAACGCCGTCGAGGAGCAGAAGGTGTGGTGGGAACGGCTCATCTGGTTCGGCTACGTGGAGCTGATGAAACGGCCGTGGGCGTTCAAGATCGCCATGCGCCTCGCGCCGCTCGGGCAGAAGTTTCACGCGCTGGTGCTGGGCACGCCGCTCGATCCGGTCCGCGCGTGGACGAAGACGCGCGAGTTTCCGCAGGCGGCACCGCAGTCCTTTCACGACTACTGGACGGCGCGAAAGGCGGTGCGGAAATGAATGGCGACCGCGAAGCCCTGCTCGCGCGCGTGACGGAAGCGTTGCGGGTGCCCGCGCCGAAGCATCACGAGCAGCCGTCGAAACCGGCGACGCATTCGGTCACCGCGCCGTTCCGCGAATGGCTGCCGCCGGTGGGGCCGAGCGCCGCCGAGCAGGTGGCGCTTTTTGCGAAGCAGTCGGAGGTTTTGCGCACGGAGTTTTGTGAGTACGCGTCGCCTGTTGCCGCAGCCGAGCATCTGGCCAGGCTCGCGCGGGAGAACGGCTGGCAGCGGCTCGCGCTGCACGCCGGACGGCTGGCGGATGCTGTGGCGGCCAGCCTTCCCGGTGATCTCGAGCTGCTG
>Ga0163144_10026109_pt1 | contig 11370 bp, 11 predicted proteins | sample OliLak19BULKMAT1_FD_123175 | JGI IMG/M metagenome (GOLD analysis project Ga0163144, IMG submission 123175) | Freshwater microbial mat bacterial communities from Lake Vanda, McMurdo Dry Valleys, Antarctica - Oligotrophic Lake LV.19.BULKMAT1 | ecosystem: Environmental > Aquatic > Freshwater >... | reverse complement strand
GCCGACGGCGACTCGCGCAGCGAACGGCCGGCCACCCGCACGTCGCCTTCATCGGCAGCAAAGAGGCCGGTCAGCACCTGGAACAGCGTGGACTTGCCGGCGCCGTTCGGGCCGAGCAAGGCAACGAATTCGCCGCCGGCCAACGCCAATGACATGCCGGCCAGCGCGGCGCGCTCGCCGTAGCGCTTGACGAGGCCGGTCACCTCGAGCCGGGGCGGGGTGGCGGCACTGTTCACAGCTCGATTTCCATGCCGTCAGAGGCCTTCGCGATGCTGTCAGGGCCCGGCTGGCCGCCACGCAGGACGACGATCCTCACCGCGTGCCCCGAGTCGCCCGCGGCGGCACGTTCGCCGAGTGTTGCCGGCCGGCATGGCTGATCGACACCTTGAATCTCCCATGGGCTGCCTCCGGGTTCGCCGCTAGGCCGCCCGCTTGTCGGGCTGGCTTTGCAATTCACGTGCCGTGTCAGCCTTCGCCCTTGGCGGCCCTGACGCCGGTGGCTTGCCAGCATCGAGTGGAGCAAGCTGTCACAGGCGGGGCGGGAATTGTTCAAGGCTGGCACAGGGGAATCCCGATGTGAAAGGTTTGCCCGCAGTTCGGTAGACGCTGGCGCGCTGGCCTGGCCTGAGCAGGCCCGGTCAAACGCTCGCGCCCCGGTTCCAGCGCAGCTTGCGGTAGATGGTGTTGCGGCTGATGCCAAGGCGCTTCGACGCCTCGGAGATGTTGTCGCGAGCCACATCGACGGCGTGCCGGATGGTCTCGATCTCGGCGTCGCTCAGGGTCCGCTGGCGATCGGATGGCAGAGCCGCCGCCAACGGCCGCGCCGGCCGCCGCGGGCATGACCGGCGGCGCTCCGGTCACCGGCGCGAGGGTGCGCATCATCTTCGGCAGCCGCGCCAGCGCGTCTTCGAGAAAGTCGTCAGACAGGTGCTGGCGCGTGATCAGGGGGTCGGCCGCCATCACGCAGGCGCTGCGCAGCAGGTTGAAGAGCTGGCGCACGTTGCCCGGCCAGTCATAGTGCTGAAAGAGGGGCTGGACCTCGGGCGCCGGGTCGAGCCGCCGGCCGGCCGATTCGCGGTCGAGGATGCGCCGCGCCAGCGCCTGCAGGTCGCTGCGTTCGTGCAGCGGCGGCAGCTTCACGGCCAGGCCGTTGAGACGATAGAACAGGTTTTCGCGGAACGGCTTCTGCTCGATCATCTCGCGCAGGTTGGGCTGCGTCGCGCAGATGATGGTGACGTCGATCGCCACGCTCTTGCTGCCGCCCAGCGGCATGACCAAGCGCTCCTGCAGCACGCGCAGCAGGCGGGCCTGCAAGGCCACCGGCATGTCGCCGATCTCGTCGAGGAACAACGTGCCGCCCTTGGCCTGCACGATCTTGCCCGGCGAACCCTTGCGGAGCACGCCGGTGAAGGCGCCGTCTTCGCAGCCGAACAGCTCGGCCTCGATCAGGCTGCCGGGGATCGACGCGCAGTTGACGGCCACGAAAGCCTGCTTGCCGCGCGCCGAGTCGGTGTGGATGGCGCGCGCCAGCAGTTCCTTGCCGGTGCCGGTTTCACCGACGATCAGGATCGGGATGTCGCTGTCGAGCACGCGGCGGATCTTGTCGAGCACGCTGTCGAGCTGGGCGTCGCCGGTGCGCAGCTGCGCCAGCGCGGAGCCGGCCGTATCTGCTGAAGACGCCAGCCCGGCCGGCACGGTCGCCACGGGCAGCTCGCCGGTGTCGGCCAGGCTGGTGCAGGCCGGCCAGTCGAAACGCGCCCGGGCGTGGAACTGGCGGCCGTTGGCTCCGATGAACTCGACCCGGCTGTGGAAGTGCAGCCGCATCACGTTGCGGTAGCCGTCGCTGAACCAGTGGTTCTCGATCATGCGCGCCGACATCTTCACCAGCGCCATCGTGTGCGGGTGATGGCTGCGGCGGTCGCCGGTGACGTCGAGCACGCCCAGGATGTTGCCGCGCGGATCGGGGATGGGTGCGGCCGGGCAGGTCAGGAAGTGGTTGGCGTGCAGGTCATGTTCATCGGCATGCACGAGCGTCGGCACTTCTTCCACCAGCGCCGTGCCGATGGCATTCGTGCCCTTGGTGCCCTCTGCCCAGTTCGCGCCCGGACCCAGCGCCACCTTCGCGGCACGTTCCAGGGAGTCATCGTCACCGATCGAATGCAGCACGCTGCCGGTGGCGTCGGTCAGCAGCACCATGCTGTGCGAGTTGACGATCTGCTCGCGCAGCATCTCCATCACCGGCGCGGCGTGGGCATGCAGGCGCACGTTGCGGTCGCGCGCCACCGCCAGGGCGGGGCGGCCGAGCGGGCCGAGGTCGGGGCGCTTGATGCGCGAGACGCCCGGCGCCACGCAACGCTCGTGCGACTGGTCGATCACGTCGACATGCCCGGCGCCGAGCTGCAGGCTGCAGGCGATCGGACGATCGAGCGGCCGAAGTCGTCGACATGCCGGCGCGAAGGCGATTGGGTTCTCTGCGGCGGCAATGGCAGACGCATCGATGGTCTCCTCTGGCCCCCTCGGGGAGCTCTGCTGAATTCGTGCCGATGATCCCGGCGGCCGGCCGGCGGGCTGCCGCACGTCTGCAGTCGTGTGTGTCTCGCCAGGGTCCGGCATTGCTGCAGTTTCGAACACAGAGCCGACGAACAGGACAAGTATCGCAGCCCGTGAATCCCGCACTGCGCGATTCTGAAAATCCGGGGGCAGGGAGCCCCCGGCTGGCTCGCGGCCCGCGCTCCGGCCGGCTGGTTGCTGATCGGCGCCGAGAGCGGGCCTAGAGGGGGCGCTCGCGCGACCAGCCGACACCCCGCTACGGCAAACCGAAACCGAAGCGCTGGAAGATGGCGCGCGCCGGTTCGCTGCGCAGGTGGCGGATGAAGTCACGTGCCAATTCCGGGTGCTCGCTGCCGGCAGCCACATTTGCCAGGTAGCGGATCGGCGTGCTGGTGGGAAGAGTTTCGACCCCACGCACGCGGCCGGTTGCCGCAGACACGTCGGTGCTGTAGACGAAACCGGCTTCGACACTGGCTCCCGCCACCAGCGCGAGCACCGCCCGCACGTCTTCGGCGAACACCATCTTGCGCTGCAGGGCCGGCCACAGACGCTGGGCGTTGATCGCCTCGCGGGCAAATCGGCCCGACGCTGTGCTGCCTTCGCGACCCATCGCGATGCGCACCACCTCGGGCCGTGTCAGGTCGGACAACCGTTGCACCGGCAGGTTGAGTGACACCGGCACCACCAGCACCAGCGTGTTGGTGGCGAAGATGCCGGGCAGTCCGGGGATGAGCAAATGGCGTTGCACCCCCAGCCTGACCGTCTCGGCGTCGGGAGTGGCGAGCAGATCGGCCGGTGCGCCGCGTGCCATCTGTTCCAGCAGCGAGCCCGAGGCGCCTGTCAGCAGGCTGACGCGCACGCCCGCGTGTCTGGACTCGAAGTCGCGGGCCACGGCGTTCATGGCTTCGACGAGGCTGCTGTCGGTGGCCACCGTCAGAGTCTGGGCGAATGCCGGGCAGACCACGGCGGCCAGCAACATTGCCGTGGCGGCCCAGCGATGGATCCGGTATCGAAGAATCTGCAACATGGCGTGAGCGTACGGCATTGCCGCTGCCGCGCCGGCGCAGGGGTTCCGGCCCGCGGGTGTTCGATCAAACGGCCTCCGGAGGTCGGCCAACGACCCATTCCCGTCATCGCGTTGATCGAGCGGGCGAACCGAGCGCAGTCGTTCGCCGGGGAGGCTATGCTTCGGAGCCAATGGCGGCATCGCCATGCGTGTTTGCAATCGAACCGGTATGTGCTGCAGTGCAATCATGCAGTGCAATCATGCGGCGAAACGGTCGCTGAGGTGCGCGATGGCAAGGTCCATTGCGCCGCCCACGCTGCCGGCCAGCGCATCACGCTTTCCGTGCGGCAGTGCGAGGTTCGCGGAAACCGCTGCGCAAGGCTCGGCCCCGCTGCTGCGGGGGCGACCGGGCGCTCGGCGGCGCCTGGGCCACGCGCGGAGGAAGGCCAGGGAACATGCCGTTGAACCACCGCCGCACCCAGCAACGCTTTTGGTAATCGTCGCTTCGGGCTCGCGGCTGATCGGCTGATCGGCTGCAGCGGCGACATCGACGATCAGAGCCCTGCAGAGTGCGTATAAGGAAGCTGCATGGTGCGATGTGCACCGTCGACCGCGCGATTCGCGGGCTTCGACCGTCGATGGAAAGTCTCCAATGGCCCTGCATGTTGCCGACAGCACGCCGCCCGACCCTGCGCCACCCACGATCCAGCTCATCGCCGATCTGCGCCGTCAGGAAGCCTTGCTGAAGACCGGGGCGCTGCAGAACGCGATCTTCAACAGCGCCAATTTCTCCAGCATCGCCACCGACGCCAGCGGAGTGATTCAGATCTTCAACGTCGGCGCGGCGCACATGCTGGGTTACGCGGCGATCGACGTGCTCGACCGCATCACGCCGGCCGACATCTCCGACCCCGACGAGCTGATCGCCCGCGCCAAGGCGCTGAGTGTGGAACTGGGCATCCCGATCGCGCCCGGCTTCGAGGCCCTGGTCTTCAAGGCTACGCGCGGCATCGAGGACATCTACGAACTGACCTACATCCGCAAGGACGGCAGCCGCTTCCCGGCGGTGGTCTCGGTGACGGCGCTGCGCGACGCCAACGACGCCATCATCGGCTACCTGCTGATCGGCACCGACAACACAGCGCGCAAGCAACTCGCCGACGAACTGGAACAGCATCGACACCATCTCGAGGAACTGGTGTTCTCGCGCACCGCCGAACTGGCCGAATCCCGCGATGCCGCCGAGGCCGCAAGCCGCGCGAAGAGCATGTTCCTGGCCAACATGAGCCACGAGCTGCGCACGCCGATGAACGGCATCATGGGCATGACCGATCTGGCGCTGCGCCGCGCCACCGATCCGAAGCAGATCGACTGGCTGACCAAGGGCGCGCAGGCTTCGCGCCATCTGCTGGCGATCCTCAACGACATCCTGGACATCTCCAGGATCGAGGCCGACCAGATGACGCTGGAGGACCTGGAGTTCTCGCTCCCGGGCACGATCGTCGACGCCACGCGCATGTTCGAGGAGCAGGCGCTGGCAAAGGGCATCCGCTTGTGTTGCGATGTCTCGCTGGCGCTGCCCCATCGACTGTGCGGCGACGCCTTGCGCCTGAAGCAGATTCTGCTCAATTTCATCGGCAACGCGATCAAGTTCTCGACCCAGGGACAGATCGCGGTCCATGCGACTGCAGAAGAGGACGACGGACACAGTCTCCTCCTGCGTGTCGAGGTCTCGGACCAGGGCATCGGCCTGAGCGCCGCTCAACAGTTGCGGCTGTTCCGCGTGTTCTCGCAGGTGGATGAGTCTTCGACCCGCAAGTACGGCGGAAGCGGGCTCGGCCTGGTGATCTCCAAGCGGCTGGCCAAGCTGATGGGCGGCGACGTGGGCGTGGCGAGCGAGCCTGGCAAGGGCAGCACCTTCTGGCTCACCGCGCGGCTGCGCCGCACCGTCACCGCGCAGCCGCCGAGCGGGCCGCTCTCTGAGCCGCCGCGAGAGACGCTGGCGCGCCGCTTTGCCGGCCTGCGCGTGCTGGTCGCCGAGGACGATCCCACCAGCCAGGAGGTGGCGCGCGGCCTGCTGGAAGACGCGGGGTTGGTGGTGGACGTGGTGAGCGATGGGCTGCAGGCCGCCGAGCGCGTGGCTGCCTTGCACTATGCGCTGGTGCTGATGGACATGAAGATGCCCGTGATGGACGGCCTGCAGGCTGCGCGTGCGATCCGCAGGCTGCCCGGGATGACCACGCTGCCGATCCTGGCACTGACAGCCAGCGCCTTCCCGGCCGAACGCGACCAGTGCCTGGCGGCCGGCATGAATGGGCACATCGAGAAACCGGTGGATTCGGATGTGCTCTACGCGATGTTGGTGCGGTGGTTGCACCAGGCACAGACGTTGGGCCGGGCGCATTGATGCGTGTGCGGACGGATGTGCACTTCCCCGACCTCGCCGATGCCGGGTGACGAGTCGCCGGTGACCACGACCTTGGCGCAGTCGCACAGCCGAGTGAACTTGTCGACCTTCATGTCCCTGCATCGGGCGTAAAGGTTCCGCACCTCGGTGAGTGCCAGATCGAGTTCGTCGACGCCAGCCGGAAACCAATCACTCGCCGTCTTAGTCCGCCGTCGGCGCAGCTTTGCCAGATCATCGACGGCGCTCGCCTCACCCGAGACGGAGACCTGGCTGAGGCTCTCCGGGTCGGCCACGCCGACGTCGACGCTGCGGTCGATCAGCAGGTCGGACGCCGGGCCACCGCTGCGCGACATGAACAAGCACCGGCCGGTCGTCCTCATCGACGAGCTGGTCGTCCGTCGTCATCGGCTGCCATCGTAGGGCTCCAGAGCGCCGGCGTTCGAGGGCTTCTGTCAGTGTCGATTCGAAGCGTCGGAGGGCGAGCGCAGAGTTCTGCGTCTTCCTTCGGGGCAGGGAACCGGCAATGTGTGTCAACGCACTGAAACGCTGCCCATATCGGCGCAATCTGCGGACTTGGGTCCCGAAGGTCCGCAGTCGTTCGGAGACAAAGACTGAGAGTTTTTCCAGAGTAACCGAGCAGGGCGTCAAAAGGCGTCCGATCCAGGCGCAAAACACAGCCATAGCTCGGACTATCGCGCGCATATTCAACGACGAGAGGAAGTTCCTTGGCGCGATGAATGGGCATGATTGAAAGACTCTCAGCGTCTCGGACCTGCCCGGCACGACATCTCAGCCAGCAAAGCCGCCCCTCCCTTCGAGACTTGTTCTCATCGTTTTACCGACTTCGCAGGAGACTTCCATGAACCAACCCTCCATCACGCCGCCGAACACCGTCCCGGTCGACGAAGACCTCGCACTGCAGTCCCGTCCCGGCCACGGCGTTCCCTCGCAGGACCCGACGAGCGCGGCGCAGTATCGGTTGGAACCGAAGGAAGCCGAGCGCGAAGCCGGCTCGGCATTGATGGGTGGCGGCATGGTGGCCGGTGTGGCGAGCGGAGCGACCCTCGGCGTCGTGGTGGCCGGCCCGGTGGGTGCGGTGGTGGGTGGCACGCTGGGTGCCGTTGTCGGCGCGCTCGGTGCCGCCGCCGCGGGTGTCATGGTAGCGAAGCCGGAAGACTCTCCCAGCGCCGCCACAACGCCCGCCAATCCTGTGCAGGTGCACGCCCACGGTGGCGCGGCCGGTGGGGGAGCGCCGCTATCAAAGGATCCCCCTTGACCGACGGTGACTTCGACGGCGCGCTCGCGCCGGTCGATCTCATCGAAGGTCATTGCCGCTGCCAACATCCTCAAGGACATCATGCAAATTCTGCTTCACTCAGACTCCAACACCGACGGCGGCCACCTCATGGCTGAGCACCTGCAGAAGGTGGTGAAAGACGCCATGGCGCGATTTTCCGAACGTGTCACGCGGGTCGAGGCGCATCTCTCCGACGTCAACAGCCAGGCCAAGTCGAGCGACGGCGATATTCATTGCACCCTGGAGGCCAGGCTGGTGGGTCTGGATGCCATCGTGGTGAAAGAAAACGCCGGCAATGCGCATCAGGCCATCGAGGGCGCAGTGCGCAAACTCAAGCGTGCGGTCGGCACGGAACTGGCGAAGTGCGAGCCGCGAGGCCAGCGGTCGAGATCAGCGGTTTCTGGCGACGACGACAATCCGGAAACAACCGCCTGATGCTGCCTGGCTAGGCCACAAATGAGGCGCCTTCATTGGTACCCGATGCCCATCACGTAGTTGCGCAGCAACTCTTCCTCTTTGTTGCCCGCCGCCAGCAGCGCGCGCAAACCGTCGCGCGCATTGAGCACGCCGAGTGGCCTGTTCGCCGGATCGACGACCAGAGCATGGATAAGGCCCCGCGTGTGCATCACTGCGAGCACATCCGACAACGAGTCGTCGGGCGTGCAGGCCGTGATCTCACGCGTCATCACATCGCTCGCATGACTGGTGAAGAAGTCGGCTTGCCCCAAACCCAGGCGCCGAACGAGCACGGTCTCGGTGATGGTGCCCACCGGCAGGCCGGCAGCGTCACACACCACCACCACGCTGATCTGCTCACTGGATAGCAACGCCGCCACGTCGACCAGCAAGGCGTCCATTCCCACTGTCAGCAACCGCGATTTGGAGATTCCCTCCAGGGAGCTGACCAGAGCAGGTGCGACGGCGCGAGCCTGTGCTGCGGCGAGGGGCAAGCTCTCGGTGGCCGCTATGTCAGGCGAGGTTGCGCTCATCGTGTCAACGCCTGTTCGAGTTGCGCCTTGTTCATCGATGACCGTCCCTTCACGCCACGCTGACGGGCCTCATTGCGAAGCTGGAGCAGGGTTCGACCGCCCGCTCCCTGATGCGAGCGCAAGCCTCCTCGCCGACCGGCGGACATGTCGTTGATCGACGATGGGCTCGCTTCCACTGATTCACCGTGCTGCGCCCGCTCCTTGTTTACCACCCGAGCCGCGATCTCCTCTGCCAGAGGCAGAGGTTTGCCGCCGTCGATCAGGCTGTCCTTGATGTGTACATACTGGCGCTCGCGCTTGGCGCTCCAAGTTTTCTGAGGCATCACGGTTCCTTTCAGAGGGTTGGATCGGGTATGTTCATGGCTGCTTCACAGCGGCGTGGGGAGCCGTCTGAAGAGCGACGTGAATTGCATCTTCCAGCTTCTCGAAGCCGAACGAGACATCCACCGCTCTGCCGTTCAGGAAGAAGGCGGGTGTGGCGCGGACACCGCTGTACTCGCCGGCGCGGCGATGCTCCTGAACCCTTTGCGTGTAGATCCGGTCGGCCATCTCGGCGTTGAAACGGATCATGTCGAGTCCGATGGATTTCGCCTGTGCTGTCAGGGCCGGCAACGCCAGGCGATGGTGTTGGCTGAACAGCAGGTGGTGCATCGCCCAGAACCTGCCTTACGCAGCTGCCGCTTCGGCTGCCTCGGCTGCCAATTCGGCTTGCAGATGAACCTCCATCAGCGGGAAATGCCGGAAAACGAAACGCAGGCGCTTGCCAAAGGCTTGGACGAGGTGTTGCGTCAAGGACTCGGCCTGGATGCATGCGCGGCATTCGTAGTCGCCATATTCGAGCAGCGTCAGGCTCGCATTCGAGTCGCCCAGCATGTGTTCGGCGGCGGCCGACGCCGCTTCGGGTACTGCGCCGCGCTGTTCGTGACTCATGTTCCGCCCTTGGCAAGCGTCGCCTGCAGACTGATCTCTGCCACGCTCGCCAGCGCCTTCGACAACGGGCAATCGCGTTTGGCGGCCAGAGCGATCTCCTGGAACTGCGCTTCCTCGATGCCAGGAACGGTCGCATTCAAGCTCAGTGCGATGCGGTCGATGACGAACCCGTCACCTAGTGGCGCCAGCCGCACACGGGCCAGTGTGTCGACCGATGTGGTGGCGAAACCCGCCTTGTCGCAGGCGAAAGAGAACGCCATCGTGAAGCAGGCAGCGTGCGCGGCGCCGAGTATCTCTTCGGGGTTGCTGCCGCGGCGGTCGTCCTCGAAGCGGCTGGCAAAGCCGTAGGGGTAGAGCGCGAGCGCCCCGCTTTCGGTGCTGATCTGCCCCTGGCCCTTCTTGCCCTGGCCTTCCCAATGCACGCTGGCCGTCTTCTCGGTCATGGTGAAACCTTTCGGATAATGTTTTATGGGGCCATGGGAGAAGAGGTAACGATGCGCTTCGAACGACGTTCCGCAGCCGAATCAATTCCTCACTTCGTCAATTCGTCACTTCGTCACTTCGTTCGCGGCGGCTTGATCTGCTTGTCGGGCTGGCTCAATCGCCCGGCGCGCAGGGCTTGAACGGCGCAGACCACCGAGCGAGCTACGTTGCGCACCTCTTCCTGCACGGCCTTGTCCTCGTCCAGCGCTTCGTGACTGTTGTAGTAAGGCTCGTAATAGCCGATGTACCGGTCAAGCTTGGCGGACGCGCCGGCGTCGATCATGCCCATCCACTCCAGCCAGTCGCACAGGTTGCGCCGGTGGTCTTCGACACCCGCCACATCGCCATGCACGACGACGCCGAACGCACGGCCCGCCAGATGCTTGGGGTAGTCCCAGCCCTGCGCTTCGATCTGCTTGGCCTCTGCCACACGTTTGCCGTGGGTGGTGGTGGGGTCCGGGTTGCCGCCATCGGCGCACACCAGGCGGTCGATCATCAGTTTCAGCACGCTGGGGGACTGGTACCAGTAGGTGGGCGCCAGCAGGATCACCGCATGCGCGGCAACCCAGCGTTCATAGATCTCGGCCATCCAGTCGTGAGTTTGCGCGAGTGCGTGGTTCGGGTAGCAGCTGCAGGGCCAGTGGCACAGCGGCATGGCGCTCGACACGCAGCCCTTGCAGGGATGGATGTTGCGTCCGTATTCAGAGGTGACGAGACTGAGGTCCAGCACGTCGGCCGCGACGCCGGCGCCCTGCACGACCTCCCGTGCGATCTCGGTAAGGCGCCAGGTCTTCGAGACTTCGCCGGGGCAGGTGCCGTCGTTGCGGGCGCTGCCGCACACCAGCAGCACGCGCGACTTTGTCGCAGGGTTGCCCCAGGCGAGCTGTGCCTGATCAACGGCCTGCCGGGTCGCCAGCCACTCCACTGACAATCCGTAGGTCGGGTCGGCGTAACCCGCTCCGGCTGGGCGCGTCAGTGGCGCCTTGCGACCCTCCTCATATGCCAGCCAGGCGATGTCTTCCAGACGCGAGATCGCATCGGCTTCGGCCGCGAAGGCCGGGTCGACGAAGCCGGCGCGGTAGCGCTCGCCGAAGACCTGGCGCGACAGCACTGGTGGTGACTGACCCTTGCGAATCTCAATCATCGTTGCAACTCCGGTAGCGATGCGACTTCACTGCCAAGAGCTTGCGGCGGGGCGCCGCCCGCCGTCTGTGCGCAAGGCAACGCAGCAAGTGAGATGCGTACATGCTCCTGCGCCATGTCCTCCGGAGATAACTTGCACAGGAACTGCTGCAGACGTTCAGAGCTCGTGAGGAAACAGCCTGGACGTTTGCATCCAGGGTCAGAGGCGGAAGCAGTGGCCTGTGCGCCAGACCTGCCCGCTTTCGGCGACGTGGCCGAGTGCCAGCGCCACGACGGGGCGGCGCCGGGGCGCATTGCCATTGCCGGCTTCGATGAATTCGAGGTCGCTCGCACCTGCCGCCCGCGGCTGGGCGCCGTGGCGGTGGATTGCGTGGACGCCGGCCGGACGGCGGGAGAACTGCGGCTGCACTCGATCCGCACCGCATGCAGCGGGCACGGGCAGCGGTCAGCACGCGCCGGCCGAGACGGCGCTTGTCCCGTCACGCATCGCGCATCGCGAGAACCACCGGGCAGGGGCCATGCGCTGCGGGGCCGAGCGGCCTGACGCGTCACCCACCTGACCCGG
>Ga0163144_10026107_pt1 | contig 11371 bp, 9 predicted proteins | sample OliLak19BULKMAT1_FD_123175 | JGI IMG/M metagenome (GOLD analysis project Ga0163144, IMG submission 123175) | Freshwater microbial mat bacterial communities from Lake Vanda, McMurdo Dry Valleys, Antarctica - Oligotrophic Lake LV.19.BULKMAT1 | ecosystem: Environmental > Aquatic > Freshwater > Lake... | reverse complement strand
CGCAGGCGCGACGAGCTGCGGGCACGGCGAGCGCTCTGAAGCTCGCGCCTGGACGCATCGGCCTCGTGCTCGCCACCACCAAGGCGAACATCGAAGCACTCGAACGCCTCGCCGACGGACGCCCCACCTCTGAAGCCGCGCGTCGCCATCTTCAGCCGGAACTTCTCGCCGCCGATCTCGCCGTAGAACATGGCGCGGGCGGTCCGGTGCAAACCGTCTCCACCGCCTGCACCTCCGGGAGCATCGCGCTGCAACAAGGCGCGAAGCTGATTCAACGCGGCGCGGCGGACGCGGTCTTCGTCGTCGGCGCGGATCATCTCTCCGCGTTCGTTGTCGCCGGTTTTACGTCGCTCAAGGCCATCGATCCTTCCGGCTGCCGCCCGTTTGATCGCGAGCGCGGCGGCCTCAGTCCCGGTGAAGCAGGCGCGGCGATTCTCTTGGTCCGTGGTGATCTGGCGGTCGGTCCGACGGTTGAACTCTGCGGCTGGGGTTCCAGCAACGACGCCAATCACATGACCGGTCCGTCGCGCGACGGCTCCGGCCTGGCCCAGGCGATTCGCGGCGCGTTGAACTCCGCGAACATCACCGCCGCCGACATCGATTACGTGAATGTCCACGGCACCGGCACGCCTTACAACGACGCGATGGAAGCCGCCGCGCTCCGCACGATCTTCGCCGATGCCTGTCCGCCAGTGAGCGGGCAGAAGGGAATGCTCGGCCACACGCTCGGCGCAGCAGGCGTGGTGGAAACCATCGCCTGCGTCCTCGCGCTGCGTGAACAGTTTCTGCCCGGCACGCCGCGTCTGTCGAACGTCGCCGATGGAATGCCGGCGAGTCTCGTGAAGGAGCCTCGTCCCGCCGAACGTCTCCGGCATGTGCTGAAGTTGAGCACCGGCTTTGGCGGAGTGAACTGCGCCCTCGTCTTGCGTCATGGATAAGCCCGTCATCAGCTCCACCCACCTCGTGAACGGCGACGACGTCCGCGCCGCACGGCTCGGTCCGCGCTTTGGCCGGATGGACCTGATGAGCCAGCTCGCCTTGCTGGCCGTGGAGCCGCTCGCCGCGCAGTTCGAGTCCGTGGCCCGTCATCGCATCGCGATCTGCCTCGCCGCGCGCACCAGTTCGCTCGCGACGGACCTGGAGTATTGGAAAGGCCGCGACAACACCGGCGGCCCCAGCCCCACGCTGTTCACCTACACGCTGCCAAGCGCGGCACTGGGCGAGATCGCCATCCGCCATCGCATCACCGGGCCGCCGCTGTGCTTCGTGGGTGCTGGCGACGAAGTGCTGGCTGAAGCAACAGAATTGTTGCAACGCGGCGAAGTGGACGGCTGCCTCTGCGTCTTCGTGAACGTGGTCACCGCCAGCCTCAAAGACCTGACCGCGCTTCCTGAAGCAGCGGAGGCCAAAGCGTTTTACATCAGCCGGACCGGGTGAATTGTTCCACGCCTCCACCTTTCCAAAACGGGCTTGCCGTTGAGGGAATTTGGCCGTGACTTGGAGGCGCTCTGTCACTACTTTCGCGCGCAATTAACTACTGACTAATCCATGCCTGTTTCAACGACGGAACTCAAAACGCGGATCATCGAGGCGCTCAATTTGCAGGACACCACGCCGGAACAGATCGACGACGATGCGCCGCTCTTCGGCACCGGCCTCGGCCTGGATTCCATCGACGCGCTCGAACTCGTCGTGATGCTGGAGAAGCACTACAGCATCATCATCAAGGGCATTGAAGAAGGCGGCCCGGCATTTCGTTCCGTCCGCGCGCTGGCTGACTTCATCGGCGCCCGGCGCGCCGGCACTTGATGGCGCAACAGCCTGTCATCACCGGTTTGGGCGTCATCGCCTCGCCCGGCTGCGGCGTGGCGACCATCTGGGAGGCGGTGGCCGGCCAACGCGACGGCTTGAAGCCGCTCACTCTTTTCCCCTCGCCGCGTTACGGACCCGTTCCCGTTGGAGAAGTTCAGCTCGATCTCCTCAAGCTCGGCGCTCCGCGTCGCGCCTCCCGAACGGATCGTCTCGGCTGGCTGGCCGCGCGCGAAGCCATCCAATCCGCCGCGCTGCCGCCCGAAGCATTCGGAGATCGCGCGGGCGTCGTGCTCGGCTCCTCAGTCGGCGGCTCCTTCGACAGCGAAGGCTTTCTGATCAAGCTGATCAAGGAAGGCAAATTTCATCCGCGCCCGACGCGCTTTCACGAATGTCATTCCTCGGCGGAACTGATCGCGGACAGCTTCGGGCTGTTCGGTCCGGCAATGACTGTCTCCACCGCGTGCTCCTCCGGCGCGCTCGCCATCGCGACGGCGGCGGAAATGATTCAAGCAGGCGAAGCGGACGTGATGCTCGCGGGCGGCGCGGATTCCATCTCGCGCATGACGTGGGGCGGTTTCCACGCGCTGCTGCTGGTCGATGGCCAGGGCTGCCGTCCGTTCGATGCGGCGCGCGGCGGGATGAGTCTCGGCGAAGGCGCGGCGATGCTCGTGCTCGAAACGGAAGAGAACGCGCAACGGCGTGGCGCGAAGATTCTCGCGCGCCTCAGCGGCTGGGGCGCGAGCTGCGACGCCCATCACGTCACCGCGCCGCATCCCGAAGGCGCGGGCGCGCTCGCCGCCATGCGCGTGGCATTGCGCCGCGCGGGACTTGATGCCGCGCAGATTGATTACGTGAACGCCCACGGCACTGGCACGCGCGACAATGATCTCGCGGAAGCCAAGGCGCTCAAGGCGCTGTTCGACGGACGCGTCCCTCCCTTCTCCAGCTCGAAACGATTCTTCGGCCACTCGCTCGCGGCCAGCGGCGCCATCGAGGCGGTCCTTTGCATCGAAGCCTTGCGCCACCAGCAACTGCCGCCGAACCCCGGCTTCAGCCAGGTCGATCCGGCGATTGGGATGGAGCCGGTGCGTGAACTCACTTCCACGACGCTGACTCATGTGATGAGCAACTCCTTCGGCTTCGGCGGCAACAACGCCGTGCTGATCTTCTCAACGCCAACGAGCACCGCGACGACGAGGGCGGCGAAGCCATCGCCCATCAACGTCACTGGCCTGGGCGTCATCGGGCCGGGCGCGGTGACGATGCGCGGCATCACTTCACCGATGCCTGCGGATCAACTGAGCGTTCGTTCGTGCGAACCGTTGCCGGGCGCGGCTTCGCTCACGCCGAACCAACGTCGGCGTCTCGGACATCTGCACCAGATGGCCGTGCTCGCCGCGCGCGCGAGCCACACGCCGGTTGCCGACCAACGCGTCGCCGTGGCGCTGGGCACGGGCTTCGGCTGTCTCGCGGAAGGCGCGGCGTTCATCGAGAACTACGTGGCCAAGGACGAAGCCGAGCCGATGCCGTCGCGCTTTCCCGGCTCCGTTCACAACGCGCCCGCCGGACAGATCGCGATGGATCTGGGCTCACGCGGCTTGAACTCCGCGCCGACTGCGGGCGCGATTACTTTCGAGTGCGCGCTGTGGCAGGCATGGCGGCAATTGGACGCAGGCGAAGCCGACGTGGCACTGGCCGGCGCGACGGATGAGTTGCAGAACTACCCGCTCGCCATCGGGAAACGCTGGGGCATCTGGACGGATCAAACGGTTCCCGGCGAAGGCGCAGTCGTCGCGAGACTGGCGTCCGGCGAAGCCAGCTCTCCCGCGCTCGCGCGAGTGACGGCGCTTCGGCTGGGACGTTATCGCCGCCCGTTCGACGCGGCTCGCGAGACGGCATGGATTTCAAAAACGGTGGCTCTTTCGTCCATTGGAATTCTCCTGAGCGGCGGTCACGGCTTGCCCGTGCTGGAGCCGCTCTATGAATCCATGGCGCAAGAAATCTCGCGTCGCGCCGGACGAACCATCGAGCATCAGACTTACAAGCAGCTCTGCGGCGAGTTTCATTCCGCGTCGGCATTCGGCTTCTCCGTGGCGGTCAGGCTGGCGCGGGAACGTCAATGCGGCGTGCTGCTCTACACCTTGTCGCCGCGCGGCGGGAAGGCGCTCTGCCTGGTTCAACCCGCCCTGCCCGCCCTGCCAGCATGACCCGCTTCCACGTCATCACCATGCTGGCTGCACTTGTGGGCGCGACCGCCGTGGCGTTGGGCAATCTCACGGCGCTTGCCGTGGTGGTCGTCGCCTTTCTCATCATCACCGGCGGCGGAGTCGCGCTGCCGCAGTGGCGGTTGTTCGGCCCGTTCATCTGCCGTGGCAATGCGTCGAAGCGCTGCGTGGCGCTGACGTTTGATGACGGTCCCGATCCGCGTTCTACTCCCGCGCTGCTCGACCTGCTGCGCGACGAGCGGGTGCCGTCGGCGTTCTTCTGCATCGGACGGAACATCAGCGCGCATCCCGAACTGACGGCGCGCATCGTGCGCGAAGGTCACCTGCTGGCGAACCACACTTACTCGCACAGCAACGCCACGAACTTCTTCGGCATCGAGAAGCTGAAGAACGAAATGACGCGAACGCAGTCCGCCGCGCGCGATGCCGCCGGAGTGAAGCCCATGTTCTTTCGCCCGCCGATGGGCCTGTCGAATCCGCGCGTGTTCAAGGCGGCGGCGGCGGCGGGGCTGAAGGTCATCGGCTGGACGGCGCGAGGCTTTGACACGCAGTGCTCTACTCCACACCGGATTGTTCGTCGCATCCTCCGGGGCGTGGAGCCGGGTGCCATCATCCTGCTGCACGATGGAAACATTCCCGCCGACCGCCTGCTGGCCACGGTGAAACTGCTGCTGGCCAACTTGCGCGAGCGTGGCTATGAGTGCATGAGACTGGACCACATCCTGACATGAAGATTATTTTTCGAAATGGCAGCAGCCGACGTGCGGAGGCTCCAAGCCGCTCCCACACCGCAGGACAGGCTTCCAGCCTGTCCCGTAGGTCGATGGGATGGGAATTTACCCGCGTCGCTCAACCACTTGATTCCGCACGCCAAACCGTTGGGAGCCGGTGGTCATTGGGAGACAGGCTGGAAGCCTGTCCTACTTTGGCCGACGCCGCGCCTCGTCATTCTTCGACTGCATCGTTCCAGCGAAAACCCTTTCTATTTGAGCCTCGTTACCTCGGCTGCTACGAGATGTTGAGAACCTTCAGCCTCGCCCTGCTTCTGCTCGCCGCCACGCATTTCGCCCAAGCGGCGGAACCGGCGCTCACGCCGGTGGCGGACCCCGCGCCGCTCCTCGCCGATCTTCAGCGCAAGATGTCCACGCTCACGTCGGTCTATCTGGAGTTCGAGCAGGAACGGCATCTGTCGCTGTTCGCCGAGCCGTTGAAGAGCCAGGGCGTGATGGTCATTGATCGTCCCGACTCGATTCGCTGGGAGACCACTGCACCGTTCCAATCCATCCTGCTCGGCAACCGCAGGTCCGTCGCGCAGTTCGAGCAGACGGACGGGCAATGGAAGAAGCTCAAGCTCGGCTTCCCGCAGATGCTCAAGCGCGTGATGGAACAGATGAGCCTGATGCACCAGGGCCGGCTCGACGCGTTGACGGCGGACTTCACGCTCTCGGCCTCGACCGGCAGCGTCGCGGTGGTGACGATGGTGCCGAAGGACAAGGATGTGCGCTCGATGCTCGCGTCGCTGGAGATTCGGATGGAGCCGGACTTCTCCGCGACGCGCGAAGTGGTGATGCACGAGCCGGGCGGCGACCGGACCCGGATCATTTTCCGACGCGAGAAGCGCGGAGTGAAGTTCCCGGCGGGAACCTTCGACCAAATGAAACCTCTTGATGTCGCCGCGCTCAAGGCGGCCGCAAACGATGCGCCTTAGTTGTCGCTGGAAGCATGAGGCAGGACAGGGCTTCCAGCCTGTCCCGGGGACCGATGGAATGGGAACCATCCCGTTGCTCAACCATTTAATCTCATCCACCAAACTATTGGGGAACCCACGGTCGTTCGGAGACAGGCTGGAAGCCTGTCCTACTTGGGCCAGCGCCGGCTCTCGTTGTTCTTATACTGCATCGCTCCCGCTTGATATTTTTCACAAATCTCTCGCGCCAGACCTCGGCAGAACACGGACGGCGGGCCGGAGTTCCCCAATCCCAACGGGATTGCGGCCTCCAGCCCAGGGTTGCGAGGAACGAGCTACCCTGGGAAATACCGGACAGATTCCATCAACCCTGAAAGGGTTGAAGCACCCACGCACGCAGGGATGCAACCCCGTTGGGGTTGAAGATTCATTGCTCATGCCACCCAGGGTAGGCGCGAAACGCGCCAACACCGTTGCTGGGCTGAAGGACGCAATCCCGTTGGGATTGACCGGGCTGATGGCGGAACAACAAAAGCCTCATCACTCAACTTTCTGGATCTACGTCTTGCTCATGGCACTGCTCGGAGCCGCCGGCTGCGCCGCGCCTCCGAAAACTTCTTTTCGCCCCACCGCCACTCCCTTCCCGCCTGACGCCCTGATCACGCAGCGCGGCGTGCTGACCGTGCTGGGCAGGCAGTTCACGCTGAATGGCTATCTGGCCCTCAGCTCCACCGGCGGCAAACGATTGGTGGTGACGGAAACGTTCGGCGGCGTGCTCGCGGATCTGCTCATCACGCCGGAGGGCACCGCGCACGTCATGCGGTCGAGTCGCGCGTTCAAACCGGAATGGATTCGCCGCTACCTCGCCGCAGATGTGCAGTGCCTCACCGGCGGCACGACGAGTGAGGAATGTCCGGGCGAGATGATTACTCCGACGCATTACCTCGTGCAGCGACGCTGGTACAAGCTCGATTTGCAGACCGTGAACGTGAAGCCCGGCGCGCAGCCGGCCACGATGTTCGACGCCTCGCGCGCGGAGGTGAAGCCGTGAACATGGCCGCGTCCATCCAGGCCGCGCGCCTCGGTGACGTGGAACGAACCGCCGATGGCGGTGCGGTGCTGCTGTTCCGGTTCGACGCAGCGCAACCGGTCTTCGCGGGACACTTTCCCGGCCATCCGATTTTGCCCGGCGTTTTCCAACTGGAGATGGCGCGGGTCGCGGCGGAAACCATCCTCAACGGCGCGATGCGGGTGCGGGAGATCACAAAGGCGAAGTTTCGCCGGCCCATCCTGCCCGCCGAAACGATCCGGCTGGAGTTGAAGCTCACGGAGAACGCCGGAACGACGCAGGCGCGAGCCGTGTTCTCGGTCGGAGGCGAGCCGTCGGGCGAAACTATTCTTCAACTGATCCGCGCGACATGAAGCGCTGGCTGAAACGAATTGCGATGGGCGCGGCCGTGTTCGCGTTCGCCGGCTGGCTGACGCTGGTGTTCCTGCTGCGTCATTGGACGGCCAGGCCGCCGCCGTTGCCTGCGGATGTTTCCATCATGCAGGGCAGCCTGGAGACCGCAGCCGATGGGCGGACGCGTTTCGGCGAGTGCTGGACCGAGCGGCGCGAGGGATTGATGGTCGTGAGGCTGAAAGGCAAACCCTTCGACATGGGCTATTCTTCCGGGCGCTTGCTGACCGAGCAGACGCATACGCTGGAGAGTGAGTTTCTGGAGATGGTTCGCGGCTACGTGCCGCAGGACTGGAAGATCAGACTGCTCAAGAACTACATCACCTATCGCAACCGCCATCTCAGCGAATTCATCCCGGTGGAATACCGGCTGCAACTGCTCGGCTCGACCTTTGGCTGTCCGGACATCCATCCGCAGTTCGGCGATTACTACGACCGCGTGCTCAACTATCACGCCGCGCAAGACGTTTCCTACATGATGATCGACAACCCGCTCGTCTCGCGCGCCGGCTGCACGGCCTTCGCGGCGTGGGGTTCTGAGACGGAAGGCAGGCGCTTGATCGCAGGACGAAACTTCGACTGGGAAGCGGCGGAAGTGTTCAGCCGCGACCGCATGGTCATCCTCTGCGAACCAGACGGCGGCATTCCGTTCATCTCACTCGCGTGGGCAGGCATGGCGGGCGTGGTCTCAGGCATGAACCGCGCGGGCGTCTCCGTGGTCATCAATGGCGCACCCTGCGCCCTGCCGGACGAAACGGCGACGCCGGTCGCGATGGTTGCGCGCGAGGTCTTGCAAAAGACGCGCAACCTGGCCGAGGCGCTGGAGATCATTCGTGGCGCGAAAGTGTTCGTCTCCACGATCTGGCTGGTGGGCAGCCGGGCGGATGGGAAGTTCGTCGTGGTCGAGAAGACGCCGGAGATCACGGCGGTGCGCGAGCCGGCGAAGGACACGATCATCGCGGCCAATCATTTCCAGACGGACGGGCTGAAAGGCGTCGAGCGGAACACCAACTTCATGACGGAATCGACTTCGGTTTCCCGCTACGCGCGCATGGACGAACTGCTGCGCGAAGGCCGGGGAACGCACAACGCCGGCCGCGCCGCCGAGATATTGCGAGACCGGCGCCTGCCCGGCGGAACCGCCGTGGGCGAGATGCATCGCGGGACGTTGAACGCCGGCATCGCCACGCATTCCGCCGTGATGGATCTGACGGAGGGAATCTTCTGGGCCGCATCGCCGCCGCATCAGTTGGGCAGGTTCGTCGCGTTCAACGTGAATGATTTCGAGCGCAGGCTGCCGGAACGCGCGCTGCCGGCAGACGCCGCGCTCGCGTCCGGCCAGCAGGAAAAAGTTCGCAAGGCGCGGACGCTGCTCCGCTCCGGCACCAGCGCGTTGAAGCAAGGGGACGCGCAGACCGCGCTGAAGTCGGCGGAGGAGGCGGAGGGGTTGAACCCTGGCTTTTACCAGAACGCCGCATTGCGCGGACGGGCCTTGCTGAAGCTTGGAAGGACAGAGGAGGCGAAGCAGGCGCTGGCGGCGGCGCTCGCGGCGCAACCGGCATTTCTTGCAGAGAGACGGGAGCTTGAGGAAGAATTGCGGCGCATTCAGTCCAACTAAAACAGTGAAACCACGAATGAACACCAATGCACACGAATCAGCGAAGAGCATGATGGACTGCTCCATTGTCCGCTGCGCAGGTTCCCACAAAGCCGAAGCGAAGCGGTGGACGTGCGGGGGGGACGGGCCACCGTCCCGTTCTCGGCGGCAACTTGCCGCCGAGCCTAAGCACGAAGAGCGTTCGTTCCGCTTGTTGACGGTCTGTCGTTCGCCGAGCGGCGGGCGGGTCGCCCGCCGCAACGGGCCGGTGGCCCGTCCCCCCCGGAATCCACGGCATCGCGGATAGAGCAGCATGGCCGAGATTCCTCAACCCCGTGCCACGCACCCGCTGGTCTTCATCCAGTGGCTGATGGGGCTGGGCGCGTACCTTCTGCTCGCGCTCCCGTTTCTGCGCCGCGTTCACAATCTCGAAACGCTGCAATCCGGCCAGCGCCACCTGCTCGTCTGCAACCACGTCAGCCTCATCGACACCGTGCTGCTCGGCGCGCTTTGCTGGCGTGCGGGCTGTTACCCGATTGTCGTGCTCGGCGACCGCAAGGTCTGGCACTCGTCCTGGATCAAACGATTTCTCAGCAACCACATCGGCTTTCTGCTGGAACGTGGGAAGCTGAACCCGCGCCGCATCGAGGAGCTGGAAGCCTTTGGTCGCGCAGCCGGTGAGTTCACGCTCGTGGTCTTCCCTGAAGGCACGCGTGGTGACGGCATCAACGTCGCGCCCTGCCAGCCAGGCCTGCACTACATCGCGCAGGCTGCACAGGTTTCGATTGTCCCGCTCTTCATTGAGAACATGCAGTTGGTCTCCACGAAGCATGGGCAGTTTCATCCGCTGCGTGGTTTGCGGAAGGTGGAGGTCCACGTCGGCCAACCCATCGCGCCGGAGAAGTATCTGGCGCTGTCGCGCGAAGAGTTCAGCGAGTTCATCCGCCAGAGCATTGTGGCTGCTCCGTCGCCCACGCGATCAGCATTGCGTTTGAGCCCCGCCCTGCCCCGCGCCTGATTTCCCAGCGGGCGAAGCCCGCCGCCTTCAAGGCCGCTTCCTGCTCCGCCAATGTCAGGAAGTGCAGTCCTTCCACCGTTTTGTTGTGACCGATGCGCGTGGCGATGCGTTCCCAGAAATCCACCTTGCGATGGCCTTCGCTCTCGTCGCGCGCGCCGTCGCGCAGGATGAGCCGGCCACCGGGACGCAGCGCCGCGCGCACGCGTTTGAGAATCTCCAGTTGCTTCTCCGGCCGCCAATAGTGCAGCACGTCGAGCAGCAGCACGGCGTCGCAGGCGGGATAGTCGTGGGTGAGAATGTCGCCGGCTTCGAACCGGATGCGCCGATGCTCCGGCGCGGAACGTTGCGCGACGCGGATTTTATCCTCGTCGTAGTCCACGCCGAGGAACGTCCGCGTATCGGTGAAGCACGCGAGCCAGTGCGTGATCAGGCCGTAGCCGCAGCCGAGATCGAGGATGAAGCCCTGGCGCGGCACCACCGCATCGAGCACCGGCAGCATCGGGTCGAGCTTCAGCTTCCAGTGCGCGAACTGCTCCACGAACTTCCCCTGATAACGGTAGAGACGCTCGACCTTGCGGCGGACGACGCGTGGCGTGTTCACTTCATCGAGCTGCCGCTGCAAGGATTCGCGCACGAGCGTTTCGCAGTGGCGCATCAGCGCGGGCACGCCGAGGGAATAGTCGAAGTTCTGCGGCGTGACGCGGGGCAGCGCGCGGACGGTGACGTGGTAAGGCTCGAACCAATACGCATCGCGCGGCATGGCGGTGTGCGTGTCGCACAGCACGATGGGCAGGATGTCCTGCTGAAGTTCAATCGCGAGCTCGAACGCGCCTCGACGGAAGCGCTGCGGGAAGCCGTCAATGGAACGCGTGCCTTCCGGGTAAAAGTGAACCGACGCGCCTTCGGCCAGCTTCTCGCGACAGCGCCGGAGCGTGGTCTCCGGATCGTTCGGCTCGACCAGCACATGGCCGAGCAGCTTGCAGCCGACGCCGAGCAGCGGCGAATCGAACACGCGCTTCTTCGGCGTCTGCCGCACGTCGCCAGGCATCGCGACCATCAGCACCACGTCCACGGCGGACTGATGATTGCTGATGACGATGCACGGCGGCGAGAAGGTCGCGGACGAAAGGTTTTGCATCTCCACCTTGCCGAACGGAAGTCCTCGCACGATGCCGCGCGTCAGCCAGCGCGTCGCGCCGCGCAGACGGTCCGTGGCCGTGCGCGGCGAGAAGGCGTGGAGCAGCGGACGCAGGAAATAGTAGAGGAAAACTTCGCAGGCGCCGACGTGCAGGCCGGCCCAGGCCGTGCCGATCAGATGCCACCAGCGCGGGCCGACGCACGGCGGATTCTTGAAGAGCAGCAGATCCATGCAGAGCGGCGTGAGCACGATGGTGGCGAGGAACGCCGAGGTCATGCCGAGCAGCACGATGGTTCCCATCGAGAACAGCACGGGATGCTGCGCGAAGACGAGCACCGCGAAACCGCAGAGCGTGGTGAGCGCGGAGATCAAAACGGACGCGCTCGTGGCGGCGAGGCGTTGCGGTTGTCCGCGCCATTCGTCCAGCTTGCTCGT
>Ga0163144_10026106_pt1 | contig 11371 bp, 10 predicted proteins | sample OliLak19BULKMAT1_FD_123175 | JGI IMG/M metagenome (GOLD analysis project Ga0163144, IMG submission 123175) | Freshwater microbial mat bacterial communities from Lake Vanda, McMurdo Dry Valleys, Antarctica - Oligotrophic Lake LV.19.BULKMAT1 | ecosystem: Environmental > Aquatic > Freshwater >... | reverse complement strand
GGCCGGCTTTGATCTCCATGCGCACGGTGGGGGGACAGAGCTTCTTCAGATGACGCAGGACGAGGGTGCGGATCTTCGCGGGCTTCTGATTCGGCACGAGGCGGAAGGTGAGTTTGGCCCGCGCCCACGAGGGGACGATGGTCTTGCTGCCTTCTTCCTGGTAGCCGCTGGTGAGTCCGTTGATTTCGATGGTGGGCCGGGCGCTGCGGCGTTCGGTCGCGGTGTAGCCCTTTTCGCCGAAGAGTTGCGGCACGCCGAGGAAGCGCGCGAAGGCGCCGTCGCTGTGCGGGGTGCGGGCGAGTTGCCGGCGCTCGTAGGCGGAGAGCGGCACGACGTCGTCGTAGAAGCCGGGAATGGTGATGCGACCCTCCGCATCGCGTAATTGCGCGAGGAGCTGGGCGAGGGCCATGGCGGGGTTTTCGACGGAGCCGCCATAGATGCCGGAGTGAAGGTCGCGGGAGGGTCCGTGCAGGATGATTTCCACGGCCATGATGCCGCGCAGGGCGTAGGTGAGCGCGGGCAGGTTGAGCGCGGGCAGGCCGTTGTCGGAGATGACGATGCCGTCGCAGCGGAGTTCCTGCACATGTTGTTGCAGGAAGGTGCTCATGCTTTTGCTTCCGACTTCCTCCTCGCCTTCAATCACGAAGGTCAGATCACACGGAAGCTCGGTGCCTGTCTTAAGGTAGGCTTCGACGGCGTTTAGATGCGCCAGATGTTGGCCTTTATTGTCGGTGGCGCCGCGGGCGAAGAGTTGTCCGTCGCGTATGCGCGGCTCGAAGGGCGGGGTCTTCCACAGATTGAACGGCTCGGCGGGCTGCACGTCGTAGTGACCATAGACGACGTAGTGGGGGCGCTTGGGTCCGCTCGTCGTGCGCGGGGTGCGGGCGAGGATGACGGGATTGCCTTCCGTGGGGCAGAGCTTGGCGTCGAGTCCGATGGCGCGGCAGCGTTGGAGGAGCCATTTCGCGCAGGCGGCGAGGTCTTTCTTGTGCTGGGATTGCGCGGAGGCGCTCGGTAAGCGGAGGTATTCGCAGAGGTCGTTGATGAATCGTTTTTCGTTTTCGTTCAGGTAGTCGAGGACGGCTTGCATGGCGGGTGTTTAGCAGCAGGCGAGGTGGGGGAAAGATCAAAATTCAAAGATCAAAGCTCAAGGGAAGATCAAAGGTCCAAGCTCAAAGTTCACAGGCCGACGAGCGACGCGCCGGGCGGCGTTGGGAGTTTTGTACTTTGATGCTTTGAGTTTCCCTTGAGCTTTGAGCGTTGGATTTTGAGCTTCACCTCCGTTCACCTCGGGCGCACGAGCATCTCCTCCACGACGGCGCGCGCAGGGAGATTGATGCAGAGCAAGGCGCAATCGGCGATGTCCTCGGGCTTCATCATGCGCGCGCGCGCGGTGGCGTCGGGGACGAGCGGGCGCTTGTCGAGCAGCGGCGTATCGATGTCGCCGGGAAAGATGGCGCTGGCGCGGATGCCGTGGGGGCGCTCCTCGGCGTTGATGGCTTGATTCAATCCGGCCATGCCGAACTTGCTCATGACATAGGCGGGGCCGGCCTTGGGGCTGGCTTGCTTGCCCGCGTCGGAGACGATGTTGATGATGGTGCCGCTCTGGCGCGCGCGCATTTGGGGGAGGAATGCTTGAACACAATAGTACGCGCCGTGGAGGTTGGTGTTCATCATCGCGTGGTAGTCGTCGAGCGAGAGGACTTCGAGCGAACGCTTGGGCGCATTGGTGCCCGCGGCGTTGACCACGACTTCCACGTCCTTGAATTCAGCGAGAACGGTGGCGGCCATCTTCGCCACGGCGGGCTGTTCGCCAATGTCGCAGGGGCAGACAAGGAATTGTTTGGCGAGCGGGCCGGCGAGTTGGAGCGTTTCGCCGAGCGCTCCGGCGCGGCGTCCGACGAGCGCGACGCGCCAGCCTTGCTGGGCGAGTTTCAGGGCGATGGATTGTCCAACGCCGCTCCCGGCGCCGGTGACGACTGCGGTTTTGTTCATGCGTGGGTCGGAGGATCAACGAGGCGCAGGCAATTTTCAACACAGGTTTGGGCTTGGAGCGGACGGGCGGGCCTGATTAGTCTCCGGGCAGAGAATCCGTTTCCCCTCACGTGCGGGCTTGGGCGCCCTGCATTTGTGAACGGGCGGCTGTTTTGAGGGCACGAATGAAGACAATCCTGATCATCGATGATGACGGCGAGTGGCGGTCCGTGTTGCGGGCCTTTCTCGAGACGCACGGCTGGCGGGTGTTCGATACCGCCGACGGCGAGGCCGCGGTGGAACTGGCCCGGCGCAATCTGCCGCAGGCCGTGCTGTGCGACCTGCTCATGCCGGGCACGAACGGCTTCAAGGTGATTGCCAATCTGCGCGCGGAACATTCGCTGCGCCAGACGCTGGTGGTCGCGATGTCGGGCAAGGGTTTCAATGACACGCGCACCAGCGCCTTCGACGCGGGCGCGGATGAATTCCTCCTCAAGCCCATCGAGCCGGAGCGGCTGCTGGATGTGCTCGAAAAGATGGCGTTGCCAACGCCGCCTGCCGAAGGCGTGCCCTCCGCCGTCGGTCCGGGCGCGATGACGCATGCGCCGTATCTCCGCTTCTGGGGCGTGCGCGGCTCCGTGCCCACGCCCGGACCGGACACGGTGCGTTACGGCGGCAACACCTCGTGCATCGAAGTGCGCGCGGATGGAGAGATCATCATCCTCGATTCGGGCACGGGCATCCGTCCGCTGGGCCTGGCTCTCGCGGCGGAGTTCGAGGGCCGGCCCCTAAACGTGTCGCTGCTCATCAGCCATTCGCACTGGGATCACGTTCAGGGTTTCCCTTTCTTCCGCCCTGCTTACGATCCGAAGAACAAGCTGCGTATCCTCGGCTATGAAGGCGCCCGTGACGGGCTGGCAGGTATTTTCTCCGGGCAGATGGAGAGCCCCTACTTCCCGATTGGCCTAGGCCAGATGCCGGGGCACCTGGCCTTCGAGGAATTGCGCGGGATGGATTTCAACATCGGCACGGTGCGCGTGCAGGCCGCCTTCGTGAATCATCCCGGCGTCGCGGTGGGCTATCGACTGAACACCAGCGCCGGCTCGGTCGCGTATCTGCCGGACAACGAGCCGTTCCTGCGGATGCGTTCGACCAATCCCGGAGAAGCGCCGTCGCCCGAAGCGCTGGCCTACGCGCGAAATGAAGACGAGAAGATCATCCAGTTCATCCGCGGCGCGGATGTGCTCATCCTCGATTCGCAATACGACACGGAGGAATACAAATCCCACATCGGCTGGGGTCACGGTTGCGTGGATGACGCGGTGGACATCGCTTTGCGAGCGGGCGTGAAGAAATTATTTCTCTTCCATCACGATCCCTCGCACGACGACGCCAGGATCGATGCAATGGTCGCCTACGCGCGCCAGATCGCGGCGAAGTCCGGTGGCAAGCTGGAAGTCGCAGGCGCACGCGAGGGATTGAAGTGTGAGTTGAAGGCGGCGCGGTGAACTGTTGCATCTCCCGCCAGGCCTTGGTCATTCTCCTTCAATCAATCCCGCTTGCCGTGCGTCCAACGCCCGCCTAAAAACACACCATTCACATGAGCACGACCATCCGCACCTTCGCCTCGACGCTGATCCTGTCCGCAAGTTTCCTCACGCTCCACGCCGCCGACTGGGCCAACTGGCGCGGGCCGAACTACGACGGGTCCAGCCCCGAGAAGAATCTCCCGGCGACTTTCAGCCGCACCGAAGGCGTGGTGTGGAATGCTCCGTTGCCCGGCCCGAGCGGCGCCACACCCGTCGTGGTTGGCGACACCATCTTCGTTTCCTCGACTGATGACGCGACCAAGACCTGCGTCGCCATCGCCATCGATCGGAAGAGCGGCAAGGAACTCTGGCGGAAGAAGGTTGTCGAAGGCTACGGCCGCGACGGGCAGAGCACCTTCTCCAACTCCTCGCCCACGAGCGACGGCAAGCACGTTTGGTTCTTTTACGGCACCGGTGAGCTCGCCTGCTTCGACGTGAAGGGCAACGAGATCTGGCGCCGCAACATCGAGAAGGACTATGGCCAGTTCGCTTTCCAATGGACGTTCGGCAGCAGCCCGCTCCTGTTCGATGGAAAGCTTTACCTCCTCGTGCTCCAGCGCGACAAGCCCGTGAACGGCCGTGGCAATGAGAAGCCCGAATCCTTCCTGCTCGCCTTGAACCCCGCGAACGGCAAGGAAATCTGGCGCGTCCTCCGCCCCTCGGAGGCCCGGGAGGAATCGCTGGAATCCTACGCCACGCCCATGCCCTACACGCACGGGGGCCGCACCGAGTTGCTCATCACCGGAGGCGATTGCGTGAGCGGCGCGGACCCGAAGACAGGCCAGGAACTCTGGCGCTGGGGCACGTGGAATCCCGAGCGCATCACGCACTGGCGTCTCGTTCCGTCCGCCAGCGCGGGTGCCGGCGTGGTGCTCGGCTGCGGGCCGAAGGACGCGCCGATCTTCGCCGTGAAACTCGGCGGCAAAGGCGCCCTCGATGACTCCGCCCTCGCGTGGCAAAGCTACGTGCAGAACGCCAGCGGCGCAGCGAAAGGCTCACTCTCCCTCGACACGCGCGAACTCAACAGCGACGTGCCCACGCCGCTCTTTTACGAAGGCAAATTCTACATCCTCAACGGCGGGAAGAAGAAACTGTTCTGCGTCGAACCCTCCGGCAAAATTGTCTGGAGCGGCAGCCTGCCCGGCAAGGGCATCTTCCAATCCTCACCCACGGGCGCGGACGGCAAGATTTACATGATGAACTTCCCCGGCGAAGTCTTCGTCGTGCAGGCGGGCGGCAGCGAATTCAAGCTCCTGCACACCGCCGAGATGGCCGAGGGCGAGAACAACTTGCGCGCCTGCATCGTGCCCAGCCACGGACAGTTGCTCATCCGCACCGGGAAGAATTTGTGGTGCGTCGGGAAAAAATAGCGGACGTCAGCCGGGGCGATTGACCTGGTCGATCAGGCGGCGGAGTTGATCAACGATTCCCGGCTCCTCCTTCAACTCGGTCAGCGGAGTCAGTTCGGTGAAAATGTGCGGAAGGTTGAGCCGGGCGCCGCGCTTCACCAGGGTGTTCTCCACATCCACCCCAGCAGAGCGTCGGCATAGGCTTCCTCGCCACCAAACCCCGTCAGCAACGTCAGGTCCACGTCGATGGTCTGCCGGGGTTCACCCCAGCGTTGAAGCGCCACTCCTCCGATGAAGCAGAATCTCCAACCCCTGCTCCGGCAGAATTCCTCGACCTCCAGCGCCGCGAGAAAAACCGCATTCATGATTTACGGGCGCGGCTGAAGATGGCCTGCTGCTCGACCAATCCGGACGACTCACGATGGCGAACCTCCTCGCGCACCGGCATCGAGAGAAGTTCCTCGCTCATCCAGAGCGCCCGTTCCGGCGTCAGTTCGCGCAACTCTTTCCAGCGCTGCTCACGCAAATCAACTGCGGCGGATTTATAGGCCGTGATCCATTCCCGCAGTTGCTCGGGCGTCGGTTCGTTCACAGTGCAACTGTAAGGCCCGGGCTTCGCCCTGTCAGTCCGATTTTCCTGCGCGCTGGGCGCATCTCAGTTGCTTGCAGGTGGTGGTTGTCGTGCTGCGACAAACCCCGGCCCGTTCAGGGCCGGAACGATTTCGACCACGGCGGGCGATGCCGTTGCGCCGCTCTGCGCGGCGCGATTGGTCGCAGCGCGACCAGTTCCAACACCCATTCCTGCCGTGGCGTGCAAGAAACTGAGATGCGCCCCTGCGCGCTTGTCCCAGGCAAACCTCCCTGCTTCACTGCGCGCATGGCGTTGCCCTACAAGATCGCCACGCTCCTCTACTGTTTCGATGAGCGTGGCGACGTGCTCCTGCTCGAACGCGCGCAGGAGCCCAACCGCGGACTCTGGAGTCCCTGCGGCGGCAAGCTGCACACCGAGACCGGCGAATCGCCCTACGCCTGCGCCTGTCGCGAAGCCCACGAGGAAATCGGCCTCACCCTCGCGCCCGTCGACCTGCACCTCGCCGGACTCATCAGCGAACATGGCTATCAGGGACAAGCCCACTGGCTCATGTTTCTGTTCGAGGTGAAGCCTCGTCTCGCCTCGCTTCCGCCACCGCATCGCGAGGGACGTTTCGCCTTCTTCTCCCGCGCGCAGATGGACGTCCTTCCTCTCCCGCAGACCGATCTCGAGCAAATCTGGCCGCTCTTCTGGAAACATCGCGGCGGCTTCTTCGCCGCGCACTGCCACTGCCACGAGGACGGACGCTACGATTGGAACATTGAAGAAACCATTCCTCCGCCCGCCGCAACACCCGTCCAGCCCCTCGTAAATCGTCATTCGTAAATCGTAAATCCAAATGGACCCCATCATCGATCTCGAGAGTGACTATTACTTCATGGGCGAGGCGTTGCGCCAGGCTGCGCGTGCATACGAGGCGGAGGAAGTTCCCGTCGGCGCGGTGATTGTGCGCGAACGACGCATCATCGCGCGCGCGTTCAACCAGGTCGAACTCCTCAAAGACGCCACGGCACACGCCGAGATGCTTGCCCTCACCCAGGCTGAGCAGGCCGTGGGCGACTGGCGTCTCACCGATTGCACCCTCTACGTGACGAAGGAACCCTGCCCCATGTGCGCGGGCGCCGTTGTCCATACGCGACTCGCGCGCGTCGTTTTTGGCGCGAGCGATGTGAAGGGCGGCGCGGCGGGCGGCGCGATGAACCTGCTGCAATTCCCCACGCTTAATCATCGCTGCGAAATCACCGCCGGCGTGCGCGAGTCGGAATGCCGCCAGATGCTCCAGAGTTTCTTTGCTGAAAAACGGCGGGAGAAGGAGCCTTGATTCTGCGGCCCTGCCCCTCGCGGCGGCTTCCGTGGCGCGTCCTGTTCTTTCCCATAATCGAGTTGATTTCGTCCCGCAACCTCGTTAAACCCTCCGCGACACAAGACCAGACCTATGGCCCAATCCATCTACCACGCCTCCGTTGAAGGCGCGCAACACGGCGCGAAAAGCCTCGCCGACTTCCTCACCTACGCCAAGAAATCAGGCGCCAGCGGAGTCCAGCCCTCCAACTACATGCTGCAGTCCAAGGATGGCGGCCTCCAGAGCGCCAAAGCCATCAAGGCTGCCTTCGCCAAGGCTGGCATGAAGCTCGACGGCGTCTCGGCGCACTGCCCCTTCTGGGTTCACACCAGCGCCTGGACCGGCACGCCGTCCATCCGCCCGTTCATTCCCCCGGATGTGGCCAAAAAATCCACCGAACAGATCGAGAAATGGGCCGAGGATTATCTGCTCAAGCTGCTCGATCTATGCGCTGAACTGGGCGTCAAGATCGTCCCCATGTTCTGGGGCGTCTCCCACGGCTGGGAACTCGCCACAGGCTATCCCTGGGGTTTTTGGAAGGCAGGCGACTACGACCTCATCGCCGAGGGCAACGACCGCTTCGTCAAGAAGACCGCCCGGATCCGCAATCACGCCCGCAAGCTCGGCCTCTATCTCTGCCATGAAATTCATCCTGGCACCGCCGCCATGTGCGCCGATGACTTCAATCTGCTCGTGAAAATTTGCGACGGCGACAAGGTTCTCGGCGTCAATGCCGACCCCTCGCACTGCTGGGAAGGCGAAGATTGGGAAACCCGCTTCCGCAAAGTCGCCGACCGCGTGCATGCCTGCCACATCAAGAACTTCGTCATCCGTCCCGGCCTGCCCCTGCGCATGATGCAGCCCGACTGGGCCGGTCGCGCCATGCAATTCACCGACCTTCCCAGCGGCGACCTGAACATGTCCCGCTACGTCGAGATGCTCTTCAACATCGGCTACCCGCGTCGCTACTGCCAGATCATGGGCACCAAGACCGCTCCGCTCATTGTCGAGGCCGAGAGCGCCTTCCGCGAACTGGATGCGACCAGCGCCAATGGCATCGGCTACGTCCGCGACCACCTCTGCTTCCCGGTCGCCGCCGGTTCCTTCGAAGACGGCATGGGCGCGTGAAGTGAGCTCAGGGGGATGCGTCAGGGACACCTTCCCGTTGCATCCATTGATCCCTGGCTTGCTCGTGGAATTCTGCCTCGGCGGACGTCGCGGTCGTGTTTCGGACGGGCAATGTGCAGCCCACGGCGGAGTTTCTTCCTTCCGAAACATCGCAGGTTGCTTGGTGCTTTCCTCGCTCCCCGTTCCTGCGTAGAACCATCGCATGAACGCCGCCGCGCCCCGCCGCCATTTCGCCAGCGACAATTATGCGGGTATTTGTCCCGAAGCCTGGGCCGCGCTCGCCGATGCTAACACCGATCATGCTCCCGGTTACGGTGATGATGCGTGGACGCAGAAGGCCACGGATTTGATCCGCGAGTTGTTCGAGACGCATTGCGAGGTGTTCTTCGTCTTCAATGGCACGGCGGCGAATTCGTTGGCGCTGGCGTCGATGTGCCAGAGTTATCACAGCATCCTCTGTCACGAGACGGCGCACATCGAGGTGGACGAATGCGGCGCGCCGGAGTTTTTCTCCAACGGCACGAAGGTGCTGCTGATGTCGGGCGCGAACGGGAAGGTCGATACCGCGGAGATCGAGCGCATGGTGAAGAAGCGGACGGATATTCATTATCCCAAGCCGCGCGCGATCAGCCTCACGCAAGCGACGGAGCTGGGCACGGTGTATTCGCCGGATGAGTTGAAGGCGATCTGGGCGAAGGCCAAGGCGCATGGGTTGAAGATGCACATGGACGGGGCGCGCTTCGCGAATGCGGTGGCCGCGCTGGGCTGCGCGCCGAAGGAGATCACCTGGCAGGCGGGCGTGGATGTGTTGTGTTTCGGCGGCACGAAGAACGGCATTCCGGTGGGCGAGGCGGTGGTGTTCTTCGACCGCGAACTGGCGCGGGAATTTGATTATCGCTGCAAGCAGGCGGGTCAGCTCGCGAGCAAGATGCGGTTCATTTCCGCGCCGTGGGTCGGGATGCTCAAGGACGGCATCTGGCTGAAGCACGCGGCGCACGCGAACGCGATGGCGGCGTTACTGGAGGAGAAGATTCGCGCGCTGCCGGAGGTGAAGTTCATGTTTCCACGGCAGGCGAACGCGGTGTTCGCCGAACTGCCGCGCCGCGCCATCGACGGGCTCAAGGCGAAGGGCTGGAAGTTTTACACGTTCATCGGGCAGGGCGGCTGCCGGCTCATGTGCGCGTGGGATACGCAGCCGGCGGATGTGGAGGCGTTCGCCGCGGATCTGCGCGTGCTCGTTGGTGGCTGAGCCGTGAAGCCTGTCACGATCATGATCATCGCCGGGGAGCCGAGCGGTGATTTGCTGGCGGCGGAATTGGTCGGCGCGCTGGCGGCGACACCGGAGGGAGCGGGCGCGAAGTTCATTGGTGCAGGCGGGCCGCGCATGGCGGAGGCAGGTGTGGAGCTGGCGTTCGACATGACGCAGCACGCGGTGGTCGGACTGTGGGAGGTGCTGAAGAACTACTTCAAGTTTCGCCGGCTGTTCAATCAACTGCTGGATCTCGCGGTGGCGCGTCGTCCGGACGCGTTGATTTGCGTGGACTTCTCGGGGTTCAACCGGCGGTTCGCGGCGGCGTTGCGTGAGCGGCAGAAGTCCATTCCCGATTGGAGGCTGCGCGTTGTGCAATACGTTTCGCCGCAGGTGTGGGCGTCGCGCCCGGGCCGCGTTCGGACGATGGAGCGTGATCTGGATTTGCTCTTGAGCATCTTTCCGTTTGAGAAGGCGTGGTACGCGGACCACGCGCCGAAGTTGCGCGTGGAGTTCGTCGGGCATCCGATGATGGAGCGGTATCAGAAGGCAGAAGGCAGAGGGCAGAGGGCAGAAGTGGAGGGAGCGATGCCGGTCGTGTTGCTGTTGCCAGGGAGCAGGGAGGCGGAGTTGCGCCGGCATCTGCCGGTGATGCGGGAAGCGTTGGTGAAGATCCGCGAGCGGATGCCGGTGCGGGTGAGGATGGTTCTTCCCGACGAACGGCTGCGTTCCACCGCGCAGGAAATTCTCGGCGCTGCTCCGGACCTTGAGATGGAGATTGGCGGTCTCGCCGGTGCGCTGGCGCAAGCGACGGTCGCGCTGGCCTCGACCGGCACGGTGACGATGGAGTGCGCGTGCTTCGGCGTGCCGACGGTCACGCTCTACAAAACCTCGTGGCTGACCTACGAGATCGGAAGGCGCATCGTGCGGGTGACTTCGCTGACGATGCCGAACCTGCTGGCGGGCGAGGCGGTGTTTCCCGAGTTCATCCAGGACGAGGCGACGGGGGAGAATCTCGCGCGAGCCGCGCTGGAATTGCTGGAGCAGCCCGCGCGACGGGAGTCGATGCGCGGACAATTGAGGAAAGTCATCGCAACGCTTGGCCCGCCGGGCGCGGCGAAGCGTGCGGCGGAGGCGGTGGCCGGATTGCTGGCGTCAAGCCGGTGAATTTTTCGGCGTGAGTCCAACGTCTATGGACTGTCATTCAGAGGGCTCGTTTAGGGTTAATGCGGAAAGTTGCAACAAATACGCCCTGGGCGTGTCATAAGCAGGTAGGCTTTTACCTCGGCTCACATGAAAACTACGAAACCAGACAGGTCGGCGCCTCCGGCGGCTCAGCGCGGGGGTTGGAGAGCGTTCACGTTGATCGAGTTGCTGGTGGTCATCGCCATCATCGCGATTCTGGCGGGGATGTTGTTGCCAGCGCTTTCCACCGCGAAGGAGAAGGCGCGCATGATCGGCTGCACGAGCAACCTGAAGCAACTCACGCTGGCGATGACCATGTACGCCGATGAAAATGATGGGCAGTATCCCCCGCGCATGAGGCCATTGTGGCCGGATCGTCTCCAGCGTTACTACGACAACACCAAGATTCTGGCCTGCCCCACTGACCGTCCTCAGGGCAATTCCTGGGGGCCGACGAACTCTGGCACGAGCGCGCCGCGAAGTTATCTGATCAATTCATGGAACGACTATTTCGTGGGTCAGTATGGAGTCTTGAAAGGCGCGCAGGAGACGGCTTATTGGGCTCACGATTGGCCGTTCGGCATGCCTGAGTCCATCGTGCAGCAACCGAGCGACACCATCACGTTTGGCGAGCGCCGCACGGAATCGCAGCACATGCACATGGACCTGCTTCAAGGCATGGGCAATGATTTGGAACAGATCGAGGAGAGCCGTCACAATAATCCGGTCGGAACCTCTCGCTCCGGAGCGGGGGGATCCATTTTCGGATTCGTGGATGGTGGCGCCCGCTATCTGACTTACGGTCGCAGCATCGCCCCCATCAACCAATGGGCGGTGACTCCCCAGTGGCGCGCCAGTTCATCCGCGATCAATCCACCTCCTCCCTGAGGATGAGCGCTATGACGGTTGGCTCCAAGGTCCGTCCGTCCCGCGAATGCGGCCTCGTGGCTTCTCTGCATCTGC